>Ga0196977_1000883_pt1 | contig 13213 bp, 15 predicted proteins | sample S3v_1013CmetaG_FD_148634 | JGI IMG/M metagenome (GOLD analysis project Ga0196977, IMG submission 148634) | Soil microbial communities from Anza Borrego desert, Southern California, United States - S3+v_10-13C | ecosystem: Environmental > Terrestrial > Soil > Desert | place: USA: California...
GCCGTGAGCGGTCCCGTCGAACGCGCGCGCACCGTCGAGACCGCGAGCCCGGACCGGGTCCGCAATATGTACGCGTTCGCAACCGCGGCGCTCGAGCTGCTCGCCGGAGCGCTGAGCGAACGTTAACATCGCTCCAAAGAGGAGAAAGCAATGCCGTGGAAGTTTTCGCTTGCGCTGGCGCTGTCGCTCGTCCCCGCGCAGGTCGCGTACGCGCAGTCGTATCCGGTGCGGCCGGTGCGGCTCGTGGTGCCGTATCCCCCCGGCGGCCCGACCGATTTCGTCGCACGCACCGTCGCGCAAAAGCTCTCCGAGCATCTCGGCCAGCAGGTCGTGGTGGACAACCGGCCGGGCGCCGGCACGATCATCGCGAGCGAGCTCGTCCAGCGTGCGGCGCCCGACGGCTATACGCTGCTCTTCGGCACCGGCGGCGGCACGTTCCTCACGCCGCTCATGCTCCCGAAGGTGCCGTACGATCCGCACCGCGACTTCGCGCCCGTGGCGATGCTCGTCGTCAGCCCACAGGTGCTGGTCGTGCATCCGTCGGTCCCCGCGAATTCGGTACGCGAGCTCGTTGCGCTCGCCAAGGCAAAGCCCGGCGCGCTCAATTTCGCCTCCGTCGGCACCGGCACCTCACCGCACCTCGGCGGAGAGCTTTTCCAGTCGCTCACCGGCACGAAAATCGTGCACGTGCCCTACAAGGGAACGGCGCCGGCCATGACTGACCTCGTGGCGGGCCGCGTGCAGATCATGTTCACCAGCATGCCCACCGTGCTCGCCCACGTGAAAGCCGGCCGGCTCAAGCTGCTGGGCACCGGCGGCACCAGGCGCTCGGCCGTCATCAGCGAAACCCCGCCGGTCGCGGAGACGGTGCCCGGGTTCGAGCTCGTCACGTGGTACGGCGTTTTCGCGCCGGCGAAAACGCCGCAGGCCATCATCAAGCGGCTCAACGCCGAGATCGCAAAAGTGCTCGCCGATCCGTCGAGCCGCGATCCGATGATGGCGCAGGGGCTGGAGCCCACGACGATGAGCCCGGAGGAGCTCAAGCGCTATACGGAGACCGAGACCAAGCGCTGGTCCAAGCTCATCAGGGCCGCTGGCTTGAAGCAGGACAAGTAACGCAACCGGAGGAACACATGAAAACGTTCGACCGCGCAGCAGAAGACCTCGGCAACTCAGTCGCCCTCGAGCATCTCAACCTCACGGTCCCGGACCAGCAGCCGGCCATCCTCTTCTACATCATGGGGCTGGGCTACACCCGCGATCCGTATGTACAGGTGGGCCTGCGCAATATGTGGGTCAACATGGGCCGCAGCCAGATCCATCTGCCGATCGGCAAGCCGCAGAAGATGCGCGGCCACGTCGGGCTCGTCGTTCCCGACCTCGCGGCGCTGGAAAAGCGGCTCGCCGAGGTGAAGGAGCCGCTCGCGCAGACGCAGTTCTCGTACTCGCGCGGCGATGGTTATATCGAAGCGACGTGCCCGTGGGGCAACACATTCCGGTGTTACGAACCGGATCCCAAGCGCTTCGGACGCGTCATGCTGGGCTTGCCGTACCTCGCGTTCGATACGAAGAAAGGCACGGCCGCCGGTATCGGTCGCTTCTATCAGAAAGTGATCGGCGCGCCGGTCGAGCAGGGCAAAGGCACTAACGGCGCCAGCGTGCGTGTGAAGGTCGGCACGGACCAATACCTCGTATTCAACGAGATTGCGGGCGATCTGCCGGCGTACGACGGGCACCACATCCAGCTCTATCTCGCGAACTTCTCCGGTCCGCATCGCCAGCTCGCCGAGCGCGGCCTCGTGTTCGAGGAGAGCGACCAGTGGCAGTACCGCTTCAAGCAGCTCGTCGATCCGGAGAGCGGCGAGCCGGTGTACGAGCTCGAGCACGAGATTCGCAGCGTCACGCATCCGCTGTACGCGCGGCCGCTCGTGAACCGTAATCCCGCGCAGACGAACCGCGACTATCACGCCGGCCACGATGCGATGGGCTGGACCATCCCGCATTGAACCCGGTGACGCGGTGACGAAGTGACGAAGTGACGTAGGGTGCGCTGGCAGCGCACCGGCTAAAACGACGTACGAAAAATGACGAATGGCGCTCGTTAAGCGCGACTACGAGCCCGCGGCGCCCGGCACGCTCGAAGGCATCCGCGTGCTCGATCTCTCCAGGCTCGTCGCGGGCAACCAGCTCACGCAGGTGCTCGGGGATTTCGGCGCGGAGGTGATCAAGGTCGAGCCGCCGGCGGGTGACACGCTGCGCGCCTGGAAGATTCGCGGCGTCGAGACCAACTGGAAGATCTACGCGCGCAACAAGAAGAGCCTGTGCGTGGAGCTGCGCAAGCCCGAAGCGCGCGACCTCCTCCTGCGTCTGGTCCCGAGCGCCTCGGTGCTCGTCGAGAGCTTCCGTCCCGGCACGCTGGAGAGGATGGGCATCGGCCCCGACGTGCTGCTCGAACGCAATCCGAAGCTCGTCATCGTGCGCATCTCCGGGTTCGGGCAGAGCGGGCCTTATCGTAAACGGCCGGGTTTCGGCACGCTCGTCGAAGGCATGTCCGGCTTTGCATCCTTCAACGGATTCGAGGATCGCGAGCCCGTGCTGCCGCCCATGTATCTCGCGGATACCCTCGCGGGACTGTACGGCTCGAGCGCCGTGATGATCGCGCTGCGCGAAGCGGAGAAGAAGGATGGTCGCGGTCAGGTGATCGACCTCCCGCTGCTCGATCCCATGTTCGTCGTGCTGGGGCCGCAGGCGGCGAACTACCGGCTCACGGAAAAGGTGAAGCCGCGCACCGGCAGCCGTTCGACCAACGCAGCACCCCGTAACGCGTATCGCTGCAAGGACGGTCACTACGTATGTCTGTCCGCGTCCACGCAGAAGATGGCCGAGCGCGTGTTCCGCTCGATCGGACATCCGGAGCTGATCGACGATCCGCGCTATGCGACCAACGAAGAGCGCGTGAAGCACGGCGAAGAGTTGGACGAGATCATCGGCGCGTTCGTCGCGCAGCGCACGCAGGCCGAGAACGTCGCGTTCTTCGAGCAGGCGGAAGTGACGATCGGCCCGATCTACGACATCTCGCAGATTCTGGAAGATCCGCACATGACCGAGCGCGAGCTCGTCGCGGACTACCCGGACACGGACATGGAGACGTTTCCGATGCACCACGTCGTGCCGCGGCTTTCCGGCACCCCGGGAACGATCCGCACGCCTGCGCCGCGGCTCGGCGAGCACAACCGCGCGCTGCTGCGCGAGATCGGCATCGACGCTGCGACGTACGACAACCTCGTCGCCGGCGGGGTGGTCTTCGAGAAAACGTAAGCTGGGCCAGTGGCCCACCGCGTTGTGCGCTACCAGCGCACCCTACGGACATCCGTAACGCCAGGAGAGTGAATGGACATACCACGCCTGAACGGCATCATCAAACAACTCGAGCAGGGCAGGAACACCTTCGTGAGCTTCGCGCCCGCCGATGTCGGCTACACGATCTCGGCCGCCACCGAGCCGTATGACGGGATCGTTTTCGAGATGGAGCACGGCGCCTACGACATCGCGGCGCTGCGTCACTGCCTCCAGTACCTGCTCAACCGCCGTCAGATCGTCGAATCCAAGAGCCTCGCGCCCGCGGTCACGCCGATGGTGCGCATCCCGCCGAACGGCGCGGAGATGAATCAATGGGTCGCGAAACAGGTGCTCGACAGCGGCGTGTATGGAATCGTCTGGCCGCACGTGAGCACCGTGCAGGAGGCGTACAACGCCGTCGCGTCGTGCCGCTATGCCCGGCCGGATGGCGTGCCGCGCTTCGAGCCGCGCGGGCAGCGAGGCGATGCGCCCGCCGCGGCGGCGCGCTACTGGGGCCTCACGCAGCCCGAATACTACGAGCGCGCCGACGTGTGGCCGCTCGATCCGAAAGGGGAGATCCTGGTCGCGATCATGTGCGAAGACGTGATCGGCATGAAGAACCTGCCGAAGATCCTCGAGGAAGTCCCGGGCATCGGCGCGGTCATCATCGGCGAGGGCGACCTTTCGCAGAACCTCGGTTTCCCGCGGCAGTACAGCCACCCGACCGTCGCGGGCGCGATCAACGAGATCCTCGCGATCTGCAAGGAGCACAACGTCGCGTGCGGCCATCCGCACGTCGACGAGAAGAACGTGAAGACGGTGATCGAGCAGGGCTTCAAGTGGCTGATGCCCAAGCCGGAGCGCACGAACGAAGCGCTCGCGATGGGCCGCAAGTTGTCGAATTAACCTCGTGCGCCACGAGATCGTCACGTCGGCCTTGCTGCCTCCTCGCGATGACGGATAGCGTGTCTTTGCGAGGAGCGCGCACGGCGCGACGAAGCAATCCCGTGGCGCAACGCCTGAACATATGATCATCGACTGCCACGGTCACTACACGACCGAACCGAAGCCGCTGCTCGACTATCGCAAGCGGCAGATCGCCGCGTTCACGGAGGGACGTGCGCTCGCGCCGGATTTCACCGTCACCGATGACGAGATCCGCGAAACGATCGAGCAGAACCAGCTCCGCATCCAGCGCAGCCGCGGCGTCGATCTGACGCTCTTCTCGCCGCGCGCGGGCGGCATGGCGCACCACGTCGGCGACGAGACGACGAGCCGCGACTGGACGCGCGCGAGCAACGACATGATCCACCGCGTGTGCACGCTCTATCCGAAGAGCTTCGTCGGCGTGTGCCAGTTGCCGCAATCGCCGGGGGTGAGCCCCTCGAGCTGTATTCCCGAGCTCGTGCGCTGCGTGGAAGAGCTGGGGTTCGTCGGCTGCAATCTGAATCCCGACCCTTCGGACGGCTACTGGAGCGGGCCGCCGCTCACCGACCGGTCCTGGTATCCCCTATATGAGAAGCTCGTCGAGCTCGACGTACCCGCCATGGTTCACGTGAGCACCTCGTGCAACCCGAATTTCCATCACACCGGCGCGCATTACATCAACGGCGACACGACCGCGTTCATGCAGCTCATCCAGGCGGACCTCTTCAGGGATTTCCCCGAGCTGCGCTTCATCATTCCGCATGGCGGCGGCGCGGTGCCGTATCACTGGGGCCGCTATCGGGGGCTCGCGCAGGACATGAAGCGGCCGCCGCTCACCGAGCTTCTGAAAAACGTCTATTTCGACACCTGCGTCTATCACCAGCCCGGCATCGATCTGCTGCTGAAAGTGATCCCGGCCGACAACGTGCTGTTCGCCTCCGAGATCGTCGGCGCAGTCAAAGGTATCGATCCGGAGACCGGACACAATTTCGACGACACGCGCCGGTATATCGACAACGCCACAGGTCTCGATGCGCGCCAGCGCGAGCGCATCTACAGCGGCAATGCGCTCGAGGTGTACCCGCGGCTGAAGGAGCGATTGGCGAGCGCGTGATGTGGCGAGCGGGAGGAGAGATGCCGCTCAAGCGTCGAACGTAACGCAGAAAATTCGCGCAGCTCCTGTGAAGACGCACGTGGCACACGCCTTGCGTAGGCCAGCGTGTGACGAAGCCAAAACGACAGCGCGGCCGCAGACGCCCCGCATGGGCGAAGCTCGGGGCAATCGCGATAGCTCTGCTCGGGCTGTATCTGCTCTGGCGCTATACGGCAGTCGCCGACGTCGTCACGGTCGCGGTCGTGGTCGGTCTGGCGGACGGCATCGATCATTCGATCTGGCCGGCGATCCTGCTGGTCCTGAGCTACACGCCGGCGAATTTCGTGATGTTTCCCCGTCCGCTGATCACGCTGTTCGCGGCGCTCGGCTACGGACCGTGGCTCGGATTCACGCTCGCGATGACGGGCATCGCCGTCTCGGCGCTGGTGCTGTACTACACGGGGCGTTTCATGCGCGAAGATCGATTGCGCAAATTGACCGGAGAGAAGTTCGAGCGCGTGACGAACGCGTGGCGCGGCAACAGTCTCCCGGCGTCGATCGCGGTGTGCATCGCGCCGGTCGCTCCGTTCGTCGTGGTCGGTATGGTTGCCGGAGCCTCGCGCATCAGGCTCTGGCATTTCCTGACCGGCACCGCGGTCGGCATGCTGCCGGGCACCGTCGCCACCTCGGTTTTCGCGAACGAGATCAGCAACGCGCTCGACGATCCGTCGAAAATCAACTACTGGGTGGTCGCGCTGGTGGTGGCGATCCTCATCGCCTTCATGTTCTTCTCGCGGCATCTGCTCACGCGTACAGAGCGCGACGGCGCTTCAGCGTGAGTTCGTCGTCCGCGCTTCTTCCGCCGCGCACATTTCCGCGGTCGTCTGCCTGAGAATCTCCGCGAGCCGCACCGCGCCCGGACCTGCCACGTCGCGGTCGGCGAATACGAGGTAGAGCTGCACGTAGCGTTCGCCGCCTTCACGCAGCGGGAGCACGGCGAGCGTGCCTGCGGCCAGCTCCTCGCGGATGCGCTCTTCGGGCAGCCACGCGAATCCGTAGCCGGATCGCGCGGCCATGATGGAGGTCGCCATGTGGCTGACGGTCCAGCGCTGCGTCGCTTCCAGCGTGAGCCTCGTCGTGCGCGCTGAGCTCGACTCACGCACGACCAGATGCCGGTTTGCGCGCAGGTCGTTTTGCGTAACCGGACGCCCGAGCTGGTGCAGCGGGTGCGCCGGATGCGCGACCAGCAGAAAGCGCATGCGGATCAACGGCTCGCCGAAAAAGCCGGAGGGGATGGCGTGCAGGATCGCGAGATCGACCTGTGCGCGGGCGAGCGATTCGGCGCCGGCGAGCACGGTCTCGACGAGCTCGATGTGCGTGTGCGGACTTTCGGCGGCGAAGCGCTCGAGGCACTTGAACATCACCGCGTTGGGAAACACGTGCTCCACGGTGATCCGAAGCTCGGCCTCCCAGCCTGCGGAGAGCCGGCGCGCGGCGGTCTCGACACCGGCGGCCTCCTCCAGCAGCACCTTCGCGCGGCGGTAGAGAAGCTGTCCCGTGGGCGTCAGCACGGCTTTGCGGCCGCGGATCTCGAAAGCTTTGACACCGAGCAGCGACTCGACCTTCTGCACGGCGTAGGTGATCGTGGACTGCGTCTTGTGCAGGACCTCGGCGGCCTTGGCGTGGCTGCCCGCCTCCACGACCGCCACCAGTGCCTGCCACTGCTCGAGCGTAATCCGGGGCTGGGCCATGATCGACAGGTTCGATTGATAAGGCCGATATTTTGATGTGTCCGATCTACTGCGTAAATGATTGAATGGCGGCGTCAAAACACACTTTCAGAGAGAACCACATGAAAACGCTGCTGCAACTGAATACGAGTCTCTACGGCGACGCCGGCCAGTCGAGCCGCCTGGCGAGCCGTTTCGCGGAGGGCTGGAAAGCGCGGAACCCGGACGGCGTCGTGCTCCGGCGTGACCTGTCGAGAGCGGAAGTGCCGCACCTCACGGCGGAGCGCTTCCAGGCGTTGCTTGCGAAGCCCGAGGTGCGAACGCCGGAACAGCAGGCGGTCGTGGCCGACTCCGACGCGTTGATCGCCGAGCTGCGCCGCGCCGACGTGATCGTGATCGGCCTGCCGCTCTATAACTTTGCGATCCCCTCGACGCTCAAAGCCTATATCGACCACGTGGCGCGCGCCGGCGTGACGTTCCGCTACACCGACAAAGGTCCCGTCGGATTGCTCACGGGCAAGCAGGCGTACGTGTTCGCCGCGCGCGGCGGCAACTACGCCGGCACGTCCACCGATACGCAGACGGCGTACGTGCGATACATGCTCGCATTCCTCGGCATCACCGAAGTCGAGTTCGTGTATGCCGAAGGCCTTGCGATCGACGAGGCGACACGCGAAAAGGCGCTCGCCGGAGCGCGCGTGCGCGCGGATGCGCTTGCGGGCGCGCAACTTGCGCTCGCCGCTTGAGAAGAGGAAACCAGAACATGACCACACGCACACTCGAACGCGTCATCCGCTCGATGCCGACTTCCGACGGCGCGGGCGTCAAGCTCCGCCGCAGCATCGGCCAGTCGCGCGGGCTCTACCACGATCCTTTCCTCATGCTTGACGAGTTCTCCTCCGAGAATCCCGGCGATTACATCGCGGGGTTCCCGGCGCATCCGCATCGCGGCTTCGAGACGGTGACCTACCTGCTCGACGGCCATATGCTGCACGAGGATCACCTCGGCAATCGGGGCGACCTGAAGAGCGGCGGCGTCCAATGGATGACCGCCGGGCGCGGCATCATCCATTCCGAGATGCCGCAGCAGCTCGAAGGCCGCATGCGCGGCTTCCAGCTCTGGATCAACCTGCCGGCGCGCGAAAAGATGAAGGCGGCGGGTTATCGAGACATCCAGGCTTCCGAGATCCCGGTCGTGGCGCTCCCCGGCGGCGGGCGCGTGAAAGTCATTGCCGGGACTGCCGAAATCGATGGCGCGCGCACCGACGGTCCGATCCGCGCGACGAGCACCGAGCCGGTCTATTTCGACGTGGAGCTTCCGTCCGGCGGAGAAACGTCGCTGCGGGTGCCGAAGCAGCACAACGCATTCATATATGCGTACGAGGGCTCGCTCACTGTCGGGGATCCTGAATCCGCACGGCCGCTGGAACATCGCAGCGCGGGCGTTTTGTCCGACGGCGATGTCGTGCGCGTGAAAGCCGGCGGCGAGGGCGCGCGGTTCCTGCTGCTCGCCGGCAAGCCGTTGCGCGAGCCGATCGTGCAGTACGGGCCGTTCGTGATGAACACGCGCGAGGAGATCGAGCAGGCGATCCGCGATTACCAGGCGGGCGAGCTCACGGCGTGAATTATCTTCGTCGCGACTTCCCGCCCGTGGTGGGCAAAGGCGCAGTGCGGGGCACGTCGCTTGCCTCGGTGTAGAGGCTGATCAACCACCTGCGGAGACATCGATGACGAGCGACACGCGCACCAAGAAACCTGAAGAGAATCGCGATCCGATTACGGGAGCACCCGGCTCCCATCCGGTCGGCACCGGAATCGGTGCGGCGGCCGGCGGCGCCGCAGCCGGCGCAGCCGCGGGAACCGTGGCGGCAGGGCCGGTCGGTACCCTGGTGGGGAGCGCCGCAGGCGCGGTGGCAGGCGGTCTCGCCGGCAAAGCGGTGGCGGAACACTTCGATCCCACGGCGGAAGAGGCTTACTGGCGAGATGCTTACGCGCGCGAGCCGTACTACCAGAGCGGTATGAGCTACGACGATTACCAGCCGGCATATCGTCTCGGCTGGGAGTCGCGCAACCGCTACGCCGGCAAGCGCTTCGAGGACTTCGAAACCGAGCTCGGCCGCGACTGGGACACGAAACACCGCGGCAAGTCGAGGTTGTCGTGGGACCACGCGAAGCATGCGACCCGCGCGTCGTGGGACCGGATCGAGCGGGCGATGCCCGGCGACTTCGACAAAGATGGTAAGTAGCCCCACACCCTGACCCTCTCCCCGGGGAGCGGGGAAGATCCAACAAAAACCCCGCGCAGGCGGGGTTTTTGTTTGCGCTCCCTCCTCACGGAGGCGCGAGAGAGTGCGGTGCGGGGAAGCTAAATCTCGACCATCTCGAAATCGGCTTTTTTCGCGGAGCAATCAGGACAGCCCCAGCTCTCGGGCACGTCCGCCCAGCGCGTTCCGGGCGGGATGCCGTCTTCCGGAAGGCCGGCGGCCTCGTCGTAGACGAACGAGCAGAGCACGCACGCCCACACCTTGTACTCGCCTTCCTGAGCGGCTGGCGGCACGACTTTGCTCTCCCCCTGCGACCGCGGGAACTTGAGCGACACCGCTTCGAGCCCTTCGCTGCCGGCGGCGAGCTTGAACGCGCCTTCATTTGCATCAACCCAGATGACGGTGGTCGCCTTGTGCTCGCGGCCCTGATAGACGAGGCTGCCGCCCAGCACGACGATGTATTGCCCGTTGCTGCCGGACGGATCCGGCGCTTGCCCTTCCGCGTGCGGCTGCATGCTGATCGCGTGGCAGGAGAGGCCATCGTCGTTCTGCAGCCCCTCGAGCGGCGTCACCGCGATCGGCGCCGTCGGCTTCGGGAACCGCACTTTGCTCGTCATCTGCCACGGCTTGCGGCCTTCGACGTTCAGGAGCACGTCGCGCTTTTCAGGCAGGTACTGCGCGCCGGGATCCTTGCGCGAGCGCAAGGTGAAAAACGCGAACCCCTCGTCGGCGCCGACGATCGGGCCGTACGGCGTGTAAGCGCGCGAGAAATGCACCTGGAAGGGCTCGATTGCATGTTTCGCGATGTTGCCGCCGCTGCCGCGCACGAAAATCTGGAACTGATCGTTCTCGTGAAAGTGCGTACGGAGCAGCCGATGCCCGCTGCTTTCGGCGAGGAACGCCTGCGGCTGACCGGGTGCGTCGGTTTCGGGCCGCATGAAATCCGTCCGCCATGCGGACTTGCCGCCTTCGGCGACGCGGTGCTTGCGCATGTGTTTGACGTCTTCGAAGGCAACTACCTGCGGCATAAGGGTCTCCAGCAAAAAAGGGCCAGGGTCGGGTAAGCGGCGATTTTAGCGATAAATCGGAGCCCTCTTGTCCGTACTTCGTTTAAGCGGAGGGCATGCCATTACGCAGCAGGTCGCGCGCGATGAACCAGCGGTGGATCTCGCTCGGCCCCTCGTAAATGCGCCAGGCGCGGCACGCGCGGTACATGTACTCGATTGGCAGGTCCTTGGTGATGCCCATGCCGCCGAAGAGCTGGATGGCGCGGTCGGTCACGCGCGCAACCATCTCGCTGCCCTGGAGCTTGACCATGGCGGCGTCGCGCCGCCAGTTCGTGTCGCCCTGATCCATCTTCCACGCCAGCCGCCACGTGATCCAGCGCACCATCTCCATCTCCTGGAAGCTGTCGGCGATGAAGCACTGGATCTGCTGGCGATCGGCGAGCGGCGCGCCGAACGTCTTGCGTTCGTTCGCCTGAGGGATCATGAGGTCCATGCAGCGGCGGGAATAGCCGAGCGCGCGGCACCCGATCTCCATGCGGCGCACGCCGAGTCGATTCTGCATCGGCGCGAAACCTTTACCGATCTCGCCCAGCACCTGCTCGTCGCCAAGCTCGACGTTGTCGAAGAACACGGCGTATGGCGAATGCTCGCCGATCGTGCTGAACACCGACGGGATCGACAGCCCTTTCGTGCCCTTGTCCACGAGAAAAGCGGTGATGCCGCCGCGTGAGCCCTTCTGCGGATCGGTCACCGCCATCGCGATGATGAAATCCGCCTTGCGTGCGCCGCTGATGAAAATCTTCTGACCGTTGAGCACCCATTTGCCGTTCTTGTACTCGGCGCGCGTCTTCATGTTCGCCGGGTCCGACCCGGCGCCGGGCTCGGTGATGGCGATCGCGCTCTTCTTCTCGCCGCTCGCGTAGGGCATCAGGTATTTGCGGACCTGGTCGCCTTTGCACGTCTCTTTCAGCATCCAGAGGTTGGGGCTGTCGGGCGGGAGCACGAACGGGACGATGCTGTACTTGAGCTCTTCGATCACGACCGCTTTCGCGAGCATGCCGAGATTCTGACCGCCGTACTCCTCCGGCACGTCGATGCCGTAGAGGCCGATCTCCTTCGCTTTCGCGGTGAGCTTTTCCTCCGCCTCGGGCGGAATCAGTGGGTTGTCGGTGAGGCCGCGCTCGGCTTCGCGCCGGATCACCGTCGGTTCCAGCGGAATCAGCTCTTCGCGCACGAACCGCTGCACGGTGTCGCGCAGCATGCGCAGCTCTTCGGGTAACGAGAAATCCATATATAAATCCTAGTCTTCGGGACGTGCGATGCGGCTCAGCCGGCGCAGCGACAGCAGCAGGAAAGCGCCGATGAGAATTTCGAGCCCGGCCGGCCCTTGCTCGTTGCCGAAGCGCGGCCCGAACCCGAGCTGATTGAAGCCCCAGTCCATGCACCACTGAATCGCCCACGAGAGCGTGCACAGGATGACGAAGCCGCCGATCAGCACGAGAAACATGCCGATCGAGCCGCCGACGATGATGGAGATGTTTCTGGCTTCTTCGCTCATCATGCTTTGACCTCACTCGGAAGACTGGGTTGGGGAGCGGCGGGTCGATCGTTGCGCACGTTCTGCACGTGTTCCGTCGGAATCGGATAACCGGCTTCGCCGAACGTATCGCAGATCGCCTTGTTGGTGTCGAAGTACACCTGCCAGTAGTTGTCGTTGTGCGTGTATGGCCTTATGGCGAGCACTGGCCCACGCGTGGTGAAATCGACGATCTCGACCACGGGCGCGGGCGCTTTCGCCACGTTCGGGATTTTCACGATCGCTTCCTTGAGCCGCCGGATCGCGTCGTTCACGTCGACGCCGTGCGCGAGCTGCGCCGTGCGCTCGACGCGCCGCGTCGGGCTGGCGGAGAAGTTGTGGATGATGTCCGAGAAAATCTTGTTGTTACCGATGTAGGCGACCACGTGGTCCGCGGACTCGATCATCGTGGAAAAAATCCCGATCTCCTTCACCGTGCCCTCCACGTTCGAGATCTTCACGTAGTCGCCCACCTTGAACGGCCGCAGCACGATCAGGAACGCGCCGGCCGCGAAGTTCGCCAGCAGGCCGGCCCACGCGGCGCCGATCGCGAGTCCGACGCCGGCGATCAGCGCGGCGAAGGAGGTGGTCTCGAAGCCGAAATACCCCATCAGCGCGACGATGAGACCGATCGTCAGCGCGACGTTGATGATGTTGCCAAGGTAGCGGGTGAGCGTTGCGTCGATGAGCTGCCGGCGCATGGCGGCAGACATCAGGCGCACGCTGAGCTTGATCAGATACCGCCCGACGAACCAGGCGACGATCGCACCCACTATCTTCAGGCCGAACGCGGTGAGCAGCGCGGTCGCGGTGCTCAAGATACGGTCGAGGTCGAAATCCATGCATCCTCCGGGCGGAACGGTGGCCGAAATGATAAGGGAAGGAACACGCGCGGCCCGTCGTCGGCGCAATTCGGCACGTCGATTGCAGACGAGTCATAACGCCTTTCGGCGAGAGTCGATCATGCCTGACGTCAGCAGCCAAACCCCCTTCATCGGCATCACTATCGAAGCCGTCCTGCGCCCGTGCGAGATCTATCCGATCGCTACCGCCTACGGCCATGGCTATGCGTGGGAATGGGCCTGTGTCGACGGTGATGCCCATTCACACCAGACGTTCGACCTGTTCTTCGACTGCCTGGAAGACGCGCGGCACCACGGCTACGAGCCGCATTTCCTCGACCGCCAGCAGGACCTCACGGTGGTCGCGGTCAGCGCTTCTGCGTAACCGCTCCAGGTAGGCACGCGAGAACCGCGGGCGTGTAATTCGGGTCTTTC
>Ga0196977_1000884_pt1 | contig 13211 bp, 3 predicted proteins | sample S3v_1013CmetaG_FD_148634 | JGI IMG/M metagenome (GOLD analysis project Ga0196977, IMG submission 148634) | Soil microbial communities from Anza Borrego desert, Southern California, United States - S3+v_10-13C | ecosystem: Environmental > Terrestrial > Soil > Desert | place: USA: California...
GCGCGATTGAAGAAGGTGTTGTAGAGGTCGGTGACGAAAGCCGTGTCGCTCTTGTTCGCGGCAAGGTACTCCGTGCTGTTGAAGAAGTAGCCCGCCATCACGTACCAGGTCTCGTTGATGTTGACGCCCAGGCCGGACAGGCGCGTGGCCTCGCTCTCCCAGAACGCCTTGCCCGCCGCATCCGGGGCGCGGTTGAGGATCGAACGGTAGTAGTGCGTGACCAACGAACGCTCCCCCTGGCCTGTCAGGTTCACCGTGGACTGGCCGCCCGAATACGTGATCGTGAGCGTGCCGTTCACGGTCCCCTGCGTGCCCGGCGTGAACGTGATGTTCACCGTGCACGAGCTGCCCGGGCCGACGGTGCCGCACGTGTGCGACGAGACCGTGAAGCCCGTGGACGCCGTGAGGTCCGTGATGATCATGTTGCCCGCCCCGTTGTTGGTGAGCGTGAGCGAAGAGCTCGACGACGTGGTCTGCATCGAGTTGCCGCCGAAGTCGAGCGTGCTCACCGACGGCGTGGGCGCTGACCCAGGGGCCGGCGCGTTGCAGGCGTTGGTGTTTACGTAGTTGTAGTAGATCGCCGACTGGTTGCTGGGCGCGGTCGAGTGGCGATAGTCCTGCCATACGACGTGCAGGCGATTGTTGCTGTACATGGCGCGTGGCTCTGAAACCGTGGAGCCGGTAAGCAGCTGCTTGGCCACGAAGGCGGGCGTGTTGCCCGCCGCCGGCGCGCAGCGATACCAGAGCTGGCCCGCCTGGAAGCCCTCGCGATCGACGCTGTTCTGCTGGAAGATCGCGTGCAGCCGGCCCGAGGCGTCCTCGCCGAAGCCGAAGCCGTTGCGCTCCGTCATGTGGTCCCACTGCAGGTGGTTCAGGCCGAATTCGGAAAGATTGTGGATCGGGCCGAAGCCGGCGCCGTTGGGCTGGCCATAGCGGTAGGCCAGGTTGGTGCCGGCCGTGTCGTTCCACCAGAGCGCATGCAGGCCGCCGTTGGCGCCCGGGAAGATGCTGACGCCGTAATTGCCGCCCAGGTCGACGTCGGAGCCGCGCGAAATGAGCTGCGCGGGGTAGTTCCAGGTCGCGCCCGACGGGCATGCGGCGCTGTTCATCCGCAGCACGAAGATATTGAAGGGCGGCCATCCGCCCTGCGGCACGCCGACGCGGCTGGAACGGAAGGTGATGTAGACCTCCCCCGTCGTCAGCTGCGCTATGCGGGGTTGCTCATTGTCAACGTCGCCGTCGAATTGCGTGACGTTGGTCTCCGTTGCCCAGGAGGCGCCGGAATCGCAGGACAGCTTGTGGAACACCTTGCCCACGCTCGAAGAGCTCGAGGCACGGTTGTCATAGAACACCAGGTGAACCTGCGAGCCGCTGACGATCGCATTGCCGAGCCGCGAGTAGCCGGGCTGGTCCACGATCACGGTGCCGGCGCTGAAGCTGGCCCCGTTGTTGGTGCTGCGCGCGTAAAACACCCGGCCGCGGCCCTGGTTCGCGCCGGCGGGATTCTCCCCGGCCACCTCGTCCATCCAGAAGACGTGCACGTTGGTGCCGTCTCCAACGACCACGGGTTCGATGTCCGGGCCGCTTCGGTTGGAGATGTTGATCGGCGCCGAGAAGTTGGCGCCATTGTCGGTGCTGCGGGCGAAGTACACGTCCTGTCCCGCACCGGTCGTGTACGTCCATGCGACGTAGACGTTGTTGCCGGAGGCATGCACCGTCGGGTTGTTGGCGATGGTGGCGCTGACGAAGGGCTGGATCGCCTTCTCGGCGCCAAAGGTCTGCGCCTGGACGGCGGGCACCGCCGCCGCGACGACGAGCCCGAGGAGGATTGCCTTGAGGTTCGCGATTTTCATGGTTGGCCTATGTATCCGGGGGCTCAGGGGCAGGAGGCGGCGAAGCCGTTGTACACGCCGCCACCATCGGTGAGCACGTGCAGCTGGTTGTTCAGGACTTTCAGCTCCCGGAAGGGAACCGGGGGAAGCCCGTTCAGCGAGACGGCCTGCCAGGTGGTGCCGTTGTCGGTCGAGCAGTAGAGTCCGCCGGACCGGGTGACGCCGTACACGTTTGCGCCGACGTAGGCGACCGAAGCCAGGACCTGCTGGAATCCCGCAGGGGCGGTGATCGACACGCGCGACCAGTTCGAGCCTCCGTCCGTGGAGCGGTACACGCCCTTGTTCGTCGCGCCCACCAACGTCGAGGTGGCGCCCGGGTTCTGGGCGATGTCATGGAAGAAGAGCCGCTCGAAACCGACTTCCGGCGCGTTCACGGTCGGCGCGCTGTTGCTCGCGAAGTTGTCGGTGCTCCGATACGGCAGCCCGTCGTAGCGCAGGTAGTACGCGACGTTTCCCGCTGCCTGGATCACGCGGTAGCCGCTGCCATGGGCGGCAGTCGGGATGCCGTTGTCCACGATATCGCCGGGATACACGGTCTGGGCCAGGCCGCTCGGGCCCGTGGAGCTGCGCATCAGGCCACCGCCCTTTCCGCCGGCCGGGCCGTCGAAAAGCGAGTAGTAAACGAGGTTCGTGGACGGCATCAGGACCGACTGCGGCTTGTGGTCGATGCCGCCCACCGTGACGATCACGGGCAGGCCGGCGGTCGTCCACCCGTTGCCGCCGGCGTTGATCGCCAGCAGTCCGCCGCCACGCGTGCCGACAAGCACGCTGCCGGCGCCCGTGGCTACGGGATCCGCGGCGATCGCGGTGGCAGACAGGATCATGTCGGCCGAGCCCAGGCCGGCACCGAAATCCATGCCCGCAATGACGGTCGCCCAGGTGCTGCCGGCGTTTTCCGACTTCGCCACGCCACCTTGCTCGAGTGCCATCCAATAGCGATTCGGCGCGCTGGTCGCATGGTTCGCCAGACCGCGCACTCGGTCAGCGGTGATGCCGGCACCGACGTTCCAGTCGATGGCGCTGACCGGGAAGTTGTTGACGTTGGGCGAACGCATGATGCCGATGCCGCGCGCGGCGACGAGCAGCACGTTGGGGTCGCCCACGATCGACTCGATCGCGAAAATCTTGGTGTAGACGTCCGGCGACTCGGTGGCGGTCGGATCCACCTTCTGGGCGTACGTCCCGTTGTTGCCGCCAGACGCCGAGCTCCAGACGCCGATGGCGCGCGCGCCCGCGTGGATGGTGTTGCTGTTGTTTCGATCTACCGCCAGCGACTCGGAGCCGAACATGTTCCCGGAATCGGGGCCGGCGCCCGGGGCCGTCCAGCCTCCGCCCGTGGAGCGATATACGCCGCCGGCCGCGCCAAAGGGATCGTAGGTCGCGGCGAAGACGGTGCCGGCATTCGCTGCGAGCGCTTTCACGCAGGTGGTGCCGTTGCCCAGGGTGATGCCGCCGCCGCCGCCGTTGCTGAAGTTGGTCCAGGTGATCGGGGCCGCGCCCGCGTTGGTGGTGCGATAGACGCCGCCCCAGTTGCCTTCCCCGAAGGTGCCGAGAAGGTCCTGGTAATTGCAATCGAGGGCTACATAGGCGTTGCTGGCGGACTGGAAAACGATGTGGGTGATGTCCGCCGAGGGCAGGCCGTTGCTCTGGCGACTCCATGTGGCGCCGTTATCCGTGCTTCGAAGGATGCCCTGGCCCGTCACCCCTGCCAGGATTCGGTCGCTTCCACCGGGCGAACCCGGATCCACGGCGACCGCCTTGGCCGGGTCGAACGTGAGTTGGGTCCATGTCGCACCGGCGTCGGCGGTGCGGAAGAGTCCCGCATCGGTCGCCGCATAGACGCGGGCTCCAGCGCCGCCAACGGCGATCTTCCAGACGTATCCCGTGTTGAGGCCGGTCTTGGCCCAGGTCTGGCCGCCGTCGGTGCTCTTGAAAACGCCGCCGCCTTGCGAGCCGGCATAGACCACGGCAGCGTTACCGCTGCCGGAGGCGTACTTGATGTCACGGAATTCGCCGGCGTTCGCGGAAAGCTGCGTCGGAACCGCCTGGGCGGTGGTGGCCAGCGCGAAGACCGCGGCCATCAACGGAAGCAGGATACGGGCTCGATTCATGAAAGGCTCACTCCTGGGGAAATTGGCGAGCCGCTGGAGAAGCCGCGGCGCGACGTTGCTGACCGGGATCCACGGGATGCAACAGCCCCGGGGATCGGAAGAACTTACCACATGACCCGAAACCCGGGCACCCGCCGAATGGCAGGCGCCCTGGGACCGGCGAAAGAACCTAATATTCAAGGCGTTGCGCACCCAGCCGCGATCACGGCCGCCACCCGTGCGCCGAATTCGGGGCTGTTGAGGAACCCGAAGTAGCGCACGTCGTTCGGGAAGCGCGCTCCCGTGTTGAGCTCGTTGATCCAGAAATTCACCCCACCGACGTCCCCGCCCCTGCGCAGGAACGAGTAGTACATGTCGGTCACGAACTGGGTGTTGGTGCGCGCCCGGTTGGTGTACTCGGGGTTGAACATGAACGCCGCCGAGATCTCGTCAACCTTCGTGAACACCGGCCCCGCGCCCTGGCACTGGGCAGTGCGCAACTGGCCGAGCCAGAAGTTGAACGAGGCCGTGTCCGGCAGGCGATTGAGCAGCCCGCGGAAGAAATCCACGACCATGTCCACTTCAGGCCGCGCCGCGGTGTTGCCGAAAATGCCCTGCGTGAATGTGCGGAACTCGTTGGAGAACATGAACGAGAACAGCACCACCTCGCGGGGCAGGCCGCTCGTGATCTGGCCCACCCAGAAGTTCAGCCCGCCCGAATCCGGCGCTCGATTGAAGAACGTGTTGTAGAGGTCGGTAACGAAAGCCGCGTCGCTCTTGTTGGCGGCGATGTATTCCGGGCTGTTGAAGAAGTAGCCGGCCATCACGAACCAGGTCTCGTTGATGTTCACGCCGAGCGCGGTGAGTCGCGCCGCCTCGCTTTCCCAGAACGTCTTGCCCGCGCCGTCCGGCGCGCGGTTGAGGATCGCTCGGTAATAGTGCGTGACGAGGGAGAGCTCGCCGATGCCGGCGAGCGGCACGGCGACGTTGCCCGCGCTGGTGGCGAAGGTGAGCGTGCCGGGGATCGAGCCTTGAGACGCCGGCGTGAAGGCGACCGTAGCCGTGCAGCTCGCGCCCGTGCCAAGCGACGTGCAGTTGTGCGTGACGGCGTACGAAGCGGGAGTCGCGCTCACGCTCGTGACGGTCAGCGTCCCCGTGCCGATGTTTGTGAGCGTGACAGCGGTCCCGGGAGCGGTGGTCTGGATCGACTGGCCCCCGAAATCGACGCTGGTCGGCGCGGCCTGCCCCGTGGGCGTTCCGGTCGCGGGGGTGAACGTGGCGGTGACGCCGGTCGCTGCGGTGACCGTGACGACGCACGTGCCCGTGCCGCTGCATCCGCCGCCCGTCCAGCCAGCAAAGATCGAGCCGGTGTCAGGGGCCGCAGTCAGGGTGACGACGGTGCTGGCGACGAAGTTGGCCGAGCAGGTTGGGCCGCACGTGATGCCGGCGGGCGCTGAGGTGACGGTGCCCGTGCCGGCGCCGGCCTTGGCGACGGTGAGGGCGTGCATGGCCGGGGGCGCTGCACTAGGCAGGCTCACCGAATCGATCCAGACACGGTCAGCGCAAGCTCCGCCGCCCTCCGGCGCGGGATTCCACCCGCCGCTGCAACTGCTGGGAAGCTGGTTCGCGAAGCGCCAGCGCAGGGTGTGATTGCCCCCCGTCGGGAGGTTATAGGTGAACAAGCGCCATCCGGTCTCCCCCGTCGCGGTGAGGACGTTGCTGCCATCAACGCTGAATTCGAAGGTGCCTAGTCCCTGGTAGCTGGACACGCGGTACGCGAACGCAATCGTGCCCGCCGGAATGTTGCCGGTGAACGTCATGTCGGAGTTCGCCGCGGATCCGAAGTTGCCGTGGACCTTCGCGGAGCGCAGGCTCGTCGTGCCGTCGTTCGCCTGGTCGTTGGCGACCGTCCAGTCGGTGGAGGTGAAGCCGGCCGGCAACGCGCCGCCCGCCGCCCCGCCGAAGTCTTCGATGATCAATCCTGCCGCGCTGGAGGGAAACCCGACATAGGCGCCGGGTGTGCCCGCTGCGTTGGAAAGAGTGGCGGTGAAGGATTCCGCGCCCTCGGCGACGCCGTCGTTGGTAAGGGTGACGGTGAACGTCTTGTTGGCGGTGTCGCCATTGGCCCAATTGAGCGTGCCGTTAGCCGCGGTGAAGTCCGTTCCTCCCACGGCAGTCCCGTTGGTCACCGCGTAGTTCACCGAGATGGCGCCGGTTGATCCGCCTAGGCGGCTCACGGTGAACGTCATCGTGCCGCTCGCTTCGGTGGCGCTGTATCCGGTGGCGGTGAACTGCACGTACCCCGGCAATGCCCCCAACCCCGCCTTGATCGCGGAAAGCCCAACGCGATTGTTGTTCATCGAGGTGACGGTGTCGGCGGGCCCCGGATTTGTGAACTCGGGATCGGCGGCAACGGGCCCGCAAGGACGGTCCGTGTTGTCGTTGCCCGCGGCGGTCGACCGGCAGGCCACGTTCGGATTGGAGAACTTGTAGAGATTGGTCGTGGTGCCGTGGAAATAAGCCATCAGGTCCGAGAAGTTGCTCGGGTCATCGGCGCCGCATTCCGGCTGGTTGCCCCCGCAGCCGTTCGGCGTGAAGGCATTGCACGAGAAGGTGCCCGTCTTGCAGAAGGCGTATCCGAACGAGGAGGTCGCGGCGATGCTGGTGTAGCCGAGGCCCGCATTCGCCTGCCAGGACGCGGTACGCCGGTCGTGGCTGTTGCCCATGTTATGGCCGACTTCATGAATGAACACGGACTCACAGCCCGTCACGCAGCCCGTCGTCACCGAATACATGAGGTTGGAACTCGCCGCCGGGTTGCTGGGCCTCCACGCCACGCCGCTGCCGCCGCTGCCGCTGCCGTTGCGCAGCAGGGCCACCATGTCGGCGCCGAACGCCGTGCGCGCGGCCTCCACGCCGGCAAAGACGCCGACACCGTTGGTGATGTCATCGAGCGCGTCGCCGTTGTCCCCGCCGTCGGTGTAGTCGACGACCATGAAATGCACCATGCGCATGGTGATCGCGACTTCGCTCGCCGCATACGAATCATTGGCGCGAGTCACCAGGAAATTGAGGCGCGTGGCGAGGCCGCCGCCGAGGCGATCGGCAAGCGCGCGCGTCACCACGAACATCATGTCCACCGTGACCTGGGGCACTGGCGTTGCCTTTCCGGCGATGGTCACGCCCGGAATCGCCGGGCTGAAGGTGGCTCGCGAGAGGTCGAGCTCGTGCAGCGACTTTGGCGAGATCACGTCCCGCTCGTCGTCGCCGAGGTTGCTGCGCGGGATGTGCGGCGCCTCGAGCGTCATGTCCACCAGCCAGTCGTTGCGCTCGCCGGGGACTATCCGGTAGGTGCCTTCGGGCGTGTCGATCGAGCCGAACGTCCCGCTGGGTCCCGTCGTGACGATCACGCGGTAATGGCTTTCATGTCCCTTGATCCCGCCGACCCAGGAGGCGATGCCGCCGCCGTGGTCGGTGCCGAGCTGGAACACCACGTCGTAGGTGGCGCCAGACGGCAGATTGAGCTGGACTTCCTCGGTGGGTGCGAGCGCCAGGAGCTCCTTCGCGTTGAAGCGAACCGGGCTCGCCTGCGACTTCACATCCGGCGCGTCGGCCGACTTCGGCACGACGGGCGGGGCGGCGAAGAACTGGGGCTTGGCGGCCGTGGGAAACGCTGCGGCGCCGGCAAAGAGGAATAGCAGCGAGGCGGCGGCTCGCCGGAGGAGTCGGTCCATTCTTTTTTCTCCCTGGGGACGCGCCCGCTCGGGTGGCGGTCAGGCGTCGTCGTGGATTGTAGTCCCTGCCGCCCCAGCCAAGCGCCGGAATATTCGGCATAGCGGCCACTCACATCGGCCGTATGGACTAACCCTCCTGTTACGCCCGCAACCGGGGTTACTGTGCGCAGCCCGCTGCGATGACCGTCTGCACGCGGGTGCCGAATTCCGGGCTGTTGAGGAAGCCGTAATAGCGGATGTCGTTGCGGTGGGCGCCGCCAACCAGCTGGTCGATCCAGTATTGGACGCCCTCGATGTCGCCGCCCCGCCTCAGGAACGAGTAATACATGTCGGTCACGAATTGGCTGTTGGAACGCCCGCGGTTGGTGTATTCGGGGTTGAACATGAAGGCCGCAGAGATCTCGTCAACCATCGAATACACCTGGCCTCCATCGGTGCACTGCGCCTGCTGCAGCCGGCCTAGCCAGTAATTGAACGAGGGTGTATCGGGCAGGCGGTTGAGCAAACCCCGGAAGAGGTCCACCACCATGTCGACCTCGGGTCGCGCCGCGGTATTCCCGAAGATGGATTGCGTGAACGTGCGGAACTCGTTCGAGAACAGGAAGGAGAACAGCACGACTTCTCGCGGCAGGCCGGCGTCGATCTGACCGACCCAGTATCCCAGCCCGCTCGGGTCCGGAGGGCGGTTGAAGAACGTGTTGTAGAGATCGGTCACGAAAAGCGTCGCGTTCTTGTTCGCAGATGTGTACTCGACACTGTTGAAGAAGTAGCCCGCCATCACGAACCAGGTCTCGTTGATGTTCACGCCGAGTGCGGACAGGCGCGCGGCCTCGCTTTCCCAGAAGTCCTTGCCCGCCGGATCGGGGGCGCGGCCCAGGATCGCCCGGTAATAGTGCGTGGCCAGCGAGCGCTCGCCGGTGCCGCTGAGCGGAAGCGGTATGACGCTGCTGCCCGTGGGCAGGACAAGCGTGCCCGTCGCGGCGCCCTCGAATTGCGGCGTGAAACGAACCTGGATCACGCAGCTCGCGCCGGGCGCCAGGCTTTCCCCACAGTCGCTCGTCTGTCCAAACGCGCCGCTCGATGTGGCGATCGTTCCCACCGTGAGGGTCGTGCCGCCAACGTTGGTGAGGGTCACGGGCTGCGGCAGTGTGCTGGTCCGCATCGATTGGCCGCCGAACTCGAGCGAGCCCGGCGTCGCCACACCCATCGCGTTGGGAGCCGCCAACATGAAGAGCGCGTTCACCGATGTCGCCGCCGCGGCGGTCACGGTGCACGTCCCCGTTCCCGAGCAGCCGCCGCCGCTCCAGCCGGCGAAGACGGAACCGGAAGCCGCGGTTGCCATGAGATCGATCGAAGTGGCCGCCGGAATCGTCGTGCTGCAGGTGGCGCCGCAGTCGATCCCCGCGGGCGAGGAGGTGACGGTGCCCGAGCCGCTGCCCGACCTGACGACGGTGAGCGAAACGGCTGCCCCCTCGCCGAGCCGGAAGAGGGCGAGGGTCTGCGCTGCGGTTGCCCCATCGGCGATTCCGACGATGCGGTTGTCGGAGCGCACCAACACGTCGGCCACGCTCCAACCCGTCAACTCGGCGATGTCCTTCACGCCCCCGGTACCGAACGCCGGGTCGAGCAAGCCGTTGGCCGTGAGCCGCGCCACGAACGGCGGCCCTGATGCACCCGCCTTGCGCCCGCTTACGAGGATGTTGCCCGCAGCGTCCAATTGCGCCGAGCGCCCGGTGAAATCGGCAGCGATAGCGGGATAGGACAGCCCCGACTGTCCGAAGCCGCTGTCGATTGCGCCTGCACCGTCGAGGCGGATCAAAGTGACGCTTCGGTGCTGGGTAAACCGGAAAGAGCAACCGTCGTTCGGCTCCACGTGGACTGAAAAGACCACGACCCGGCCGTCGGGCTGCACCAGCAGTTGCGTAGGCACCGCGGAGCAGGGCGAGAACGTCACGTTGCCTGGCGGATGGTGGGCGCGTGTCGAGAGGCGCCCGCCGAAGCCGAACGAGGTGTCCAGGGTTCCGGAGGCCGTGATGCGAGCCACCAGGAGGTCCCGATTCCCATTGCCGGTCGCGAGGACGGCCTTTCCGTCAGCCTGCAGTGCCATGCGCACCATTCGCATGCTGTCGGATCCACTCGTGGCCTGCATATTGAAGAAGAAGGCGCCATTGGTCGCGAAGGACGTATCGACGACACCCGTCGGCAGGAGCCGCGCGATAAAGGACGTCTGCCCATCGGCGCTTCCCGCGATGACGATGCGACCATCGCCGAGCACCTCGAGGGCGGTCGCCAGGCTCTCGTCATACTCATACACGCGCGGCGCGATCAGCACGTGACCGCCGTTGCCGAAATCGGTATCCGGCGTGCCGTCGACGTTATAGCGGGCGACGATCGCTCCCGCGACGGTGGAGCTGTTCTGGGGTTGGTGGCCATGGCCCGCCACCAGGATCTTGCCGTCCGGCTGGACGGCGATGGCCTCCAGCGTCTCGAGCAGGGCGCGAACGCCTCCGCCCGGCGTTTGCGTCAGCGGGCCCGCGAGCGTCACGTGGCCGCGGCCACCGAAGGAAGCATCCGCCGTCCCATCCGGCATCCGCCTGATTATTTCGTGAACACCTTGGCCGCGGGTCAGGGCAACGATCCGCCCGCCGGGAGCGGCCCGCAACCCCAGCACGCTCGAGGGGTGTCCGCTCCAAAGCTCGGTGACCACGTAGCCTTCGCCGTCGAAGGTCGCATCGAGGCTTCCATCGGCGAGCACGCGCGCAAGGCCGAAGTCTCCCTGCAAGCCATTGAAGTCCTGGTAGTAGGAAGTCGTGGCGACTATGACGCGTCCATCGCCCTGCGCCGCCACCGCGGAGGCGCCTCCCGAGCCCGCAACGACCTGTCCTCCGGTCGGAAACTGCAGAAAACCCCGGCCGCCCGTTGCAAAAGTCCCGTCCAGAGAGCCGTCCGACTGGAGGCGCAGGACGACCAGCCGTCCTTGCGAATCGCCCGCCGCGAGAAGACGCCCGTCGGCTTGTTGCGCCAGCGAGGTGGCGCAGCTGTATTCATTGCCCTGCTGATGGTGGATCGCCCCTCCGCTACCGAAACCGGCATCGGGCTGGCCCGTCGTATCGAAGCGCGCAAAGCTCATGCGGCGCGTCGAACCCGTGCAACCTGCCACTACGACGCGGCCATCTGCTTGGAGCAAGCCCGCGTACGCTTCCGTCGCCGTGGTGCCGATCGGTATCGTTGCCATGCCCGACCCACCGAAACCGAAACCGGCGTCGACCTCGCCTTTGGCGCTGAATCGGGCGGCATAGAAGTCGGTGCCCCGCCTTCCCGCGACCACGATCCCGTTGTCGGCTTGCGCGAGCGCGGCCGAAACCTGGTCGACCGAGAGGCTTTGCGATGCGACACCGTTGGCGCCGAAGGTCATATCGGGCGCGCCCTCGCTCGTGAGGAGATACACCTTGAGCCCGCCGGTGTTCGATGCGACCACGATGCTGCCATCCGGGCGAACCGCCATTTGCGCATCGGTGACGTTTACTCGCGCTACACCATCGCTGCCGAAGGTAGGGTCGGCCACGCCGTCGCCGGAAAAGCGGGCGATGCAAGTCGATTGGGGCGCGATCATGAAGGCGCACGGCCCGCCCACGAGGAGCGTCCCGTCCGACAGCCTGGCGAGAGCGTTCACGACCCGGGAGTCGGCGAACCTGACAACGCCGCCTTGCCCGAAGGCAGTGTCCATTGCGCCATCCGGCATGTACCGAACCACCGCCGCCTCGCTCGAGTCCCCCATGCCCGTTTGGCCCGCGGCCACGGTCTTGCCGTCCGGTTGCACGAGAACCTGCTTCACGAGGTCGAAGCTCGTGCCCACGCGGAAGGCGACGATGCCGAACTCGGCGTCGAGGTCGGCGGGCCCCGCCAGCACGGCGTTTGCCAGGAGCGCGGCAGCTGCGGCCAGGACGGAGCGGAACATCCTCATCCGCCATTCTATGCGCCGATACGGCTTTTTCTACACTTCGTTCAAAGGGCGCACCCCGCGGCGATGACCGCCTGCACGCGGGCGCCGAACTCGCTGCTGTTGAGGAACCCGTAGTAGCGCACGTCGTTGCGGAAGTGGTACTGCGAGCCGGGCGTGTCGAGCTGGTTGATCCAGAAGCCCACGCCCGCCACGTCGCCGCCGCGTCGCAGGAAGGAGTAATACATGTCGGTCACGAACTGGGTGTTGGATCGTCCCCGGTTGGTGTATTCGGGATTGAACATGAACGCCGCCGAGATCTCGTCGACCTTCTGGTAGACCGGCCCGGCCCCCTGGCACTGGGCCTGGCGCAACTGCCCCAGCCAGAAATTGAACGATTCGGTGTCAGGCAGCCGGTTGAGCAGCCCGCGGAAGAAGTCCACCACCAGGTCCACCTCGGGGCGCGCGGCGGTGTTGCCGAAGATCGACTGCGTGAAGCCGCGGAACTCGTTGGAGAAGAGGAACGAGAAGAGCACCACTTCCCGCGGCAGGCCCGCCTGGATCTGCCCGACCCAGAAGCTCAAGCCGCCCGCGTCGGGGCCGCGGTTGAAGAAGGTGTTGTAGAGGTCGGTCACGAAGGCGGCATCGCTCTTGGCCGCGGCCAGGTACTCGGCGCTGTTGAAGAAATAGCCCGCCATCACGAACCACACCTCGTTCACGTTCACGCCGAGCGCGGCCAGGCGCGAGGCCTCGCCCTCCCAGAAGGCCTTGCCGGCGTCGTCGGGCGAGCGGTTGAGGATCGCCCGGTAATAGTGGGCCACGAGAGACTTCTCGGCCACGCCGCCCAGGGAGATGGTGAGGTTGCCCGCACTGGTGGTCACGGTGAAGGTACCGCTCACCGGCACGGCGCTGTTGAGGCCTCCGGCCGCCACCACCGGCGAGAAGGTCACGTGCGCCACACAGCTCGCCCCCGGAGCCAGCGTCGTGCAGTCGTTGGTCGCGAAGAACTGGCTGGAGAGCGACACGCCGGTGATGCTCACCGTGGAGCCGCCGGTATTGGTGATTGCCACCGGCACGGGCGCGGAGTTCGTGCCCATCGACTGGCTGCCGAAGTCGATCGTGGTCGCAGTCGTCACCGGCACCCCCGGCGGCGCCGGCGGCGGGTCGGCCGGCGGCCCGGCACCGTTGGCATTGGAGGTCACGATCGTGCAGGTGTAAGGCACGCCGGGGGTAAGCCCCGTGATCGTAATGGGCGAGGTGGTCGCGATGGCCGTGAGGCCGCCCGGGTTGCAGGTGGCCATGTAGCCGGTGATCGCGATGCCGCCGGTGTCCTCGGGCGGGTTGAAGGTGAGGGTCACGTGCGTGTAGCCGCGCGCCACACTCGTGAGCTGCGCGGCACCCGGAATGGTGGAGGCGATGTCGAAGCTCTGCACGACTTGCGCCGCGGCATTGAAGTCCGCGTTGCCGGGTTGGTCGGCGGCGAGGGTGCAGGTGCCGGCCGTGTTCATCGCCACGTTGCCGCTGCTGGTGATCGTGCACACCGTGGGCGTGAGCG
>Ga0196977_1000885_pt1 | contig 13185 bp, 7 predicted proteins | sample S3v_1013CmetaG_FD_148634 | JGI IMG/M metagenome (GOLD analysis project Ga0196977, IMG submission 148634) | Soil microbial communities from Anza Borrego desert, Southern California, United States - S3+v_10-13C | ecosystem: Environmental > Terrestrial > Soil > Desert | place: USA: California...
AACGAAGTCGGCGGAGTCGGGGTCGGGGTCGGCGTGGTCGGCGTGGTCGTCGCCGAGACGCCTCTGACCGTGAGGTTGATCGGCCATTCGAGCTGAGCCTGATTACATTGCGGCTCGGCGGCGCACTCGACGCACTGGCTGTAGATGCGGCCGCGGTAGGTGCCGGGCGCCAGACGCGTCGAGTCGACGGTGACGGTCGCGCTGATCGGCTCGGTGCGGCCGGGGCGCACCGTGCGCGCGGCGGCGGCGCTGACCCGCAGCCAGTCCGCGCCCGCCGACGTGTGGAAGGTGAAGCGGTGCGGCTGCCGGCACTGGTTCTCGATGCGGAAGGTGTAATCGAAGTTGGTGACCTGCCCGGCCGGCACGTCGAGCGCGCGGCCGAACTCCACCTGCCCCTGCGGCGCAAAGGAGGCGGGCTTGAGGAACGCGGGGCCGCGCCCGACGCCGGCCGGCGTCGCGGGCCGCGCCGCGCCGGCCCGCGCGTCGAACGCGCCCTCGTCCACCCGCACGCTCCCGTCAATCACCAGCACGGCCGTGCGCTCCTCGCCCCTCGCCACGCTGAACTCGTACTCCGTGCCCTGCACGCCGAGGCGGACGTACTTGGTGCGCGAGTTGAAAGCGCCTTTGACCTTCACCCAGATCGTGCCCCACCAGCTGTAAGTCGAGGCGATGCTGACGCGCGCGTCGGCGTCGATGATGACCTCGTTGCCCCGCTCGGGGACGGGCTGGTCGAGGAACAGGAGCGTCACGCGCGTGTCGGCGAAAGTCTCGACCGTGTCGCCGGGGTAGAGCGCGAGGCCGGGGCGCAGGGCCGGCTCGGCCGCGCCGTCGGCCCGCGTCAACTGCGCCCGGCCGGTGCTGACCTCCGTCACTTCCCTGCCGCCCGCGACGATGCTCTTGACGAGCGCGCGCGGCGCGGGGGCCTGCGCGGCGCGCGCGGAGGCGGCCGCCGACGGCGCGGGTGGGCGGAAGAGCAGCGACAGGCACAGGGCCAGCAGCGAGGCGCGCGCAATGATGCCGCGGTGAGGCTTCATCGTCTGAACTCCTTCTAACTCGACCTGAGGCTTTTCCGCTTCCGCATCCTCCCCGCCAGCCAGTAGGTGATGAAGGGCGCGGCGAGGTGGTAAGACTTGACGACGAACGTCAGGCCGTTCTTGTAAATCTGGAAGGCGACGAGCAGGTAGACGATGTCGGCGAGGATGAGCAGGCCCTGCACGCTGACGGTCTTCCGGCGGCCCGGCAGCGGCAGGGTGAGCTTCGCGCTCAGGACGTGGCGGAAGCGCGCCTGCACCAGCGCGCCGACGCCCGCCATCAGCGCCACGATCAGGAAGTCGTAGGCGGCCGGCAGCACGCGGACGTAGACGTTGCCGAGCACGTTCGAGATGACGTTGGCGTGGATTTCGGCCCCGTACCTCTGCTCGCCGTGCAAGACCTTGCGGGCGTCGCCGCGCTTGTAGCCGACGACGACGATCTTGTTCTCGAACTGCCGGAGGAAGTTCGGGTCGTCGCGCCGCCCGTAAACGTCCTCGTAGGAGCGCGTCGCGTCGGCGAGCCGCGAGCGCTCGGCGAGGTCGTAGGGGAAGTCGTAGAGCGCGAGGTCTGCGCGCTCGACGGGGATGGATTTGACCAGCGCCCCGTCGGCGCGCAACTGAACCTGCCCCGCGCCCTCGTTGAAGAAGGCTTTGACGGGCGCGCCGTTCGAGAGGAACTGCGCGACCGCGCGCAGGCCGAGCGAGGGGGTGACGGGGACTTCGCCGCCGGCCGGCGCCGCGTCGCGGGCCGCCTGCGCCAACTGGTAGACGCGCACGAAGCCGCCGCGGCCACCGCCCACGTCGATGTTGCCCCAGCCGTCGCCGACGGCGTCCCTCAGCGTCACGGCGACATCCTGCAAGACCTCGCCCTGAGCGTCGAGCGCCTTGCCGACGACGACGCGCGTGCCCCGCTCGGCCGCGCGCCCGATGGCGGCGGACAGCTCGGCGTCGTGCTCCGTCGGGTCGCTCATGTAGAGGTCGAAGATGACCACCTTCGCGCCGGCCCCGGCCAGCGCGTCGATCAGCCCGGCGTGGTACCGGCGCCACCCCGGCCCCGGCTCGCCCAAGGCGCCGTCCTCCTCCTCGCCGGCGAGGATGAGGCGGACGTGCGGGCTGAAGCTCTTCGCTACGTAGTCGTCCATGTAGGGGATGAAGCGCGTCTCGAGGTAGTCGTCGAGGCGGAAGGGGAAGTTGAAGAGGCCGACGTAGCCGAGGGCGAAGATGAGCACGGTCGCCAGCGCCGAGGCCGCGAAGGTTCGATCCCAGCGGGCGATCCGCTGGTCGACGGCGCCGATCTCGTCCTCCTCCTCCGAGATGGCCTTCGCCACCTCCTCGGCGACCTCGGGCGGCGCGTCCTTCGCCTGCTCGCGCAGCGCCTCGATGTTCTTCTGGTGTGTCTTCTTCACCTCCTTCAGGCGGTTGATGTTCCTCGCCGGGTGCGCGGTGAAGAGGCCGGCCAGCCTCTTCCAGAGCGACGCCAGCGCCGAGGGCGGCTCGGCGCCCGGCGCCTTCTCAAGATCGAAGATGACGCCCGTGAACGAGCGCATGAAGAGCACGGGGGTGGCGAAGGCGAGCGGCTCCTCGATGTCCATGTGGATGCGGTTGCGCGCGTGCGAGACGGCCGCGTCCACCTGCCCGCGGCTCCAGCCGGTGCAGAGCTTGAGGTAGAACTCCTTCGTGAAGAGCAGCGCGGCCGCGTCCGAGATCGGGTACTGCATGGCGATGACGGCCGGGATGCCGCGCAGGACGAGCTGCGGGGCCATGCCGGCGAGCGGCCGCGTCGTCGCCACCTCGGCCCCCTGACAGGAGTTGAGCACGATCAGCTTGAGCGAGGCGTAGTCGCGGAAGAAGTCGGCGAAGGAGTCGGCCGAGATGATGTCGCGCCCGCCGTCCTCGGAGTTGATGACGAGGTAGCCCTGCTCGGACTCGAAGACGCCGTGGCCGATGAAGTGGAGGATGTGGTACTGCTCGGCGACCAGCGCCTCGCTGATCGCCGAGCGCGTGACGCGCCCTTCGAGGATGGTGATGCTGACGGCCCCCAGCGACCCGAGCGCGCGGCCGATGATCTCCTTCTCCTTCTCCACGTCGAGGCCGGAGTCGGCGGGGATGAGGACGAGGACTTTGACGGGCGGCGCGACCCTCAGCGACTTGATCGGCTCGAACAGCTCGATGTAGCGCGTCAGCGGGGTCTTGCCCGAGGTCGAGAGGAAGCACTTGGCGTGCTGGTCGTAGAGCACCTCCCACGGCAGGGCGGCGACCTCCGGGGGCTTGATCTTCAGCCTGATGCGGACGCCCTTCTCGTCGTCGAGCCGCACGCCGCCGAGGCTCTCGCGCAGCAGGTTGCCGACGCCGTCCTTGAAGAGGCACTGGTGGAGCGACGACCCGAAGTCCGTCAGCCGCGCGCCGTCGGCCTCGATCTCCTCGACGTTCTTCAGCGACTCCGCGACCTCCATGCAGTCTGGGCGCAGGACGAGCGCGCCGTCCATGTCGCCCATCGTCTCGGACTGGGCCTTGACCGGGTACCGCTCGCCGCTCCGCTCCTCGATGCACAGGTCGAAGTTCTTGTATTCCATCGCCTCTCAACCGGGGCGGCCGTCGCGCGGGCCTTAAACGCACGCCCCATCAAGTATGTCCGCGGGCCGCAAATGATTTCCGTGAAGAGGTCTTTTGAAGTCTTCGGAGTTGAGGGGAGCGGGGCGGAAACGGTTCCGGCGTCCAAAGGGGGCGGCGGTGAAGCCCGCCGCGTGACGTGAATGCGGGGCGAGTCCGCGGCGAGGGGACTCACGCGAAGGGGCCGGGGCGGTGCGGGGGCCGTCGGCAGGGCGTGCCGCGCCGGGGCCTTTGGGGGGTCGGCCGCTTTGACGGCCGCGGCGTGGGGCCGGACGCGCGGCCGGCCTGAGTCGCGAACGGGTAGACTCTAGGTTTCAGCGCCGGCAAAGTCAAGATTTTTCGGGGTCGTTTTCTCTGCGCGCTCGGCGGCGGCAGGGGCGCCGCGCGCCGCCGGCCGCGGGGCGCGGAGCGCGGCCGCGCGGCCCCTATTGACAATCTATACGAAAAGGGTTATCAACTCCTTACAGACCGTCTATAGGAGGGGCGCGGTGGGGAAAAAATTCGACCTCTTGCAGGGGACGCTCGACCTGCTGGTGCTGAAGGCTCTGGCCCTCGGCCCCTTGCACGGGCTCGGCGTCTCGCACCGCATCGAACAGATCACGAAGGGGACTTTTCAGGTCAAGCCCGGCTCGCTCTTCCCGGCGCTGCACCGGATGGAGCAGGCCGGCTGGCTCGAATCCTCTTGGGGCGAGTCGGAGAACAACCGGCGGGCCAAGTATTACCGCCTCACCAAAGCCGGCCGCCGCCAGTTCGAGGCCGAGGCCGAGAACTGGAACCTCATCTCCGTGGCCATCACGGGCGCCCTCAAGGCCACCTGAGGGGGAGCCCCCATGCCGCTGATACCGCGCCTCGCCAGCCTCTGGCGCAACCTGCTCCAAAGGGAGCGCGTCGAGCGCGAGTTCAACGAAGAGATCGAGGCGTACCTTGAGCTGCTGACCGAGGCCAAGCTCAGGGAAGGGCTCGGGCCGGGGGAGGCCCGGCGCGCGGCCCTCGTCGAGCTGGGCGGGGTCGATCAGGTTAAAGAGAGGGTGAGGGAGGTCAGGATGGGTCACTTCCTTGAAACGGTCTGGCAGGACGTACGCTACGGGGCGCGCGTGCTTCTGAAGAGTCCGGTCTTCACCGCGGTCGCCGTGGTCTCTCTGGCGCTCGGCATCGGCGCGAACACGGCGATCTTCAGCGTCGTCAACGGCATCCTGCTGAGGCCCCTGCCCTACCCCGACTCCGGGCGGCTGATGGCCGTCTGGCACACCCCGCCGCGCGAGAGCTTCCCCGGCATGGACAAGTTCAGCGTCTCGCCGGGCAACTACCTCGACTGGAAGGAGCAGAGCCGGGCCTTCGAGCAGATGTCGGTCTACCAGTACGCCGGCTTCAGCATGAGCGCCGGCGACCAGCCCGCGGCCGTCGTCGGCGCGACCGTCTCGCCGGAGTTCTTCTCCGTCCTGCGCACCGAACCGGGCCGGGGCCGCGCCTTCTTCGCCGAAGAGGCGCAGCCCGGCCGCGACCAGTCGGTCGTCCTCAGCCACGGGCTGTGGCAGCGCGCCTTCGGGGGCGACCCCGGCGTGCTCGGCCGCACGCTGACGCTCAACAGCCGGAGCTTCACGGTCGTCGGCATCATGCCGGCCGGGTTCGAGTTCCCCGCCGAGGCCGAGCTGTGGGTGCCTCTGGCGTGGGACGGCGCGGAGAGTCAGGTGCGGGAGATTCACGACTACATGGTGGTCGCGCGGCTCCGGCCGGACGCCTCGCTGGAGCAGGCGCGGGCCGAGATGAACACGATCTCCAGCCGCCTCGAAGCCGAGTACCCGGAGGCCAACAAGGGCTGGGGCGCGGTGGTCGTCCCGCTTCAGGAGGACTTGACCGGCGACATGCGGCCGGCGCTGCTCGTGCTCTTCAGCGCCGTCGGCTTCGTGCTGCTCATCGCCTGCGCCAACGTCGCCAACCTGCTGCTCGCGAGGGGGGCCAACCGCCGCAAGGAGATCGCCATCCGCATCGCGCTCGGGGCCGGGCGGGCGCGCGTTGTCAGGCAGTTGCTCAGCGAGAGCGTGCTGCTGGCGGTCGCGGGCGGACTGCTCGGGCTACTGCTCGCCAACTGGGGGAGCCGGCTGCTCGTGCAGCTCAGCTCGGGCAGCCTCGGCGAGCCGACCGAGATCGGCCTCGACCGCTGGGCGCTCGGCTTCACGCTGCTCGTCTCGTTCGCGGCGGGCATCGTCGCCGGCATCGCCCCGGCCTTTCAGTTCACGCCGGACGAGACGGGCGAGACGCTGAAGCAGGGGGCGGGCAAAGGCAGCAGCGGCTCGGTCAGGCAGCGCACGCGCAAGGCGCTGGTCGTCTCGGAGGTGGCGCTGTCGTTGATCCTTCTGATCGGGGCCGGGCTGATGCTGCGGAGCTTCTGGAAGCTGCAACACGTTGACCCCGGCTTCGAGACCGGCAACGTCCTGACGATGAGCGTCGGCCTGCCGCCCGCCAAATACTCCGACCCGCGCCAGCAGGCGACCTTCTACGACCGCGCGCTCGAACAGATCGGCGCCGTCCCGGGCGTCGTCGCCGTGGGCGCGACGACCACGCTCCCGCTCACCGGTCAGGGCTCGACGCAGCCCTTCGCCATCGAAGGGCGGCCCGCGCAGACCGTCGCCGAGCAGCCCTCGGCCAACGTGCGCTACGTCAGCCCCGACTACTTCCGCGCGCTGGGCATCCCGCTGCGGCGCGGCCGCGTCTTCGGCGAGCACGACCGCGAGGGCGCGGCGCAGGTCGTCGTCGTCAGCGAGACGATGGCCCGCCGCTTCTGGCCGGGTGAGGAGGCCGTGGGCAAGCGCCTGACGCCCTCGTTCCATCTTCAGCAGGGGCCGCGCGAGGTCGTCGGCGTGGTGGGCGACGTGAAGTCGGGCTTGGACAACGAGCCTTCGGCGACGATCTACATGCCTTACAAGCAGGCCCCGCGGCCGTGGATGACGTTCGCGGCGCGGACGGCCTCCGACCCGCAGAACTTCGTGCAGGCCGTCTCGAAAGCCATCTACGCGGTGGACAAGGATCAGGCGCTCAGCAACGTGAGGACGATGGATCAGGTGTTGGCGACTTCGCTCGCGGGGCGGCGCTTCAACATGACGTTGCTGATCGCGTTCGCGGCGCTGGCGCTGGTGCTGGCGGCCGTCGGCGTCTACGGCGTCATCAACTACTCGGTCATGCTGCGGCGGCACGAGCTGGGCATCCGCATGGCGCTGGGCGCGCAGGCGACGGACGTGCTGCGCTTAGTCCTCGGTCAGGGGCTGGCGCTGACGCTGACGGGGGTCGGCATCGGGCTGGCGGGCGCCTACGCGCTGACCCGCCTCATGTCGAGCCTGCTCTACGGGGTCACGGCGACCGACGCCGTAACCTTCCTCACCGTCTCGGGCGTGATGATCGCCGTGGGGCTTCTCGCCTCTTACCTGCCGGCGCGGCGCGCGACGAAGCTCGACCCGATGATCGCCCTGCGGCCCGAGTGAGCGGCGGCGCGGCGCCCACGCCCCCGCGCCGCAGGCAGGCGATGAAGTCCAGCTCCGCCTCGATCTGCTCCCGCGTCCTTTCACGGCCTGAGACGAGCCGGAGGTAGCGCGTCTCGCCCGCGGCGACGAAGCTGTAGACGCGGTTGGCCGAGGCGTTGACGAGGCGGAGCGAGCCTGCGACGCCGGCCCACCTCGCGGCGGCGTCACGCGCCGCCTCGTCAACGCGCGTCGAATCTAACACCCGCCCACCCGAGCCCCCGGCGCGCGGCCCCTTCCCCCGCCCGCCCGGCGCGGCTACCGGCGCGCTTCCGCATGTCGTATCATTTCCTCGACGTATGACCGCGTTCATTTACATCGCCGTCGTCTTCCTGCTCGTGCTGGCCAACGGCTTCTTCGTGGCGTCGGAGTTCGCGCTGGTCGGCGTGCGCCGGTCGCGCATCGAGACTATCGCGGCGCAGGGCGACCGGAGGGCCGTGCGGCTGCTCGGTCTGCTCGACCACCTCAACGCCTACATCTCGGCCACGCAGCTCGGCATCACGATGGCCTCGCTCGCGCTCGGCTGGATCGGCGAGCCGGTCGTGGCGCACATGCTCGAAGCCCCGCTCAGGGGGCGCGTCTCGGAGGTCGCGCTCCACACCATCTCGTTCGCCGTCGCCTTCACGATCATCACCTTCCTCCACATCGTTCTGGGCGAGCTGGCCCCGAAGACGATGGCGCTGGAGATGGCGGAGCGGGTGGCGCTCGCCATCGCGTGGCCGCTGCACGCCTTCTACAAGACTTTCTACTGGCCCATCCGCCTGCTCGACTGGGCCGGGACGCGCACCGTGCGCCTCTTCGGCCTGCGCCCCACGTCCGACCACGCCTCGGTCTACACCGAGGACGAGCTGCGCCACCTGATAGACATCTCGCGCCGCAGCGGCCACGTCCGCGACGAGGAGCAGCAGCTCATCGACCGCGTCTTCGAGTTCTCCGACGCCGAGGTGCGCGAGGCGATGGTGCCGCGCACCGAGGTCGAGGCGCTGCCGCTGACGGCCACGCTCGAAGAGGCGCGCGCCAAGTTCCGCTCCACGGGGTATTCGCGCCTGCCCGTCTACCGCGGCCACCTCGACGACATCGCCGGCCTGCTCTTCCGCAAAGACCTCGACATGGGTCGCGTGCGCCCCGAGAACTTCGACCTTGAGAAGCTGTTGCGCCCGCCGGCCTTCGTCCCCGCGACGGCCAGCCTCGGCGGCGCGCTCAAGCAGATGCAGTCGTCGCGGGTGCACTTCGTCTTCGTGCTCGACGAGCACGGCGGCTTGGAAGGGATACTCACGCTCGAAGACCTGCTCGAAGAGATCGTCGGCGAGATCGACGACGAGTACGACGAGGAGGCGCGCGCGCAGATCGTCGAGGAGCCGGGCGGCATGTTCCTCCTCGACGGCATGCTGGCCGTGCGCGACGCCAACCGCCGGCTCGAACTGTCGCTGCCCGAAGACGGCGGCTACACGACGGTCGCCGGGTTCCTGATGGCGCAGGCCGGGCGCGTGATGAAGCCGGGCGACCGGGTCGAGTACGAAGGCGCGGCCTTCACGGTCGAGCGCGTCGAGCGCCGCCGCGTGCGCCGCGTGCGGTACGCGCCGCCCGCGCGTTCGGCGGAGGCGGGCGACCCGGAGGCGGGGCCGGCCGCTACCTCGCGCTGACGCCGGAGGCGGCCCGCACCGCGTCGTCGTAAGCCGCCGACGACTCCTCGCGGCTCCCGATGCGCAGGCCGAGGTCGCGCAGCAGCCCGTCGCCGAGGCCGTAAATCCAGCCGTGAATCGCGAGCTCCTGCCCGCGCCCCCACGCGCCCTGCACGATGGTCGTGCGGCTCACGTTCAAGACCTGCTCGATGACGTTCAGCTCGCACAGCCGGTCGAGCCGCGCCGCCTCGTCGCCGGCCTCCGCGAGCAGCGACTCGTGCGCGCGCATCACGTCCTGCACGTGGCGCAGCCAGTTATCGATGAGGCCGAGCTGGCGGTTTTCCATCGCGGCCTGCACGCCGCCGCAGCCGTAGTGCCCGCAGACGATGATGTGGCCGACCCGCAGAACGTCGACCGCGTACTGGAGCACCGAGAGGCAGTTGAAGTCCGTGTGGACGACGACGTTGGCCACGTTGCGGTGGACGAACATCTCGCCCGCCGAGAGGCCGACGAGTTGCGTCGAGGGCACGCGGCTGTCGGAACAGCCGATCCAGAGGTAACGCGGGGTCTGCTGGCGCGACAGCGCGCGGAAGAATTCCGGGTCGTGGGACTTGATGGCCTCAGACCACTCGCGGTTGTTGTCGAGAAGCTCTTTCAGGTCGTTCATGTCGGGGCACCGTGCCGAAAGGTAAGATAGTGATAAGTCCTCGCCGCGCGCCTCAAGGGCGCGCGGCCGACAGATGGTAGCAGACTCGCCCGCCGCGCGCCCGCGACCCGGCCGGTTTCAGAAGCGGCCCGCGCCCTCCCCTCCCGCCCCCACGTAATCCTGATGTCGCCCGAAACGAAATGGCTCTCCGGCCCTTCGCCTTCGACCACCGGGTCGAGTAACTCGATCCGCACCGTGAGGGGGTGGCCGCTCACTTTCAGCACCCTCTCGGCGGGAAACTCGCGCTCGCTGACGTGCCACGCGAAGACCTGCGAGGGTTGCGCGCCGTGCGTCACCCCGCGGCGGATGAGCAGGTTACGCGAAGCCGGGCGGTACGGCTTGCGCACCACCTCGACGCTCCAACCGAAGTGCCGCCGGCCGGCGCTGCTCTCCTTCAACACGCGCAGGAGCAGGCCGCGCCCCATGTCGCGCGTGATGAGCCTGCGCCCGTCCGTCACGCCGAAGCTCAACGCGGCGCCGGCCCCGCGCCCCTGAGCCGGCGCGACGACCGCCGCGCACGCGACGAGCGCCGCGAGCCACAGAACTCTCCTCACCCGTCTCCCCCTTTTGTCGCGGCCCGTCACCCGCCGGGCCTCAGACCGTACTGCGCCTTAATCAACCCGGCCGGCCCGGCGGGCCTGACGGTGACGACGAACAGGTCGTGATACTCGACGCCCTCGATTTGCGCGGGCCGGCCGATCAAAGCCTCGACGGTCGCGCCGACGGTGTTGGCGTGGCCGACGACCACAACCGTCCCGCCCGCGTGCCTGTCGAGGATGTCACGCGCGAGCGTCTTGCCGTAGTCGCCGGGGTTCGACAGGTTGACGGGGGCTTCCGTGACGGCGACGCCCGCGCGCTCGGAGAGAGGCCGGGCCGTGTCGCGGTTGCGCGCGAACTGCGAGCTGTAGATGGCGCTCACGCCGGCCCCCTCGGCCACGCGGACGAGCGCCTGCGCGCGCTGCGAGCCGGCCTCGGTCAGCGGGCTGTCGTCCGCGTCCGAAGCCTTCTCGGCGTGGCGCACGAGCAGGACGGTGGTCTGTTTCGGCTCCGCGCGCCCGCACGCGGCGAGGCCGAGCGCGAGCAGCACGACGAGACACTTGGCGGCGGCTTTCATCAACGGATTATCTTCCCCCTGCCGCGGCGGCCTCTGGCGGCCGACCACGACGCCGAAGCAAAAACGGCGAGGCTACAAGGCGCGCGGCGCGCCGGCTTACTGAGGGTTCGCCCCGCGGCGCAGCACGGGCGGCGGGGGCGCGGTCACGCGCCGCGGCGGGTTGCGCTGCAACTCGCCGAGCAGGTGCGCCACCGCGGCTTCGAGCGTCGGGTCTTCGCCGCGCGCGAGCGCCTCGGGGCGGTCAACCACTTCCACGTCCGGGGCCACGCCGACGCCTTCGACGGCCCAGTTGCCCTGCGGGTCGAGGAAGCGGAAGGTCGGCGCGCTGAGGCCGCCGCCGTCGGCGAGCTGCGGCGTGCCGGAGAGGCCGATCAGCCCGCCCCACGTCGTCGTGCCGAAGATGCGCCCCAGCCCCTGCGCGCGGAAGTAGAAGGGGAAGGCGTCGCCGCCCGAGCCGGCGTAGCCGTTGATGAGCATCGCCTTCGGCCCGGCGTGCGCGTAGACGGGCGTCGAGGTGACGCCCGTGCCGCGCCGCGACCAGTAGCTCAAGGGACGGCGCTCCAGCAGCTCGATCATGCGGTCGGGGATGAAGCCGCCGCCGTTGTAGCGGTCGTCTATGACGAGCGCGTCCTTGTTGGCCTGCGGGTAGAAGTTCTTGAAGAGTTCGCGGTTGCCCTCCACCGCCGTGTTCGGCACGTGGATGTAGCCGACGCGGCCGCCCGAGAGTCTGTCCACCATGGCGCGGCGCGAATGCAGCCAGTCGAGATAGCGCAGGTTGGCCTCGCTCCTGACGGGCCGCACGCGCTCGTCGCGCGCGCCCGCCGGGTCGGGCCGGCCGTTGAGCGTGAGCGTGACGACGCGCGTCGCCTTGCCCTGAAGCAGCTCGTAGAAGTTCTTCACGCCGCGGGTCGGGCGGCCGTCCACGGCGATGATGAAGTCGCCGACTTTGGCGCGCACGCCCGGCTCGGTCAGCGGCGAGCGGAAGCTGTCGTGCCAGTTCTCGCCGGGGAAGATTTTTTCGATGCGGTAGTAGCCCGAGGGGTCTGCGGCGACCTCGGCCCCGAGCAGCGCGCCGTCCACGCGCGCCACGCGCGGCTCGCCCGCCTCGCGCTCGGCGTAGACGTGGCCGGCCGAAAGCTCGCCGCCCAGTTCCGAGAGCAGGAAGGTCAGGTCTTCGCGGTGCGCCACGGCGGGCAGCAGCGCCGCGTACCTGTCGCGCATCGCGCGCCAGTCCACGCCGTGCATGTTCGGGTCGTAGAACCAGTCGCGCATGATGCGCCACGCGTCCGTGAACTCCTGCGCCCACTCGGCCTTCGGGTCGACCTTCATCGTCATGCCTTCGAGCTTGAGCAGGCCGGCGTCCGTCTTCTGCCCCGGCGCGACGGGCGCGACGCCGTAGTTCTCGCCGGCGCGGAAGATGATGTGCTTGCCGCCGTCCGCGAGGTCGTAGTTCTGCACGGTCTCGATGATGACCTGCTCGGCCTTGGCGTCGAGGTTGTAGAGCGCGAGGCGGCCGGGGCCGTTAAGGTAAAGGACGCCTTCGGGCGTCGCCGCCAGACGGCGGTAGTTGCCGGGCGCGCCGGGGATGGCGCGGACGCGGTTCTCGAAGCCGTCGAAGTCGATCCTGACCGAGACGGCCGGGGGCGCGCCCGGCCTCTGCGCGTCGGCCGCGGCGGGCGGCGTCGGGCGCTCGGCCTGCGGGGCGTCGGCGGGCGTGGGCGTCGGCCGCGGCTGCGCGCCCTGCGAAGGCGGCGGCTGCGCGGGGTTGGGCGGCGGGGTGAGGGGCGACTCGCCCGTCTTGGCGCGCTCCTCGTCGCTCGCGGGCAGGAAGAGCGCGGGGCCGTCGGCCGCGAGCAGCCCGACGTAGACGCGCGTCGGGTTGGTGTAGAGGTAGTTGAACTCCCACCCGCTGAAGGTGAGGTTGAAGTCGCGGTTCGAGAGGAAGTAGAGGTAGCGCCCCTTCGGGTCGAAGACCGGCTCGGTGTCGCTCGTCATCCCGCCCGTGAGCCTCCGCGGCTGGCCGGCGGCGAGCGAGTAGACCCAGATTTCCGAAAACTGGTTGTCGCCGAGTTTCGTGTAGGCGAGCCAGCGGCTGTCGGGCGCCCACGTGTAGTTGGTGATGTCGTTGCGCGCGCCGCGGTCAACCTCCACGGTGCGGCCCGACGCGACCTCGACGTAGCGGAGGCGCTGCCGCTTGTCGCCGTAGGCCAGCTTCGTGCTGTCGGGCGACCAGACGGGCGTGAAGCGCCAGATGTCGCCGTCGGTCGTCACGCGCCGCTCCGCGCCCGAGCCGTCGCCGGGGCGCACGTAGATTTCGTACTCGCCGGTGCGGTCGCTCAGGTAAGCGACCCACCGCCCGTCGGGCGACCAAGAGGGGGCCAGCTCGCGCACGCCCTGCGAGTCGGTGAGGTTGCGCACCTCGCCCTCTTTGGCCGGGGCGGTGAAGATGTCGCCGCGCGCGCCGAAGAGGGCGCGCGCGCCCGTCGGCGAGACGGCGAAGGTCTCGACGTTCTGCCGGACGTTGCGGAAGTGCGCGACCGTGTCGGGGAAGTCGCCGTAGACGCGGATGGGGACGCGCTCGGGCCGGCCG
>Ga0196977_1000888_pt1 | contig 13147 bp, 11 predicted proteins | sample S3v_1013CmetaG_FD_148634 | JGI IMG/M metagenome (GOLD analysis project Ga0196977, IMG submission 148634) | Soil microbial communities from Anza Borrego desert, Southern California, United States - S3+v_10-13C | ecosystem: Environmental > Terrestrial > Soil > Desert | place: USA: California...
CTGGCCGGGCGCCGTCCCGGCGCCCTAGAGCGGCGGCGAGACGCCGCCGAGCCAGCCGGCGAGGACGCCGGCGTTCCGGATCTCTTCGGGCTCTTGGCCACGTCGAAATAGCCGCGCTGTTTGTGCGCCGAGGAGCGTGATCACGCCGTCGTTCACTTCGAGCATCGAGCCCTCGCGCAAGCCGATCACCGGCGTCGTGTTCTCCTCGTGAAACTCGCGAATGCGCTCCTCGCGCGTCTCGCCCTTGTGCGTGGACGACGGATCGGGATCGAGATAATGCGGATTGATCTGAAACGGCACGAGACCGAGCGCGTCGAATGACGGCGGATAGACGATCGGCATGTCGTTCGTCGTGCGGATACTCGGCGTCGCCACATTCGTCCCCGCGCTCGAGCCGATGTACGGCACCCCGGCTCGCACTCGCGCACGGACGGTGTCGAGCAGTTCGCGTTCGTACAACTCCTTCAGCAACCGAAACGTGTTGCCGCCGCCGATGAAGATCGCTTCGGCCTGCTCGACATCGTCATGGCTGCGGACTTGTGAGACATCGAGCTCCATCGCCGCGAGGCGCTCACGCACGCGCGACGTGTAGGCGTCATGATCCTGGTGCGCGAAAGGCACGAACGCCACCGTGCTCACGCCGGCGAGCACGCGCCGCAGCTCAGGTTCGGCGTGATCGAGAAACCCGTAACCGTGAACGACAGAGCTCGAGATCAGTAGCAGCCGCATGGGCGCGGAGTCTACTTCCGAAGCCACCATGCGTGGGAGTCGGGATACCAATGGAACAGCCCGTATCCTTTGGCGACGCGCACGTTTTGCACGCGGCGGTTCACCGCCCATTTCTCCGCGACCTGCAGCATCCACAGATACGGCTGGTCCCGCGCGAGCACGTCATGCAACTGGTGGTAGATCTCGACGCGCCGCGCCGGGTCGAGCTCGCGCGCCGCGCGGTCCATCAACTGATCCGCTTCCTCGCTCTTGTAGCCGGTGACATTCATGCCGTCCACGAGCCCTTTGGAGTGAAAAAGATCGGACGGATCGGGATCGGGCTCGTTGACCCACGCCACGAGCGCCGACTGATAGTTGCGCTGCAGCACGAGGTCATAAAACGCGGCCTCGTCGAGCGGTTTGATCTCCAGCTTCACACCGATCCGGCCGAGCGCGTCCTGAAACACTTGCGCCTGACCACGGGAAGTGGTGCTGCCGGCGACGATGAGCAGCGTCAGCGCGAACGGTTTCCCATCGCGATCGAGCACGCCGTCCGCATCCGAGTCGCGCCATCCCGCGGACGCAAGCAGTGCGGACGCCGCAGTCGGATTGAAATCGATGCCGACGGCTTGTGGATTGTTCTCACGCTGATCGTGCGTGAACGGTCCCGTCACGGCGCGTGCCTGACCGTGATACAGCTTGTCGATGACGGTCTGGCGATCGAAGCTCATCGCCAGCGCGCGGCGAACACGCGCATCACCGAGCAGCGGGTCGGAGAGATTCCAGACGATGCCGTGGTAACCGAGTTGCCAGACCGTGTGGAACTCGACTTTCTGCTGTACGGCCGGGTCGTCTTTCACGCGCGCCCACGTGTCGTTGTCGATGCGCGCGACGTCGATGTCGCCGCGTTGCATGGCCTGCCACGCCACGTTGTTGTCGGCGATCAGGCGGAACAGCACGGAGGTGATGGCCGGCTTTTCGCGCCAGTAGTTCTCACGCCTTTCCAGCACGATGCTCCGATCGCGCTCGCGGCGCTTGAAGACATACGGCCCGGTGCCGACGACTTTGGTCGTCTTTGTCAAATTCTCATTTGCGTAGACGTGCTCCGGCAGGACGCTGATGTTGAACGAGTGCACGCGTCCGGCGTGGGCCTCGGTGAACACGACCCGCACCGTTCGCTCATCGATCGCCTTCGTCCGTTCGCGATCGAGCCCTTCGAACCACGGTCCGAACTGGATCGATTGCGCGTCGAATATTTTGCTCAGCGTGAACACGACGTCGCTCGCGCGCACCGGCGTGCCGTCGCTGAAATTTGCGCGCGGATCGAGATGGAGCACGTACGTCTTGCCGCTGTCGAGCACTTCCCAGCGCGCGGCTACGCCGGGAATGGGATTGAGGTTCTGATCGAGATCGATGAGCGGGTCGTAAATCAGCGACAACACCTGACGCTCGTCTTCGGTTGATTGCATCAGATAGTTCAGCGACTTGACGTCGCCTTCGAGCCGACGCACCAGCCGGCCGCCGTCGCGCGTTTCCACGGCTGCTTTCTTCGGTGGCGCCGGCGGCGGAGGCTGCGGCGTCTCGCGCGTGCACGCGCTTCCGAGGAGGATGATGAGGAGGACGACGGCGCGGCGCATGTGCGCGCGATTGTAGCGGCTGGGCGCTACTTCTTCCGCGCCAGGAACGCGCGGATCACCGCTTGCTCGTCATCCTTCTTGATCCGCGTGAAGAGTTTTGTCCCGAGCTTGTCGATCGTCACCGCCTGATCGAACGGCAGCTTCGCGTGCATCGTGCCGCCCGGGAAGTGGCAGGGCTGACAGCGCTTCTCCATGATCGGCTGGACGTCGCGCGCGAACTGGACGTCTTTCGGCGGCTCGGCCGGCAACGGCATCAGCGTCAGCACCATCAGGAAAAGTGCAAAGCCGATCTCCAGCATGCGAAAAACGTAGCGCCGGCCGCGCCGGAAGTCTTGTCAGATCGGTGACGAGTGGCGCCGCCCCTCACCCGGCCTTCGGCCACCCTCTCCCCGCAAGCGGGGCGAGGGTTACCTATGTAGCCTTCTCCCCGCCTCGAGGGGAGAAGGTGCCGAAGGCGGATAAGGGGTGATCATTCGTTGCCGATGACCCACTTCTCGTAGACATCGCCTGGCAGCTCGCGCACGAAGCGCGACGGCTCCATGAGGATGTCCATCCCGCCGCGATCGCGTCCCATGACCGGGAAGACGAGATAGAGTTCCTGCCGCGCGCGCGTCACCGCCACATAGAACAAACGCCGCTCTTCTTCCTCGCCCGGGATCACCAGCTCGCGTGTGCCCGCCTCGTCGACGATCGGAGCATCCTGCGTGGCCCCTTCCAGCAACGGCAGCGCGTCATGCATGCGATCGGGTGTGAGCCGAATGATCCCGCCCGGCACGCGCAACGCGCGCTGCGATGGGAAGCGCCCATCCGCGAGCCAGATCACGAACACCACGCGCCACTCCAGCCCCTTGGCCTGATGCACCGACGACAACACGATCTTCTCGTCCTCGGGTGCCACGACCGCGACGTCCTCGCCGGCCATCGGATTCGCCAGCGCGATCTCGTCGAGGAACGTCTCCACGTCCTCGTAACGCAGCGCGTACTGCGAGAGCTGTTCGAGATCGTCGAGCCGCGCCTGCGAGTTCGCGAATTTCGATCGCGCGTAATCCGCATATCCGCGCTCGACCACGAGCCCGATCGCCTCGGATGGATTGCGCTTCATCGCATCCGACGAGATCAGATTGAGAACGTCGCGAATGCTCTTCATCGAGCCGCTGGCGCCGCGTCCGCTGACTTCGACGCCACGCAGAAACGCATCCAGGGGATTCGACGACTGGCTGATTCGCAACCACACTTCGGACGCCGTCTTCTCGCCGACTTTCGGATACAGCTTCATCATCCGCTTCCACGAGAGCTCGTCGCGCGTATTCGTGATCACTTTCAGGTACGCGAGGACGTCCTTGATGTGCGCCTGCTCGAAGAAGCGCACGCCGGAGCGGATCTCGTACGGGATGTTGCGGCGCGTCAGCTCCATCTGCAGCTCGAGCGACTGATAGTGCGAGCGGTAGAGGATGGCGATCTCGTCGAGATCGACGCCTTCATCGCGCAGCTCGAGAATGCGTTGCGCGATGAACGTGGCCTGTTCGAACACGTCGTCGACGCCGACCACGGCGGGATCGGGACCGTCGCCGCGCACTGCCTGCAGCTCCTTCCGGAACTGAAAGCGATTTGCGGCGATCGAGGCGTTGGCGAGGTTCAGGATCTGCCGCGTCGAGCGATAGTTCGTTTCGAGCTTGTAGATCGTCGCGTCGGGGAAGCGCAGCGGAAACGTGAGGATGTTCTCGAACGACGCACCGCGGAATGAATAGATCGACTGCGCGTCGTCGCCGACCACCATCACGTTGCGGCGCACAGACGCCATCGAGTCGATGATGTCGGCCTGCAGCTTGTTCGTGTCCTGGTACTCGTCGACGAGGATGTGGCGGAAGCGGCGCTTCAGCGACTCCGACACCTCTGGATGGTCGTCGAGCAGGACCTTCCAGAACACCAGCAGGTCGTCGAAGTCCATCGAGTTCGCGTCGCGCTTGCGCTCCTTGTAGCGGCGGAAGACGTTCACGATCTCGTCCTTGAACAGCGCGAAGTGGGGGAAGTTGTTCTCGAGATGCAGCTCGAGGGGCGTGCGTGTGTTGATGAGGTACGAGTAGATGTCGAGGAGCACGTCGCCTTTCGGGAAGCGCTTCTCGAGCGTCTTGATGCCGAGGGAGGAGACGGAGGATTCCATCATCTCCTTGGAGTCTTCATCGTCGAGGATGGTGAAGTTGGAGCGGTAGCCGATCGCGTCCGCATGGCGACGCAGCAGCCGATTGCCGATCGAGTGGAACGTGCCGCCCGAGATGCGCCGCGTGTCGGTGGTGACGAGCTGCTCGACGCGGCTGAGCATTTCGCGCGCCGATTTGTTCGTGAACGTGACGATGAGGATCTCGGAAGGGTCGACGCCGTCTTCGATGAGCCGCGACACGCGATAGGTGAGCGCGCGCGTCTTGCCGCTGCCGGCGCCGGCGATGACGAGCATCGGCCCTTCGCCGGCCATTACGACTTCGAGCTGTTCCGCGTTCAGCTCCTCGTCGTAGCGGACCTTGTACTGTTTCTGCGGCTTGTCGGGTCGCTTGAGGGTGTACTTGCGGATCTTCGTGGACATCGGCTGGGCAAGGGTAGCAGCGTGAGTCGCGCCGTGGCCGAGTCGTAGAGTCTTAGAGTCGTAGAGTCTTAGAGGCCGCGAGTTTGCCAAACCTCTACGACTCTAAGACTCTGAGACTCTACGACTGGACCTGCGTCGTCGTACGATGTCGCGCGATGCGCTCCCCCCGCTTCTTCGCCTTCATCGCGATCGTGTTCTGGGGAATCTCGTTCGTCGCGACGAAGGCGGCGTTGCGCGACCTCTCGCCGGTCACGTTGATCTTCTTCCGCTTCGCGATCGGCGCAATCGTGTTACTGGCGCTCGCGCGGGAGCTGCCACCGCGACGCGCCTGGGGCTCGCTCGCGCTGATGGGATTTGTCGGCGTGTTCGTCCATCAGATGCTGCAGGCGTACGGGCTGACGCTGACGTCCGCGACGAACTCCGGCTGGCTGATCGGACTGACACCTCTCTGGTCGGCGGTGCTCTCCGCGATCGTCTTGCGCGAGCGCTTCAGTGCGTGGAAGGTGATCGGCCTCTTCGGCGGATTCGCCGGCGCGTTGCTCGTGGTCACGCGCGGTGATTTCAGCGCGAGCGTCTTCGGCCGTCCATCGACGTTCGGCGATCTGCTGATCTTCATCAGCACGATCAACTGGGCGATCTACTCGGTGCTCGGACACGACACCATCCGCAAGCTCGGCCCGCGCCGCGCCACGTCCGGCGCCATGCTGTTCGGTGCCACGATGCTCGCGCCGTTCTTCATCGCGCAGCGCGGCTGGAACGAGTTGCCGCGCGTCACGCCGGCCACGTGGGGCGCGCTGTTGTTCCTGTCGATCGGGTGTTCGGCGCTCGGCTATCTCTTCTGGTACGGCGCGCTCGAGACCGTGGAGGTGTCGCGTGTCGCCGCGCTGCTGTATCTCGAACCGCTCGTCACCTTCATCGCCGCCGCGTTGCTCCTCGGGGAGCGCGTCAGTGGCACCGTCATTGCGGGCGGCCTGCTCGTTCTGGCGAGCGTCGTCATCGCTCAGTACGCACCCGCCGCGTTGCAAACGTCAGTACCAACGGAGGAATCATGATTCGCCGTACCTTTTCTATTCTCGTACTCGCTCTGCTTGCCGCGTGCGCCTCGACGCCGAACCAGCTCGATGAAGATCAGGCGCCGCGCTCGCGTTACTCTGGTCAGGCGGGCGAGTCGCCTGTGGGCGTAATCCCCGAAGGGACCATTCGCGATGAAGAGCGCGGCCGCGAGCTGGTGTTCACGGTCGAGTATCCTACGAAGCCCGGCTCGTATCCACTGATCATTTTTTCGCACGGCTTCGGCGCGACGCGCAATGCGTACGTCGGCCTGAGCTCGCACTGGGCGAGTCAGGGTTATGTGGTGATCAAGCCGGCGCATGCGGACTCGGGACGACTGCAAGCCGGCAACGCCGCGCAAGACTGGCGCGACCAGACGCAGACGGACTGGCGCAATCGCGTACGCGACGTGACGATGATCCTCGACTCGTTCGATCGCATCGAAGAGGCCTATCCGGAGCTGAAGGGGAAGGTCGATCGCGCGAAGATCGCAGTGGGCGGACACTCGTACGGCGCGTTCATCGCGATGCTGATCGGAGGCGCTCGTGCGCGCGGCACGAGCTACGCCGATCCACGCGTGAAGGCGATCGTCGCGATGTCGCCGCAGGGTGCGAGCGAAACTTTTGGCCTGACGAATGAGTCGTGGGCGAACGTGCGCGTGCCGACGCTGTTCATGACGGGCACGAACGACCGCGGCATCGCCGAGGACGAGACGCCGGAATGGCGGCGACAGGCATTCGAACATTCGCCGGACGGAGACAAATGGCTGGTGGTGCTGGAGGGTGCAGGCCACGCGTCATTCACAGGCCGTATCGACGTGGCTCCGCCGACCCGTGCGGCGACCGGGCCGATGCTCGGCGACGATTTCCGCCGTCCGGGCGAAGTCATGGATCAGACGCGCCGCGACACGCCGCGCGAGGGGAGGGCGGGGATGAACATCCGCTACACGTTCAACAACATCAAAGCAATCTCGCTGGCATTCCTCGATGCATACCTGCGCGGCGAGGCGGAGGGAAGAACGACTCTGGAGAACGCGGCGCAGCGGGGAGGGGTGGAGTTGCAGAGGAAGTAGCCTAGAGAGGTCGTTTACCGCGGCTGGTGTGCCAAAGCGCCAGAATCTCTACGACTTGATCTTCTTCCGAAGGGACGTAGTAGAGGTGATACTGCGTATGGGCCAATAACACGCGGCGCAAACCGTTGATGCGCGAGTGGGAAACTGTTTCACCCGCGAATGGCAAAGCGTCGATGAGCGCGTACGCCGATTCGAGCTCGTCTCCCAGTATGGTGGGCGCCGCCGTGCGATTCTTCAGCCACCACTTTGCCGCGGCGCGGATTTGTTGGCCAGCGCGAGGTGAAACTCTGAATTCGAATCTCAACGGCCGCTGAGGCCCTTCAACTCGCGAAGAAGCTCACGGCCGTCCTCAAAGTTTCCGCGACGAATATCGTTCAGCGCCGTGACCAGCTCTTCTTCCTCGTCATCCGTGAGTTGGAAACCGGAATCCCCGGCGGCGATGATGGCGATAGGCGTGCCGTCCTGAAGATCGGTCTCGATCTCGATCTTTCCGTTCACGACTCGACTACTGATTACTTTCATCAATCGTCATTCTACGCGCCGTTCACGCCACTCTCACATCTCTCCTACAACCAACCGCGTCCTCGAAGCGTATGATCCGATCGTGACGGAACTCCACACCCCCTGGCCGACGACGGCTGAATCCCCCGAAGTGTTGCAGCGAAAGCTCACAGAGCAGCGCATCCAGGGCGAGCAACTGCGGCTCCTCGGCTCCGCGATTCATGTCACGGCGGAAGGGATCGCGATCATGACGCCCGCGGTCGAAGCGGTCGGGCCGCGCATCGCGTTCGTCAACGACGGCTTCTGCGCGATGTACGGCCGGCGCCGCGAGGAAATCATCGGCGAGACGCCGCAGGTCTTCAGCATCATCGCGCGGCATCAATCGATCCTCGACTCGATGCTGCATCACGTCTTCGAGCATCGGCCGTTCGAAGCCGAAGCCACGGCGACGCGCGCAAACGGCACCGAGTTCGAGCTCGACATCCAACTCGTGCCCGTCGTCGACTCGGGACAACTGACGCACTGGGTCGCGTTCCTTCGGGATGTCACCGCGACGAAGCATCAGGTCACGTCGCTGCGGCATCAGGCCACGCATGACGCGCTGACCGGCCTTCCGAACCGCACGTTGCTCTTCGACTCGCTGGAGAAAGAGATCGAGACGGCGCGCTCGAGCGGCGCCGTGCTCGCGCTGATGCTGATGGACCTCGACCGCTTCAAGGAAGTGAACGACACGTTCGGCCATCACTTCGGCGATGCGCTGCTCAAACAGGTCGCGTTCCGACTGCAGAATCAAATGCGCGGCGAAGACGTCGTGGCGCGGCTGGGTGGCGACGAGTTCGCGGTGATCGTCCCCGTCGCGGAAGACGCCGGCTCCACCACGCACATCGCACAGCGCATCCTGAACACGCTCGAACAGCAATTCGTGATCGAAGGACAAGTACTCGAAGTCGGCGCGAGCATCGGCATCGCGCTCTATCCCGAACACGGCCGGGACGCGCGCACGCTGCTGCGGCGCGCGGATGTGGCGATGTACAACGCGAAGCAGAAACAGAGCGGCTACAGCTTCCATCGCGAAGACGTCGACACGAGCTCGCCCGATCAGCTCTCGCTCGTGGTGGAGTTGCGCGGCGCGATCGAGCGCAGTGAGCTCGAGTTGTATTACCAGCCGAAGTTGCACATGCGCACCGGGCTGATGACGCGCTGTGAAGTGCTGATGCGCTGGAATCACCCGCGCCGCGGTTTGCTCGGCCCCGATCACTTCATTCCGGTCGCCGAACGCACGGGTCTCATTCGCTCGCTGACGGATTGGCTGCTCGATCGAGCGCTCTCGCAGTGCAGCCGCTGGCGCGAGAACGGCGCGCCGATTCACGTCGCCATCAACATCTCGGCGAAGAGCCTGCTCGATCAATCGCTGCCGGGGAAGGTCGAGGCGGCGCTTGCGCGCTGGAACGTCGACGCGCGCTTCCTCAAGATCGAGATCACGGAAAGCAGCATCATGGCCGACCCGGCCCACGCGCTGGCGATCCTGTCGATGCTGCAGTCGATGGGCGTGCGGCTCTCGGTCGATGACTTCGGCACCGGCTATTCGTCGCTGACGCATCTGCGCGAGTTGCCGATCGACGAGATCAAGATCGACAAGTCCTTCGTGATGGGCATGGCGTCGAGCGACGCCGACGCGGCCATCGTCCGCACCGTCATCGATCTCGCGCACAATCTCGGCAAGCAGGTGTGCGCCGAAGGCGTCGAAGACGAAGCCGCCTGGCACACGCTCCGCGACCTCGGCTGCGACCTCGCGCAAGGGTTCTGGATCGCGCGCCCGATGCCCGGCGATGCGTTGATGCGGTGGCTCGACAGGACGTCCTGGGGATTGGAACGAGGGTTGTAGGTATGGAACCACCCTACAAAGATGCCCTGCACGAGCGCGGCGGCCGCATCGACCCGCTCAAGAGTCCCGAGCCTCCGATGGATGACGACGATCGCATCGATCAGGCGATCGCGGAGTCGTTCCCCGCGAGCGACCCGCCGTCGTTCAATTCAGGCGTGGACGACCGGGAGTCAGAGTCTGGAGCGAAGGGCTTTAGCCCGTCGGATGGGTCGACGGGCTGAGAGCCCGTCGCTCCAGAGAAGGTTCACCGCGTCGTCACCCGAATCTTCGCCCGCTCCGTCGCTTCGATCCGGCGCAGCTCGCGGTTGATCTCGCGGCGCGTGCGCCAGCTTCGCGGTGACGTCGCGATCTGCGTTCCGGTCAGCGCGAACGGATCGGGTACCACGTTCGTGACGCCATCCAGCGTGCCGTGCATCGCCATCATGATTCGTGGCACGTAGTTCAGACGCCAGCTCGTGCCGAAGGCGTTGAAGTCCAGGGCGCCGCGCGTGCGGCGGATCGGGTTTTCACCTTCCTGCTGCGCGGCGTTCGCGAACAGGCGTTGCAGGGTGTCTTTCGAATAGTCGCTCGACGCGGGCGAGTCCTGTGCGACGGCCGTCCCGGCCACGAGCAGAAGGGCGAGAATCGTTGCGCTTGCTCTCATCACTCCTCCGACGTCTAACTATGCAAGAGCGTTACACAAAATCTCATTTTGTGACCTTCAGTTCCTGTAACAACTCGGTCGCTTTTTCGACCTCTTCGAGCATCCACAAGAGGTACCGCACATCCACGCTGATGTTCCGGGCGACCTCCGGGTTATAGCCGAAGTCGTTCGCGACATTCTCCCAGACGCGGTCGAAATTCACGCCGACCAGCTCGCCTCTGCCATTCACGACGGGGCTGCCGGAGTTGCCTCCGGTCGTGTCCGCATCGGCGAGAAAGTTCACCGGAATCGCATCGAGCTTCGCGGTCTTCGCGGCGGCGAGCACCTTGTCCGGAACGTCGAACGGCTCCGCGTCGCTGTGCTTCTCGATCACCCCGCGCAGCGTGGTCTGCGGCACGGCGATGATGCCGTCGCGCGGCTTGTAGCCCTTCACATGCGCGAACGACGCACGCAGCGTCGAGTTCGCGTCGGGCGCAACCGGCTTGCCGGCATGCGCGATGACCGCACGGCGCCACTCGGGGCGGAGGCGCGTGATCATTCCAGCCCAGCGATCCACGCGGTCGACCATGGTGCCGATCTCGGTGACCAGCGCGAAGCCGAGGTCGACGAGCGGGTCGCGACGGGCACGGAGTTGTTCGGGCGTCTCGTCGAACATCTTCAGCCGCTCCGCGAGATCGAGCAGCTTCGTGTTCGCGTACAGGTCGTCGATCGAGGTGATGCGGTCGAGCGCGGCGATGCGCTGATCGGCGGGGAGCTCGCGCGCGCGGCGAAGGTAGTCGGCGAGGATGGCTTTGTCGGCGGCGGGGAAGAAGTTCTTCTGCTCGCGCTCCATGCGCTCGCGCACGCGTCCGATGTTGCGCTGCATGAACACCGGATCGCGTTCGATGTCGGGCTTCTGCCGCTCGAGCGCCGATTTCGCAATCGCCACCGCGAACACGAGCGCCTTCGGCCCGGTCGGCGTCACCGACGCGCCGGTCATGCGGATGTGATCGAGGAGGAAGTCGTGATCGAACGTGGCCTTCTTCTCCAGGGCCATCTTCGCGAGGTCGTCGTACGCGGCGCGCGCGCTCTTGTGCGACGCGAGCACGGCCTGATCGGCGGCGCGCTGTTTCTCGAGGATGCTCCCGCGCTTGAAGCCGGCCAGTTGTCCTTCGCCGTTCTTCTGCCGGTTCGCGAGCGTCTTCACGAGATCGGCAACCGCGATCTCCCCGGCTGGATCGCCTTTGGTCGCGGTCTCGAGAATGCGGATCCAGTCGCGATACACATTCGCGCGCGCGGCGAACCAGATGTGGCGCTCTTCCATCTCCGCCGCGGTCAGCGCGCGGAAGGTGGTGCCGGGGTAGCCGAGGACCATGACGAAGTCGTCGGGCTGGACGCCTTTGGTGGACAGCGGAAAGAAAAACTCGGGTCGATGCGGCTTGCCGTCGACGTACACGCGGCCGATGGCGAAGTCGCCGGTGTGCCGCGGCCAGCTCCAGTTGTCGATCTCGCCGCCGAACTCGCCGACCGCGCGCGGCGGCGCGTACACCAGTCGCACGTCGGGCAACTCGGTCATCTCCTGCAGCACGTAGTGCAATCCGCCGTCATGCGCGGCGACTCTGCAACGCGCGGCCGGCTGCTGCTCGCACGCGGCGACGATCTCGTTCGTCTTCCGGTCGATGATGCGGATGCGTTCCGCGTCGCCCGTGTTCGGCGGAATCGCTTTGAGCACATCGGCAGTCACGTCCGTGAAACGCCGCGGCACGGTGATGCGCGTGGTCTTGCTACGCAACTCCGCATCGCGCGTGCGCGCGAGAAATCCGTTCTCGATGATGTCGTTCTGCGGCGTGGCGTGCTCCTGCAGGACGCCGAAGAGGCAATGGTGGTTGGTGATGAAGAGGCCATCCGCCGAGATCCACGCGGCGGAACATCCGCCGGTGCTGATCGTCGCGGCGAGCAGGCCGGTGCCGCGCTGCGGATCCCACAAACGCGACGGCGGAAGTTGCAGTCCCTGCTGCGCGAGCCACTTCGGATCGAGCTCGAGGACCTGCTGCGGAGTCCATTTGCCTTCAGCGGCGAGGAGCGCGGGTGCGAGGAGGAGAAGGAATGCCAGACGTTTCACGCGCCGACGATACACGAACAAGCCGACGGGAGGCCTCCGGCGGCCTCCCGGTGGGTCTCATCGCGCAGCGTCAGTGCAGGAACATCGGCATGCCCATCACTTCCGCGACCTTTGGGCGGTACTCGGCGGCGTCGTAGAAGCGGGGGACGTCGACGCGCTTCACGCCTTCACCGGTGAGCTCGAGCGGCACCGCGGTGTAGCGGCCGCCGACGACGGAGACCATCTGTCCCGTGTGCCCGCGACGCAAGAGATCGGCGGTGAGCGAGCCATAATTCTTCGCCACGATGAGATCGAGCGAGTCAGGTGCGCCGGAGCGCATCAGGTACGCGAGCCTCTGATAAATCACGTTCGAACCGTCGCGCTTCTCGAGGTGGCCGGCGAGCACCCCGCCGATGCCGCCGAGTCTGCGCTGGCCGGCCGCGTTCGGGATGCCGGTCTCGATCACTGAGCCGCCGGTCATGCGTGCCCCTTCGGAGACCGCAACGACCGCATAGTTGCTCGGATTGTCTGCCTTGTCGCGCAGCAGCATCTCGTGCAGCAGGTCGGGATCAAATGGCACTTCGGCGATCAGAGCGCGATCGACACCGGCGAGGTATGCGGCCAGCAGACACGTCTCGCCGGAGTTGCGGCCGAACAGCTCGACGATGAGAAAACGTTCGAGCGAGCCCGCGCTCGTGCGCAGATCGTTGATGAAACTCACGGCGCGCGTGACCGCTGTCGAAAACCCGAGACAGTAATCGGTGCCGTAGACGTCGTTGTCCATCGTCTTCGGAATCGCCAGCAGCGGCACGCGCTCCTGCTGCAGCCGTCGTGCGAACGTGAGTGTCCCGTCGCCGCCGAGGGCGACGAGCGCGTCGAGCTTCAGAAAGTCGATGACACGCAAAGCCGCGGGTGTGAGGTCGTAGCGGCCGCGATCGTCCGGCGTCGGGAGATCGCCGAGGAGATGCTCCGGGATGTGTTCGCGCTTGGCGA
>Ga0196977_1000889_pt1 | contig 13145 bp, 17 predicted proteins | sample S3v_1013CmetaG_FD_148634 | JGI IMG/M metagenome (GOLD analysis project Ga0196977, IMG submission 148634) | Soil microbial communities from Anza Borrego desert, Southern California, United States - S3+v_10-13C | ecosystem: Environmental > Terrestrial > Soil > Desert | place: USA: California...
CACCGCGGGGATGCCGAAGGCGATGGTTGCGTCGCGGGTCAGGGGAAACTGCGGGATCAGGTCCTCGGGCGGCGGCGGCCGGTGCGCCTTGTACTGGTCGTAGAGCTTGTTGCGGAAGGTGACCTCGGAGTGGTCGAAGATCACCGCCAGATGGGTCGGCGCCTCGCGCCCCTTCATGTCGTTGAGCAGCTTCCACAGCATGTTGCAGAAGCCCATCACAGCGCCCGTCGGCAGCCCGTCCGACTTGCGCGTCAGCGACGGCAGCACGTGGTAGGCGCGGAAGATGAACGCCGACCCGTCCACCAGGTAGAGCCGCATCGCCGGCCCGTCCTGGGTCAGCTCACGGGCGGGGGATTGGTCGATGGCGGGGGCGTCTGTGGCGTCGGTCATGGGGCCGGAACATAGGGGGGACGACGCGGGCGGTCACGTCCCCCAATCACCCAATCTGGCGTCATTCCGGACAAGCGGGCGGAGCCCGCGCAGATCCGGAACCCACTAGGTGATCGCTGGCGGTTCGGCGCGTCGAAGGAGGACCAAGTGGGTTCCGGATAAGCGCTGCGCTTTCCGGAATGACGGGATAGTTAGGTAACGGCTCAGTCGCGGAGGTGATGTTCCAGCGCCGTCCGCAGCTCGCTCACCAGCCGCTCCCTCAACACGGGCGGTTCGACCACCGTCACCTTGTCGCCCCAGGTGAACAGGTGCCAGCTGAGTTCCAGCATGCCGGAGGCGGAGAAGCGCACGGTGACCGAGCCGTCGGCCTCCTGGGTCACCTGTTGGGTCGGGTGGAAGCGCCAGCCGAGCGCGTCCTCGGCGCCGTCCTTCGAGATCGACAGCACGATGTCCTGCACCGCGTCCTGGTAGACGCCGAAGGAGCGGTCGGCGAAGGCCTGGAGGTCGAAGTCCTCCGGCGGGCCGGCGTTCACGTCCAGCACCTCGAGGGCCAGGATGCGGTCGAGGCGGCGGGTCTTGGGTTCGGACTCGCCGAGGTCGGCGCCGACGAGGTAGTTCACCCGCCCGAAGATCAGCCCCCAGGGCGCCACCTCGCGCACCTCGCCGGGGCGGGAGCCGCCGCGGTAGATGAAGCGCACCGCCCGCACGGCCATCAGCGCATGGGTCAGCTTCTCGATCAGCTCGGCGTTTTCCGCGGGACGCGGCCCCGGCTGCATCACCGCGGTCTGGGCGCGCACCAAGGCTTCGACGTCGGGGCTGAGGCGCCGGCGGTCGGCGGCGCGCATGGCGGCGCGCACCTTGTCCTCCAGGCTGCTCAGCGCCGCGGCCCGGTGCTCGGCCCCCTGGACGCGCAGGGTGTCGGCGGCGGCGGCGAGCGCCGCCAGCTCGTCGGCGCCGGGCGCCTGCATGAAGGCGTCGAGCCCGCCGGGGATGCGGAAGCGCTTCACCCGCCCGTCGGTGTATTCGGTCATCTGCGGGAACAGGCGCGCCAGGGCGTCGCGCATGCGCTCGGCGGTGCGGCGGTTGACCTGGGCCGCCTCGGCGATGTCGTCCAGCGTCATGCCCTCGGCCGATCCGGCCAGCCGGCGGGCCAGCATCAGCAGGGCTTCCGGCTTCTCCCAACGCATGAATTTCGCCCCCTCTGATCTACGACCACTTCTGTCGTAAGACGACACTAGTGTCCAGACTCAAGGAACGCCCGCTCACCGGAATTTTCGCCATGGCCAGCTTCTCCCTCATCACCAACCTCGCCGCCGCCGGTCCCGATCTCGACCCGACCCGCCGCCTCGAGGCGCTCGGCCGTTTCGGCCGCGGCCGCTTTGGGCTGGGCGCGCCGCGCCACGGCTCCGGCGATCCAGTCGCCGCCCTGCTCAAGTACGCCGACGTGCGCGAGGTGCTCGACCTCGGGCGGGTGCTGCTGTCCCTGTCGGCGACGCGCCTGCGCCTGGCCTCGAAGGACCCGGCGGTGCGCGCCGACCAGGACCGCCTGGCGTCGATGGCGGTGGTCTGGGACGAGCGCTTCCAGCACGTGGTCGAGGTCATCGAGGGCGCCGGCCGGCCCAGGCACGCCACCTACGAGGACGAGCTCTGGGCCGAGGCCGCCTGCGTGGCGTAACCCGCTTGCGGGAACCGTCGTAGAGGAGGAAGGTGACGCCGCTCATCCAGGTCGGGGAACTTTGGAGAGGAGCCTTCCATGCGCCGGTTCGTGATCGAGCGGGAGCTGCCGAAGATCGGCAGCGCCGACGACAATTCCCTGCGGACTGCGGCCCGCACCTCCTGCGACGCGCTCGCCAAGATCGGCACCGAGGTGCAGTGGATCGAGAGCTACGTCGCCGAGGACAAGACCTTCTGCGTCTACCTGGCCGAGGACGAGGACGGCATCCGCCGCCACGCGGAGCTGTCGGGCTTCCCGGCCAACAAGATCACCGAGGTCCGGCGCATGATCGACCCGACCACGGCGGAGCTCCCGGCCTAGGCGACCTGCGACCGCAGCTGACGTAGCCGCCCTTGACCCGGACCCCCGGATCAACGGCGATGCGTCGTCATGCCTGCGCACCCCCACGCTGCAACCCCGTCTTCGGCCACGGCCCGCGAATGGCTCCCGGGAACTCTCCATTCACGGTCCCCGCTCCCGGTTATGCGCGAGATTCTCCCGATTATCGTCTCCGGTTATTTGCCCGGAAAGGCTGCGAATCCCGGCGCTTGGGCGCGAGAAACTTTTTCCGGACCGTCCAACCGGACGCAAACCAGCGTTATGTGTTTGAGAACCGAACTTTTACTCCCGGCGATGCAGGGTGCGGCCGAGTTCGAGGGTACCGCATGTCCTACACGCCTGCCGCCGCCGTGAAGATCGTCCGCGCCCCCGCCGGGGAGGCGCCGGAATGGGTGCGCGAGGCCTGGGTCGGGCTGGTGCTGCCCCTGAAGGAGACCGGGCTGAAGACCATGCCCTCGATCGGCGTGCTGTCGGGGCCGAAGTCGGCGCTCGGCTGGCTGTGGGCCTCGCTGACCGGGGCGCCGATCACCGTCACCGGCTACCTGACCCGTGGGGCCGAGGCGATCGCCGTGCTCGAACGCTACCGGCCCGAGGCGGCCGCCTGGTGGCGCGAGCATGCGCCGAAGTTCCTCCGCGACGAGGCCGAGTTCCTGTTCGAGGCCTCGGCCTGCGAACGCCAGCACGTCCGCGCCGCCGCCTGACGCCGGCTTGCGCCGCGTCGCGGCGGCCCTACTGTCGCGCTCGCCACTTCGCAAGCGAGCGCCTCGATGAGCCTGAATTTTTCCCGCCGCCATTTCCTCCTCTCCGCCGCCGGCGCGGCCCTGCTGGCCGGGTGCGACGCCGGAACCGTCGCGGCGCCGCAGGCGAAGTCGCGCAAGCTGGCGGGCCAGTTCGCGACCATGACCGAGGCCCTGCTGGCCGAGTTCCCGGAGAACGCCACCTTCCGCGGCGTCGACGTCGGCCCCCGCGCGGCGCTGAAGCACCGGCTGACGGAACGCTCCGACGAGGCCCTGGCCCGGCGCACGGCGGCGGCGCGCGAGCGGCTCGGCGAGCTGCGCGTGCTCGACCGCACGCGCCTGCCGGTCGAGGACCTGCCCGCCTACGACATGGCGGTGGAGGCCCATGACCAGGCGGTGTCGGGCGCCGGCTTTGGCTACGGCGACGTCAATGTGCTGTCGGCCGGCAATTCCTTCGTCACCACGCCCTATGCGGCGACCCAGCTGTCGGGGAATTTTGTCAGTGTCCCCGACTTCCTCGACACCCTGCACAAGACCGACGACGAGGAAGGCGCCGAGGCCTATCTCGACCGCACCGAGGCCTATGCCGCGGGTCTCGACCAGGAGACCGCGCGCCTGAAGGCCGATGCGGACAAGGGCGTGATCGCGCCCGACTTCGTGCTCGCCTCCATGGTGACGCAGCTGGAGACCGCCCTGGCGCGGCCGGTGGCGGACTGGGGCCTTGTCGGTTCGCTGGTCCGGCGCACCGGCGCCGCGCGGGTGGCAGGCGACTGGCAGGGCCGGATCACGACGCTGGCCACCGACCGCGTCGCCCCCGCCATGCAGCGCCAACTCGACCAGCTGAAGGCGCTGCAGCCCCGCGCCACCGCCGACGCCGGGGTGTGGAAGCTGCCGCGCGGCGACGAGTACTACGCCTGGTGCCTGCGCGCCGGCACCTCGACCGCCCGCACCGCCGAGGAGATCCACCAGGTCGGACTGGAGGAGGTGCGCCGCATCGACTCGCGCATGGACGCCCTGCTGAAGGCCCAGGGCCTGACACAGGGCACGGCGGGAGAGCGGGTTTCGGCCATGGGCAAGGACCCGCAGTTCCTGTTCGCCAACGACGACCAGGGCCGCGCCGAGCTGATCGCCTACCTGAACGGCCTGATCGGCGCGATCCGGCCGCGCATGAAGGAGCTTTTCCGGACCCTGCCCAAGGCCGACATGCAGATCCGCCGCGTGCCGCCCGAGATCGAGGCAGGCGCGCCGCGCGGCTCGGCCACCGACGGCTCGATCGATGGAACCCGGCCGGCGATCTACAACATCAACCTGATGTCGACCGAGGGTTGGCCGCGCTTCTCCCTGCCGACGCTTTGCTACCACGAGGGCATTCCCGGCCACGTCTGGCAGGGGGCCTTCGCCAACAAGATGCCGCTGATCCGGTCCTTGCTGCAGTTCAACGCCTATTCCGAAGGCTGGGCGCTCTATTCCGAGCAGCTGGCCGACGAGATCGGCATGTACCGCGACGATCCGTGGGGTCAGATCGGCTACCTGTCGGACCAGATGCTCCGCGCCTGCCGCCTGGTGGTCGACACCGGCCTGCACGCCAAGCGCTGGACCCGCGAGCAGTCCACCGCCTTCCTCCTGCGCTATACCGGCCAGGAGGTGAACGGCCTGCAGAGCGAGACCGACCGTTACTGCGCCATGCCGGGCCAGGCCTGCGGCTACATGATGGGCCGGCTGGAGATCAACCGCCTGCGCGACAAGGCGCAGAAGGCCATGGGCGAGCGATACGACATCCGCGACTTCAACGACGCCATGGTGCTGGGCGGGCCGGTCCCGCTGAACGTGCTGGAGGCGGTCACCGACCGCCTTATCGCGGGCTGAGCCGGTGGCGCAGCTGTTTCTCGAGGACATCCACGTCGGCGACCGCTGGCCGGGCGGGCCGATCGTCATGGACGAGGACGACATCCTGCGCTTCGCCCACGCCTACGACCCGCAGCCGATGCACATCGACCGCGAGGCGGCGGCCAAGGGCCGGTTCGGCGGGCTGATCGCCAGCGGCTGGCACGTGGCGGCCCTGGTGATGCGCGACTTCGTCGACAACAACCCCTTCGGCGACACGCCGCTTCTCGGCCTGCGCATCGACGCCCTGCAGTGGCTCAAACCCGTCCGGCCCGGCGATGTCCTGACGATCGACCGCGAGGTTCTCGCCGTCGAGCGCTCCAGGACCAAGCCCGACCGGGGAACCATCAAGATGCGCATGACCGTCACCAACCAGCATGGCGAGACGGCCATGTCGTTCGAGAACCTGATGCAGGCCCCGGCGCGCGGGACCGGGGCGTGAGCGAGGGCCTAAGGGGGGCGCAGATGAGAACCGCAATCGCATTCGGCCTTGCCGCGAGCGTGCTTGCGACGGCGGCCGTGGCGGCTCCGGCCGCCGAAAGCCGCTACTCGTCGCTGGCGGGCTGCACCGTGGTCGAGAGCGGCGAGCCGGAGGGCCAGGAGTGGCTGCTCTACCGTTGCAAGGGCGTCGCCGGCGTCACGGTGTGGAAGCTCTACCAGGACAGCACCCGCATGCTGGTCGCCTTCGGCCCCAGGCCGACCGACGGCATCGCCGGCTTCTCGTCGGACCGCGACGACGCCTGGAAGGTGGAGTGGCGTGGCACAGGGACAGGGGCGAGATTCAGGCCTTACGCCGCCATCCTGCGCATGCGGCCGGCCGGCGGCGAGGGCACGACCCTGGCGGTGTATCGCGTGTGGAAGGACAGACCCTCCTGCCTTCTCGGCCAGGCGGCCGACAACAGCGCGGCGCGCGCCCTGGCCGATGCGGCGGCGACGAAGGCTAGTTGTGACTAGGGAAGACGCTTGGTGGAGCCGAGGGGAGTCGAACCCCTGACCTCCTCATTGCGAACGAGGCGCTCTACCAACTGAGCTACGGCCCCAAGCGAGCCGCGCAGATACGGGCGGGGCGGGGGATAGTCAAGCGACCAGGGGCCGCTCGCCTTGCGGCCTTTGGACCCCCCTTATATTAGCGGGCGCAATCCCCCGCGGAGCTCCCATGGCCGGCGTCATCGGTTTCGTCTTCTTCGTCCTCTCCTGGATCCTGCAGATCTTGAGCTTCATCATCATCGCCTCGGCGATCCTGAGCTGGCTCGTGGCCTTCGACGTGGTCAACATGCGCAACCGGTTCGTCTACTCGGTGGCGGTGTTCCTCGACAGCATCGTGCGGCCGGTGCTCTACCCGTTGCAGCGCATGATCCCCCCGCTCGGCGGCATGGACATCACCCCGATCATCGCCCTGCTGATCATCCAGGGGATGCAGATGTACCTGCTGCCGATGGCGGCGAATTCGCTGACCCTGCTGGTCGGCGGCTAGGTGCTGGCGGTCCGGCTGACGCCCCGGGCGCAGGCCGACCGCATCGACGGCTGGGCGGTCGACGACGCCGGCCGCGAGCACCTCAAGGTCCGCGTCCGCACCGCGCCGGTCGAAGGCGAGGCCAACGCCGCGCTGGAGGCCCTGCTGGCCAAGGCGCTCGGCGTTCCCAGGTCGGCCGTGCGGGTGGCGAAGGGCGCGACCGCGAGGCTGAAGCAGGTGGCCGTCGACGGTCTCGACGCGGCGCAGGCCCGCGCCCGCCTCTCCACCTGACACCGGCATTACTTTTTTGTCAGGAAACCTACCTTTCGCCGGGGGGTGGCGGGTGGTTAAGTGCCGCCGCTTCCAGCACCACCCAGGGGGAGTTCCGTGAACCGATTGAGAGCCGCCACCGCGGCCGTCTGCGTCGCCGCCATGATGGCCGGCTGCGCCACCACCGGCACCAGCGCCAGTACGTCGTCGACCTCCAGCTCCAGCCCGCCCAAGCCGCTTCCGGCGGGACTGTCGGACGACCGCCGCGCGGATCCCTTCCCCTCCACCTACCGGCCGATCGGCTCGGCTCCGACGGCGATCGTCGGCGCGACGGTGTTCACCGCCACCGGCCAGCGCATCGACAACGGCACGGTGCTGCTGCGCGACGGCAAGATCGAGCGTGTCGAGGCGGGCCTCGCGGCCCCGGCCGGCTACGCCGTCGTCGACGGGCGCGGCAAGTTCGTGACCCCGGGCATCATCGACGCCCACAGCCACCTCGGCGTCTATCCGGCCCCGTCGGTGCCGGCCCTGTCGGACGGCAACGAGGTCACCGGTCCCAACACCGCCCAGGTGTGGTCCGAGCACTCGCTCTGGCCGCAGGATCCGGGCTTCAACACGGCCCGCGCCGGCGGGGTCACCACCCTGATGATCCTGCCGGGTTCGGCCAACCTCTTCGGCGGCCGCTCGGTGACCGTGCGCAACGTGCCTTCGCGCACCATGCAGGGCATGAAGATGCCGGGCGCGCCGTACGGCCTGAAGATGGCCTGCGGCGAGAACCCGTCGCGGGTCTACGGCGGGCGCAACCAGTCGCCGGCCACCGGCATGGGCAACGTCGCGGGCTATCGCGCCGCCTGGATCAAGGCCGCCAACTACGCGAAGAAGTGGGACGACTACTACGCCAAGCTGGAGAAGGGCGAGAAGGCCGACGCACCGGAACGCGACCTGCAACTCGACACCCTGGCCGGCGTCCTGCGCGGCGAGATCCTGGTGCAGAACCACTGCTACCGCGCCGACGAAATGGCCGTGATGATCGATATCTCGCGGGAGTTCGGCTACAAGATCAGCATGTTCCACCACGCGTCGGAGGCCTACAAGCTGGCCGACGTGCTGGCCCGCGAGGGTATCTGCACGGCCACTTGGGCCGGCTGGTGGGGCTTCAAGATGGAGAGCCTCGACGGCATCGAGGAGAACGCCGGCCTCGTGCACGCCGCCGGCGCCTGCGCCGTCATCCACTCCGACGACGAGACCCTGACCCAGCGCCTCAACCAGGAAGCCGCGGTCGCCCTGTCGGCGGCGCGGCGCGGCGGCATTCAGATTCGCGAGGAGGACGCCATCGCCTGGATCACGGCCAACCCGGCCCGGGCGCTCGGCATCCTCAACCAGACCGGCACGCTCGAGGCCGGAAAGCGCGCCGACGTCGTGCTGTGGAGCGCCAATCCGTTCTCGATCTACGCCCGCGCCGAGAAGGTCTATGTCGACGGCGCCCTGACCTACGACCGCAACGACCCGCGCTTCCAGCCGCGGTCCGACTTCCAGCTCGGCATGGGGATCCGCTGATGAGCCGCTCATATCTGAAGGCCCTCGCCTGCGCCGCCGTGCTGGCGCTGGCCGCTTCGCCCGCCATGGCCGAGACCGTGGCTATCATCAACGCGCGCATCCTCACCGCCGGACCCCAGGGCGAAATCGCCAACGGTACGGTGGTGATCCGCGACAGCCGCATCGAGGCGGTGGGGGCCAACGTCCGCCCGCCGGCCGGCGCCCGCGTCATCGACGCCCAGGGCGGGGTGGTGACGCCCGGCTTCTTCGCCACCGGCAGCCAGCTGGGCGGCGTCGAGGTCGGCGCGCTCGGCAACGACCTCGGGGTCAACAATCCGGACATCTCGGCCGCCTTCGACGTCTCCTACGGCCTCGACCCGTCCTCGACGCTTCTCCCGGTCGCTAGACTGGGCGGCATCACCCGGGCGGTGGTCATGCCCGAGCCGCAGGACGGGCCGGGCGGGTCGCACGCCCACGACGGCTCGGATGATTTCGCCGGTTCGGGTCCGGACTCGGTCAGCCACGCGCTGTTCGCCGGCCAGGCGGCGGTGATCCAGCTGGCCGGGACCGACATCCTGGTGAAGCCCCGGGTCGGCATGGTCGTGCCCTTCGGCAACGCCGGGGCCCGCGTCGCCGGCGGCGCGCGCGGGGCCGAGATAGTGGCGCTCAAGGCGCTGCTGCAGGACGTACGCGACTTCGCCCGCAACCGCGACGCGGTGCGCCGCGGCAACTACCGCGAGATGAGCCTGTCGATCGCCGACCTCGAGGCCCTGGTGCCGGTGATCGAGGGCCGCATGCCGATCATCGCCCAAGTGCACAAGGCCGCCGACATCCGCGGCCTGCTGCGCCTGGCCCGCGAGGAAGGCTTCAAGCTGATCATCGAGGGCGGCGAGGAGGCCTGGATGGTGGCCGACGAGCTGGCCGCCGCGCGCGTGCCGGTGCTGGTCTATCCGCAGTCGAACCTGCCGGCCTCGTTCGAGATCCTGAACGCGACCATGGAGAACGCCGCCCGCCTCGAGCGCGCCGGCGTCACGGTGGTGATCGAGTCGGCCGAGGGCGGCGCCCACCGGGCGCGCGAGACCCGCTACAACGCGGGCATCGCGGTGGCCAACGGCATGAGCTACGCCGGGGCCCTGCAGGCGATCTCGATCAATCCGGCCCGGGTATTCGGGGTCGGCGACCGGGTCGGTTCGCTCGAGGCCGGCAAGGACGCCGACGTGGTGGTCTGGAACGGCGATCCGTTCGAGCCCCTGACCCAGCCTACCGCGCTCTTCGTGCGCGGCCAGCAGATGCCGCTGACCTCGCGCGGCATCGAACTCAGGGACCGTTACCGCAACCTCAACACCGCCTACCCCCCGGCCTACACCGACTAGGGACGGCGACATCGGCGGACGAAGCGAAGGGGGCCCACGCGGCCCCTTTCTGCTGTCAGCGCCAGCCGTAGTTGAAGCTGAGGCTGACTCGCTCCGACTTCGCCCCGTTGGGCAGGACCTCGTGGCGCAGCCAGCTCTCCCACAGGAACAGCCGCCCCGGCGCGGGCGTCAGGATGACGAAGCGCTGCTGCTCTTCGGGCGCCCCGGCGCGCGGCGTGGGCGCCGCCATCATCATCGGCAGGCGCGGGTCCTCCAGGCGCAGCCCGCCCGATCCCTTCGGGACCGCCAGGTAGAGCGTGCCCGAGATGATGCTGTGCGGGTGGATGTGGCCCGAGTGGGCGCCGCCCGGCTCGAGCACATTGACCCACAGGCTGTCGAGCTTCGGCTTGCCGCGCGGTCCCAGGTCGAAGGCCAGGGCGTCGGCGAAGGCCGCGGCATGGCGATCCAGCCGCTTCTTCAGCTCGGCGAAGGCGCTGGCGCGCCGGAGCAGGTCGTCCAGCGAGGCGTAGGAGGTGTAGCCGGCGTAGCCCTTGTCGCGGCACCAGGCCTGTCCGGCCCGGTCCTCCTCGGCGAGCATGGCGCAGGCGTCGAGCAGGTCGGCGTTCAGGGCCGCGAAGCCGGGTTCGGCGGCAAGTTCGGCCTCATAGAGCCGCGTGGCGAAGAGGGATCGCATGATGACGCGCTGTTAGCACGATCCCCGAACCCCCGCTCGCGAAGTGGTGATCGAACAGCGTTTCGCGAAATGTGGCGATAATGCTAAGCCAGAGCGTCGGACGGGGATTTTTTTCAGGAAGGGGAGTGAAGCATGAAGCGTTTGATTGCATCGACCCTGGCGGCTTCCGTGGCGCTGGCTGCGGTAGGACCCGCCGCCGCCCAGGCGTACCGCTATTCCGAGGCCTTCGCGCCGCAACAGAACGAGGTCTCGGCCACGGTCAACTACCGAGTGCCGCTCGGCGTGACCGAGGAGCGCGCCACTGTCGGTCTGACCCTCAACGCGTCGCGCGGCGAGTCCGCCATCGAGACGGCCGACGGCGACCGCCTGAACGGGGACGTCCGCCTCGCGGATCTTCGCTTCGACGGCCGCGGCGTCGAGCGCGCCATGGTCGGCAACTACGACTTCGCCGCCCCCAGCGGCGACGCCTATGGCTACGGCGACATGGACGGCAAGGACTCCACAACCTGGATCATCATCGGCCTGGTGGTCGCCGGCGCGGTCGTCTGGGCCGTCACCGACGATGACGACGACGACGATTAAGGTCCGGCCTTCGGATCAAGACTGAGGGAGGGCGGTCCGGCCGAGGCGGGGCCGCCCTTTCTCGTGGTGACGCCCAGCTTCGCGGAGGCTAGGCTTCGCGCGGACGCAATGAGGGGAAAGGGAGCCGTGCGACTGATCCTGCAGCTGCTCGCCGCGCTGGCGCTGCTCTGGCCGGCCGAGGCGCTGGCCGCGGTGCGGATCGACTTCCATTCGCGCGATTCCGACCGCCGCTTCCCGCACGCCTTCATCGTGCTTACCGGCGCCGTGGATTCCACCGGCGAGACGGTGAACGCCAACTACGGCTTCACCCTGAAGGAAACCATCAGCGTCACCATCCTGGCCCAGCCGGCCGACGGCATGATGCACGCCGTGCGCGACTCCGACATCCCCAACTCCAACCTGCACTTTTCGCTCATGCTCACCGACGAGGAGTACGCGCGGGTGATGAGCCTGGTGAAGGAGTGGGAGGCCCTGCCGCAGCCCTCCTACGTCCTGCGCGAACGCAACTGCGTGACCTTCGTCAGCCACGTGGCGACCCTGCTGGGCCTGGACGGCTCGATCGCAGCCGGGCTCGAGCTGAAGCCGCACGGCTTCCTCGACAGCGTGCGCGACCGCAACGCCCAGCGCATCCTGGCCCGCGGCGGATGGGTGTTCGAGACCACGGCCCAGGCACGCCGGGCGCGCGTCGCCGCCGCCGCCCGCGATCGCGACGACGGCACCGGCGCGAGGACGGTGCCCGTCGAGGCCGCGCCCGCCACGACGCCCTAGCGGCGCATCGGATTCACCACGTCGGACGTTCCGCCCTTATGGGCGACGACAGCGAAACCGACGAAGCCATCGCCGCGCTCGGCCGGCGCATGGCCGCGGCCATCACGGCGCAGGAGTTCGAGGAGGCCGCTCGTTTGCGCGCCCAGATCGACGCCCTTGCGGGGGTCAGGCCCGGCTCCGCCTCCCTGCGCATCAGCCGCGGCCGCCCCGGCGCCATGGGCCTGGGCACCGACCAGCCCGTCCCGCGTCGCGCGCCCTCCTGGAAACGGCCGCCCCGTCCCGATCCGATGACGCGGGCCGTCAGGGGCGGTCGGCCGTCCGAACCGGAGGGCTGAGATGCGCTGGGGCCTCATGCTGGTGGCGGCGCTGGTCGGGATTGCGACCAGTGCGCTCGTCTGGGTCGCGACCGGGGGCAAGGTGGCGTTCTTCTTCCTGCCGCTGCTTCTGCTGGGGCTTCCGCTCCTGGGCAGACGCCGGTGAGGGTCTGCGTCGGCACTGCCGGCTGGTCGATCCCGCGCGCGGTGGCCGACGCCTTTCCCGACGACGGCACGGGCCTGCAGCGCTACGCCGCCGTCTTCGACGCGGTTGAGATCAACACCACCTTCTACCGCCCGCACCGGCCGCAGACCTTCGAACGGTGGGCGGCATCCACGCCCGCCCGTTTCCGTTTCGCCGTCAAGGTTCCCAAGACGATCACCCATGAGGCCCGCCTGCAGGGCGTCGGCCCCCTGCTCGACGCCTTCCTCGACCAGATCGCGCCGCTCGGCGACAAGCTCGGGCCCCTGCTGGTGCAACTGCCGCCGAGCGTACCCCACGACGCCCGGACCCTGGCGACCTTCCTGCGCGGCCTGCGTCGCCGGCACGCCGGGCCGGTGGCCCTCGAGCCGCGCCATGCCAGCTGGTTCACGCCCGAGGTCGACCGCCGGCTTGCCGAGGCGGGCGTGGCGCGGGTCGCGGCCGATCCGGCCCGCGTGCCGGAAGCGGCGCGCCCTGGCGGCGACCCGACCCTGGCCTACTGGCGCTGGCACGGCTCGCCCAGGATGTACTGGTCCGAGTATGGCGACGAGCGAGTCGCGCCCCTGGCGGCGGCTACGCGGCGCTCGCCGGGCGACTGCTGGGCGGTGTTCGACAACACCACTTCCGGGGCGGCGGCCGCTGATGCGCTTCGGCTGCAGCGGATGCTTCAGACGGCGCCGAGGTAATCCACCTTGCCGAGCGGCGCGCCCTGGTTCCTCAGGATGGCGTAGGCGGTGGTCACGTGGAACAGGAAGTTCGGCACCGAGAAGCCGACGACGAAGTCGCGCGCCGTGAAGGTCAGGGTTCGGCCCGGCACCGGCAGCTCGATGGCGCGGCCGTCGTCGCCGCCGGTCTGCTCCGGCGTCACCGTGTCGAGGAAGGCCAGGGTCTTGTCGATGCGGGCCTGTAG
>Ga0196977_1000890_pt1 | contig 13131 bp, 16 predicted proteins | sample S3v_1013CmetaG_FD_148634 | JGI IMG/M metagenome (GOLD analysis project Ga0196977, IMG submission 148634) | Soil microbial communities from Anza Borrego desert, Southern California, United States - S3+v_10-13C | ecosystem: Environmental > Terrestrial > Soil > Desert | place: USA: California...
GAGGCGATCTCGGTGTTCGGCCAGGTCGATTTCGAGCTGCTCGACGGGCTCGTGCTCACGCTGGGCGCCAACTACACCGACGACCGCAAGGACTTCGCCACCAACACGGTGTCGAGCGACGTATTCTCCAGCATCAACCTCGACGCGCCGCAATACGCCGCCTTCCGCCGCACGCTGCTGTTCCAGGGCGGGCTGGCGACGCAGATCGGCACCGCGGCCGGGCTCGGGCGTCCGGCGACGGCGGCCGAGATCGGCGCGTTCGCCGCCGGCAATCCCGCCGCCTTCGCCGCCATCTCGGCGGGGGTGACGGCGTTCGCCAACGCCAACCAGAACAACCCGCAGGCCAATCCGCTCGGCCCGTTGCGGGCGCTGCAGTTCATGCCGCCGTTCGTCAACGTGCCCAACGCGGTCGAGGACGCCGAGACCAACGACAGCGACCTCGCCTACACCGTCCGCCTCGCCTACGACATCAATGACGCGATCAACGTCTACGCGAGCTACGCGACCGGCTTCAAGGCCAGCTCGATCAACCTGTCGCGCGACAGCCGGCCGACGGCGGCCGACCGCGCCGCGCTGATCGCCGGCGGCTTCGGGGTTAACAACCTGACCGCCGGCAGCCGCTTCGCCGGGCCCGAGGAATCGCGCGTGATCGAGCTCGGCGTGAAGGGCAACTGGGGCGACGTCTCGGCCAACCTCGCGGTGTTCGACCAGGAGATCAAAGGCTTCCAGTCGAACATCTTCACCGGCTCGGGCTTCGTGCTGGCCAATGCCGGCAAGCAGAGCACGATCGGGGTCGAGTTCGAGAGCGTCGCGACCGTGTTCGACGCGCTGACGCTCAATCTCGGCGTGACCTGGCTCGACCCGAAATTCGACAGCTTCCTGCTGTCCGCGGTCGGCGACCTGTCGGGCACCCGCCCGGCGGGCATTCCCGAATGGACCGTGGTGGTCGGCGCCCAGTATGAAGCGCAAGTCGGCAACGGCGTGCTGGTGCCGCGGGTGTCGTACTTGTGGCAGGAAAAGACCCGGCTGGTCGAAGGCCTGCCGAACTTCCTGGTCCTCAACCCCGACGGCACGATCGCCGACGCCGCGCCGGCGCTGGCCGCGGCGGCGCCGTTCACGCGCGAGGTCAGCGACCTGACCGCCTCGCTCGCCTACGAGATGGACAACGGCCTCGGCCTGTCGGTGTGGGCGCGCAACCTGCTCGATCATCGCGACCTCGGGACGATCTTCGACACCCCGGCGCAGCCGCGCGGCATCTCAGGGTATCCGAACGACCCGCGGACATACGGCGCGACGGTTCGCTACCGCTTCTGACCGGGATCGAGACGGTCGCGGAAAAGGGGGCCGGCGGCCCCCTTTTTTGTTTGCACGGCGCGGCGTTCTATGATGCCCTCCGCCGCAGGGGCGCAAGTTGCGCAACAAATGGGGGAGATCCGTGATGGAATACATGCTGATGCCGCTGAAGCGCTATGCCGAGTTCAGCGGCCGTTCGCGGCGCCAGGAGTTCTGGATGTTCGCGCTGCTCAACCTGATCGTCTACTGCGTGCTGCTGGGGATCATGTTCGCGTTCGGCGCGGGCGCGTCGATGGAAGACGCCGCCTCGGGCAACTACGCGGCGATGTTCGGCGGCTTCGGATTGCTGCTGGCCGTGTGGGCTCTCGCCGTGCTGATCCCGAGCATCGCGGTCAGCGTGCGGCGCCTGCATGACCGCGACATGTCGGGCTGGTGGTACCTCGGCTTCATCGTCGCCAGCATGATCCCGATCGTCGGCATCATCGCCTCGATCGCCTACCTCGTGGTGATGGCCCTGCCCGGCACGCCCGGGCCCAACCGCTTCGGCCCGGACCCCAAGGGCGCGGCCGACCCGGAAGTGTTCGCCTGATCGCATGCCCGCGCCGGGTCCTGGAAACGGGGCCCGGCCGGATTCTCGTCGCCGCTTGGCGTTGACGGCGCGCCCTGGGGGGAAACCACATGGAATGGATGCTGATGCCGCTGCGGCGCTATGCCGACTTCTCCGGCCGCTCGCGGCGGATGGAATACTGGATGTTCCAGCTGCTCAACCTGATCGTCGGCGTGGTCATCGTCGTGCTGATCTTCGGCGGCCTGCCGCTTGAGGCGCTAAGCAATCCGGAAGCGCTGCAGCCGGGCGATATGCCGGGCGCGCTGTTCTGGATCGGCGTCGGGCTGGGCGGTATCTGGGCGCTCGGCGTGCTCATCCCGGGCATCGCGGTCACCGTGCGCCGGCTGCACGACCGCGACATGTCCGGCTGGTGGTACCTCGGCTTCTTCGTGGCGCAACTGATCCCGCTGGTCGGCTGGATTGCCACCATCGCCTTCATCGTGCTGATGTGCCTGCCGGGCACGTCCGGACCCAACCGCTTCGGCCCCGACCCGCTCGACCCGCACCAGGCCGAGGTGTTCGCCTAAAGCGTCCTGAGCGCTCGGGACGGCCTCGCCCGCAGCAGCGGCAGCGAGGCGCCGAGCGCGAAGGCCAGCACCAGCGCGATCCCGGCGCCGAGCACCGCCAGCACGCGCGGCCAGTCGGGCAGCCAGTCGAACTCGAACAGGCGGACGATCACCAGCCAGGCGAGCCCGCCGCCGAGCCCGAGCGCGACCAGCGCCAGCACGGCGGCGAGCAGGCCGAACTCGACGATCTGCAGCGCCAGCAATTGCCGCGTGCTCGCCCCGAGCACGCGCAGGATCACCGTGTCGTAGAGCCGCGCCGCGCGCGCGGCGGCGATCGCTCCGAGCAGCACCGCGATCCCCGCCAGCACCGCCACAGAGGCGGCGGCGAGGATCGCCAGCGAGACCTGGTCGAGGATCGCCCGCGCCTGGGTCAGCAGCGGGCCGACCTCGATTACCGAGCTCGACGGGAACGCCCGGGCGAGCGCCGGCACCAGCCCGTCGGCCGACCGGCCCTGGGGCAACGTGATCGTCGCGGCAAAGTTGTGCGGCGCGTCGGCCAGCGTGTTGGGCGTGAACACCAGCACGAAGTTGAGCCCCATGCTCTCCCAGTCGAGGCGGCGGAAATTGGCGATCCGCGCGGTCCGCTCGACCCCGAGCACGCCGACGGTGACGATATCGCCGAGCTTCAGGTTCGCCGCCCGCGCCATCTCGGCGTCGACCGAGACGAGCGGCTCGCCGGCGTAGTGAGCCGGCCACCATTCGCCCTCGGTGAGCACGTTGCCGTCCGGCAGCCGGTCCGCATAGGTCAGCCCGCGCTCGCCGCGCAGCTGCCATGCGCCGTCGGGGCGCTGCTCCTGCGTGGCGTAAACGGGGGCGTCCGCCGGGCCATAGGCGAGGATCGTCCCGCGCAAGGTCGGCACCGCCTCGACCGTGGCGCCCGGCGCCCGCGCAGCGGCCAGCGCGCGGAACTCGGCGACCCGGGCCTTGGGGATGTCGACGACGAAGAAGTCAGGCGCGATCGCCGGCACGCTGCGCACGATGTTGGCGGTCAGGCTGGTCTGCACCGCGGCGAGCAGCACGAAGGCCGCGAGACCGAAGCCGAGCGCGGTGACCAGCGCCCCGGTCGAGGCCCCCGGCCTGTGCAAGTTGGCGAGCGCGGCGCGGGCGATCGGGTTGGCCGGGCGCGGCCAGCGCGCGGCGGCGGCGCGGATCGCCTTGCCGAGGCCCCATAGCAGCACCAGCAGAACCGCCGCGCCGCCGAGGAACAGGGCAGTCAGCAACGGCTGCGGCGATCCGATCAGCGCCAGCGCGGCGATGCCCGCGAGGCCGGCGGCGACCGGCCACACCGCGCCGCGCCCCCTCGACCATCTTGGGCCGCGCGCGAGCGGCGCGACGCGCGAGCGCATCAGCGCCATCGCCGGGTAGTGCCGCGCGCGCACCAGCGGCGGCGCCGCGAACACCAGCGCCACGAGCAGGCCGAACAGCCCCGCGCGCAGCAGCGCCGCCGGATCGAGTACCAGCCCGGTCCGCACCGGCAGCAGCTCGCCGAGCGCCTGCGCGAGCAGCGGCGTCACCAGCACGCCGGCGGCCAGCCCGGCGAGCGCGCCGGCGAGCGCCGCGGCGCCAACCTGCAGCGCGTAGATGCGGGCGATGTCGCGGCTCGTCGCGCCGAGGATCTTGAGCGTGGCGATGCTGGCGCGGCGCGCCTCGAGATAGGACGCGACCCCGCCGCCGATGCCGATCCCGGCGATGACCAGCGCGGCGAGGCCGACCAGCGTCAGGAACTCGCCCATCCGCGCGACGAACCGCTCGGCGCCCGGCGAGGCCCGCTCGCGCGTGCGGGTGTCGAACGCGACGTCGGGGAAGCGTGCGCCGAGCGCTTGCTCGACTTGTTCGGGATCGTCGCCCGCGGCGAAGCGCACGCGGGTCTTGGACTGGTACATCGCCCCGGGCGCGGTGAGGCCGGCCTGCTCGGGCAGGGCCAGCGGCACGATCACCGTCTGGCCGAGCTGGAAGCCTTCGCTCAGCCGGTCGGGCTCGTCGTCGATGATCCCGCCGACCGTCAGGTCGACCGTGCCGATGCGCAAGCGGTCGCCCGGGCCGATCCCGAGCCGCTCGGCCGCGCCGGCCGCAAGCCACGCCTGCCCGGCGGGAGGCGCGCCCGCCTCGCGCCCGTCCGCGAGCGTCAGCGTGCCGTACATCGGCCAGCGCTCGTCGACGGCCTTGAGCTCGACGGGGGTCGCGGCGCGGGCGGTGCTGGCCATCGCCTGCATCCTCAGGCCGCGCGACAGCGTGCCGTAGCGTTCGAGGAAAGCGCTTTCCGCCTCGTTCAGCGGCCGCTGCCACACCTCGACCTCGAGATCGCCGCCGAGGATCGCGCGGCCTTGCGCGTCGAGCTCGCCGCGGATCGCCCCGGCGAGCGTGCCGATCGCCGCCAGCGCCCCGACGCCGAGGAACAGGCACACCAGCAGCAGCCGCAGGCCGCGGAACCGGCGATGCAGGTCGCGCCGGGCGATGCGCCACGCGGCGGGCCAGGAGAGCGTCATGTCCCGGCTCCCGACATTGACGCCAAAGGCGGGCAAAAGTGGACTGCGATTGAAGCTATTATCGTTCTAAACCAATGACATATGGAAATTCGGGCGTGACTTTGGCCGAAACCCGTCGGCGCGGCCCAGTTTAGGACGGTGGAAGCGGGATGGGCCGCGGTCATCGGCGAGGCGTGGCACGAATCCGGACCTGTAGGACAGCGCTCATTTGCGGCTGTCGCTCGCGATGCGCCCGTCGGCCAGCGTCACCACCCGGTCGCAATGCGCCGCCAGCGCCTCGTCGTGCGTGATGATAACCAGCGTCGCGCCGGTTTCGGCGCGGCGGGCGAACAGCAGCTCGATGATGTCGTGGCCGGTCTTCGCGTCGAGGTTGCCGGTCGGCTCGTCGGCGAAGATCAGCGGCGGGCGCGGGGCGATGGCGCGGGCGATGGCGACGCGTTGCTGCTCGCCGCCGGAAAGCTGCGCCGGGTAATGCGTCAGCCGGTGGCCGAGGCCGACCGCCTCGAGCTCGGCCCCGGCGCGGTCCCATGCGTCGGCCTCGCCGGCCAGCTCGAGCGGAGTGGCGACGTTCTCCTGCGCGGTCATCGTCGGCAGCAGGTGGAACGCCTGCAACACGATGCCGATGCGGCCGCGCCGAGCGCGGGCGAGCGCGTCCTCGTCGAGCGCCTCGAAATCCGCTCCGGCGACGCGGACCGTGCCGCGCGTGGCCCGCTCGAGCCCCGACAGCACCGCCATCAGCGAGCTCTTGCCCGAGCCCGACGGGCCGAGCAGCGCCAGCGTCTCGCCGGTGGCGACGGCAAGGTCGATGCCGCGCAGGATCTCGACCGCCGCGTCGCCTTCGCCGAGCGTGAGCCGCACGTCGCGCGCCTCGATGGCGGCCAAAATCGTCGGGGCGCTTGTCACCCGGCGCGGATGGCATAGGGTCGGCGGGCGGACAAGGAGGCATGCGTAATGAAGTGTCGCGCTTTGCCGGCGGTGCTGGCGCTCGCCGTGACGGCCTGCAGCGGCGATCCGGAAGCCGTACCGTCGGGACAGGAAGGGTCGCCCGTCGCCACGGCAGCCGAACCGGTGGCGGTCGCCGGGCCCGAGCGGCGCATCCTCGCGTTCGGCGACAGCCTGTTCGCCGGCTACGGCGTCGGCCAGGCGCAAAGCTATCCGGACAAGCTCCAGGCCGCGCTGCGCGCGCGCGGGATCGATGCCCGACTGACCAACGCCGGCGTCTCGGGCGACACCACCGCCGCGGGCCTGCAGCGGATCGAGTTCGTGCTCGACGGGATGGAAACGCCGCCCGATCTCGCCATCGTCGAGCTCGGCGGCAACGACCTGCTGCGCGGAATCTCGCCGGCCGAGACGCGCGAGAACCTCGGCGCGATCCTCGCCGAGCTGCAGGAGCGCGGCATCCCGGTGCTGCTGATGGGCATGCGCGCGCCGCCCAACCTCGGCGAGGCGTTCGTCAAGGACTTCGACGGCATCTATCCCGATCTCGCGCAGCGCTACGGCGCGGCGCTGGTGCCGTTCTTCCTCGAGCCGGTCTACGACAAGCCGGCGCTGATCCAGCCCGACCGCGTCCACCCGACCGCCGCGGGGATCGATGCGCTGGTCGCGGCGACGGTCGACGAGGTGGCGGCGGCGCTGCCGGACGCGTAAATCCTCCCCGGAATGGGGAGGAGACCATGCGGAGCATCGCGGAGGGGGCTCGCCGCAAGCGCTGCGCCGGGTGGATAGCCCCCTCCGTCAGCCGCTTCGCGGCTGCCACCTCCCCGTGCCGGGGAGGACTACAGCCGCTCCACCGTCCCCGCGCTGACCCGCCACACCGCCGCCTCGCGCGCGATCGCGGCGAACGGGGCCAGCTCGGTGCCGGTCACCCAGGCTTGCGCGCCGCCCGCCCGCAGCCGCTCGAACAGCGCCTCGCGGCGCACGGGATCGAGGTGCGCGGCGACCTCGTCGAGCAGCAGCAGGCTCGGGCGCCCGGCCGCGGCCAGCCCGGCGTGGGCGATGGTGATGGCGATCAGCATCGCCTTCTGCTCGCCGGTCGAGCAATGCGCGGCGGGCATCGCTTTGCCGGCCAGCGTCACCTCCAGCTCGTCGCGGTGCGGGCCAGTCAGCGTGCGCTGGGCGGCACGGTCGCGCGGGCGTTGGCGCGAGAGCTCGGCGGATAACGCCGCGCCATCGAGCGGGCCGCCGGGTGCATAGGCGAGCGCGGGGCGAGCGAACGGCGCCTCCGGCAGCGCGGCGAGCGCCTGCGACAGCCGCTCGACCAGCGCGGCGCGGCCGTGCGCCAGCGCGGCTCCCGCCTCGGCCATCTGCGCCTCGAGCGAATCCAGCCAGCGCGGGTCGGGCTCGGCCTCGTCGGCCAGCAGTCGGTTGCGCTCGCGCAGGGCCGCTTCGTAGCGCGAGGCGCGGCGCGCATGGATCGGGTCGAGCGCCAGCGCCAGCCGGTCCATGTAGCGCCGCCGCGCCCCCGCGCTGTCGGCGAACAGCCCGTCCATCGCCGGGGTCAGCCAGCCGACCGCCAGCCATTCGCCGAGCGCGACCGCGCTCGCGTCGGCGCCGTTGACCTGGACCACGCGCCGCCCCGGCCGCTCGGCCGCCACACCGGTGCCGAGCCGGACGCGCTCGCGCCCGTCGCCGCAATCGAGCTCGGCGTTGACCGCGAACCCGCCGGTTCCGCCTTCGGCCATCTCCGCCAGCGCGGCGCGGCGCAGCCCGCGGCCGGGCGCGAGCAGCGACAGCGCCTCGAGCACGTTGGTCTTGCCCGCCCCGTTGTCGCCGACGAGCAGATTGATGCGCCCGCTGCCGTCGAGCCGGCTGGCGGCGTGATTGCGGAAGCGGGTGAGGGTGATCCGATCGAGCGCCATCCGGCGCCGAGTGTTAGGCGAACCGCGCCTGCCGGGCCACTCGCAAAGCGCGCTTGCCGACTGTTGGCGAAAAATCCCAACTCTCGGCAGAGCGACTTAGCGTGAATTTGGCCTTAACACGGCGGAAACGGCAGAATTCAGCCGTTTTCTCAAAACTGGCACGCCTCCTGCAAAGCACATGGCATCGGCGGACGATCCGCCCGAAGGATTACCGAAGAGGGGAATTGCGATGACGTATTATGCCAAGCACTTCATGGCCGCGGTCGCCGCGGTGTTCGTCAGCGGCCTGCTGATGGTCAACAGCCTCGCCGTCTCGGCGCACGAGGTCAACTCGGTCGCGGGGATCCTCGCATGAGCCAGCTCGACTACAAGCCCGCCGGCGGCGCGCCGGCCAAGTTCCGCCTCGACAAGGCGGACGGCAAGGTGTTCGGGGTCTGCGCCGGCCTCGCCAACTACATGAACGTCAATCCGCTGATCGTCCGCCTGGTGTTCGTCGCCGGCACGATCTTCGGCTTCGGCAGCTTCGTGTTGATCTACCTCGCGATCGCGCTGCTGGCGGATTGATCCGTCAGCGCGCTTTCGCGAAGGGCGAGAAGTCGGTGTCGCTGTCGAACACCTCGACCCCCTCGCGGCGCTTGAGGAAGCCGACCACCGCGTACGTGACGGGAGTGAGCAGCGCCTCCCACGCGGTCTTGATCAGCCACTGCGACAGCACGACCTGCCACAATTGCTCGATCGGCCAGCCGGCGAGCCCGTAGAACGCCAGCGGGTAGAAGATCACGCTGTCGAGCCCCTGGCCGACGAAGGTCGAGCCGATCGTTCGGGTCCACAGCAGCCGGCCTTGCGTCCAGACCTTCATCTTGGCGAGCACGAAGCTGTTGGCGAACTCGCCGGCCCAGAACGCCGCCATCGAGGCGAGCACGATGCGCCACGAGTTGCCGAACACGAACTCGTACGCGTCCTGCCCCGGCCAGCCGGCGGCGGGCGGCAGCCAGACCACCACCGCGGCCATGAACGCCATGAACAACAGCGCCGCGAACCCGGTCCAGATCACCCGCCGCGCGTTGGCGTAGCCGTAGACTTCGGTGAGCACGTCGCCGATCACGTAGCTGACCGGGAAGAACAGCACCCCGGCGCCGAACGACCACTGCACGCCGTTGGGCAGCGTGACGTAGCTCGGCTTGGCGGCGCCGATCAGGTTCGACAGCAACAGGATCGCGACGAACGCCGCCATCACGTACGGGAAGTAGCGGAACCGCGCCGCGCCCGTTTCGCCTTCGATCCTCGCTGTATCCCCCATGGGCGCGCCCTAACGCGATTTGCCGCGACCGCAAAGCGCGCTATCTGCGACCCCGACGCGCCCGTAGTTCAACTGGATAGAGCACGAGCCTTCTAAGCTTGGAGTTGCAGGTTCGAGTCCTGCCGGGCGCGCCAATTCTCAGCCTTTGACCACCACCGGTGCGACCGAGGCGTACGGCATGATCATCGTCCCGTCGGGCGCGGCGGTGAAGGTGGTCTGGGTCGGGTAGGCGAACTCGATGCCGCGCTCCTTGAAAGTGCGCACGAGGCCGAAGGCGATCTTCTCCTGGGCGGCGTGGGTCTCGACCGGATCGCCGGAATCGACCTCGAACAGGAAATCGAAGTCGATCGAGCTCGGCGAGAAAGTGCGGAACGCGGCGCGCACGAAGCGGTGGCCGGCCTTGTCGACCTCGGCTTCCATCAGCTTGGGGATCTCGGCCAGCAGCGCCGGGTCGGTCTGGTAGATCACCCCGACGACGAGCGAGAAACGGAACATCTGCCGACCGGCGAAATTGGTCACCTCCTGCGCCAGCAGCTGGGTGTTGCCGATGATCCGAAGCTCGCCCGACAGCGACAGGATGCGCGTCGACTTGAGGCCGATCTGCTTGACGGTGCCGGTGATCGGCCCTTCCTTGCCCTGGTAGGTGATCGTGTCGCCGACGCGGAACGGCTTGTCGAAGATGATCGACAGCGCGGCGAACAAGTCGGCGAAGATGCCCTGCGCGGCGAGGCCGATGGCGATGCCGCCGATGCCGAGGCCGGCGACGAGGCCGGTGACGTTGACCCCGAGGTTGTCGAGCACGACGACCCCGGCGATCCCGAACACCGCGATCGACACCAGCAGGCGGATGATCCCGAACGCGCTGGCGAGGGCGCGGCTCTCCTCCTCGTCGTGCCCGGTGCGCGCCTCGATCAAGCCGATGACGAGCGCGCGGGCCCAGATCGCCGCCTGGAACGCGGCTGCCACGGTGAACAGGAAGGTGATCGTCCCGCCCACGTCGCGCGGCGGATGAAGATAGCCCTGGACCAGCTGCACCGCGAGCGCGACCATGAACCACAGCCGCGTCTTGCGCGCCGTGTCGAGCAGCACTTCGGCCAGCGGGTGCTGCGGACCGAGGCGCTTGCACGCCCGCAACGCGAGCGCCCGGACGCCGTAGAGCAGCACGACGATGCCCGCGGCGATCGCCAGCGCGATGCCGATCTCGACCAGGTTCTCGATGGCCCATGCAAGGACCGAACCGCGCCGCAGCCCCATGCTCAGCCGGCCAGCCGCTGCCTGGAGGGTGCGATGCTGTCGTCGATGGCCACGGCCGTCCTTTCGCCTGCGTTTTGCCTGGCGGCGCTTCTAGGCGGGCAATTCCTAACGCGCCAGTCACCGTGTCCCGTCGCGCTGGGGCGTCGGGATTCTTGACAGGCGCCGGTAACGTTAACGTTTCGCCAACCATCGTCCGGCGCGGAAATCCTCGCCGGTGCGAAACTGGCACGGCTCGTGCAAAGTAGCGGTTACCCAACCAAGTCTTCGAACGAGGCGGGGCCGATACCCTGGTCCCCCCAAGTCTCCCGGCCCCGCCTCCCCGAAGACCTTCCCCTGCAAACTTCCTGACCGTAGGCTTGCGGCGTGACCCGCAAGGCCTCGTTCCCGCCGGTCGTCGCGCCGGACACGTGCGTGCTGGTGCTCGGTAGCCTGCCGGGCGAGCGCTCGCTGGCGGCTGGGCGCTACTACGCGCACCCGCGCAACCGTTTCTGGCACCTGATCGGCGGGGTGATCGGGCGCGAGCTCGAGCCGCTCGGCTACGAGGCGCGGCTGGCGGCGCTGCTCGAGGCGCGCGTCGGGCTGTGGGACACCGTCGCCTCGGCACACCGCGCCGGCAGCCTCGACGCGGCGATCCGCGAGGCCGAGCCCAATCCGCTGGCCGCTCTCGCCGCCTCGCTGCCCGGGCTGCGCGCGGTCGGCTTCAACGGTGGCACCGCGGCCCGGATCGGCATGCCCCCGCTCGCCGGGTGCGGACTCGCGCTCGTGCGCCTGCCGTCGTCGAGCCCGGCGCACGCCGGGATGCCGCTGGCCGAGAAGGAAAAGCTGTGGAGCGGCTTGCGCGAATTCCTCGGCTGACCCTTGCCTCTCCCGGCGCGGCACCCCATTGAGCGGCGCATGACCAAGCGTTTTCCCACGGGCAAGGCGGCGATCGCCGGGGCGATCGGCTCGGCCGCGGTCGCCGCGGCGCTGCTGTACGTCAACCGCCGCAAGGACAAGGCCAACGAGCCCGAGCAGCCGGGACCGATCCCAAGCGGCGAGCCGCCCGAGACCGACTGATGGAACCGGTGCGTCACGTCGAAGGGCGGGCGATCCCGTTCGGGCGCAAGAACGTCGACACCGACCTGATCATCCCCGCGCGCTGGCTCAAGACGGTGACCCGCGAGGGCCTCGGCCGCGGCGCGTTCGAGGCGGTGCGCGCGGAGCCGGGCAACGTGTTCGATCGGCCCGAGCTGGCGCGCGCGCCGATCGTCATCGCCGGCGACAACTTCGGCTGCGGCTCGTCGCGCGAGCACGCCGCCTGGGCCCTGCTCGACATGGGCGTGAAGGCGGTGATCGCGCCGAGCTTCTCCGACATCTTCGCCGGCAACGCGTTCAAGAACGGCATCCTCACCGTGGTCCTGCCGCAGGCGCAGGTCGACCGGCTGCTCGAGGTCGCCGAGACCGATCCGATATCCATCGACCTCGAGCACCAGACGGTGACCACGCCGTTCCAGGACCGCTTCACCTTCGAGATCGACCCGTTCCGCAAGCACTGCCTGGCCGGCGGGCTCGACGAAGTGGCGCTGACGCTCGAGCGCGATGCGGCGATCAGCGCCTACGAGCGGCGCCTGGCCGAGGACAAGCCATGGCTCGCGCGCGGAACCGGGCTTGCCGCCTGACGCCGCGCGGCGCTATCGCGGCGCAGAACCGGCACAGGGAATCATCACATGACCGACTTCAGAGACCGCGAGAAGGGCGAGGAACGAAAGTTCGCGATGGACGCGGAAACCGCCTTCCGGGTGGCCGCGCGGCGCAATCGCCTGCTCGGGCACTGGGCGGCCGAGAAGATGGGCCTCAGCCCCGAGGAGACCGAGGCTTATGCCAAGGCGGTCATCCAGGCCGACTTCGAGGAAGCCGGCGACGAAGACGTCATCCGCAAGGTGCTGGGCGACCTGACCAGCGCCGGCTGCGACATCGACGACGCCGCGGTGCGCGCCGCGCTCGACGAGAAGTCGGTCGAGGCCAAGCGTCAGCTGATGAGCGAGGGCTGAGGGGCGCCGCGATGGCCATGCCCGCCGCCGAGATCGAGGCGCTGATCAAGGCCGCGCTGCCCGACGCCCAAGTGACCATCGAGGCGCTGGTCGACGATGGCGACCATTACCTCGCCCGCGTCTCCTCGCCGGCGTTCGCCGGCAAGAGCCGCGTCCAGCAGCACAAGATGGTCTACGAGGCGCTCGGCGGACGCATGGGCGGCGAGCTCCACGCCTTGCAACTGGCGACCAGCGTTCCCAACTGAGCCGGACGCGCAGCAACCCGATTTCAGGTCAACCCATGCCCGATACTCAAGAACGCCTGTCCCGGATCGTCGGCGAGAACGACGTCGTGCTGTTCATGAAGGGCACGCCGCTGTTCCCGCAATGCGGCTTCTCGAGCCGCGCGGTGGCGATCCTCGACCACTGCGGCGTCGCCTACGAGAGCGTCGACGTGCTGCAGGACATGGACATCCGCCAGGGCATCAAGGCGTTCTCCGACTGGCCGACGATCCCGCAGCTTTACGTCAAGGGCGAGTTCGTCGGCGGCAGCGACATCATGATGGAGATGTACCAGGCCGGCGAGCTGCAAGCCTTGCTCGACGAGAAGGACGTGGCGAAGGCGCAGTAAGGGGTGGCGCGTTCGCTATGATCGCTCCCCCGCGAAGGGCGGGGGCCCAGGGCGGCCGGCACAACGCGCTGGTCCCCGCCTTCGCGGGGACGCGGGAAGAGTTTGATTCAGCAGGTCGTCCTAACCC
>Ga0196977_1000891_pt1 | contig 13098 bp, 9 predicted proteins | sample S3v_1013CmetaG_FD_148634 | JGI IMG/M metagenome (GOLD analysis project Ga0196977, IMG submission 148634) | Soil microbial communities from Anza Borrego desert, Southern California, United States - S3+v_10-13C | ecosystem: Environmental > Terrestrial > Soil > Desert | place: USA: California...
GACTACTTCAACTTCAATCTCTTCAACAAAGGCATCCAGACGAACGTCTTCTTCGCGGGCGTTGTGCTGGCGGCGAACGCGACGCATCCGAACGTCGGCGGCACGCGCACGAACGTCGGACTCGACTTTTTCGGCATCGCCATTCCCACGCAGAACACCATGTATCGCGGCGGCATTGAACGTCCCGAGGAGGCGGTGCAGTCGCGGCCGATGGGATTGTTTGCGCGCGCGGGGCATCCGTTCGCACAGTTCGGCAAAGTCGACGTTTCGTTCGGCGTTTCCCATCAGTCGTACTCGTCGGCCGATGACACGGGGTCGACGTTCGCGGTGCCGAGCTCCACGCTCACCTTCACGCCCGGCATCGAAGTGCGCTACTCGCGGCGCGGCTGGTCGTTCTCCGCGTCGTACGATTACAACCGCCGCAGCACGTGGGAGCCGTGGGGCGATCCCGCCGAGTTCGATCCCGAACAGCGGTCGTTCACGCGCTTCGGCGCGTCGCTCGGCAAGAGCTTCTACCTGCCGAAGTTCCAGCGCATCGGCGTCGATCTGAATTACATCGACGGGCAGCGCCTCGATCGCTTTTCGAAATACGAGCTCGGATTCTTCGGCGCACAGCGCGTCCATGGCGTGCAGTCGGGATCGGTGCACGCGGAGAAGGCGTTCATCGGCCATCTCTCGTACGGCTTCGTGTTCTCGCAGCAGTTCCGGCTCGAGGCGTTCTACGATCACGCGCTGATCGACGACACTACCGCGGGGTATCAACGCGAGCCGTTCCAGGGAGTGGGCATCGCGGGACAGACCATCGGACCGTACGGCACGCTGCTGCGTCTCGACATCGGCAAGACCATCGGGCGCAACAAACAGGACGGCTTCGTCGCGAACGTGGTGTTCCTGAAGTTGTTCTGAAAAGAAACAGCCCGGCTTTCGCCGGGCTGTTTCGGGAACGCGCGAAGCGCGCTATTCGATCGGTGCCTGGCCCTGCGACGGGGCTCGCGTGATCTGCGGCTCGTTGTTCAGCACATAGAAATCCGTCGACGCCACCTCGGAGGTCCGGCCGCCGGAGTCGCGCACGCGGATCGTCAGGCGGTGGATCGAGTTCGCCAGCAGGCGCGTATCCATCACGAACCGCCAGCCCGAGTTCCGCGAGTTCGAGATCTGCGGATACTGATCGCCGACGTCGGCGCGCGGGAAGCCGTACTGCGCCTGGCCGACGAAATCTCCGTCGACGAACACGTCGACGCCCGCGATGGTGCTCTGATCTTCGAGCGCCCAGCCGCGGAAGACGACGTCGCCGCTGACGTAATCGAGCACGGTCGGGAAGTCGATGAAGCCGACCGCGACGAAATCGAACGTGTCATCGACGCACTGGAACGTCACCGGGATGCCGTCGCGATTCGGCAGTTCGGTGAAGGTCTGCTCGCGATCGCCGACGCGCACCATCAGGTTGTGCGCGCCCGGACGGATGCCGATGTTCATCAGTGTTCCCACGTCGAGCGTGAACAGGAAGCCGGAGCGCGGCGAGTCAGGGAACGTCGGGTAGTAGCGCGCCACGTCGAAACGCGGCAGGCCATAGCAGTTTGCGAAGCGGCCCGCGATGACACCGCAATCGTCGGTGGACAGCCAGCGGACGCCGTCGATGAGCAATTCGGCGTACGCGACACGGCCGGAGTCGAGGCGGGTGCCGAGGTCGAGGGCCCAGCCGCGCACGGTGGTGATGTGTTCGTTGATGTCGACCGGCGGTGACACGATCGGACCGCCGCCGCCGTCATCGCAGCCGGTGCCGTACAGCGTCGCGTCGCGTTTCGGCTCGTCGAGATAGCCGAACGGCTTGAGGAAGTTGTCGTTGTTGATGACCTGGATGGTGCGGCGTCCGACCAGCGCGGTCATGTCCTTGCTGTCGACCACGCGGACCTCGAGCAGGTGCATGCCGTTCTGCAGGCGCGTTGAATCGATGTTGGCGATGAACGCGCTGAACCGCGCGCCGTCGAAATCAGGGAACGTCGCGCCGACGTCCGGCCGCTCGTCGCCGTGGATGGCGCCCTGCAGGATCTGCTGGTCGACCATCACTTCGATGCGTTTCACGCCGTCGGTATCGGCAGCCCAGCCGACGACCGGAAACGCGCCGGAGACATTGGTGATGCCGCGGCCATCCGGGATGTCCAGAGCGCCGAACGGCGACTGGTTGACCTCGTTATCGATGGTGATCGTACGGCGGCCGAAGACGTGCGTGTCACCGTTCTGTGTGATCGCACGAACCTCGACGGTGTGCTGGCCGTTCGGGAAACGGCTGGACAGGAAACCGGTCGTGAAACCGGGTCTCGCGTTGTGAATGCCGGGCCAGTCGGGATAGGCCTGCTCGATGTCGATGCGCGGCAGGAACATCACCGCCTTGTGCAGGAACTGGTTATCGACCCACAGTTCGATCCGCGAGACTTGACCGGGATCGAGCGCCCAGCCTTTGACGAGCACGACTCCTGAGTGGACCCGATTGGGATCGGGGGCATCGACGTCGCCGACGAACTCGAACGGCTGCGCTAAAAGGAAGATCGGCGCGAGAAGCGCCACAGAAGTAAGTACCAGGCCGCGGGTAACCCATCGCCACATAACCCCAACCTCCAACCCGAAAATGACCTAGGTGTCAACGTTTCAAAGCCGACACTACGCTGCTCAATGCGTAAAATCAAATAATCGACGCGAGTTTATACTACGGCAGGTGAGTTCGCCAACCGTCAGCCCTGCCATCGACTTAGCCGCCATCCGCGCCGCCGCAGAGCGCATCGGCCCCTGGATCCATCGCACTCCGCTCCTCGCCAGCCGCGCGCTTTCGCAGCGCATCGGCGTCGAAGTGCGGCTGAAATGCGAGAACCTGCAGCGCGCCGGCTCGTTCAAGATCCGCGGTGCGATGAACGCGCTGCTGCAACTCGACGAGGAGCAGCGCCGCCGCGGCGTCGTCGCCTTCTCCTCCGGCAATCACGCCCAGGGCGTCGCTCTCGGCGCGAAACTGCTCGGCGTTCCGGCCACGATCGTCATGCCGGAGAACTCGGTGCCGTCGAAGGTCGAAGCGACGAAAGCGTACGGCGCGACAGTTGTGCAGGCGGGAGTGACATCGGCGACGCGCGACACCGTCGCACGCGAGATCGCGGAGAAGAACGGCGCTACCGTGATTCCGCCGTTTGACGACGAACGCATCATCGCCGGGCAGGGCACAGTCGGACTGGAGATCGTCGAAGAATGGCCGGAGGTCACCACGATCGTGGCTCCGCTTGGCGGCGGCGGCTTGCTCTCGGGAACGGCGCTCGCGGCGACTTCCGTGCGTTATGGCATCGACGTCTTCGGAGTGGAACCGGCCGCCGGCAACGATGGTGAGCAGTCGTTCCGCACCGGCCAGATCGTTACGATCGATCCGCCGAACACGATCGCGGACGGTGCACGCACGCTGGCGATCGGCGAGCGCAACTTCGCGATCATCCGCGAGCTCGTTCGCGACGTGGTCAGCATCGACGACGCGACGCTCCTCGAGACGGTGAAGTGGGCGATGTACCGCACGAAGCTCGTGATCGAGCCGACGGGCGCTCTCGGCATCGCGGCGCTGGTCAGCGGCAAGCTTCAGCCGCGCGGTCCGGTCGCGATCGTCGTTAGCGGCGGCAATCTCGATTTTTCACTGCTTGGTAGTTGAGTACCTCGGAGTACCTCGGGGTACCTCGGAGTTCCTCGGCGGGGAAGGCAGCCTATTACTCTCTCCTCCGAGGCACTCCGAGGTACTCCGAGGTACTCCGAGGTACTCAATCATGTCCGGCTCACTGTTCGGCGACGACGCTTTCGCCCCGAAGGAACGCGACACCGCGGACGCGCCGCTCGCCGAGCGGCTCCGCCCCAAATCCATCGATGACGTGATCGGCCTCGAGGAGATCCTCGGCAAAGGCCGATTCCTGCGCAACGCCATCGAGACCGACCGCATCCCGTCGATGATCTTCTGGGGCCCGCCCGGCTCCGGCAAGACCACCGTCGCGCGGATCATCGCCAAGACCACACGCGCGCGCTTCGTTCCCTTCTCCGCGACATCGAGCTCGATCAAGGACATTCGCGCGCTGATGGAAGAGGCGCGGAAGGCGCGGCAGACGCGCGGATCGAAAACGATCGTCTTCATCGACGAGATCCATCGCTTCAACAAAGCGCAACAGGACGCGTTCCTCCCCTATGTCGAATCGGGCGACATCGTCCTGATCGGCGCGACGACCGAGAACCCGTCGTTCGAGGTGAACTCGGCGCTGCTGTCGCGATCGAAAGTGGTCGTGATTCCGGCGCTCGAACGCGAACAGGTGATGACCATCCTGCATCGTGCCATCGAACATCCGAGCGTGCGCGAGTTCGGCATCGACGTCGATGAACCCGCGCTCGACTTCATCGCCGCGACCTCCGGCGGCGACGCGCGCCAGGCGCTCACGAGCCTGCAACTCATCGTCGAGACCGCGTCGCGCGAAGACAGTCCGATCGGCCCCGACAAAGCAACGGAGATCCTGCAGCGCCGCTCGCTGATGTATGACAAGACCGGCGAGCAGCACTACAACATCATCTCCGCGCTGCACAAATCGCTGCGCAACGGCGACGCGGATGCCGCCGTTTACTGGCTCGTGCGCATGCTGGAAGGTGGCGAAGATCCGATGTACCTCGCGCGCCGTCTCGTGCGCGCCGCGTCGGAAGACATCGGCAACGCCGATCCGCAGGCGCTCGTCTTCGCCATCGCGGTCCAGCAGACCGTGCACTTCCTGGGCATGCCCGAAGCGGGCGTCGCGCTCGCGCAACTCGTCACCTATCTCTCCGCCGCGCCGAAATCGAACGCGGCGTACATCGGCTACGGTGAAGCGGTGCGCGAAGTGAGGCAGGGCGACAATCCGCCCGTGCCACTGCACATCCGCAATGCGCCCACTGGCCTGATGAAGGACCTCGGTTACGGCCGCGGCTATCAATACGCGCACGACTTTGAAGAGCAAACGGCGGCGATGGAGTGTCTGCCCGACGCGCTGGCCGGACGGCGGTTTTATGAGCCGAAGGAGGTTGGGGTCGAACGCGAGATTGGCGAGCGGCTCGAGAAGATGCGCGCCGCGCGCAAGAAGTAGTGCCCCTCATCCGCCTTCGGCACCTTCTCCCCTTGCGAAGGGGAGAAGGCTACATGGCTGCACGCAGCGCGAGATTGGGTCGCCTTCTCCCCTCCGCGAGGGGAGAAGGTGCCGAAGGCGGATGAGGGGTCCGCTTACTCCGCGTACGCGTTCGCGCTCACTCTGCGCTCGATCGCCTTCGGCTTCCGATCCTCACCGAGGTTCACATAAACGACCTGAGCCTCCGTGACGGTCACGCGTTGCGAGGGATCACCGGCGCGGATGGCCTCGACCACGACTTTCGTCGTGATCGAGGTCGTTCCGATGCGCAGCGTTTCGGTCCAGAAGCTCACCAGGTCGCCGACGAACACCGGCTCGTGAAACACGACCTTGTCCATCGACACGGTGACCATGAACTGCAGACCCTGCCGGCGCGCTTCGATCGCGCCGGCCTGGTCGATATACGAAAGGATCACGCCGCCGAAGATGGTGCCGTGACCGTTTGTGTCGCGAGGCATCATGAGCACGCGGATCGCGGGCTCATCCCACTTCGCTGGAACCGAACCTTCCACTACACGCCTGCCGGCGCGCTGGTCGGCCGCGTGATGTCGTCGTTCAACTCGATGTCCGCGGTCTTGCGCAGCTTCTGCAGCAGTGATGCGCGGACGCTGCGGGCCTGCTGGCCGCGAAGCGTGTCGAGTGCCGACGCGCGGTTCTGTGCGAGCTCCTGCGGCGTGACTTTCTTCTGTTCGATGACCTGGAACGCGACCGCGCCGCTGCCGACCGGAACCGGTCCCTTGAGCTGGCCGACCGACGCATCCATGGCGGCTGCGACGAGCGCCGAGGTGTCGCCCGGAAGCCCCGCGACCGAGCTGCCGTCACGCTTGATCGTCACTTCCTGCGCCGGCTGACCGGTAGCAGCCGAGAGCTCGTCGACCGACTTCTTGCCGGCCATTGCCGTCTGGAGTGCGGTCCGCGCGGCGTCACGACCCTTCTGCTGCTTGAGGTCCGCTTCGACCTGCTCGCGGATCTCGGCGAGGGCCGTGGTGCCGGCCGGACGGACGCCTTCGACGTACGCGATGGCCATACCGCGCGGCGTGCCGACGATGTCTCCGACGTCGCCCTGCTTCGCGGAGAAGACCCATTCGTTGAGCGCGGGGTGATTGCCGAGGCCGCCGATGGCGCCGTTGCGCTCGAACCAGCCGCTGTCGTTCGACGTCACCTTGTCATTCGCGAGATTCATGAACGTCTGGACGTTGTCCGGCTTCTTGTTCCGCAGCACCGTCTGCAGACGGGTGATCTCGGCGCGCGCGATCTCTTTCGCCCTGTCCTGCGCCACGACCGACACGAGCTCGGTCCTCACTTCCTCGAACGGCAGGAAGGTCTCCGCGCGCCGGTCCGTCACTTTGACGATGTGATAGCCGTACTCCGCGGTCTTGATCGGATCGCTGATCGTGTTCAGCGGAAGCGAGAAGATCGCCTTCTCGAAGGGCTCCACGGTCTGGCCCATGTTGACCCAGCCCATGTCGCCGCCGGTGCCGGCGGACGACGGATCTTCCGAGTGCGCCATCGCGAGCTTGCCGAAATCTTCTCCATTGCGCAGTTGCGCCACGATCGTCTGCGCCTTCGCCTTCGCCGCCGCATCGACTGCCGGAGGCGAATTCGGCTCCACCTTCACGAGGATGTGCAGCACCTTCGCGGCGGCGGGCTTGCGGTAACGCGGCTTGTTCACTTCATACGCCGTCTGCAACTCCGCCGGAGTCGGATTGATCTGCGTACGAATCTTCGCGAAGTCGGCGAGCAGGTAACGCACCTTGCGCTGTTCGCGGTGCGCGTACTTCGACGCGTTCGCCTTGTAGTACGCCTCCACCTCGGCGGGCGTGACCGTCATGCTCGCGGCCTGCAGCGCGGCCGGCATGAGCACGTATTTGATCTTCGCGTTCTCGTTCGTGCGGCGGTATTCCTCTTCCGCCGCCTTCGGCGAGATGACGAGCGAGCTCTGGAGCGCGCTCTCGATCTTCGAGAGCGTGATGTCGCGCGCGAGATCCTCTTCGAACGCGGCCGGGTTCGGGTAGCCGAGGCGGCCGACGACGTAGTTGCGGTAGAGCTCCATGCCGACGAACTTACCCTCGGGGCTGAATGTCGGGATGCTCATCAGCTTCTTGCGCACTTCTTCCGGAGTCGCTTCGAGATTGAGGCGACGCGCTTCCTGTGTGAGCAGACGCTGATCGACGAGCGAATCGAGCACCTGCTTCGGAAGACCCATCTGCTGCGCCATGTCCGGCGTGAACTGCTGGCCGTACATCTGGCGGTACATGTCCTCGAGGTTGCGCAGCGCGCGCTGGTAATCGGTGAACGTGATGGTCTCGCCGTTCACGCGTGCGGCGAAGTTGCGGCTCTCATCCGCGGTCCCGCCGATGTTGCCACCGCCGAGACCCATGTCGATGAAGACGAATCCGAAGATGAACGCCGCGACGACGGCGATGAGGATCCACTTCAAGTGATGAAAGCTGTCGCGCATTACTTTGAGCATGGAGAACTACCTTTCGGGCGAAGGGATGAAACTGGTCGCTGTTGCAGAAAAAGCGGCGCAGTGTACCTATTCCCGTGACGCGCGCCAACCAGCCGCCGCCTTCGTGCTATAAATCGACGCGCCGTCCATGGCCAAAAACAGGAAGCAAACCGGCGCCGACATCGACTGGTACCTGATCTCGATCGAACGCCTCAAGCAGATCGGACTGGTCGTCGTCCTGCTCCTCCTCGGCGGAGCGGGCTGGTGGTTCTGGCACAACCAGCAGGGAAATCCGCGCAGCAACGCCGAGTCCGCCATCGCGGATGCACGGCAGGCGTTGAACTCCGTGGCCGCATCACCCGACTTCAACACCCATCGCACGGAGTTCAACAGCGCCCAACGCAAGCTCGACGAAGCCACCAAGCATCTCCGCGCCACGCGTTACGCGGAAGCGCGCGACGCGGCGGTGGAATCGCTGACGATCAGCCGTGCGGCGCTCAACACGGGCGAGTCGAGCAGCGACGCACAGTTCCTCACCGTTGAAGGCAACGTCCAGTTCCAGAAAGGCTCATCGGGCGACTGGAAGGACGCGGAGCCGCGGCTGCCTCTCATGAATGGCGACTGGGTGCGGACCAGTGCGCGCGCGTCGGCCGAGCTGATCTTCTCGAACGGCTCACTGTACACGGTCGGTCCGAACGCGCTGCTCGAGATCTTTTCCACCGTCAACGCGCAGACCAGCGAGAAATCGACTGCAGTGCAGATGCGCGTCGGTTCCGTCGAGGTCGCCACGTCCGGCCAGGACACTTCGACGGTACGGACGCCGGGAACGCAGATCATCGTGGAGTCGGAGTCGACTACGCAGGTCGGAGTCGACAGCGCACAACATACGGCTGTCGTGGCGATGCGCGGTGCGGCCTCGGTCGCGCCGGCAGCCGGCGGCACCGCGGTGCGCATCGCGGCCGGCGAGAAGATCAGCGGCACGCCCGCCGGTGCACTGTCACCGGTGAAGAAGCTCGTGATGGCGCCGGCGCTGCTGTCGCCCGGCGACAATCAGGTCTTCCAACTCACGCAGAACCTCACCGTCGATCTGATCTGGGACGAGCGCGAAGGCGCGACCGGCTACATGCTGCAGGTCTCGCGCTCGCGTTTGTTCTCGACACAGGAGATCAACACGCGGCGCACGAAGACCAGCGCCATTGCGCGCGCAACGAAAGAAGGCGCGTTTTACTGGCGGGTCGCGGCGATCGGTCCCGACGGGGACATCGGACCGTATTCGGCGTTCCGGCGTTTCCGCGTTGGCGGCGGCGGTACGAAGCCGAGCTCCGATCGCACTCCGCCGAAACTGACCATGAAGACAGCGTTCCACGTCGGCGGCCAGTACTACACGATCGCCGGGACGACGGAGGCTGGTGCGACGGTCTTCATCAACGATCAGGAAGTCGACGTCGAAGCGACGGGCGCGTTCCAGAAGCTGATCGCGCTCGACAAGATCGGACCGAACGTGATCATCATCAAAGCGATCGACGCCGCCGGCAATCAATCGGTCGAAACGCAAACGGTGAACGTGGAAGAGTAGACCCCGCCATCCAACTGGACTTCATTTTGCACCCCGGGCCCGCGGCCCCTGTTCAAACCCACGTCGAAACTCAAGCAAGGAAACGACAAATCGAATGGCTGTGAAATCGCTTCTCTCGATGTTCTCGAACGATCTGGCGATCGATCTCGGGACAGCGAACACGCTCGTTTACGCAAAAAACAAAGGCATCGTCGTCCGCGAGCCTTCCATCGTCGCGGTCAACAAGATCAACAACAACGTCGAAGCGGTCGGCAAAGAGGCGAAGGAGATGCTGGGCCGCACGCCCGGCAACATCGTCGCCATCCGGCCGATGAAGGACGGCGTCATCGCCGACTTCGAAGTCACCGAGAAGATGATCAAGTACTTCATCGAGAAGGCGCACGGGCGCCGCTTCCTGGTGAAGCCGCGCATCGTCATCTCGGTTCCGTCGGAGATCACGCAGGTCGAGAAACGCGCGGTCAAAGACTCCGCGCTGCGCGCCGGTGCCACCGAGGTCTACCTGATCGAGCAGGCCATGGCGGCGGCGATCGGGGCCGGGCTGCCGATCACCGATCCGACCGGCAACATGATCGTCGATATCGGCGGCGGCACCACGGACGTCGCGGTGATCTCGCTGGCCGGCATCGTCTACTCGCGCTCCGTACGCGTGGCCGGCAACGAGATGGACGACGCGATCATTCAATACATCAAGCGCAAGTACAACCTCCTCATCGGTGAGCGCACCGCGGAGCAGATCAAGATGGAGATCGGCTCGGCGTTCCCGCTCGACGAGGAGATGACGATGGAGATCAAGGGCCGCGACCTGGTCGAAGGCGTGCCCAAGACGCTGGTCGTCAGCGACGAAGAGATCCGTGAGGCGCTCTCCGAGACCGTGGCCACGATCGTCGAAGCGGTACGCGTTGCGCTCGAGCGCACCCCGCCCGAGCTCTCCGCCGACATCATGGACAAAGGCATCATCATCGCCGGCGGAGGCTCGATGCTGAAAAACCTCGACCGCCGTCTGCGCGAGGAGACCGGGCTGCCGGTGACGCTGGCGGAGGATCCGCTGGCGTGCGTTGCGCTCGGGACCGGGCAGATGCTCACGGACTTCAATTTGCTGCGCAAGATCTCGATCGAGTAGGCACGCTCGTAAACCTCACAGACGACACACAACTGGCGCGGATAACGGCCCCCGCAGGTGGCCCGGAATCTGCTGAAGCGGCACCCCGAAGATGGCAGTCCCGACCGACGTAATCCCTCGCCGACCGACGCTTTTGTTCATCGTCGTCCTCGCGATGCTGTTCATCCTGATGAGCGTCAGCTCGCAGACGCGCGTCGGCGACACGCGCACGATGTTCGAGCGCGCGGTGATGACGATCTTCTCGCCCGTCCCGAAGTTCGTGAACTGGGTCGGCACCGCCGCGCAGGACATTCATCACGGCTATCTCGACATGCGCCGCGCCGTGAATGAAAACGTGGAGCTGCGCCGGAAGGTGGCCGCGCTCACGACCGAGAACCTCAAGCTCCGCCAGTCCGAAGGAGATCAGAAGCGGCTGCGCGCGCTGCTGGCGTACGCGGAGAAGTTCGACCTGCAGACCTCGATGGCGCAGACGATCATGCTCGACACCGCGGGCCGCTTCAAATCGATCATCATCGATCAGGGCGCCGGCGACGGTGTGATGGTCAACGACGTCGTCGCGAACGCGAACGGCCTGGTCGGCCGGGTCGTGCTGACGACGAACGATCTCGCCAAGGTGCAGCTCGTCACCGACAACAACTGCTCGGTCGGATCGCTCATCGAGCGCACGCGCCGGCAGGGTGTCGTCCGTGGAAACGGCAGCAACGCGGTGCAGTTGTTCGACATCCCCGCGCTCGCCGACGTGCAGGCGGGGGACCGCATCCTCACGGCCGGCATCGACGGCGTCTATCCGCGCGGCATCACCATCGGCACCGTCGTGCGCGCCGAGCCCGGACAGTCGCTCTTCAAGAACGTGGCCGTGAAGCCGGCGGTGGATTTCGGCTCGGTCGAGGAAGTGATCGTCATCCACACACGAAAAATCCCGCCGGGAGTGGTGAGGTACGCACCTTGAGGTGGTTACGTTTCGCGATCGGCCTGCTGATCGCCCTGACCCTGCACTCGCTGCTCGACAGTTTCTATCCGAACGCGCTCGCGTTCTTCAATCCGTACATCATCCTGGTCGCCTACTACTCGATGGGCGGCAACATCCTCGGCGCCATCGTCGCGGGCGTGCTCGCCGGCTTCGTGCAGGACGCGTTCTCGAACGCGATGTTCGGGCTGCACGCGTTCTCGCTGACGGTGTGCGCGTATGTCATCGCGTACATCAACTCCCGTCTCGCGCTCCGCGGGACGCTCGCCTTCGGCGCCTGCCTGGGCGGCGCCGTCATCGTCAACGAGCTCGTCATCTACATCCTCGTCAGCCTGCTCGTGAAGCAACGCATCGAGATGTTCGAGCAGGCGCTCCTCGTCAAAACCATCTTCACCCTCCTCTTCGGCATGCTCGTCTATCAGTTGTTGACACTGTTTTTGCGTGAAGAACCCATCGAGGCCACGCGCAGACCCGCGGCGTGGTAACAGACCATGCGCGTATATCGAGACGACCAGAAGTTCCTGCAGTTCCGCATCAACGCCGTTCTCTGGGGCATCGTGGCGGTCTTCGTGTTCCTGGCCGGATCGTTCTGGTTCGTCCAGGGAGTGCACGCCGACAAGTACCGCGGCCTGTCCGACGCGAACGCGCTGCGTGAGATCGAGATCCCGGCCAAGCGCGGCCTGATCATGGACCGCAACGGCAAGATCCTCGCGGACAACCAGCCCGCGTACACGTTGCAGGTCGACCGCGTGGTGATGAAGCCGCTGCTCAAGGCGGACAAGCAGCGCCGCGCCAAGCTCGAGGCGTTCCTCTCGAACGTGCTCGAGCTCCCACCGCAGGAAGTCACCGCGCGCTGGGATAAGGAATCGGCAAAGCATTCGTCGGCGCAGCCGTTCCTGATCGCGGAAGACCTGACCATGGCGCAGGTCGCGAAGATCCAGGCGCAGTCGGTCGCGTTCCCCGAAGTGAACGTCGTTCCGGTGCAACGCCGCAACTACGCGTACGGCACGATGGCGGCGCACGTCCTCGGCTTCATCGGCGAGGTCACGGAAAAAGATCTGGCCAACAAGGAAAACGCGGCGTTCGAGCAGGGCGATCTGATCGGAAAGCGCGGCGTGGAACTGATGTACGACCAGTACCTGCGCGGCAAGGACGGCGCCGAGTTCTGGGAGTACGACGCCGACGGCCGCCGCCTCAGCGAATACGTTCCGGCGCGGCAGCAGCCGATTCCCGGCGACAACATCTATCTCACGCTCGACTTCGAGCTGCAGCGGCGCGCCGAGCAGTACTTCATCGAGAACGAAATGGTCGGCGCCGCGGTCGCCCTCGATCCACGCAACGGCGAAGTGCTGGCCATGGTCTCCTCCCCCGCCTTCAACCCGAACGTTTACTCGAAGCGCTTCACACCCGACGTGTGGAAGACGATCACGAGCAATCCGTTCAAGATCGAGCTGAACCGCAGCATTCAGGGACTCTACTCACCCGGATCGGTCTTCAAGATCGTCATGGCCATGGCCGGCCTTTCGGAGGGTGAGGTCGGACCGGACACGCAGTTCCACTGCAGTGGCGGCGGCGTTTTCTTCGGCCGCCGGTTCCGCTGCTGGAAAAAAGAAGGGCACGGCTCGGTCGACGTCGAGCGCGCCCTGAAAGTGTCGTGCGACATCTACTTCTACAGCGTCGGCGGAAAACTCGGCGTCGACAAGATCAAGCAGTATGCGAACAAGCTCACGTTCGGCGAGATCTCGCACATCGATCTCGACGGCGAGCGCGCCGGCCTGGTGCCATCGACGCAGTGGCGCGCGGAGCATCCGGTACGCGGCGACAAGA
>Ga0196977_1000892_pt1 | contig 13087 bp, 8 predicted proteins | sample S3v_1013CmetaG_FD_148634 | JGI IMG/M metagenome (GOLD analysis project Ga0196977, IMG submission 148634) | Soil microbial communities from Anza Borrego desert, Southern California, United States - S3+v_10-13C | ecosystem: Environmental > Terrestrial > Soil > Desert | place: USA: California...
GTCGCCGAGGGAGCCAGGGCCATGACGTGCCCGAGAGCCGGCTCAGGGCACAGGAGCTTGACCAGCCCGGCGCCGGCACGCAAAGCCCCCAGCGCGGCCAGCGCGGGCGCGCCGGTCATGCGGACCCGCCCCGACACGCACCCGCCGACGACCCCCACCGTGCCGAACGTCCCTTTGTGGCCGCGCGGGTCGCGCGCGGGCAGACGGGGCTCGATCGGCGGGACGGAGGTCACTCGATCTCCTCGACCTTGATCTCGAGCGTCCCGAGCAGGGGGGCAATGGCCGAGAGCGAGCCCATCGCCTCGCCCTCATCGAGCCTGCTGGTCGCGAACGCAATGTGCGTCGCGTCGAAGGCCGTGTCGGCTCCGAGCGTCGGGTCGAGGTCCACCCACGCTTCCTCCTGCCCGCTCCCGAGCAGGGCCTGGGTCCACATGTGGTAGCCGAACACGCCCTTCTCGCCCGCGAATTCGTCCACGTACACCACCCCCGCGACCACGCGCGATGGAATGCCCGCCGCCCGGAGCATCGCCGCGAGCAGCACGCCGTGCTCCGAGCAGTCGCCCTCGCAGGAGCGGGCCGTCTCGGACGCGGTCGCGAACGCCACGCCGAGATCCTTCGTCTTGATGTGGCGGTGTACGAAGCGGCGCAGCGCCTCGGCCTGGGCCGGCGGATCGTCGGCCGGCACCCCCCCGACGGCCTGGGCGGCGAGCTGTCGGATGAGTTCGTCGTCATTGTCGAGGTAGGTTGTCGCCGCGAGGTGTGCTGCCCGATCCACGTCCACCGCGGGCTCGCGCACGCGCGTGTTCACCCGGACCAGGGCGGTGCGGTCGTCGATCATCTCCGCGCGCTGGAACGCGGACCCGGGGATCTGCGGCAGCTCGCCCTCGGCGATGCTGATCCGGAAAACCGCCGCGGTCCGCGAACGCGGCGAGGCGATGCGCCTGTCGGGCTTCACGAACGTGGAGATCATGAGCTCGGCGGGGTCGGCCTTCAGCATCGCGCGGTCGCGCGTGGAGGCGATCATCGTCATCTTCATGCCGCCGAGGCTCGACTCGTTGCGCAACAGCGTGCCCTCGCGGTCGAAGCACTCGTCGGAGGGGATGTCGTTCGGTCCGACCTTCGTCCGTGTCTTCGCCGTGTAGCCCTTCACTCGCCCCGCGGGGCCCTCGACATCCGCCGGCGCGATGTCGCGCCGCGTCGTGGTCACGAGCGCCAGTCCGTTCGATGGGTCGAGCGTGCGGATCGTGATCTCCGTCGCGCCGGAGGTCAGCCGCTGCCTCAGGTAGTCCGCGGCGGCGCGGGGCGTAAGCCACTCCCCCTCGGGCAGGGGCATCGTCGTCTGCTTCTCCACTTCCCCCTGCTCGCTGCGCACGAGCACGTCGCTCTCGCGGAATTCGTACGCGGTCGCCACCGGGACCGGCCCGAACTGTTGACGCACGCGCATCTCGATCGGCTTGCCGCCGGTCGTCTCGACGAACCACGTGTCGGTGGCGATCTCGATGTTCTGGTCGGCGCGCCCGATCGTGAGGCGCATTTCGTTCGCCGTCGTCACCCGGTCGCCCTCGGTGGTCACCGTCTCGTGAGACCAGCCGGAGCGCGACCCCGATATCCAGATCTCGTACCAGCGGTCGATTTCCTGCGCGCGGGCGGAAAGCGAGACCGCCGGCGCGAGCGCGGCGGCGATCCCCACGAAAGTGCGGCGGTTCAGCATGGGCACATCCTACAGGCCCGGCGGGGCTCAGCCGTCCGCGCGAGCGTCGAGCCAGTCGAGCAGGGCAGGCGTCCGGCTGGGCAGGTACACAAGGAAGAGCGTCTCGTGCCCCAGCGGCGCCGACCACCGCTCAGGCATGCCGAGCCGCTCCCAGAGCAGGTCGCCCATCGCGGCCGGCACCGCCTGATCCGCCTCCCCATGGATCATGAGCATGGGGAGCCCCGCCAGGAGCGGGGCCGTCGAATAGCTGTCCAGCGACGCCTCCGCGCGGTAGGTCTCGGTGAACAGCCGCCGGTCCGCCTCGCTCGGCTCGCCGACCCACCCGATGTGCACCGAATCGATCCAGTCGGTGTAGTTGCTCTGGACGGCGACCTGCGCGAAGTCGCACCCCGCCCCCACGAAGACCGCGGCCCGGTACGCCTCCACGTCGCTCGCCACCACGGTGGAGAGAATCATCCCGCCGCCGCTCAATCCCAGACCGACGCGGTGATCCACCGGCGCCGACGGGCGATCCGCGGCGATCCGGGCACACACCGCGTTGACCGCCAGCGCGCACTCTCCTGCCCGGTCGTCAAACTCCGCGGCGATGCCGGACGCGACTGCCTCGATCTCGCCGCCGGGCACGATGGCGTAGGAGGCCTTCTCGGTGAACCGGGAAGGATGGGTGAGCATGCGGAGGACGTGCCACCCGCGGAGCCGGAGCATGCCCACCATGCTGTCGATGACCGGCTCCGGCGTGCCGAACATCCCCGGGAGCAGCACAACCATGCCCTTGCTCCCGCCGGAAGCCTCCTTCGGCTTGGACTTGGGCTCGTAGAGGGCGAACCAGGTGCGCTGCACCTGGAGCACCTCCTCGCCGTCGGTATCCCGAGCGGCGGAGGCGGAGAGATATTCGTACGCCGCGGCTGGCTTCCCCGCGATGCGGGCGCTCGCCGACGGCTCCCCCATCGGCATCCTCACCAGCACCGAGCCCTCGCCCTCGAAGCGGAGAGCGGACGCCTCGGCCCCGATCGGCCCGAGCAGGGCGGCGGCATCCTCCCGCTCGGCCTCGAGCCAGCCGATCGGAAACGTGCCGACCCAGCGGAGCTGCCACGGCCCCACCTCGACTTCCCGCACGACCGAGGCAGCCCGCGACGGCCATTCGAGCGCGGCGGCCTCCTCCGCGAACGCGGGCAGCGGCGCCGCCTCGGCCGCGGCCTGCATCGCGTGGGCTTGGGGAGCGAGCCACACGGCAAGCAGAGAAGCGGAGAGCATCGATCTCATGTGCGATATCCCCGGGGGTGGGTCCGGAACCAATTCCATGCGGTGGCGACAATCTCGTCGAGGCTCTTGACGCCCGCCGTCCAGCCGAGTTCCGACCGGATGCGGGACGGATCGGCAAAGAGGCGCGGCGGGTCGCCGGGCCGGCGTTCGCCGGACCGCACCTCGAAGCGCCGGCCGCTGACCCGGCGCACGCTCTCGATCACCTCGCGCACCGAGTAACCCCTGCCGATTCCCAGGTTGTACGCGCGGCCCTCGCCGGGGTGCAGCGCCCGCAGCACGGCGAGGTGGGCGTCCACCAGGTCGGCCACATGGATGTAGTCGCGGATGCACGTGCCGTCGGGCGTCGGGTAGTCCTCCCCAAAGATCGTCACGGCCTCGCGGAGGCCGAGCGCGCTCTGGATCACCACGGGGATCAGGTGCGTCTCGGGGTCGTGGTCCTCGCCGATCAGCCCGTCGGGGTCGCAGCCTGCGACATTGAAGTACCGCATCGCGGCGAACGCGAACTCCTTCCCATGGCGCGCGGTGGCCGCGGCCGCGTCCCGCAGCATGTGCTCGACGTGGAGCTTGCTCATCCCATAGGGGCTGATCGGGCGCTGCGGGCACTCCTCGTCGATCGGGATGTGCTCGTCTGCCGGCTCGCCGTACGTCGCGCACGTGGACGAGAAGATGAATCGGCGCACCCTCGCGCCGACGCACTCCTCGATCAGCGTGAGCGCGGAGGCTGTATTGTTCCGATAATAGAGGAGAGGCTCGGCGACCGACTCGCCGACCTGCGCCAGCGCGGCGAAGTGCATGACCGAATCGATGCCATGATCGCGCAGCGCAGCCCGGACCAGCTCACGATCCCCGATATCGCCCCGGACGAACTCCAGCCTGCCGCCCGAGATGGGGCGCAGCGCCTCCACCGCCTCGGCGTGCCCGCGAGAGACATTGTCCAGCACGACCACGCGCTCGCCCTCGGCGAGGAGCCGCTTCGCGGCGTGCGACCCGATGTAGCCTGCGCCGCCGGTCACCAGGAAAGCCATATCGACTCCTTCCGCCGCCATGATAAGGAGATCGTCGGCGCCTCGCGGACGATCGGGAGCCGCCCCATCCCTGAGGCGAGCTTTGGACCGCGCGTCGAAGCTCAGCGGAGCAGCAGCTCGAATCCAGCTTGCTCGAAATGCCTGTCGTGCGTGAACACGCGGCCTCGCTACAGCTCTGCCTTCGCGAACTCCCTCGCCTCTGCATCCGCCTCCAGCACCGCGCCGAGCGAATCCGCCGCCCGGTGTGGAACCCGCTCCAACGCCGCGGCCACGATCTCCACAATCCGTCCGAACGGAATGGCTTCGGCGCGGAACGCCGCCACCGCCACTTCGTTCGCGGCGTTGAACACCGCCCCCGCCGTGCCCCCCTCGCGGATCACCCCGAACGCAAGCTCAACCGCCTGGAAGCGCTCGTGGTCCGGCTCCTCGAACTCGAGCCTCCCCATCTCGCGCCAATCGATTCTGCGCGCGCACCCGGGTGCCCGCGCCGGCCACGTGAGCGCGAGCTGGATCGGGCACCGCATGTCCGCCGCCGCGAGCTGCGCGATCGACGAGCCGTCCGCCAGCTCCACGATCGCGTGCACAATCGATTGGGGATGCACCAGCACTCCCAGCCGCTCGGCCCCCAGCCCGAAGAGCCAGTGCGCCTCGATGAGCTCGAGGCCCTTGTTCACCATCGTCGCCGAATCGATGGTGTTCTTGGGGCCCATCGCCCAGGTGGGGTGCGCGAGCGCCTGCGCCGGCGTCGCGCGGCGCATCTCGTCCAGCGGCGTCGTGCGGAACGGCCCGCCCGAGGCCGTGAGGATCGCCCGCTCGACCACAGCGGGCGCAGCGCACGGCGGTGTCGGCCGCTCGCCCGCGCCGCCGAGGCCCTGCAGGCACTGCCACAGCCCCGAGTGCTCGCTGTCGATCGGGAGCAGCCGCGCGCCCGTCCGCCGCGCCAGCGGCGAGACGATCTCGCCCGCCGCGACCAGCGTCTCCTTGTTCGCGAGCGCCACGTCGATCCCGAGCTCGACGGCGGCGAGGGTCGCCGGCAGCCCCGCGGCCCCCACCATCGCCGCCACGACCAGATCCGGGCGTGTCTCGCGCACCAGCTCTTCCGGCCCGCTCCCGCCGCGGAAGCACCGCACGCCCGCGCCGAACACGACCTCGTCGGAGGCGATCGCGACGGCGCGGACCCCGTGCAGCTCGGCCTGGGCCGCGAGCCTGTCGGCCTGCGACCGGGCCGCGAGCCCGACGATCTCGAACCGCTGGCGCGTGACGCCGGAGTCGGCGAGCGCGTTGAGGTGATCGATCGCCGCGAGCGTCTGCGTGCCGATCGATCCCGTCGAGCCGAGCACGACGACGCGCCGGCGGATGATGTCCGAGGCCGGGAGGCTCACGGCGGCATTGTTGCACCGCGCCCGCACCGCTGCCGGGGCGTCCGGCCGGTGCACGGATCGCGCCGGTCCGCTCAGGGTTCGTACCCCAGCAGCCCGCATGCCCCGAGGTAGTCTTCGTTGCGCAGGAGCTCCGCGCGCACTCCGGGCGCGAGCTCACGCCGGCGCGCCGGACGGATCTCCCCCACCGTCCGGGCCGCGGCCGCGGGATCGCCGGTGATGTGGGAGTAGGCGCGGTACTTGCCGCGCCAGCCGGAGTCGTAGGGAACGCCCAAGCCGGCGCAGAGGCGTTCGAGCTCGGCCTCGGGATCGCGCGTGAAATCTTCGTATCGCACGAACCCGGTCCGCTCGGCAAGCCTCGCGAATGCGTGGCAGCCCCGCGCATAGGCGCCGAGATCCACCTTGCCGCGGAGCAGGTCCAGCTCCTGCTGACTCGCCCATTGATCGGCGGGGTGTCGAACTGTCGCGAAGCGCCGCGGCGCGAGCGCGCCGGCCAGGATCGCGGCTGTGCGGCTGGTCAGGCTGGGCTCGACGAACGGGGCGCCCACAAAGTCCAGGTGCGACCAGTCGCGGAGGAGCAGCGTCTTCCCGCGGCGCTCGGCCCGCTCGGCCAGGAGCCCGATCAGCTCGTCGAAGCGGCGCCGGCCTCCCGCCCAACGGGGGAGCTCCGCGCCGCTCAGCAGCCCGTGCCAGGCGGCCGCCTGCTCCGCCGGATCGATCGTGCGCACGCCAAGCGGGTGCACCTCGCTCAGCAGCAGCACGCCCTCCATGCATCCCAGGCACCGGGCCATGAGCGTGCCCCCGGAGCGAGCGAGATTGAACCAGAGAGAGATGGGCATGGGGGTACGAAGTGTGGAGTGTGGCGCGCGGGGGATACAGGGTATCGCGGGCAACGAGACGTCGGATTCGCCGCCAGCCGCCGCTCGCGGCTCCCGACCCAAGGCCCAAGACTCGCGACCCGAGGCCCAAAGAAAGCCGGGCTGCCCCCGGTAAGGGAGCAGCCCGGTGCGTGTGGGTCACACTGTCGGACGTGCGACGTTACCGCTGCTCATCCTGCCCGAATCCGGGCATGGTGATGATCGGGGCCGGCGGGCGCATGTCCTCGGCGTTGTAGATGTACGAGGCGTCGAGCACGCGATCGACGCGGGCCTTGCACTCACTCAGATGGCTGAGGGTGTACGGATCGATGTTCTTCGCGCCCGGTCCTTCGGTGGCGCTGCCCATCCGGCCGCTGAGCTGCCGGAGCGTGTAGGTGGCCAGGTCGGAGATGGGGCGGAAGGCCGCGCTGCCGTCGCGCCCGGCGATCGAGAGGTCGATCAGCCGCTGGATGTACTCGCGCTGGAGGTTCCGGCGGAGGCTCGAGATCATCGGGTCGCGCGCCGTGAACTTGTGGTCCGGCGAGCCGTTCACCTCGGTGAACACCGCGGCGGTGAGGGTGTCGAGCAGCTCCGCCATGGTGAACGCGTCCTCGCCCGCCGGGATCCGGGCCTCGTTGTCGTACACCCGCTGGAGCACCGTGGGGTTCATCACCATGGTGAGCGCCGAGGCCTGGATGCCCAGGATGCGGTCGTGGATCGGCCAGGTCGGATCCTCGATCGCCTCCTCGATGCCGCCCTCGTCGAGCCACTTGTCCACCGTGATGTGGTGGAGGATCTCCGGGCTGAGGCCGAAGGCATCGTCGTAGAACGCGTTGTCGATGACGAACTTGAGCGCCTCGCGCTGCCGGTCGGGCGAGACGTTCCCGATCGGCGCGCGCCCGTTCTCGTCGCCCTTATGGTCGCGGTAGAAGTGCGACCCGCCGAGCCAGTTGGCCATCATGCTCATGGCCTTGGTCTGCATGCCCAGCGTCACCAGGTAGCCCTGGCGCGCCTTCGCCCAGCTGTCGCCGTCCTTCACGAAGCGGTCGAGCAGCTTGGAACGGAGCGCGTCAGAGAGCTCCCGCTGCTGCTGCGCGTAGCTCAGGGGATCGGACCCCATGTCGTAGCGGCGGGCGTAGGGATCCGGGCCCCACGTGTCCTCGTCGGTGAGGTAGCGGTGGTTCGGGTCCGCGCTCTGGCCGGCGAGCTTCTCGGCCTCCTTGTCGTCGGGCGTGTAGCCGTACTTGATCGCCCACTTGTCGTAGGCGCCGATGTCGATCACGGCGTAGTCGCCCTGGATCGTCTCATCGTCCATGTTGATGTTGTGGGGGTTGTAGTCCATCACCGAGAGGGACCAGGGCTTCTTGCCCTTGAACTCCTCGCTGTTGATCTCGTCGAGCGAGTAGGCGCTCGTGCCCGCGAAGTTGTGGCGCAGGCCCAGCGTGTGCCCCACCTCGTGCGCGACCAGCTCGGCGAGCATCGGGCCCACGTACCACTCCGGCACGCCGTCGATCAGCTCGTCCTCCGGCTCGTCGCCGCCCTCCACGGGCGTCGGCTCGGGCGCCTCGGGCTCCGTCGGATCGGCCGGCGGCTCCTCCGGCTGCGCCTCCGGCTCGAGCATCGCCAGGATCTCCGGGGGCAGGCCCTCGAGCTGCTCGCCCTCGGCGAGCTTCCGCTTCAGCGCGTCGAGCACCGCCGCCGGGATCTGCGGCTCGCCCTCGGGCGGATCCTGCTCCGCCGCCTGCGGCTCGGCCTTGCGCTGCTCGTCGAGGCCGATCGCCTGGAACATGTCCCAGGTCATCCGCGCGACCGCGAGGTCCATCGCCTTGCCGTTCGACGCCATGCAGAGGCCGTTGAGCTGGCTCACCCGCCCGGTCAGGCCGTCGAGCTGCTCGTCGCCCATGAGCGAGGTGTCGCCCTGCGCGATCGGGTGTCCGCCGTACGCCAGCACGCCGCGCCGGGCCCGCTCGGCCAGCATGTGGTCGCGCTCGCCGGGCGCCGCCATGCGGACGCGCGGATCCCAGTGCGGGTTCGCCTCCAGCCACGCCATCGTGTCGGGGCTGAACCCCTCCATGGCGATGTCCGGCAGCGTCTTGTTGTACTGGTACCAGAACGCCCGGATCCAGCCGTCGGTCAGCACCACGTCCGCATCCAGGATCTGCCCCGTGCGCGGGTCGACGCGGCTCGGCCCGATCGCCGTCGAGATGTCGTTGCTCAGCCAGCGGATGAAGTTGAACCGGCGGTCCTCCGGGTCCTTGTCCATGTGGGCGCCGGTGGTCTTGTCCTGGTAATACACCTCGATCGCGTTGGCGATCCCCACCTGCTCGAAGGCCTTGTTCCACTGCAGCACGCCCTCGCGCACCCAACGGCGGTAGCGCACCGGCACCGTGTGCTCGATGTAGAAGACGATCGGTTCCTTCGGCGGGCTCATCGCCAGCTTCGGATCGGCCTTCTCCAGCTTCCAGCGGTTCACGTACCGCACCCACTTGTCGTCGTTGTTGAACTTGCCCAGGTCGCGGTAGGTCGTCGTGAAGAAGCCCACGCGCGTGTCGGCCTCGCGCGGCTTGTACCCAGTGTTCTCCGGGATCATGCTGATCGAGTAGTGGAACTCGCGGAGGTTCCCGCCCGTCACCGGGCCCTCGATCCCCACCTCGATGTTCTCCGGGAAGGCCTTGGCGGTCTTCACCTCGGTGAGGCGGCCGTTGAGGCCCGCGGCGTCGCGCCCGAAGAACTTGGACGCGTTCTCGACCAGAAGCTCGTCCAGGTCGATCACCGGCTGCCCGCCCGGGCCCATCGCCACGATCGGCAGGTCGAGGATCACCTGATCGGTGAAGATGTTCTCGACCGAGGCGTGCGACTCCTGGTCGCCGGTCGTGCGCGTCGCCACGTTCGGCGAGATCATCGCCAGGCGCTTGTCGTACCGCTTCCAGTAGAAGTACTGATCGCCCGCCTGCAGGCCGGCCCACAGGTCGCCGCCCGCCACGGTCATCGCCATGAAGTGGTACTGACGCTCATACCCGCGCGGCAGCTCGGCGAGCATCTGCCCGTCCTTGTCGCGCACCCAGATCGTGTACAGGCTCGTCGCCCCGTCCGCGGTGGAGATCACCTTGCGGAAATCCTTCGAGACATCCTCGAACTTGGGCAGCTCGTCGCTCTCGCCCTTCTTCGGGCCGTTGCCGCCCTCCATCGCCGCGCGCAGCGCCGCGAGCTGGGGCGGGAGCTCCGCCGCGTCGGGCTGAGCCTGCCCGTCCGCCGCGGGCTCCCCGCCGGCCGGCGGATCGGTCCTCTCGCCCGGCTGCACCTGCGCCGCCACCGCGCCGAACACGAACGCGCCGCCGGCCGCCAAGACCGCCAGGCGCTTGATCAGGTCCGTAGTTCTCATCACACGTTGCTCCTATGCGCCCGGCCGGCGCCCCGGCAGAGCTGACCCACACAGCACGCGCGGCCGCGTGACCGCGCGCTCCCAAGCCCATCCAAAGAGCAGGATACCGACCGACCCCGCCGCGGGTTCGACGCTCCTGGGCTCAAGGGGTTCCATCAATGCGGAATTGCACAATGAGCCAGACCGTCAGCAGCGCGAACACCACACCGGCGAGCGCGAACCCCCGGTCCCGGAGCGCAAGCTCCGTGGGGTCGTCGTAATCGCCCCGCTCCAGGAGCACCATACAGCGGAGCAGTCCGAAGGTTGCCGGGAGCACCGTCAGCCAGAGCAGGTTGAAATCCGCCACCGCGCCCGCGGCGTAGTCGTCCTCTCGCGCCTGGACGTACCCGGCGTAGCTGAGCAGCGTCACCACGGCCGTGACGACCACCGCCATCCGCAGCATGTCGTCGGTGTACGCCGCCTGCACCGCCCGGATCTGCGCCACGCTGGCGCCGGCCGTCCGCCGCTCGCCCAGCCGCTTGCCGAACGCCAGGAACATCGCGAGGAAGAACGTGCAGTTCAGCAGCCATGTCGAGGGGGCGACCGCCACGGCCGCACAACCCCCGATCACACGCAAGACAAATCCGAGCGAAAGACCCATCACGTCCGCAATCAGGAGGTGTTTCACCCAAATCGAGTACAGCGTCACGTTCAGCACATAGAGAGCGATCGTGAGCCCGACCACGCCCCGCACCGGATCGCCCTCCGCCGGAGGGATCGCCAGGACCAGCAGGGCGGACGCGACGAGCAGCGCCGCGGCGAAAAGCCAGGCTGTCCGGGGCGCGACGGCGCCCGACGCCACGGGGCGCCGGGCCTTTCTTGGGTGCAGGCGGTCCGCCTCGGCGTCGAAAATGTCGTTGACGACGTAGCAGGAGCTCGAGGCCAGCGCGAAGGCCGCCGCAGCCAGCCCCGCCGGCACGAGCACCTGGAGCAGCGGTCGCTGAGAATCGCCCAAGCTATAGAAGGGCCCGACGAGAACGAACGCGCTCTTGGCCCATTGGTGGGGCCGGGCGAGCTTGAAAAGGCTCCGTGCCAGCGGCCGCTCGGTCGAACCTGTCGTGCTCGCCGCCGGTTGGTCCACCCCAAGAACTCCCACGGCCTCTCGGCAGCGCGCCACGTTCGCCGACCCCCATCGGGGCGCTTCGAACCCCCGGCGGGCCTCCGGACGAGATCGACCTCGCCGCGGCGGTGACTGTACATATCGCCCGGCCGCCCCGCTCCGTTCGCCCCAGGGGGCCGACCGAGCCGCTTCAGCGCGAGGGCGTCAGGACGTCGAGCTCCGCGAAGGTCGCGAACGCGGCCGGGCCGCCGACCTGCCCGATCACGCGAACGCCCCAGATCTCGAGGGGCTTGGCCAATCGCCACTCCAGCACCTGGAAGGGCGATCCCGCGTCGAGCTGGGGTGCGGTGCTCATCGCCGGCTCCACCCACACCCCGCCGACGAGCACCTCCGCCCGCGCAGAGTCGAGCCACCCGCCGACCCACGGCCCGGAGGCGAAGTGGTCGCCCTCCAGGACGATGACCGAGCCCGCGAGCACGGGCTGGTCGTAGGTCACCCGCACCTCCACGGTGTCGCCCGGCTGTTGACCGGCGCCAAGAGTGGAGTAGTAGACCCGAGGCCCGTCCACCAGCGTGTCGCGCCCCGAATCGTCGAGCTCGAATCCGTCCCCGAACCGGCTCCTGAACCTCGACCCATAGCCCTCCGGCGGATCGCTCGCCACCGAGGACCACGCCGTCACGGCGCCTCCCTGGAGCCGGACCTGGTTGTTGGCGCTGCGGAGATAGACGTCTCGCGATGGGCTCACAGCGGGCGGCGAGCCCGGGAGCGGCGCTGCCCGCCCCGCGCCCCGCGCCCCGACTCGCGGGCCGGCGCCAGCCCCGGCAAGCTGCATCACGCCGATCATGCGCTCGGCCATCCTCGTGAACGTGTCCTGCGCCTCCGGATCGTCCGGCAGGTAGTCCGGGAGGTTGTTGCGCGTGCGCTCGATGTCGTACCGGTCGCTCGGCGCGAACCCTGGGTGCTCGGCGCGGATCTCGTCCACCAGCTCGTCGTACCCGCGCATGAGCCCGAGCAGCCCGCCCATGGTGGCCGTGCCGTTGTCCGAATCCCAGCCGCTCAGCGTGCCGATCTGCACGGTCCGCAGGTAGTCGCCCTCGCCGTAGAGCAGCGCGATCAGGCCCGTCGCGAAGTTCACGCTCGACTCGGTCCACCCGCGATAGCGGAACCCGTTCGCGCCCGCGTTGAGCTGGTAGCGCTCGTACACCCGGTCGCGCGTTCGCTCCCAATCGTCCTTGTCCGGGTTAGCGAGGTAGTCGGCGAGCACGAACCCGAGGATGTCGGCCGCCTTCGATGTGTCGGGCAGATGCGCCCCGGCCTCGCGCACGAGCCAGACGACCTGCTCCGGGCGCGAGGCGGCGGGGTCGACGTCGAGGGCGAGGCAGTACATGAGCGCGAAGCACTGTGCCGCGTGCGCGGCGTGGCCCCGGGCGGTCGTCGCGATCGGGAGGTCAGCAAGCCGCAGCGCGAGGGCGGGGTTGCCCGGCGCCATCGCGCCGAAGAGCTCGGTCGTGAGCTGCGCATCGATGAAGAGCCAGAACGGGTTCGCGGGCGGCGAGCCGGTCGAGGGCGGCGTCACGCCGCGCCGCATCTGCTCCAGCGCGCGGAGGTTCGAGACCCAGAGGAACCGGTCGTCCATGTGCGCCAGCCACCCGGCGGCGATCTGCTCGCCCGTGAGCAGCCGGGTGCGGTGCTGGTGCATCAGGTGGAGGGCCACATATTCGACGTCGGTGTCGTCGTCGGCCAGCCAGGGGTCCTGGTCCAGCACGAACTCCAGGGGCCCGTCTCCCAGGTCGCGCCCCCAGTCGTCGTCTGTCAGGAACGGCGGCCCCTTGACCTTGCCCTCGGACCGGAGCCCGGTCCAGTTGGCGATGCACTCGCCGAGCCACATGCCCCGAAGGTGCGAGGCGTACTCGTCCCGGCTCGGGGGGCGTCCGTCCTGGGCAGCCGCCGCCGCGCCGGCCCATGCAACCGCGAGAATCCATGCAGACTTCATCCTGGTCGCTCCCGTGGCCGATACGCTGCCAGCCTATGTCGACGGCGGAGGGACCGAGAACGGAAAGTCCACGCATCCGCGCCCGCGCGCCCGGATGGGTGATCCCCGCTGGGGGCGCGATCGCCGTGTTCGCCCTCGGCGCGTGGCCCCTCATCTTCAGCGGCTTCGTGAAGGGGCGCGGCGCGGCGGACCAGCTCAATTACCACGAGCAGGTCATCCGGACCTTCGCCGCCGATTGGCCCAATCCCGACTACAGCGACTATCTCTCGGCGACCACGCCCGGCTACCACACGCTCCTGGCGGCGGTGGCGCACTTCCTCACCGACGACCGGCGCGTTCTCCAGCTCATCGCCTCGGCGTTCACGCTTGGGCTGCTGG
>Ga0196977_1000895_pt1 | contig 13067 bp, 11 predicted proteins | sample S3v_1013CmetaG_FD_148634 | JGI IMG/M metagenome (GOLD analysis project Ga0196977, IMG submission 148634) | Soil microbial communities from Anza Borrego desert, Southern California, United States - S3+v_10-13C | ecosystem: Environmental > Terrestrial > Soil > Desert | place: USA: California...
TTGTCGTCGTTGGTGGCGACCGCGGTGAACCCGAACGGCGTGTCGAAGCCAAGCTCGATGTACGGATCGAGCGCCTCGCTTTCGGCGGTGAGCACGATCACCTGCCCGCTCGCGGCCAGCCGCGCCGGCGAGGTTCCGTCGGGCAGGCGGTAGAGCGCGTAGGGCCACAGGCGGCGCTCGGTGTGGTCGGTGATGAACGGCGACTGCTCGCCCAAGCGCGCGGCCGCCGCCCCGTCGAGCGACAAGGTTTCGAGCGTGGCCTGGCGCATCGCCATGCGCGCGATCCCCAGAGTCGCCCTGCCGGCGTTGGACAGGCTGCTGACGCGCACGGTGTAAGGGCCGTCCTCGGGGATCTCGGCGACGATCCGGGCGCCGAGCCCACCGAGCGAATCGTCATCCTGGGCCAGCGCCGTGCCGATGGCCCGATCGCCCTGGAACAGCTCGAGGAAAGGGTCGCTGGCCGGCTCGCCGCCTTCCTCGGGCGCGAGGGTGATCAGCAGCACCTCGCCGCGGCGGCCGGCGAACGTGTACAGCGCGCGCGTGTCGGCTGGGAACTCGATGCCGCGCTCGGCCGGCCCGCCGGCCAGGCTCAGCTCGACCGGGGCTTGCGCGCGGTACGGGCTCGTGCGGGCAAGCAAGGTGAACGCCCCGCCGCCGCCGACGGTGCCGACCTCGACGCGGTACAGCCCGCCCGCCTCGCTGCCGACCTCGAGCCGCGGATTGAGCGCGCCGCCGCCGTCGTCGTCCTCAGCCACGAGTCCGCCGTCGGGCGCAAACGCCTTCAGCGTCAGGTCGACCCCCGCCGCCGCGCCGGCGCCCGGCAGCGCGTCGAGCTGGACCGACTGGCCGGGCGACAGGCGCAGCGGGACCGAGGCCGGCTCGCTCGCGCCGGCCACGGTGCCTTCGGCCAGCCGCCCCGCCTCGAGCGCCTCTTGCGCCATGCCCGGCGCGGCCGCCATCGACCCGGCCAGCGCCGCCGCCAGCCACCGAAATCCCGCTGTCCTCATCCCCGCCTCCCCGGCAACACCTGCGCACATGATAGGCGCGCGCCGCGCAAAGGGGAAACGGCGATCGCCGAACCGGTTGCCACCGCGGGCGGGGCCGGTATCCTTGTCCGATGCGGACCCGCGAGGCCCCGATCGTCGCGTCGCTTTCGCCGGGGCTCCGGCGATGAGCGGCGAGGGCGGCTACGATCTCACCGGCGAATGGAGCGGGATCTACAACTACCCTGCGCACCTCCCGCCCAACACCTTCGAGGCCTCGCTCCGCGATTCGGGCGGCATCATCACCGGAGTGATCCGCCAGCCCGGCGAGATCATCGAGCCGCCCGGGATCGTCCAGCATTCGGTGATCAACGGCAGCCGCGAGGGCAGCACGGTGCGTTGGATCAAGCTCTATGACGACCTCAGCCGGGCAACGCCCCACTATCACGGCCGGATCCAGCCTGGCGGCGACGAGATCGAAGGGGAATGGACCATTCCCGGCGACTGGTCCGGGACATTCCTGATGATCCGCCGCGGTCGGGCCGAGGCAAAGGAAGCGCGGAAGACGAGCGAGGAAATCCGGGCGCGATAGCGCCTCACTCGCCGGTCAGGTGCTCGACGAGCTCGCGGACCTTCTTCTGCCGCCACTGCGGGCGCGGGGCCACCAGCCAGTAGGCGCGGCGGCTGTCCTCCGGGCCGTCGAGCGCGGTCAGCCGCCCGTCGGCCAGGGCTTCCTCCACCAGCGGCATCGGCATGATCGTTCGGCCGAGCCCGGCCAGCGCCGAAGACAGCGCCTGTCCGGCGTTCCCGACCTGCAGCAGCACGTCCGCGCCTTCCGGAGGCGGACAGGTCGGCCACGCAATCCACCCCTCGGGCGCGCCCGGGGCGGACACGGTCACGCGCCGGGCCGGGGCCAGCTCGATGCCCTCGAGCTCGTCGGGACCTTCGACCAGGCGGATGGCGACGTCGAGGTTGGCCTCGGTGAAGTCGGCGTCCTCGTCGGCGATAAGCTGGTAGCGCACTTCGGGGTGCGCGGCGCGGAAGGCGGCGAGGCGCGGGGCGAGCCACTGGGCGTAGAACTCGCGCGGCACGGCAATCGTGTAGCTGTGGCTCGACTGGCCGGCCTGCATCGCCTGCACGCTTTCCTCGAAGCGCAGGAACCCCTCGCGCAGCGGGTCGAGGCCGGCCTCGGCTTCGTCGGTCAGCTCGAGGCCTTTGCTGGTGCGGCGGAACAGCACCACCCCGAGCACGTCCTCGAGCGCTCGAATCTGCTGGCCGACCGCCGCGGGGGTCACCGCCAGCTCGTCCGCCGCGCGGGTGAACGACAAGTGCCGCGCGGCGGCATCAAACACGCGCAAGGCGTTCAGGGGAAGATGCGTGCGCTTCATGGCGGCAAGCGCTCTATTGCGCGGCGGGCGGCGCGGCAAGCGCGAGGCGCGGCGATTGCGCCTTGCCCGACGCCCGATTGGCCGTAAGTATCTGGCCGGTCGCGCCTATCGGGGGACGGGAATGCGATTGCCCGAGCGATTGCCGGAGCTGGAGGGCCCCTGGCTGGCGGGCTACAAGCTGCTGTGGTGGGCGATGCTGGCCGTTAGCGTGGCCGCGGTCACCGCTGGGCAGTGGTTCCTGCTCGAGCGAGGCAACCGCACCGACCTGCAGTATTTTTCCGCCGGGCTGCGTGCCAGCGACGAGAGTGCGCTGGTGGTCAGCCCGCTCAGCCCCGCCGCCCGCGAGGCAGGCGTTCCCGCCGTCGGCGAGCTGCTGGCGATCGACGGCCAGCCCCTCGGCAGCGCGGCCAGCTACGAGCAGGTCTCCGAGGCGCTCGCCGGACCCGACGGCCGGCCGGTCACGCTCCGGCTGAAGCCGCCGGGCGGCGATCCAGTCGAAGTGACCGTCGTGCGCGGGCCAGAGCACCTGGCGGCTGCCGACGCCGAGTCTCCGGCGACGCACCGACAGCGCTATCTCATCTACGGGGTCACCGCGACGGCGGGCTCGCTCATCGTGCTGGTCGGAGCAATCCTCCTGTTCCGCCGCCGGCCCAGCGACCCTGTGGCCGCGTTGCTATCGCTCGGACTGCTGTCGGTCCCGGCGAACGATATCTCCGCGCTGTTCGGCGACCACGCCCTACGGCGCATGCTCGACAACGGCTTCGACGTGATCCCGATGGCCTGCAACCTGCTGGCGTTCACCACCTTTCCGGCCGGCCGCTTCACCCCCCGCTGGACGCTGCTGATCCTCCCGGCGATCGTCGCCTGGGGCACGCTGATGCTGACCGGCGGCAACGAGACGCCGCTGTGGCTTCAGTTCTCGATCGCGATCCCGGCGTTGTTGCTGGCCCTCGCCAGCCTGGGCTGGCGCTTCGTTCGCATGGAGCCCGGACCGCCGCGGCAGCAGCTCAAATGGGTCATGCTCGGCCTTGCGGGGTTCCTCGCGACCGGACTCATTCAGTTCGCGCTGTTCACCATCGACAGCGCGCAAAGCGACAATGCCACCCACTTCGTCATCTTCCTCGCCAACGCCTTCGTCAGCACGCTGGGAAGCTTCTGCGTGGTCGGCGGCATCCTGATCGCCCTGCTGCGATACCGGCTTTACGATGCCGACGCGGCGATCAGCCGCTCCGCGTTGTACGCCCTGCTGACGCTGTCGCTGATCGCGGTCTTCGCGGCGAGCGAAACGCTGATACAGAGCATCGGCATGCAGTGGTTCGGCGCTTATGCCGGCACCGCCGGGGGCGCGTTCGCGGCGGCGATGGCTGCGCTCCTGCTGGTGCCGCTGCACCAGCGCCTGAGCAAGTGGGCCGAGAAGCGCTTCCAACGCGACCTCGCGCGGCTCAATGCCGAGCTGCCGGTGCTGCTCGCCGAAGTGCGCAACAGCAGCGACCCCAGGGAATTTGCCGACAACGCGCTGCAACTGGTGATGCGCGGCGTGCACGCGAGCCACGGCGCGATCCTGCTGGCCGACGGCGACCGCCTGGCGCTTGCCCACGCCCAGGGCATCCCCGCCGACGGGCTCGCGGACCGGCTCGCCGCGGAATTGCCGGCGCATCCCGAGCGCGGAGCGAGGCGCGCCGACGACCCGCTACTGCCGCTGCGCCTGCCGCTCGTCACGGCGGGCGGGACGACCACCGGCTGGATCGTGCTCGGGCCCCATCCCGACGGCAGCCATTACGGCAAGGACGACCGCGAGGCGCTCGAGGATCTGGCGCCGCCGCTGGCCCGCGCGATCGAGCTGGCGATCGAGCGCGCGCGCCGCGAGGCCGCCCACGAGGTCGAGCGCCGCACGCTCACCGAGCGGCTGGCCCAGCTCGAGCAGCAGCTCGCTCAGGTCGTCAACCTGACCCCGCCGCCGCAGCAGGGCATCGCCTGAGCAACATTTGGCAACCCGGGAGCCTGGCGGGCGCTGCCGCGTTGGTTAATGCGCGCAGTACAGGGGATCGAGGCGGGTGAATTTCCAACAAGCGCTGAGCTTCGCGGTGCTGGCCGGCGTGATGGCGCTGTTCGTCTGGGGACGGTGGCGCTACGACCTCGTTGCCGTGGCCGGGCTGCTCGCCGGGCTGCTGGTCGGAGTGATCCCGCCGGAGAAGGCCTTCAGCGGCTTTGCCAACGACATCGTCATCATCGTCGGCAGCGCGCTAGTGGTTAGCGCCGGGGTGGCGCGCTCGGGCGTGGTCGAGCGCGCGGTGCAGGCGATCTCGCCACACGTCACCGCGTTTCGCGGGCAACTGCTCACGCTGATCGTCGCGGTCGCACTGATGAGCGCGTTCGTGAAGAACATCGGCGCGCTGGCGATCATGATGCCGATCGCCTTCCAGATGGCCAAGAAGTCGGGCTCGCCGATCTCGCGCTACCTGATGCCGATGGCGTTCGCCTCGCTGCTCGGCGGGCTGATGACGATGGTCGGGACATCGCCCAACGTGATCGTCGCCGGCATGCGCGAGGAGCTGACCGGGCAGCCGTTCTCGATGTTCGACTATACGCCGGTCGGCCTCGGCCTGGCGGCTGCGGGCGTGGCGTTCCTCGCGGTCGGCTATCGGCTGCTGCCGTCGGGCCAGACGCCGGCCGTGGCGATGGGCGAGGCGCTCGACGTTCAGGACTACATCACCGAAGCCCGCGTGCCCGCGGGATCGGCGGCCGAAGGCAAGACGATCGCCGCGCTCGGCGGCAAGCGCGATGACGAGGTGCTCGTTACCACCGTGGTGCGCGACGGCAAGCCGCACCCCGAGCTCGCGCGCAACACCAAGCTGCGCGAAGGCGACATCGTCCTCCTCGAGGGCTCGCCTGAAGCGCTCGAGCGGCTGATCGCCAGCGAAGGGCTCGAGCTGGAGGGCCAGGATCGGTCGTTCGACAAGCCGCGCAGCGGCGAGGAGATCGGCGTGGTCGAGGCGGTCATCGGGCTCGATTCGATCCTCATCGGCGAGGCGGCCGGGCGGCTCGAGCTGCACCGCCGGTACGACATCAACCTGCTCGCGGTCAGCCGCAGCGGCGAGCGCTTCGTCAAGCGGCTACGCGACATCCGCCTGCGCGCCGGCGACGTGATCGTGCTGCAAGGCGTGCTGTCGCAGTTCCCGCTGCGCATGCAGGAGCTGGGCTGCCTGCCGCTGGCCGAGCGCGAGGTGCGGCTCGGCAACCTCAGCCGCAGCATCCTGCCGATCGCCATCCTCGGCGTGGCCATGGCGCTGACCGCGCTCGGGCTGGTGTCGGTCCAGATCGCCTTCTTCGCCGCCGCCGCGGCGATCGTGATGGTCGGCGCGCTGCCGCTGCGCGAGGCGTATTCGGCGGTCGACTGGCCGATACTGATCATGCTCGCGGCGCTGATCCCGGTCAGCGGCGCCCTGAGCGAGACCGGGGCCACCGACCTCGTCGCGGGCGGGCTATCGCATCTCGCCAGCGGGCTGCCGCCGTTCGGCGCGCTGGCGCTGATCCTGGTCGCGGCGATGGCGGTGACGCCGTTCCTCAACAACGCCGCCACGGTGCTGGTGATGGCCCCGATCGCCGCCGGCTTCGCGACCGGGCTCGGCTACCGGCCCGACGCCTTCCTGATGGCGGTGGCGGTGGGCGCGGCGTGCGATTTCCTGACCCCGATCGGCCACCAGTGCAACACGTTGGTGATGGGCCCCGGCGGCTACCGCTTCGGCGACTACTGGCGGCTCGGCCTGCCGCTGTCGATCCTGGTGGTGCTGCTCGGCGTGCCGCTGATTTCGCTGTTCTGGCCGGTGTGAGGGCGCCCGCCCGGGATCAGCTGCCGCTGCGCTCGGTTGTGCCGCCGGCCTCGGCCAGCTCGCGCTCGTTGTCGGCGCGCCACTGGGCATAGCGCGGGCTGGTCGAGCGGATGTTCGCGATCACCAGCGTGTTGCCCTCGTGGCAGGCATACTCGAACGGTTCGTAGGCGTCGTTGCGGGCCCACGGGTAGGCAATCTTGAACGGTCCGGTGAGCACCACCGGATCCTCCACCCACGCTTCGTAGTAAAGGCCCTCCGGCCCGGGCGTGAAGTGCTCGACGATCCTCATCGATGGGCTGGTCGGGATGCCGGCGGTTCCGTTGCTCGGGCCGACGATGACCATCGGCGCGAGGCCGTTGAAGTGGGTCGTCTCGACCACCAGCGTGTCGCCCTCGAAATGACCGCGCGAGCTGCCGAGCCAGGTGCTGATGGCGCGGTCGAGCTGCGGCCGGCCGTCGAGCGGGATGAACCGCTGCTCGTGAATCATCTCGTGGTTGATCACTACCCAGCCGGGGGACTGAAACACGCGTACGCCGTTGTTGTACGGGAATGGCAGCATCGTCGCCGGCATGCCGCGGGTGATGCAGCGGTCGAGGGGGTTGAAGTCGTCGAGGTCCTCGAACACCTCGCCGTTCCAGCTGCTGCGCATGCCGCCCTGCAAGCGCTTGCCTTCCTCGGTCAACGCCGGGATGCGCCCGGTTTCCGCCGGCTCGACGATCAGCGCGGTCTGCCTCAGCGCGGTGCCGTATTCGAACCAGTTGCCCGCGCCAAGCCTGTTGCCGGCGTCCTCGCGGTCGGCGCCGGCTTCGACCTCGGCGGCAGCCCTGACCGCCTCGTCGTACTCGGCGTCGGTCATCACCAGCCGGTCGCCGTACTGCGGGCGGCGCTGCATCGGCGTGCGGCCGACGGCATCGAGCGGGTAAGTGCCGCGCAAGTCCGGATCGCCCCACGCGGTCCGCGGCGCGGTCCAGCCGGCCGGATTGGGCGGCGGCTTGCCGACCGTCTCCTGAGCGACGAGCGGGGTGGCAAGGCCGAGCAGAAGAACGCCGGTCGCGGTCGCCAGCAGGTGCTTCATCGCCATCGCCCACTCCCGGCCGGCTAGCCCGCCGCGGAGGCCGGCGCCGCCAGCGGGAAGAACGGTATCGCCACCTCGAGCAGCGTGCCGTCCCCGCGCGCGAAGGTGTAGTGCCCTTCCATCGAGCCCATGTTGGTCATCAGCTCGCAGCCCGAAACGTAGTCGTGCGTCTGCCCCGGCGCGAGCACCGGCGTCTCGCCGACCACGCCCTCGCCGTCGACCAGGCTGACCATGCCGCGCGAATCGGTGATCCGCCAGTGCCGCGTGCGCAGCTGGACGGTGTCGTCGCGGTGGTTCTCGAGGCGGATGTGATAGACCCAGAACCAGCGCCGCGCCTCGGCGCGCGACTGGTCTGGCATGAAGTTGACCGCCACGCGCACGGTGATGCCGTGGGTGATCGCGGCGTGCTGGAAGAGGTTCGCGAGGACGTCCTGCATGGGCCCGAGCGTAACCGCTTTGTCGCGCCGGTCAAAGGGGATGCGGCGAGCCGTTCGCGCCGGCGCCGAATCAGCCCGGTCGCCCGCCGGAGCGCCGCAGCAGAAACTCGAGCGAGCCCCATTGCACGATCAGGTGGTCGCGGTCGTACAGGTAAGCGAGCTCGATGCCGTAGGACTCCTCGACCGTCATCTCGGCGACGTGGCCGCTGCCGTCGTCGGGGAATTCGGGCCCGCCGGTGCAATGGATGATGAGCGGGCGGCCGACCGATGACCGCTTCAGGCCGAAGTGCTGCCACAGGTCGATCAGGTCGGCCATGGCGCCGGCCGAATGGCGCATGTCGGTTTCGAACTCGGGCCGGGTGCAGCGCGGGTACAGCTCACCGCCATCGAACGCGCCCTCGCGCATGACCGGGGCGCCGGCCGCGGCCTCGATGGTGATGGCCTCGCGCGTAACCGAGACGGCGCTTCCCAGCCACACGTCGCGATGGGCGTAAGTGGCCACCCACGTGCCGCCGGCGTCGCGCCCAATGCGCTCGATCGCGGCGGCCACTGTCCATTCGCCCAGGGCATCCTCGACCGACAGCTTGGGCTGGAGCCGCTCTTCCTGCTCCAGTTGCTGCATGAGCTGCTCGTTGAGGCAGGCGACGTCGGTGTCGCCGCACGCCTCGGCGACCGGCTCGGCGGCTGTCGGGGCGGGTTCGGGCGGCCGGTCGCACGATCCCGCCAGCAGCGCCGCTCCGACGAGAACGAAGCGCCGCACGACCGGGCTCAGAGCCCCGCGCGGACCAGGGCCCGGTCGAGGTCCTCGATCAGGTCGTCCGGATCCTCGAGCCCGATGTTGAAGCGCAGCATCCCCTCGCCGACCTCCATCTGCTCGCGCGCCTCGGCGCCCATGTTGGCGTGGGTCGTGCTCGCCGGGTGGCACGCGAGCGACCTGGTATCGCCGATGTTGTTGGAGATGTCGATCAGCTCGAGCGCGTCGAGCACCGCGTGGGCCTGCGCGCGGCCGCCGTCGAGCACGACGCTGAAGATCGGCCCGCAAGCGTCCATCTGGCGCATCGCCAGGTTGTGCTGAGCGAAGCTGTCGAGCCCGGGATGGAGCATCCGCGGCACGCGCGTCTCGACGAACCGGCCGACCTTCATCGCGTTGTCGCTCTGCTTGTGCGCGCGCAGGCTGAGCGTCTCGAGCCCCTTCAGCACGACCCATGCATTGAACGGCGACAGGTTGGGCCCGGTGTTGCGCTGGAACGGCAACAGCACGTTGTCGATCCACTCGCGGCTGGCGCAGACCGCGCCGGCGAGGACGCGGCCCTGGCCTTCCATCAGCTTGGTCGCCGAGTACGCGACCACGTCGGCGCCAAATGCGAGCGGACGCTGCAACACCGCGGTGGCGAACGCATTGTCGACTACGCTGACGATGCCGCGCGAACGGGCCAGCCCGCAGACGAACTCGAGGTCGACGATGTCCATCGTCGGGTTCGCCGGGGTCTCGAAGAAGAACACCCGCGTGTTGGGCCGCACAGCCGCTTCCCACGCGGCGTTGTCGCGCGCGTCGATCACCGTGGTCTCGATGCCGAACCGCGGCATCAGCGTATCGACCAGCCAGCGGCACGAGCCGAACGCGGCGCGCCCCGCGACGACGTGGTCGCCGCTCTTGAGCTGGCACAGCAGCGCGGTGGTCATCGCCGCCATGCCGGTCGCCTGCACCCGGCAGGCCTCGGCACCCTCGATCGCGGCGATGCGCTCCTCGAGCATCGCCACGGTCGGGTTCTGCAGCCGCGAGTATGTCATCCCCGCCGCTTCGCCCGCGAAGCGCGCGGCGACGGTGGCGGCGTCATCGTAAGTGTAGCCCGAGTTGAGGAACAGCGCCTCGCTCGTCTCGCCGTGCTCCGAACGCCAGGTGCCGGCGCGCACCGCCCGGGTCTGCGGGCGCCATGTCGACGTGATCGAGCGGTCGGAGCCAGTGGTCTTCTTCATCTCGACCGCGCCTCTAGGTCTGCGGCGGGCCGGGGCGCAACGAAAAAGCGGGGCCGCAAGGCCCCGCTTCTCGGTCAGCATTCCGGACCGGTGCGATCAGGGGCTGGTGGCGTTGTCGTCGTCGTTGAACAGCAGCACCAGAATGACGCTGAGCGCGATGAACACCCCGACGGGGATGTACCACTTGCCCCGCAGGTCCTCGCTGTCGCCGGCGACGGGCGCAGGTGCCCGCGCGGGCGCAGCCTGCGCGGCGACGGGAGCGGCGGCCATGGTGGCAGCGGCGGCAGTCAAAAGCAATTTCCGAACCATCATGAACTCCTCCGGGCGACGTCCTGAATCTCGTAGCCTCGCAACGCATGGAATGCATTACGCGTTTCCACCTATTCTTGCCTCGGCCTTCGGTCAACCCTATCCGCAGCACGAATGAGCGCGGCGTATCCCCCCGGCCACACCCGCGATCCGATCGGCTGGACTGCGGCGCTGGCCCTGGGTTTCCTGGCGCTCGCGCTGGTCCGGCTGACGGTGCCGTCGAAGCCGTTCTTCGACGAGGTCCATTACCTGCCGGCGGCGCGGGCGATGCTGGCGCTGTCGCAGCCGCTCAACACCGAGCACCCGCCGCTTGGCAAGGAGCTGATCGCGCTCGGCATCGCGCTGTTCGGCGACCGCCCGCTCGGCTGGCGGATCATGCCGGCCCTGTTCGGCGCGCTCGGGCTGTTCGCGGCGATGCGGGCGCTGTGGTTCGCCTCGCTGTCGCGATTCGCCACGATCGCCTTCGGCGTGCTGCTGGCGACCACCTTCCCGCTGTTCGTGCAGGCGAGAATAGCCATGCTCGACGTCTTCATGGCGGCGTTCGCGCTGCTCGGGCTGTGGATGGGCGCCGCCGCCCTGCGCGAGCACGAGACCGCGCGCTGGCGGCTGGCCATCGCCGGCGCCGCGATGGGCTGCGCAATGGCGAGCAAGTGGAACGCAATCCCCATCGCGGTGCTGCCCGGACTGGCCTTCCTGGCGATTCGCCTCCGCTGGGCGGGCCGCAGCTTCGTCACCGCCTCCCGCGGGGCGCCGATCGGCGGCATGACGCTCGTCGAGGCCGGCGTGTGGCTCGGCCTGGTGCCTCTCGCGGCGTACGCGCTGAGCTACTGGCCGTTCCCGCTTTTTGAGCATAACGCGGTCGGGCCCTCGGGCCTGCCGGCGCTGCAGGCGCGGATGCTCGCGCTGCAGGAGCAGGTCGTCGAGCCGCACACTTATCAGAGCGTGTGGTGGCAATGGGCGGTCAACTGGCGGGCGATCTGGTATCTCTATGAGGTCACCGACGGTGCCCAGCGCGGCGTGCTGCTGGTCGGCAATCCGCTGACGATGCTGCTGGGACTACCAGCGCTGGCGTGGTGCGCCTGGGCCGGCCTGGCGCGGCGCCGGTGGGACGCGCTGGCGGTGGCCACGCTTTACGCTGCGAGCCTGGCCTTGTGGATCGTCGCCCCCAAGCCGGTGCAGTTCTACTACCACTACCTGCTGCCGAGCTGTTTCCTGATGGCTGCGCTGGCGCTGGCGCTCGACGCGCTGTGGCGGCGCGGCTGGCGCAGGCTGCCGCCGGCGGTGCTGGCCGCCTCGTGCGCGCTGTTCGCCTTTTTCTGGCCCATCCTCAACGCCGCCGCGCTCGACGGGAGCGACGCCTTCCAACGGTGGACCTGGCTCGCCGGCTGGGTCTAGCGGAAGCGGCCCCAGACGAAGCGGCTCGACAGCGCGTAGTTCCACACCGAGCCGACGAGGATGCCGGCGAGCGCGGCCGGGTAGGGGTGCACGCCCATGCGCACGAGCACCGCGGCCACGCCGACGTTGGTCAGCAGCCCGACCGAGCAGGTCAGCGCGAACTTGAGCCATCCGCGCAGCAGCGCCAAGGCGCCGCACAGCCGCTGGTCGGCGTACGTCAGCGCGTTGTTGAGCGCGAAGTTGAAGGTCATCGCCACGAGCGCGGCGAGCGTCTGGCCGGCTTCGAACGTCGACACCTGGTCCTCGAAGCGGCCGCCGAACAGCGCCAGGAACGCGCTCAGCACCGCCATATGCACGACCACGCCGACGGCGCCGATGGTGCCGAACAGCGCGTAGCGCGTCGGGATCACCCGGCCGAACCACTTGTCGTAGAGGCCGACGAGGAACTCGAACACGACCGTCCGGTCGAGCTTGCTCTCGCCTTGCGCGCGCGCCGCGAAGCGCAGCGGCAACTCCCTGACCCGTAGCGGCGCCTCGATCGTGGCGAGGATGTCGAGCAGCAGCTTGAAGCCGATGCCCGACAGGCGGTGCGCGTCGCGTCGTAGGGTTTCGCTGCGGAGCATGAAGTAGCCGCTCATCGGGTCGGTCAGCTCGACCCCGGTGACCTTGCGGGCGAGCGCGTTGGCGAGCGCCGAGGCCCGCTCGCGGTCGGGCCGGTTCCATTGCTCGGTGCTGCCGCCGGCGACGAAGCGCGAGGCGACCGCGAGGTCGCATTCGCCGGCGCGGATCGCGGCGAGCATCTCCGGCAGCAGCGCCGGATCGTGCTGCAAGTCGGCGTCCATCACCGCCACCACCGGCGCGGCGGTGGCGCACATGCCTTCGATGGCGGCGCTCGCCAGCCCGCGCCGGCCGATCCGGTGGATCACGCGAATGCGCGGGTCGGCGCGCGAGATTCCGCGCGCGGCATCGGCGGTGCCGTCGGTGCTGTCGTCGTCGACGAAGATCGCTTCCCAGCCGGTGGGCCCGAGCGCCTGTTCGAGCCGGGCGACCATCGGCGCGATGTTGGCCGCCTCGTTATAGGTCGGCAGGACGACCGCGAGCTCCAATTCCTCCCCGGTACGGGGAGGGGGACCAGCCGCAGGCTGGTGGAGGGGCCTCTCGGGAGGCGCAGCGCTTTGGGGCGCGCGCCCTCCACCACCGCCTTCGGCGGTGGTCCCCCTCCCCGTGCCGGGGAGGATCCTAGAGCCGCTCAAGCACCGCCTCGCCGATCTCGGCCGTGCCGGCGTCGCCGCAGAGGTCGGCGCCCTTGACGCCGTCGGCCAGCGTCCGCGCCACCGCCGCCTCGACCCGCGCCGCGTCGGCCACGCAGCCGAAGCTGTGGCGCAGCATCATCGCCAAGCTGAGGATCATCGCCAACGGGTTGGCCTTGCCCTGCCCGGCGATGTCGGGCGCGCTGCCATGGATCGGCTCGTAAAGGCCCTTGGTGCCAAACCCGGTTTGCGCCTCGCCGAGCGAGGCGCTGGCGAGCAGCCCGATCGAGCCGACGCACATGCTCGCCTGGTCCGAGAGGATGTCGCCGAACAGGTTGCCGGTGACGACGACATCGAACTGGCCGGGATCGCGCACCAGCTGCATCGCGGCGTTGTCGACGTACATGTGGGTCAGCGCGATCG
>Ga0196977_1000896_pt1 | contig 13064 bp, 10 predicted proteins | sample S3v_1013CmetaG_FD_148634 | JGI IMG/M metagenome (GOLD analysis project Ga0196977, IMG submission 148634) | Soil microbial communities from Anza Borrego desert, Southern California, United States - S3+v_10-13C | ecosystem: Environmental > Terrestrial > Soil > Desert | place: USA: California...
GACATCGTGGCCTTGGCTGGCTACGCTGACGATCTCGTCGAGCGTTCGGAGAAGATCGGCGGCATCGTCGACGCGGACACGACGTTGAAACTCAATAAGCCCGAGTTGCGCGTGGTGATCGATCGCGATCGCGCCGCGGATCTTGGCGTTAGTACCGCTGACATCGCGACGAGTTTGCGTTTGATGGTCGGCGGCGAAGAAGAAGCGTCGCGCTACAGGGATGAATCGGTCAACGAAGATTACGACGTGCAGTTGCGTTTGACCGAGGCGGATCGCCGGGACGTTGGTACGATCACCCGATTGTACGTTCCGTCTTCGCGTGCTGGATCGTCTCCAGGTGCAGCGACAGCTTCAGCAGAAACGTCTTCCGGCGGAGGAACGCCTGGGCGCCGTGGAATGATCCGGCTCGACAACCTCGTGAAGATCAAACGCGATACGAGTCCGTCGCGAATCGATCGTCTCGATCGCGAGCGGCAGGTTTCGGTGCGTGCTTCGGTGGCGCCTGGTTACGCTCTTGCCGATCGCATCGACGCGTTGCGCCAGACCGTTGCCGAGATGAATCTGCCGACAGCTTACACGACGACAGTTTCGGGCCGCGCGCGCGAGCTGGAACGAACCTTTACTGAGTTCATCTGGGCCTTCATCCTGTCGATCATCTTCATGTACATGATCCTCGCGTCGCAATTTGAAAGCGTCGTGCACCCGTTCACGATTCTTATCAGCCTGCCGTTGTCGGTGCCGTTTGCCTTGCTTTCGTTATGGGGCACGGGCGACACGCTGAATCTCTATTCGGCGCTGGGTGTGCTGGTCTTGTTCGGCGTTGTGAAGAAGAACGCGATTCTGCAGATCGATCATATGAACAACCTGCGCGCGAAGGGAATGGAACGCTTCGAAGCGATCATGCAGGGAAATCGCGATCGTTTGCGTCCAATCCTGATGACGACGCTCGCGTTGGTAGCGGGCATGATGCCGCTGGCGCTGGGAACCGGTCCGGGAGCTGAAGAGCGACGTTCGATTGCGATCGTAGTTATCGGCGGCCAGTCGTTATCGCTGTTGCTGACGCTGATCGCAACTCCGGTGGTCTATTCGCTGCTTGACGACTTGAGAGCGACCGCGCGTGTGCGCCGGTTGGCGGAAACGACGAGCGGTATTTGGCAGAGTATCGTTGAGCGGCTCAAACGCCCACGGCGAAGACCCGCTGCGGAAGCGGCTGCCGAGCAAACGTCGGACGTCGCCGACATAGCCGGAGATTAGCCACAGACTTACACAGACAAACACGGACCGTTGAACAGAACAGCAATTCCGCTTCTCAACGGTCCGTGTTTGTCTGTGTAAGTCTGTGGCTAATCTCTAAAGTTTGCGCCCATTCTGTCTAACTTCCTCAAAAGTCCGGGCCAGACCAGCCTGCCTGGCCCGCCTTTCGTTACCACCATTTCCTGCGCGGGAATCTGCTCCAGGACTTCAAGCGGAATAGGGATTAACCTGCCGCCGCCTGACTGCGCGAGGATCTGAATCCGGCACGCGCGTTCGAGCAGGAACATCGAAAGAAACGCGTCTGCCACAGTTGGTCCAACCGTCAACAAACCATGATTCCGCAGAATCAGAAAAGTTTTGTGGCCGAGGTCTGCCACGAGACGCGGCTTTTCTTCGTCGTTCAAAGCCAGTCCTTCATAGTCGTGGTAACCAAGCGACGCCAGCACAAACGTCGATTGCTGCGAGATCGGTAACAACCCTTGCTCTTGGGCTGAAACCGCGATGCCGCAATCGGTGTGCAGGTGCATCACACACAGCGCGTCCTCGCGCGCGGCGTGCACCGCGCTATGAATCGTGAATCCCGCCGGGTTGATGTGGTAGTCAGACCGCATCACGATCCGCCCTTCGAGATCGACCTTAACCAGACTCGAAGCGGTGATCTCTTCAAACATCATCCCGTAGGGATTGATAAGAAAATGATGTTCCGGTCCGGGCACGCGCGCCGAGATGTGTGTGAAGACGAGATCGTCCCAACCATAAACCGCAACGAGACGGTAAGCGGCCGCCAGATCCACGCGCACCTGCCACTCTTCGGGGGACACAAGTTCACGCACGTTCATAGTTAACCTCGGGTGTTTTCAGGATCGATTCCCAACCGGAGTTGTCCTCGTGAGAACGCGCAACGAGATCGTCGCGCAGTTGACGCAGTTTATGGCTCAAGCGAACTGTGTAATTATCGATGTCGCGAAAACGTTTGCGCTGTTCTTCGACAAAGACTTTCTGTTTCCAGATCGACGGAATCGCGGAGTGTTGTCCGTTTTCCCAAAACGGAACGAGCAGGCGTTCGACTTTAGCAGCTTCGGGAATCTTAATCTCTTCTCCGTCGAGCCCGATGATATCGCCAACGTAGTTTCCCTGGACGTCGCTGCCGCGAAATAACTGCAACCGTCCGGGCAACGTGATCTTTTCTTCGGAGTTCGATGCTTTTAGTGTCGGGTGGTCCTTGATGAGGCACATCTTGAAGATCACACCCGCGACCGCGCGCACTTCGCTCGACAACTTCGTTCCGACACCAAAGCCCGCCACTTCGGGAAACTGCTTGACGATCTGTTTCACTCGTTCCACGTCGAGATCGCCGGTTAAGTTCGGACGCAATCCCGTCAGGCCGTTAGCCGCGAAAAAGTTCAGACACCACTCGCCAAGCTCAGCGAGGTTGCCGGAATCGACGCGAAAGCCTTTAAACGCGCGGCGCCGAGCCTCGGTTGACGTCGCCGCCATCGCGGCGTGAATCGCACCCATGTAGACGTCGATCGTATCGAGCAGCAGCGTGGTTCCGTTTGGATTCGCGTCGAGCCAACGTTCAAAGGCGACCTGTTCGAAGTGTTTCGGTTTACCAGTACGTGACTCGATCTCCGGCTCGTGCATGTACTCGATGTAGGCCTGTTGCCAGTAATGCGCTTCAGTGCCGACCGCGGGAATGTCGAGACGAAATGCGGCTTCGAGATTCGACGTGTCGTTGAAGCCACCGATGAAAGCATAAACCGCGATGTCGACGGCGCGTTCGATGTCGCCATTGCGACGCAGCGAGAAGTCTGACAACCAGCGATCCTCGCCGGCGGCCATGCGAAATTGCATTGCCCTGCTAGCCGTGGTCATCGGCAGATCGAACGCGTGCTCGAACTTGATCTCCTGCGCCTGCGTCATCCCGAACGTGCCGCTGATGTCGGCAAACGGTTCCTGCGCAAAAACGATCGTTCCCGGACGCACCGTTCTGATCCTGCCGACGAACTGAATGTCTTCAATTGCTTTGGCGAAAAGCTTCAGACCGCCGCGGTCCTGTTCGAGAAAACGGAGTCGCGGTCGATCGATTTGGCTGTCGACGAGCAGACGCACGAGCCGTTCGTGACCGAGACAGGGTGCGAACGGAAGTTTACGTTGCGTGACGTAGAAGGTGGCTTCGGCCTCGCTGAGTGGTTGATCGTGGAGTCGGGTGACGTCCTTGAACGACGCGTCGCCCATCGCCGCATGGTAACGATCTAAATAGAGCGCGGTCATCGCCGCTAAATACTATCACGATAACGTTCGCCTCAAGACCGCACGTATCCGGTAGCATATTCCAGCTAATTGCTTTCCACCTTGAAGTAATTAGCTAAGCCGTCTTTGTTTCTGCGATACAAATTGCGGCTCTTTAAAAAGCCGAAGATCAGTTGTGAGAACGCGAGGTGCATAACGACTGCCCCAGTCGAAAAACCATGAATGAAGGCCTCAAATACCTTTTCCTCTTCCTTAACATTGAAGTCTGAACCAAAGTACTGACGACCATAATCAGTAAGCGTCTGCAGGCCCGGCTCATTAATCAGATGATCCGATAAAAGGAGCACAATTATTACCCCTATTACTACGGGAAGATCGATGAACAGTAGAGATTCGAGACTAAACATCTGCTTGCTATCGGCGTCTTTGTGTTGCAGCACCAGGTGTTCTTTTCTCGTCTTAAACGTCTCTTCGTCTTCGTTAGCGCTTTTGGCAACTCGCATCAGCCTGTCTTTTGCGTTTTTGAATTCCCGCTTTAACGAAACCCAAAAGAACAGATCGATTATGGCAAACATGAAAAAGATTATGAGTGACATAATCTCGATGCCGTGGTGAGGAGTGCCTCGTCCAGCGAGAAACCACAAGTTAGCGTTATTACTGAGGATGATAACGGCTGCCCAAAAGCACGTTAGGAGTACGCTAAAGAACGTTATGAAGAATGCCCCTTTAGCATACTTATCGGAGCGTGATGCTTCGCGAATCTCCCAGAGGTATTCGGCGGTTCCCAGGAGAATCAATATGATTGTCGCCAGGAGAGATATATACATAACAGCATCCATTGAAAAAGGGGACTTGCTTCCTAAGTCGTTGGATTTGAAGTTGAAGAAATCGACCCATGATCGTGCGTGCCAGTGATCGAGATTTGTGCAGGTCAGCAAGTGAATCAGGACGATCGCCAGAATCAGCGCGATTACCTGAGGAAGCCATATTCTTAGGTACTTTACCCAAAGTCGCCAGTCGGTAGGTTCAAATGAGGGAGCAGTAATTACGTAGCTGAACATTTCAGTCCTCCGAGGAAATCCGTTCGAAATAGGATTGGTGAAAGAATGATTCGCTGTGGTTGTAGAGGTGAATGGTGTTGCCATTCATGACCGAAAACGGAGACTCGATCAGTTGCCGTATTAGCCTGCATACCTGAGACAGTTGCAGCCAATTTTCGTGGTCTCCGAGAGGTTTCAACGCCTTTTCCAAGTCTGTTGCTAATGTCGCGACTGCCAGAGTGTTGGCGACGACACCGTCTTTGGAATACTCGTGGGCAATGCTTCTTACCAAACTTTCCAGACCGGCTTTTGCCGACGTGAAAGCCGCCATAAGAGGATAAGACTGGTAATCAGTATGACTGCTGAATGCTAAAAAATGTCCGCCCCTTCGACTCTGCATCAAAGGCAACAACGCACTGGCCACTCCGTATACCGTCAACAGGTTATTTTCAAGAACGCGCCGGGCTTGGGAGACCCCGATCTCGACGAGCGGTTTATAGCCAGGGAAATAGCCAACGCAGTTAACGACGTGAAATCGCGTCTTGAAAAAAGTGGCCACCTCTGCAGCCAGCTTCGCTAGGTGTTTTTCGTTAGTAAGATCCAGATTCGGGCAGTAGCAAACACGGCCTGTCTTTTGGAGTTCTGCAAAGTCATGCTCACGATGGGTGGTTAACACTAGACTGACGTCCGTATCGGCAATTAGGAATTCGGCGAGACTGCGGCCGAGATCGCCACCGGCTCCGGTTATCACGAAAGATAAATTTTTTGACATTCTGATCCTTCAGTTTGAGAGAAGATATTCACCGCTTCCATGTCCATCCCATGAGGACCATAAAGAAATGCCTGACCTTTCAAAGTGATCTTGGAGGGCGCTGTACCATTCACTTTGTCAGTCTCCAGCGTTAATCTGGATCCATTCGTCATCGTAATGTATGTATAGATCGGAGTGTTGCCGGCGTTCACAACTGGCAAGCCCGTCGTTCCGGGGTGAATCACGTCCGGTTTGAAGGCGAGATATACTTCGGTGGACTTTAGTACCTTTTCATTTGCGGCGGATGAATCAGGCACTACTTCCAGTGTTTTGGAATCCAGTCTTCTGCAAACTAAAACGTTGAGGGGCGCGTCGCTGAACAATCTGGCTGCTTCAAGCGCAGCCGGCCTCTCCACAAAGTCTTTCACAGACCCGCGGATAAGGTGCGATGCGAGGCGACCGGATTCGTGTTTGAGTATATAAACGATCTCATCGGCGATTAGTAATGCTTCGCTCGGGTGATGGGTTACGTATAGAACCAACGTTGGTTGGCGCAACAATATCCAACGGAGCTTCTGCAAGAAATCCAGTTTTATATGAGCGTCGAGACCGGTTAGCGGCTCGTCCATCAGCAACAGTTCGGGGCGAACACTGATTGCGCGAAGCAATGAGAGTCGCTGTCGTTCCCCACCGCTAAGAGCGCCGACATCTGACGTTCTTAAGACCTTTATCAAATCCAGGGTATCTCGGACTTCTTCGAATGATTGCTTATTGAACTTCCCCTTGTAAGCGCTGATGTTCTCGAAGTAACGAGCATTTTCTACCGGCGTCAGGTGCTCAAACAAGACAGAATCCTGCGGCACATACGACCTTACAGGATGCACCGGCTCGGTGCTTACTCGACCTTGAGTAGGTCGTTCAAGTCCGGCGGCGAGACGCAGCAGCGTTGATTTTCCGCTGCCGCTGCTGCCCATGATCGCCACGACGTGACCGCGTTCTTTGTCGTTGGTCTCGATCGTAAACGTGGCATTCTCGATCACCATTTTATTAGGGCTGTAGCCAAAACTAACCTGATCGAAGTTGAGTATGGTCATCAGCCGTTTTTCCTCTGGAAGCCTCGCGAGAGGAGAGTGTTCCAAACCAGGACCATGAGCACGCTGAGTGCAACAGAGAAGGTCACTAATGTCGCAGCTTCTGAGTAGGAAGTTCCACGTCCCGTCACTCGGGTTCCAAGCCGGTGTACCAGTGAGGGAATGGCATCTGACATGATTCGATTTAGGGTATCCTCGTTCCAGATAAACGAGAAAGCGAAAATAAAGACAAGGAGGTACTCCAGAAATAACCTCCTAATGAAGGTCCAGAGTGTCACTTCGCGCAGCGACAGTTGCGAAGCCTGTTGAAACTCCAACTCTCTTGTATTTATCTGGAAGTGAATCCAAACTACAAAGCCACCCAGTAGCGGAAGCGATAAGACTGACTGACCCACGAACCATACCGCGAGCTGTTGCCAGGTTGAGTAGTGACTTAATCGAGATATCCACTCATAGCCGCACAACGCCAGGGAAATCACAGGCACCGCTTGCAAAAGGAACAGAGCAATGAAGACGCGCAGTGACTTGCGATCAAACTTTTGCAGCAGGCGAGGTGCACCAATACGCCCGGCAACGCCGAAGGCAATGGCGATTGGTGACGCGATCAGCGCCCCACCAGCGGCGAGAAGTATAGCTTGGCCAATTTCCGATAAATCGCTGACTGCGCCGGGCCGAAGATAACGCAATGCGCCGACCAGCGGCAATGCGGCAAACAAGATTATAATCCAGGCAAAAACTCGTGGCCCGACAGTCTTCTTGAATTCATTTTCTTCCCGCTTGGAAAACTGACTGCTCACAATCGATAGACCGCGAACGGCGATCGTTATTGCGCCAAGTAGCAGCAGAATTGTGCCGGTCGCGAGAACAAGGCTCGCCACTACGAAGCCGGCGCTGTTTTTGAACGTGGCATTCCTGGCGAAGTTGGCGCCATAGGTATTGAGGTCTCGATAGTATTCCCTCTCGAGCCAGTGATTAGCAAGTTCGGTGTCAGTGCCAAGTGACGGCTTAAAGATGAGCTCGGTTTTGGCGAATTCCTGACAAGCAAAAAGGAAACCTATCAATACAAGCAATCCAGCAAGATTACGACAATGAGGCCAGAGCACATCGCGCACAATCTCGGCACTTCTGAGGCGAGCGACGCGTGCGAAGTCGAGTGCGTTCCGAGGGAGACGCTGTAGCCTTAGCCAAAATAGATATAAGAAGAGCGTGCCAAACTGCCACAGCTCGATTACAAGAAGTGAGCCCCACACGGAAACAAAGGATCTGCTTGCTACGGCGCGCTCGAACCATGACGAGTTCATCAACTGAATCTTCAGCAGGAATGCAATCGAGAGGTTCCCAATCAAGACGGGAATCAGAAGGAAACTGAGACTGCGACCCGTTGTGGTGAACACCTGAATGTGTCTGACAATCAAGGCACCCGCAAAGCCGAGTATTACTTCCAGGGTAGATGCGGCGACTGCAAAAACCAGTGTCCGTCCGAATGCCACTCCTCCTTGTTCGTTGTAGAGAAGAAAGGCAGCGAACCTTGTGTAGCTTTCCTTGCTGAAAAAGGCAGTCAGTAAAGGAAGCAGATAGAGGAGAACCAGCCCCAATAGCAGGCAGACAATAGTCACGCAAAACCAGCGATGTGTGGGGGAGGAACCGGTCCGCGTCATGTTCGGATCCTAGGGGCTAGTGCTTGCCTGAAGGTTCTGGTAAATCTCTTTTCGCTTGGTCTGAATGTCCCGCGCGGCGCTCCTGATCGCTTCTTCGGGCGTTATTTCGTTGCGCCACATCCTTTGAAGATACTGGGTAATTGTTTCCGAGATCGTATCAGCATCTGGACCAGCTTCGACCATGTAGACGCCACGCTCCAGTGATTGCTTCAACGCGACGGCATAAGGAAGAGCCTGCACCTGCGGATCGTCGTACGCAGTCTTGAGGGCGGAACACAGACCGCGTTTCATGTGCTCCACTTGATTTTGCTGTTGCATTACATTGATGACGTAATCAACAGCTTCTTTAGGATGTTTGGACTTCTTGTTGATGTAGTAGATACCGCCGGCAAGCATCGACTTGTCCCCCGGAATGGGCGCAAATCCAAACCGGTCATCGGACTTGCCTTCGTGGTGGACCAGATCGTAAATATAGTCACTCCACATTATGGCCATCGCCACTTGTCCGCTTCGCATTCGTTCACGTTGTTTCTCGGCATCCATACTAAAGAAGTCCCCCGAGTTGTAAGGCCGGAGTCTCAAGTAAAATTTGGCGGCTTCAATTGCCTCGGGTGAATCGAGCGTGATGGGCGTGTTTATATCTCCTTCCCAGCCGTGCTCTTTCTTCATCACGCCGCCGTTCATGCCAAACAGGAAGTTCATCCATTCGTAGTACAACCATCCTCCGGCCGCTCCTTGTAAGCAGACGCCGGCAGTCGACTTGTCTTCCGCGGTGAAATAAGAAGCGACTTGCTCAAACTGCTTCCACGTTGTAGGTGGTTTTATCTCTTCACCATATTTCGATTTGTAGGCCGCCTGGTGTTTGGGATCTTCGAAAAGCTGCCGGTTGTAGACTAAAACCATGGTGTTGGCGGCGAATGGATAGCCGATGGCTACCTGGCCCTTGGAGGAATCGTTCGGATCAGCGTAGTAATAGCCCACCTCTTTCCATGCGTTCTGAAACAGGTTTGATTCAAAGCTTCGGCGCGATTGATCAGAAATCAAAGAATTGAGATCGTCGATGGTGTAAACGTAGCGATTGCGCGCAAAGCTGGCCAGGGAAAAGTTGTATTGTAGAACGATGTCGTAAAGACCGGTCCCATTTGCGAAGTCCTGATTTGCTTTTTGGTTCGCAACGCTGAATTCATCTGCTTGAAAGTTTATTGTGATACCCGCTTGCTTCTCGTACGCGCCTTTTAGCTCTTTCATCGCGTTGAGGTTGGAAGAGTCTTCACCAAGGACTGTGACAGTTGCTGTCCTATTACAGCTTGAGATCGCGAGAATGCCCAGGAGAAACAAGGCGGCAAGAAAGAACGGCAACTGCGGATGAATCAATCCGCGTGAATTTTTATCGGTGCGCATGCAAATTTGTCCTCGACTTGTCGGCGCGCGAGCAGAGGCAGTTAACCCATGACGTCTTCACACCATGTGCTTTGTAGAGCGATCCCCGATCAGCGCTCGCGCTTGGACATTAAAGTTTTGCTGTCTCTTCCCAACTCATGTCGGCCCAACTAGAAAGCGTAAGGATAAAGCGTAAGGACAGCAGGAAGAGCCTGTACTAAGAAGACCAAGAGGAGACTAAATCTCTCCCAGCCTGTATGTCAATGGATTGCGCGCCGCTTCACTTTGATTGCCGCAAGATTTGCATGATTATAAAGGTACGGGAAAAGGTTCCATGGAGACTTGCGAGGAGTGCGTTTGAGCCGGATACAAGTGTAAACTTCAACTTGCATTCTGCTAAGACTAAAAGCCGAGGTTCGGAACCGAGATGAACTCTGCCGAATTCATTCCTGACACTCTCAAAAACCGTATTCATAGAGCCATGTACGAAGCCCGAGTCACTCTGGTCGCTAAACGCATCCGGGGCAAAGATGCTTCTGTTTGGACCACTGACGATTCCATTGCGAAGACGATCCAGAACTCGCTTGGTTGGTTGAATGTCGCCGAAGAGATGTCGGGCGTCGTTGCTGAATTGCGACAGTTTGCGGAAGGGGTGCGGCAGGAGTTTCGGCACGTGATGGTGTGCGGCATGGGTGGTTCGTCGCTGTGTCCGGAAGTGCTGGCGCAGACGTTTGGGCAGCAGCCGGATTTTCCGGAGTTGCTGGTGCTTGATTCGACTGACCCGGACGTGGTCGCTGAGTTTGCGTCGCGAATCGAACCGGAGAAGTGTTTGTTTGTTATCGCGTCGAAGTCGGGAACGACGACGGAGCCGAATGTTTTTTACAAGTTCTGGTACGACCGGCTTGGACGTCGTAAAGAGAACTTCGTCGCGATTACTGATCCCGGGTCGCCGCTGGTCGAGCAGGATTTCAAGAGGGTATTTCTAAACCAAGCCGACATTGGCGGCCGTTACTCCGCGCTTTCTTACTTCGGTATGCTGCCGGCAGCCTTGATGGGTCTCGACATCGGGGCGCTACTCGAAGGCGCGCGAAGATATGAGGATTGGGACGCTGCACTTCGGTTGGGTGTGGCGATGGGTGAGTTTGCGAATGCCGGACGCGATAAACTAACTCTCGTGATCGATCCGCGGCTCGCAACGCTCGGCCTCTGGATCGAACAGCTCATCGCCGAGAGCACGGGCAAAGAAGGCAAGGGAATACTTCCCGTCGTTGGCGAACCGCTCAGTGATCCGTCCGTCTACAGCGACGATCGCGTTTTCGTCTCGATCTCCTTGAAAGGCGTGACACAAGACATAAACACGAAACTAGACGAGCTGGCCGAAGCCGGTCACCCGATCATTCGACGCGAGCTTTCCGACCTCTACGACCTCGGCGCCGAATTCTTTGTGTGGGAGTTCGCCACAGCCTGCGCGGGTTGGCGTCTCGGAATCAACCCGTTCGATCAACCAAACGTGCAGGAAGCAAAGGACGCAACCAAAGAACTGCTCGCCGAGTTTACAAAGAACGGACGTTTGCCTGACTCGGATTCCGAAACGTCATTGAGCGACGCGGTTCGATCGCAACTCGCCAACGTCAAACCCGGCGACTACATCGCCTTTCTTAACTACATCGAACCAACACCTGAAATCGATCGCCAGCTTCAGCAGATCAGAATAAAAATGCGCGACGTAACCCACTGCGCCACTACCGTCGGCTATGGCCCGCGCTTCCTGCACTCAACCGGACAGCTTCACAAAGGTGGACCAAACACCGGCGTCTTCTTTCAAATCGGCGCCAAAGACAAAACCGACTTCCCCATCCCGGGCGAAACCTACACGTTCAGTGTGCTAAAAGAGGCGCAGGCGCTCGGCGACTTTCGCGCACTCAAAGCACATGACCGCCGAGTGGTCAAAATCGATCTAGGTGACGATCTGTTGTCGGGCCTGGACCGGTTCGAACAAGCTGTGCGGTCATCCTGAACGCTTTGAACTGATACGTTTCGGAGTTTCAACGCACAGTTGTCATACGACTCTGGAATAGTCCGCTCTATCATCCTTTCCTAAGTCAAAGAAGATCCCCCGCCACATAAACGATCTTTCGTTCAGGCATACGAGTTGCCGCCCGGAAGCTAGCTACTCGCTTCCTGGAAACCTGCCACTCTGGAGGAGGAACCGTCGCCGTGAAGTTCATCGAGAAGTTTTTTAGAAATCAACTGGCAATCGATCTGGGCACTGTCAATACGCTCATTTACCAACCCAACCGTGGCGTGGTATTGAATCAGCCGTCCGTAGTCGCCGTCGATCGTTACGATGGCAAGGTTGTTTCGGTCGGTCACAAGGCGTTGCGACTCCTCGGGCGCGAGCCGCGCGGGATTGAAGTGCATCGGCCAATTCGTTCCGGGACGATCTTCAATTTTGAGGTGACGCAGAAGATGCTGCGCTCGTTCATAGGAAACGTTACTGATGGTTACCGGCGCGGTCATTACGTCGTTGGCATTCCAGGTTCCGCGACAGCGGTCGAGCAACGCTCGGTGCGCGATGCAGCGCATGATGCGGGTGGCAGTCGTATCGATTTGGTTGACGAAGGGCTGGCGGCCGGACTCGGCGCCGGCCTTTCTTTTGAGGACGAACGTGCGCACCTCGTCGTTGATATCGGAGGCGGCACGACAAACATCGCGATCGTTGCGTCAGGCGGCGTGGTTTATTCGATGAGTCTGCAAGCTGCGGGAAACGCGATGGATGATGCGATTCGTGACTACGTGCGGTCCAACTACTGTTTGCAAATCGGCGAGAACACTGCGGAGATGCTCAAGAAAGAGATGGGCGTGCTCGGTGAGGCGATCGCCGTTGACGAACGCAAAGTCAAGATCGTCGGCAAACAGTTGAGCGATGGATCTGCGTGCGCGGTGCACATCACGGCGGAAGAAGTACGTGAGGCATTAGAACCGGTGTTGGGTGAAATCGTCACGGGTGTGCGGCGTGTGGTTGAAGACGCCCAACCGGAAGCGGTTGCGGACATTTACTACTCCGGCATGATTCTCACTGGCGGCGGCTCGTTGTTGAAGGGAATAAAAGACAGATTGCAGTCGGAATTGAAGTTGCGCGCGACGATGCCGGAGGATCCGATCACGACGGTCGTGATCGGCGCCGGCGCATTGTTGGCGGAACGGCAGCAACTCCAGCGATGCGCCATCCGCCCGAATCTTCCTGTCTGGCAGGAAGCTGAGGAACTCGTCGTCAGTTGGTAACCACGAATTAGATTAACAACGAACGTAGCCGAGTAACCAGAACACAATAATAAAGATCAGGATCGTTGAGATACATCCGCCGCCAAACTTCCACGCTGCGGCGCCTGCTAGAATTCCTCTGAGTGGTCCTTCCATTCAAGTTCTCCTGTTGCCTCGTTTTCAAACACAAACCAAGTCGCGCAGGTTGTTCGGCAACACGAGTGCCAAGACTCAGCTATTTGTGCCCGTTACGCGACAGGAACTTGAGCAGCGCGCGTTCGGCGTTGTGCAGGCCGTGGCCGCGGAAGGCGACGAGGTCTTCGAGATTACTGAAACAACTGTCGATCACTTTGCCCTTTTCAAAGTCATGAAT
>Ga0196977_1000897_pt1 | contig 13064 bp, 13 predicted proteins | sample S3v_1013CmetaG_FD_148634 | JGI IMG/M metagenome (GOLD analysis project Ga0196977, IMG submission 148634) | Soil microbial communities from Anza Borrego desert, Southern California, United States - S3+v_10-13C | ecosystem: Environmental > Terrestrial > Soil > Desert | place: USA: California...
TCCGCGATCAGGCGCGCGAGCAGGAAATCGTCCATGCGGGTCGCGTTGCCGCTCGCGTCGGTGAGGTTCATCGATGCGAGGACTTTGAACGGACTGGCATCTTCATCCGCGCGCGATTTCGTCGATCGCGACTGCAGACGGAACTGGCGATCCGCGTTCTCGACCTCCGCGCGCTGCCGCTCGTCGATAAATCCGGCATTGAAGAGCAGATCGCCGAGGTACGAGACCGTGATCTCGCGGGAAGGGCGTGCGGCGATCGGAGAGACCGTCATGGCGTGGAATGGTAACGCGGCTGAGTACCTCGGAGTTCCTCGACCGGCTCGCCTGCCTCATCCCCTCCGAGGAACCCGAGGTACTCCGAGGAACTCCGAGGTACTGCCTTAGTGCACTTCCAGCAAAAATCCCTTCAGGTATTCGCCTTCCGGACAATAGATCGAGACTGGATGATCGGGAGCGGCAGTGAGCCTGCGTACGAACGATACGCGGCGGCCCGCATCGAGCGCCGCGGCGAAGATCACTTTCTGAAACAGGTCGATGGACATGTGGCCCGAGCAGGAGAATGTCATCATGAAACCGCCCGGCTCGACCATGCGCATGGCGTGGAGATTCACGTCCTTGTAACCGCGCGCGGCGCGTTCGACTTCGCCGCGGCTCTTCGCGAACGCGGGCGGATCGCAGATGAGCAGGTCGTAACGCTCGTGATGATTGCCGCGCACGTACTGGAATGCGTCGGCGACTTTGAGCTCGCCTGTGATGCCGTTCAACGTTTGATTCTCGCGCGCCAGCTCGATCGCCTTCGCCGACACATCGACATCCGTGATCGACTCGGCGCCGCCCGCTGCCGCGTAGATGCCGAACGCGCCGCTGTAAGCGAAGAGATTGAGCACGCGCTTCCCGGCCGCCAGCGCGCCGGCAAGACGACGGTTCTCGCGCTGGTCGAGAAAGAATCCCGTCTTCTGGCCTTCGGCGGGATCGACGCGGAACTTCAGGCCACTCTCGAGGATCGTGGTTGATGGCGCACCGTCGCCGATGGCCGCATCCTCCGTCGAAAGCCGCTCCAGTTGACGCGCCGGCAGCTCGTTCTTGAAATAGATGAGACGCGGCGCAAGCTCCGCGCGCAGCGTTTCGACGATCAGGTCCTTCAACTGCTCCGCGCCGCGATTGGTAATCTCGACGACCACGACATCGTCATACCGGTCGATCACGATGCCGCTCAACTCATCGCCCTCGGCATGCACGACCCGCGCGGCGTTCGTGCCGTCATCGAAGATTGCACGTCGGCGTGCAATGGCACGCACGATCCGCGACGCGATCACATCGCGCGTCAGCTCTTCCTCGCCGAACGTCAGTGCTCGCAAGCGAATCTGCGAATGCAGCGAATAAAAGCCCGACGCGATGCGCTTGCCGTCGCTGTCGACGAGATCGCCGAATGCGGCGGCTTCCGGCCCGCGCTCGGCGTGAATCGCGCCCGCGAAAATCCACGGATGTCGATTCGCGATCACCCGCTCCTTGCCACGCTTGAGCGTGAGCGTCCTGTTCATCCGGTCATCCTTCATCGTTATCGCTATAATCGCGCCGATGGCTCGTGCGCCGAAAGAGTTTCACTCGCAGTGTCAGGAGGAGGTCTACCGCCAGGTCAAGGCGTACCTCGACGAGCTCGTCGACGAACACTCCGATGATGCTGATCACTGCGACTTCTACCTCAAGTACGGTTCCACCGTACTGGAGATCTCGATCGACGCCTATGAAGAGGACGACGCGGTCATCGAGATTCTCGCGTTCTGCGTGCAGGGCGTGGAGCCGACGTTCGAGCTGATGCAGGAGCTGTTGCGCCTGAACTCCGACGTTCGCCTGGGCGCCTTCAGCATGGTCGACAACGACATCTTCTTCTCGCACTCCTTCCTCGGGCGCCGGCTGCGTCCCGAGCAACTGATCGCCTCGCTCGGCATCGTGGCCAGCGTCTCGGACTTGTCGGGCGAAAAACTGGCCGCGAAATACGGCGGCGAGACCGCGCTGGAGCGTCTGCGGAGCAACGCGAAGCAGCAACGCACGGTCGCCGTACATGCCCAAAATAACTGAGCGCGTGGCACTTCGCTTGCTCTATTGGCCCGTGATGAACCATCGCGCCGCTCTCGCTGCATTCGCTCTTGCCGGTCTCATGGCTGCGGGCTGTACGGGTGGTACGGAATCGAAAGCCGCCGACGAGAACATGGCGGAGGCTGCTGAAACGACGACGACATCGACCGAGCCGCGCGCCAATGCGCAACAGGCGCTCGCATCGATCAATCGTTCGATTCCGATCTATGAAGGCGCCGACTTCCGCGAAGACCTCACCCGCCGCGACGAAATCATGATCCGCAATCGCTATGGCGCGGGCGCGAAGGTATACACGCTCGCCAGCGACGACTCGTTCCCGCAGGTCTTTCACTACTACACGACCTACCTCGCGCAGTTCCGCGCGTTCCCGGCGCAGGATACGTATCCGTCCTCGCAGAAGAACTGGCGCACGCTCGAGGTGCAACTGAACCAGGCCATGCAGGACCCGTTCGTCCCCGGCAACGCCCTCGATCCGAACGGCCAGCAGGTGACGTTGCAGATCGCGGAAACCGAAAGTGAGCCGAAGACGGTGATCCGCTACATCGTGACGCCGCACGCCGCTACGCCGGCCGCGCCGGTGGCCACGGCGTCGAATGGTGCTGCGGCCGACCCCGTAGCGCGATAGAGTTTCCGCGTGTTCACGCGCATCCTGATCCCCACCGACTTCTCGACTGCATCCGAATGGGTGTTCGACGACGCGGTGCGCATTGCGGGCAGCAGCGCTGCCGAGGTGTTGATCCTGCACGTGCGCAGGACCTGGGCATCGCATCCGGATGAGCTGCGCTTCCCTGCTGATCCCTCACTGTACGAATACGCCGAACAGCTCGAGCTCGAGCGGCTGCGCGATCGCGTGCGCCGCGCGAATGCGTCCGTGACGACGCGCATGATCGTGAAGCAGGCGCCCGATCCCGGCAATGAAATCTGCCGTACTGCGAAGGCGGAGAACGTCGACCTGATCGTGATCGCGACGCACGCGCGGCATCACGTCGCGCATCTGCTGGTCGGTTCGACGACGCTCACGGTGCTGAAGGATCCGCCGGCGCCGGTGCTCGCGATCCGCTACGGCATTCGCAAACGCACCGCAATGAATCGCGTGGTCGTGCCAGTCCACCTGCAGCAGACGTCGCACCGCGCGCTCGATCTCGCCGCGCGCGAAGCGGCCGAGGTGCATCTGGTGACCGTTTGCTCGGACGAAGACCAGGGGCGGGCGGATGAAATGCTGCGCACACTCACAACGTCACGGCCGAACACGAAGACCGCCGTCATTCGCGGCAAAGATCCGCAGGACGAGCTCCTCCGTTACGTCGTGAAAGTCGACGCCGACGCGATCTTCATCAACGCCGCCGCGGAACCGAGCGATCGCAAAATCGACATCGTGCGCCACGCGCCGGTGCCGGTCATGATTGTGTGACGTCAGTACCTCGGAGTTCCTCGGGGGGAGTTCGACCCGAGTTAGACCCAGCCCCTCCGAGGTACGCCGAGGTACTCCGAGGTACCCGAGGTACTCAACTCAAACGGGCCATGAACTCGCCCACCGTGGCGAAGCGGTCTCCCGGTTTCTTCGACAACGCCCGATCGATCGCATCGCCCATTTCGCGCGGCACGCGCGCCCGCTCGCGGATGGGAACCATCGGTACCTCGGTGTGACCACGCACGACCGACGCGAGGTCCGTCGCCAAGCCCAGCGGATGCTCGCCGGCGAGCAATTCGTACGCGATGATCCCCAGGCTGTACTGATCCGCCTTCGCATCCGCCACATGGCCGCTCAAAACCTCGGGCGCCATGTACATCAACGTCCCGACCACGCCCGCGCTCTGTCCCGACTGCACCTGCGTCGCTTCGTTCTCGCCGATCGGGCCGGTCATCTTCGCCAGACCGAAGTCGAGCACGCGCGGCGTCGCGCGGCCGTCGTGATCGGTGACGATCATGATGTTCTCCGGCTTCAGATCGCGATGAATCACTCCGGCGCGATGGGCCGCATCGACTGCATCGCCCACCGGCCGCAATAGCGCGAGCGTGTTCTCCAGCGACTGCGGTCCGCTCATGATCGTCTTGCGCAACGTCTCGCCGTCGAGATGCTCCATCACGAGATACGCGTGGCCGGATGGCAGCACGCCGAAGTCGTGAATCGTGACGATTGCCGGATGGCGCAGCCGCGCCACGATCCGCGCTTCGCGCTCGAAGCGCGTGCGCATCGATGCGCTGCCGACGAGATGCGAGAGCAGCACCTTGATCGCCACCGGCCGGTTCAGTCGCTTCTGAGTCGCGAGATACACCGAACCCATGCCGCCGCGTCCGAGGAGACGCGTGACGACGTACTTGTCCTCGATGACCCGTGGTACGCCGGACTCCGGCACGAGCGTGACATCGTCCGCTTCACACTTCGTCTCGTCCGGCGCATAGCAGCGGCCGCAACGCGGGCAAAGTTGGAGCACGTCGCTGAGGTGCAGATGAATCGGCGCCGATGATGTCGACGGCGACCACACCAGTGACGGCGATTGCTTGAGGCGCGTGTAATCGAGCGTGAGCGCGAGTTGCGCGCCGAGCGTGCGCAGCAGCTCGCGATCTTCACTGCTGTATGGCTCTTCCGATTTGCGCTCGCCGAGAACCATCAGGCCGACCAGACGCTTTTCGATGAGCAGAGGCACGAGCAGCGCGGCGCGCGTGGTCGAGAGCCACTCGCGCTCCGGCTCGGGCAGTCGCTGCAGCACGGCACGCGTGTGACGGCTGAAAACATCGAGCGGATCGTCATCAGTCGAAAGCAGCGACGCGAGTGTGCCGGTCGCGCTGAGCGGCTCGACACTCACTTCGTTCTCGCGCGAGAAGCCGCGATGCAGCGCGGCGCCGTCCGGATCGACTTGCCATAACGAGATGTGTTTCGGATGCAGCGCGCGATCGATCTCATCGAGCGCGGCACGCGAGAGCGCGAGCATGTCCGAGCCGCCGCGAATGATCGAGACCACGTGCAGCAACAGATGACGCGCGTCGTATTGCTCCCGGAAGAACCTCCGGTCGAGCGCTTCGAGCAACCGCTTGCGATAACGGATCACCATCAGGAGCGGCAGGATCAGCAGGACGTAAATCGCCGGCGTGCCGGTGAGCAGCGTCGCGAGCGAATCGCCGCGGTGGATCCACAGAAACCCCGCCAGTCCGATCACCGGCAACGACATCAGCACGAGGAGCGTGCTGCGCGCGAGCGCGTACTGCAGGCTCCGCCGCACGAGGACGCGCACGTTGAACAAGCGATGGCGAACGACGGCGTACGCGAAAATCGCACTGCCGGCGATGATCGCGGGATTGTGCAGCAGCCGCATGGCCGCATCCCATTGCGGACCGAGGCGCAGGATGCTCACGACGTAACTGAGTACGAACGCCGCGCTGCCGGGAAGCAGCGAGAGGAAAATCAGTTGCAGGCGCCGGCGCGCATTCGCGTCCTTCATGCGCGAGAAGCGCACCGCGAGCCCGACGAGCGACGCGACCAGCATCAGCCCACCGACCACGGAATACGCGTCGGCCCACGGAAGATTCGCCGGACGCACGTCGCCGCGCAAACGCCGCAGGCCGTGCGCGAGCGTCTCGATGAAGATGGGCAGCCCGACAACGTAGGGCAGCACTTCCCATGGGCGTGCCCTCACCGTTCGATCGGCGGGAAACCTCAGCGCGAATTGCAGGTTGATCGCGAAGAATCCGGCCACGAGAACCGCGTCCACGAACATCAACGGCAGGCGCAGCCCTTCGGGAAGTTGCTCGAGCAGCGTGCCGAAACCAGGCAGGCGAAACATGAACGCACCGCCGGCCCAGTACGCGAGCGACAGCGCCGCGAGCCGCGCGTCTTTGTCCTGCGGCCGCAACAGCAGCAGCATCACGCTGACGCCGAGGAACCACACGTGCACGGGAAAATGCAGATAGCCCGTGATCGCGAGTAGCGTGTCCGTTCCACCGCGGCCGAGTTGATCGCGGCGCATCGCCTCCGCCGTAATCGGCGTGACCGTCAGTTCGCGTGTGACGCCGTCCCGCTCGATGACCAGCGGCAACGGCTCACCGGCGCGCGCGAAGTACAGCGGTCCGATGTCGGGTCCGACCGCGTGGCCATTCCACGTCACGATACGATCGGCGACCTGCACGCCCGCACGCTCCGCGGGGCTTCCGGGCGCGACGATCGTGACCAGTTTCGACACGCGCGAGTAGTCGAAGCCGGACCACGGGCGCGTCACCTGGCTCGTGAAATTGAGGACGACGAACAGCGCGGCGACGACGACCTGTGCCCAGGACCACAACACCACCGGCTTCATTCTCATGGGAGGTCGGACCGGAACGAATTGTAAGCCGACTCGTGTTACCTTTCGCGCTCGTGCGGAGTTAGCTCAGCGGTAGAGCATCTCGCTTACACCGAGGGGGTCAGGGGTTCGAATCCCTTACTCCGCACCATTCCTCCCCTGCGGTAGACTCGCCCGCGGATGATCCGGCTCCTCAAACCGAAAGCGCGCATCCTTTTGCTCGATGACGACACCTCGATGCAGAAGCTCGTGAGCACGCTGCTGCGGCGCGAGGGACATCGCGTCGACGTCGTCAGCTCGGGATCGCAGGCCATCGAGAAAATCAACCACGTGGAGTATCACGCGTTGCTGCTCGACGTGATGACGCCGACCGATGGCGGGTTCACCGTGATCAAGCATCTCAAGGAAGCGAATGGCGAATTGCTCAACCGCGTGGTGCTGCTCACCGGTTCGCCAGAGTCGGTCCTGCGCAGCGTGAAGCGCGACATCTTCGGCGTCGTGCACAAACCGTTCGAAGCTCAGGAACTGATCGACACCGTCACGCGCGTCGTTTCGCAGTAGGTTGGAGTGCGGCAGCAACGCTGCCGCTTTCAAAGCGGCGGCGCAGCCGCCGCACTCCATATCAGCCGAGGAGTTGATCGGGATTCGGGTCGCACGAAGTAACGTCGGCGCGCCCGCGCACGTTGCGGATGCAACTTCGCACCATCTCCACGAGCTGTTGCAGATGCACCGGCTTGCGAAGCACGATCTGCACGATCTCCACATCGAGCGATCGCGCCGCCTCGGGATTCGCGGCCAGGATCAACACCACCGGACGCGTGGCCGCCGGCATCGTGGCGACGCGCGCGATGACGCGTTCGACGTCTCCGAATGGCAGCGAGACATCGAGGACGACGACGGCGTATTTTTGCTCCTCGAGCTTCGCAATCGCGTCTGTGGTGGTCGTGACGCAGTCCGCAAAGACCTCGCCGCTCAGCAGCGCGCTGAACAATTGTTGCCGCAATCCCGAGTCGGGATCGGCGATCAAAACGCGCGGAAAGTCGACGCCCATCACAGACTTGCTTTTACAAGTCCGTTGCCAACGACAGACGTTTTTTTGACGCCCCTTAAACGGCCATAACTTGTGAGCTACGAATCCATTGCATCACACCCGCGACTGCTCGAAGGTCCGTTTTTCGCTGCAGGTACTCCCATACTCCGACCACTTCTTCACGCTCGCGTGCGCCACGCGGTGCGGCCTTCCGAATCTCTTCATCAGCGATCGCGAACCGTGCACGTGCGTACCACTTCGCCGCCTCTTCAGGATCGGCCGCGAGCGCGCGAACGGCCTGAACGATCGCGACCACTTCCTCGTCCGGCAGTCCGCTGACGTGACGCGGTACGCTGCGTCCGTTCATGCGCCGGCCGCTCTCATCGACGTGCAGCTCGCGCGCGGTACGCAACAGGTACGCGGCGTTCACCAGCCGCTCCACGTTCTCGGTCACGCGCAGACCGCTGATGTAGAACGAGCGGTCGTCGCGTTGCGTGATGCTCGTCCAGATCACACGGGCGCGCATGACAAAGGATTTCGCGGGATGTTGAATGGCGAAGCTCAGCCGCGCTTCGTCGCCGGGCCGCAACGCGGTGTCGTGGCGGATGCGCAGCCCCGAGCTCGACAGTTGCAGCATCACGAACTTCACATCGCGGAACGTCCCGCCGATCTGTTTTCGCGGCACATAACGAACACCCGCGCGCAGATCAGGACGCTCGCCCATCGCGATGTTGTCGTCGAGCGTGCGCGTGATGACGGGAGCGTCGGGATCGGGCTGTGATTCGATCTCGATCTCGATCTCGCGTTCGTCATTCGCTCGCGTCGCCGTACGCATCGCCTGGGCCTGATAAAGCCGCAGCAGCGAATCGCGGAAGAGCCGCTCCAGTTCCGTCGCTGCGATCGCGCCATCTCGACTTCGGAGCGCTCCCCCTGTGAACAGAGCGTCGACCACACTCGGACTCAGCTTCAGCATTTCGCTGAGCTCATCGCGCCGGAATGTCGCATCGGCCGGTAGGAGCATGCGGACGACGAATCCATGCAGCGTGCCACGTCAGCCGGGAACGATCGTCGTCTCCGTTTTCGCAACCGAAAAAGATTTCTTGTAGATGTCGAGGATCGACATCAGCAGGGAGAACACGAGCGGACCAACCACCAGGCCGACGAAGCCGAATGCCTGCATGCCGCCGAGCACGGCGAACAGCAGCGGGATCGCAGGGAGCTGCGCCTTTCCCTTCATCGCCCACGGCCGCACGATGTTGTCGACGAGCGAGACCGGAATCGCGCCCCACGCGATCATGAAGAAGGCCTGCCACCACGGCCGCGCGCCCATCGAGGCGGAGATGACGAGATAGATCGACGCCGGCACCCACACCGCCGCTGCACCTACCATCGGGATCAGCGACAGCAGCGCCGCGACCGCGCCCCAGAATCCGGCGCCCGGCACTCCCGCGATCGCGAGGCCGATGCCGGTCATCAGACCCTGCGCGATTCCAGTGAAGAGCTGCCCTCGGAACGTTGCGTCGATCACGTCTTTGAAGCGCTGGCGGAACTCGTCGTCGTACCGTTTCGGCAGCGGCGAAAGGACCGAGAGCTGCGCGAGAATCGACTCCCCTTCCACGTAGAAAAAGAACATCGACAGCAACACCATCGCGAAGCCGAGGAGCATCCCCGCCAGTCCGCCGATCAACGTGCCGCCGTGTCTCGCGACGAGACCGGGCAGGCGTTGAATGGCCGGGAGCACGATGCGCTGCGGACTGAGTGTGGCGGGATCGAAGTTCGGCGCGATGCGCTTCACCCAGGCGAGGTAGTGCGACACGTCGATGCGCTTGATCATCTGCTGCGCTTCGCCCGATTGCAGTTTCTCGACGACGACGTTCGCCTGTTGCGTCAGCAGAATGCCGAGGATGACCGCCGGGATGACGATCACGAACGTGGTGCCGAGGAGCATCACGATCGCGGCGCGAGTCGAGCTCCCTTTCGACGCCACACGCACGCGCCGGAAGAGATTGAACGTGAGGATCACCAGGATCATCCCCAGGAGGATCGCCGTCATGAACGGCCAGATGATCTTGAACGCCGCGTAAAGCAGGAGCAGCGCGATCAGCGCGAAACAGATCACGCCCGCCAATCGCCAGTGCGGCCGCTGCTCGAGTTCCATTCCCCGGTTTTCAGGCGTTTCGATCACTTCGGTCCTCCTTCGAATACTGCGCGGCGCGCCACGCTCGTGATGGCGCCCACGATCGGGTTCTTGATCTTGCGTTCCGCGCCGATGGCGTAAAAGCGTTCTTTCACTTCCGGCAAGCGTCCCACGACGCGCACGTTGTACTGCGTTTCGATTTCGTGTTCGATCACGGAAGGTGCCGGAAAGATGCCGACGCCCGCGCGGCCGAAGTCGGTCATGAGCGCAAGATCGTCGAACACGCCGACGCGGCGCGGCGCGAGACCGTTCGCGTCGAGCCACGACTCAAGTGCGCGCCGCAACTGCGTTCCTTCGCCTGGCAGCAGCAGCGGCGCATCGTCAAGCGACCGAGGAAAGTGCTTGCGCGCAGACGCGGCGAGCGCCGGCGCCGCGAAGAAGGTCGTGCCGCTCTCGCCGAGCAGGTGGTTGTACGCGCGCAACGGCGCCGCGGATGCGGGTGCATCGGTCAGTACGAGGTCGACTTCGTGCTGGCTGAGGAGGCGCAGCAGTTCCTGCGATGGAGCTTCGCGGCACACCATCTCGACCTCCGCGCCCTTCTCGAACGCGGCCCGCAGCACACGATACGCGATGAGCTTCGGAACCACGTCGGCGACGCCGATGGTCACGCGCACCGGTTTGCCCGTCGGACGATCGCGCAAGGTGTCGCGGAGCTCGCGTCCGAGGGCGAAGATTTCGTCGGCGTACCGCAACGCCATCCTGCCCGCCTGCGTGAGCACCAGGCCGCGTCCGGATTTCTCGAAGAGCTTCTCACCGAGCGAGTCGTCGAGCTGGCGCAGTTGCGCGCTGATGGTCGGCTGCGTGAGATGCAGCTTGCGCGTCGCCGCGGCGATGCTCCCCTCGTGCGCCACCACCCAGAAGTAATAGAGGTGGTGGTAGTTGAGCCAGCTCATCGTCCATCGATTAAATCAATGATTCATCCAAAGAACAATCCATCTGTTCTATGAATGGATCGCGGCCTCGGCCGGTTTCGCACCGTCGATGCACAACCAGACTGGCCACGGCATGAACTTCGCGAGACAGGCCGCGTAATGCAATCGATCGCATCGCCGCAGCTCTGGATCATCTTCAGCGTCTTCGTCCTGGGCATGCTCGCCCTCGACCTCGGCGTCTTCAACCGCAAGGCGCACGAGGTGCGGGTCAAGGAAGCGCTGCTCTGGAGCATCGTATGGGTCACGCTCTCGCTGATCTTCAACTGGTGGATCTACCACGAGTTCGGAACGCAGAAAGCGCTCGAGTTCCTGACCGGGTACCTCATCGAGAAGGCGCTGTCGGTCGACAACATCTTCGTGTTCGTCATTCTCTTCGCGTCGTTCGCGGTCCCAAAGATGTATCAGCACCGCGTTCTCTTCTGGGGCGTCCTCGGCGCGATCATCATGCGCGCGATTTTCATCGGCCTCGGCGCCGCACTCGTGTCGCGCTTCGACTGGATCATGTATCTGTTCGGCGCGATCCTGATCTACACCGGCATCAAGCTGATGAAGGAAGGCGAAGCGGAGCCGCATCCGGAGAAGAATCCGATCTACAAGCTCGGGCGGCGATTGATGCCGGCGGTGCCCGAGTATCACGGCAAGCACTTCGTCATCATGAAGGATGGACGTCGTTACGCGACACCGCTGCTGCTCGTGCTGATCGCGATCGAGGCGACGGACGTGGTTTTCGCGGTCGATTCCATTCCGGCGATCTTTGCCATCTCGCGCGACCCGTTCATCGTCTACACGTCGAACATCTTCGCGATCCTTGGCTTGCGCGCGATGTACTTCCTGCTCGCCGGTGTGATCGACAAGTTCCATTTCCTCAAATACGGGCTGGCCGTGGTGCTGCTGTTCGTCGGGACCAAGATGGTGATCGCCGAGTGGTACCACGTGCCGATCGGGATCTCGCTTGGCGTCATCGCGAGTGTGCTGACGCTATCGATTCTTGCGTCGGTGATCTGGCCGCGGCACGTAGAGCTGGAGGTATCGGCCGACGCGCTGGAGGACATACGAAAGAACCCGGAGGGAGACCCTGACTAACTTACCCTCCTTGTTTGTCCTTTTTCGTCCTTCTGGTACCCTGCTCGGGTGCGAGGAGGGCGGGAAAGAAAAACAGGGAGGCAGTCCATGGATCTGGTACTCAAACTTCGTGAAGCGCGGCGCATGCGTGGTCTCAGCCAGAAAGAGGCCGCGCGCCTTTCCGGTGTCGGGCAGAAAACCATCAGCTCGTTCGAGACCGGTGATCGGGTCAAATCCCTCAAAATCTCGCAGCTCGAACGCCTCCTTTCCGCGTATGGCCTGACGGAGGCGGAGTTCTTCGGCGGGTCGCTCGAGAAGGCGATCGCGCCGTGGGAGCTGGACGAGAATCAGATCGCAACCACGCAGTTGATCGAGACGCTTCAGACATTGCCGAAACGGATGCGCCGCGATCTCCTGGCGAAGTTCCAGCTCATGGCCGAGACCATCATGGATGTGTACCGCCGTGGGTACGACATGGATGGCGCGGAGCTCTCCCGGCCACGCGACGCGGCATGACGTATCATCCGACGCCTTTGAAGATCTCCGAAACAGCCCTGCAGGGCGTCCTGATCATCGAGCCGCGAGTATTTCCCGACCCGCGCGGCTGGTTCATGGAGACGTTCAACGCGGAGGTGTTCCGCACGCACGGATTACCCGAGGAGTTCGTGCAGGACAACCACTCGTACTCGACGCGCGGCGTCGTGCGCGGACTCCACTATCAGTTGCACGAGCCGCAGGGGAAGCTGGTCCGCTGCACGCGCGGCGCAATCTTCGATGTGGCGGTCGACATCCGCCGCGGCTCGCCCACCTTCGGCCGCTGGATCGGCGCGGAACTGACAGCCGACAATCGGCGGATGCTCTGGGTTCCGCCGCGCTTCGCGCACGGCTTCGCGGTGCTGTCTGAGGATGCGGAGGTGCTCTATAAATGCACGACGTCGTGGCACGCGCCGAGCGACCGCAGCCTGCTGTGGAACGACTCCGAAATCGGCATCGAGTGGGGCATCGCCGAAGCGTCGGTCTCACCGAAAGACGCTGCCGGCAAGCTGTTGCGCGAAGCGGAGGTCTTCGAGTACGATGCGCCGCCTTCTGGGGAATGGGGTTTCGCCCCCGAGGGTTAGCAAGAATTCCTACGACGCGGGGTCGTAGTTCAGTTGGTTAGAACGCCGGCCTGTCACGCCGGAGGTCGCGGGTTCGAGCCCCGTCGGCCCCGCCAAATTAAAGCTCTCACCAGCCGCCACTTGGCGGCTTTCGTGTTTTCAGGGGGTCGGGCGTAGAAGGTGTATCGCGACTGCCGCGCGCCGCCACCGCCTGAAATAGTCAGAACCATTGACCGCCGTCGTCGTAAGAGAGTCAAGAATCCCTGCATGCTTCGACCGAGGCTCTTCCTCTCCGCGATTGCTCTGGTTTGTTTGTCCGCGACTCTCGCCGCCGACGAGCCGTCGCACGTCAAAGTCTCGCTGATCCCGGAA
>Ga0196977_1000898_pt1 | contig 13054 bp, 15 predicted proteins | sample S3v_1013CmetaG_FD_148634 | JGI IMG/M metagenome (GOLD analysis project Ga0196977, IMG submission 148634) | Soil microbial communities from Anza Borrego desert, Southern California, United States - S3+v_10-13C | ecosystem: Environmental > Terrestrial > Soil > Desert | place: USA: California...
CGAAAGAAGGCGCGGCGCCCGGTGCCGTGGGTCGTCATCGAGAATGTGCCCTTTATGCTGCAGCTCAATGGTGGCCGGGCGATTCGGGCGATCATTGATGAGTTCGAGCGCTTGGGTTATCGCTGGGCCTATCGCGTGATCGATAGTTTTTCCTTCGGCTTGGCGCAGCGTCGCGAGCGCGTCTATTTGGTCGCATCCGTCGTGGGCGATCCCGCCGCCGTGCTCCTTGCCGATGATCGGCCGCTCAAGCGTCCCCCGACCAATTTGAAGGCCTATGCACACGGCTTTTATTGGACCGAGGGGCTTTCCGGGCTCGGCTGGGCAGTTGACGCCGTTCCGACGCTGAAGAACGGGTCGACGATCGGAATCGCGAGTCCACCCGCGCTCCTCCTTCCCGATGGGCGGCTGGTGAAGCCTGGCATCCGCACGGCCGAGCAGTTGCAGGGCTTCGAGAGCGACTGGACTGAGCCGGCCGAGCTTGTGGGCAAGCCTTCCCTACGCTGGTCTCTTGTCGGGAATGCCGCTTCTGTTCCTGTGCCCGAGTGGCTTGGTCGGAGACTCTGTGCGCCTGGAGATTACGACACGGACCGAGACTGTCCCTTCCTAACGAACGGCAAAGCCCCCAAGGCCGCACGGTACGACGGCACCTCGCGCTTCGAGGTCGAAATCGGCACTGATCCCGTCGGGCGCCGACCGAAGCACATCATGGACATCATGGGTAACGACTTCACGCTGCTGTCCGAAAGAGCCACGGCGGGGTTCTACAGCCGCGCTCAGCGAGCCAAACTACGGTTCCCGGAGGGCTTCCTGGATGCAGTGGCAAAGCACCTTGAGAACATGAGCGGCAAGACTCCTTCCGCCGTGCCGGACACCGAGAAGCTCGCGGCCTGACATCCGTTGCCACTTGGCTTTAGAAGCTCAGAGGTTCGAGAACCGGCTTCTGAATTCGGCACATATCGTTCTCATCATCCGGTCGTAGTGATAGTAGCGGTTCACGCCCGGAGACGGAGCTTCCGACAGCAAGGTGACGGCCGAGCCGTCGTTCCGGCAGTCGACGACCGTTACGCCGATAGCGTCATAGCCGAAGGATGGAAACGATGCGGCGGTCGGAATGGCGGTGCCGAGCATTTCCACGACGGCCTGAGCGTCTCGCGGCTGGTTGTGCTGTCTCGTGGGTGTGCTCCCACTCGTCGTAATGAATTCTTGTGCTGCATTCACAACCGTATACGAGACAGTGATCGATCTCGGCGCGGCCAGTTTTGCCAGGTAGCCGGTAGCCAGGATCTCGGCAAACAGGCGCGGGATGGCCTTGCCGTGTTCAGTCATGCAGGCTTTCGCCTCAAGCGCGATAAGTACTTCTGAGACGTCGTCGGATCGCTCTTCGAGCATCGGCGGGAACGTCGCCAAGATCGCCTGTTCAGCCGGCGTGATCTGGATTCCGTAAACCTCCACAAGATCGATGAACGATCGGCGAACGCGGCCGGAACGGGTTGGCGGCACGGCACAGACGACCAGATCAAGAGTTTTGTTGAGCTTGCCGATCATTACATGATTCACGGCAAAGCCTAGCTTCCCCTTTGCAGCTTGCTCTCGAAATACGGAACACTCGTGCAATAGGTCGAACAAGATTGCCCAGCACGCGGCTTTCGAGTGGTTATCGCTTCGCGAATGGTATTGCCAAAGCCGGGGACCTTTGCCCCGCGACGTGGGGCGGCTGAGCGTTCTTGCTAAGATTTCAGGCCCGAGCATTCTTCTTTTCCTATGGCGCGTAAACAGCCACTACTTGCACCGACTGCGGCGCGTGCCGCCTTAATGCGCAGCGTACGACAGGAGCATACTGCACCGGAGCTCCTCGTGCGCAAAGCGCTCCATAGGCTCGGCTTCCGCTTTCGACTTCACGCGGCGAAGCTGCCGGGCAGGCCGGACATTGTCTTGCCGAAATACCGCGCGGTCGTGTTCGTGCACGGCTGCTTCTGGCATGGTCACGACTGTCGGCACGGAAGCTATGCGGCGAAAAGGAATGCCGCTTGGTGGGCGGAGAAGATCGCAGCTAACAGAGCACGCGATGCTCGCAAACAGCACGCGCTCAAGGAGGCCGGCTGGGCGGTGTTCGTCGTCTGGGAATGCAATGTAGCGGGCGGGAGGGCAATCGGGCCGCTGGTCCGCGCGCTTCGCGGTATCGTCGCCGAACCTGCAGAGCATCAAGTGGCACAGCCGAGAACGCGCGAGCGATAGGGATACACCTATGGGATCGCCGATCGACAGGATCTTTGCCGAAATCTTCGGCTATTCGCCGCCCAAGGACGGCGTTGCATACGAGAAGCTTGCGGCAATTGCTACGTACCTCCTCTTGGGCGGCGAGGTGAAGCACGATGATTCACTGCGTGGCGCATTTTCGAAAACGTTGTATCAACTCGATGTCCGGCACTCTGATGGGAGTGACTCGACAATGGGCGAAGCTAAGGATTACTCAGACCGGGATGGCAAGGTGGGACGTGGCGACTTGCAGAAGCTCGGCGGAGCGCTGCCGGACCTGCCCGGCATCAACCGTGGCGCGTTTTTCTCTGCCACGGGCTACACGCGGCCAGCGCAGAAATACGCAAGCGCCGCTCAAGAGCTGTTCGGCAAGCCCATCACGCTCTACGGTTTGCGCCCGAGTGCAGAGACTGACGATGAGGGACGCATCCGTACGATTATTCTGACCATGCATATCGTGGCGCCCGATTTGAATGGAGCACGGTGGCAGCCGCACCTCGCTGCGGGCGCGCACCAGAAGCTTAAGACTCTGTTAGCCGAGGGTGAGTCGGAGCGGCAGCTGAACATCCGACTTGAGCACTTTTACGATCAGTCTGGCGCCGAAGTGCGCACGCTGCACGACGTAACGCAGGACGGCTACGGAGAGGTCCACGAAGAAACACAAGAGGCTCATGGGTGCTTTTGGCTAAAGGGCTGCTACGTGAACGTCGAGGGGGTGCTAGCGGAGATTCGCGGGCTTGAGTACGCACTCCCCTACACGCGCGATATGCGTGAGGTCAGAATCACGGATGACAGCAAACAGCGGTTTGTCCTGACTGACGCGCAGGGTACCGTTCTGCGCTTCATTACCGATGAAGAGCTCAAGCAATATGAATTTGACGAGGCCGGCAATTTGCGCAAGATCTGATAGCACGGTGCCGTTACCTGGCAGATACATCCAAACTCGCCTCGGGACAAGAAGTACTGAGGGGCGCTAGCAGATGTAGGTAGATTTCGGCGGCTCTCGTCATCCGGTCCGTTTCCCGCCATCAAATTTGCTAACTCGACAACGTCGCATTTATGAGCAGGATTGGAATTCTCGCCTATGGATCACTAATAGAAGATCCGGGTTCCGAACTCGAGCCACTCATCCGACGGCGCATAGTAGGTATTGAGACGCCCTTTCGGATCGAGTTTGCCCGCTCCAGCGCCACACGCGATGGAGCCCCGACGCTTGTGCCGGTGAGCGATGGCGGCGCGCCCGTGTCGGCAGTAATTCTTGTGCTCGATGCAAGCTTATTGCGCGATCAGGCCGCCGATCTGCTGTGGCGGCGAGAAACGCGCAAAGAACAGACGGACGAGCACTACAAGAAACCCACGGGACGGGTCGGCAATCGAATGGTCGTAGAGCAGGTACAAAACCTGGCTGGGATCGACGTCGTGCTCTACACGAGCTTGCCGGCGAACATTCCTGATTTGTCGGCAGCACGGCTTGCGGCACTTGCCATCGCGAGCGCAAGAGCAGAAGCAGGAAGACTAGGCAAGGAGGGGATCAGCTACTTAATCTCTGTGAAACGGCAGGGGATCTCCACTCCGCTTATGCGCGGAGTACGAAAAGGAAATTCTGGCCCGGACGAATACGGCGTCGTTGGAAGACACGCTGTCGAAAATCCGCCGCGAGGAGGCCTAAGCCTGAGTGATTCAGGTCGAGTTACCGCTCGTCAGTTCCAAACACTTCCCGGATATCGCAAACGCTCGACTCGCCGGCTTCTGCGCGGATCGCCTGGAATACCCGCTCCACTTCCGAGAACCGCAGCATCGGGAACGCGTTCAGATTCGCCCGAGCCGGGTCGCACCAGTACGCCGTCTTCGTGAGCGTAATGTGCTTCCGACAGACAAACGGCCGCGCTGCGTAGATGCTGCACGAGCCGTTGCGGAGAAACGGGCATGGAGTGCCGTGGGCAGGGTTGCCTCCGGCGACGCCTTTTTTCCGGCGTATGCCGGTCGTTTTTTCGATGAACGCGATCTCAAGTTCGCTCACCGAGACGGGATAATGGCAGCACGCGGAGCACCCTTTGCGGCACGGCGTGTGCGTTTCTATAGCCCCGAACAGACTCGCCATGAAGCTATATAGCGCCTGGAGCTTAGTAAGGGGATTGCCTTTATGCCGGAGATACCAGGCGAATAGCTCTTCCTCCTTCTGTCGCAAGGCCGGCGGTAGTCGGCTCAATATCTCCTCGTACGTGGCGCGAGCGTGCTGTGCCGCTACTTCGGAATCCTCTTCGCCGCTCGCGCGTGTCTGGCTGTCTTTGCTCGTCATGCAAAGGAAGACCTACACATCAGGTGCATTGGTTGTGGTCGTACCATGATAGCGGGCGAACCACTGCGCCGTTTTTCGCGCCAGCCAGATCTCGTATTCGTCCATGTGCAGCACAAGGCCGCGCAAATCAGGTAGAGCGACGACAGCATGCGAGCAATGCGCTGCTGTATTCTCGCGTCCGAGCATGCGTTTCGCGTCGGCACTATCCTGCGAGAGCAAAACGAGGGCATCTTCCTGCGGTATGCGCTTCGCCGGCCAGTGCGCGAGGAGATTGCGAAAGCCGCGGCGATCTTCAATTTCGGACAGTTTTCCAAGCGTGTCGGCGGCCGGCTCATCCGCGGTGTTCAGGCGCATCACACCCTGCTTCACCGTCTCGATAAGATTGTGCGAACCAAGCCGCTGAGGCCGTTCGATTATGCCTGCTTCGACGAAGATCTGCGCGGCCCGACGCAGATTGAACTCGAGAAAATTATACAGCTGCACGTATTTGCCCAGGAGCCAGTAATCCTCGTCTCGCAGCGGCTCGAGTACGGCAAGCGGCGTTCTCGCGAGAACGTCTCGCAAGCGCCGAAGTTCTTCGTTTTCATGGGGTGGCGGCAGCGCCATATCTCACCACTCTATCTCGCGCCCACGGCATTATCTGTGCAGCAACCGGTCAAGCTCGGCGCGCGTTAGGCGAACTTCCTCATCCTCCTTGATGTGGAGGACGTCGTGACCTTTTCGGATGAGGTCCAGCGCGCCTTCGATTGCTCGCTCCCGAGTGTCATAAGAAGTACCGGCTCCCGTGCCATTTGCTGTCTTCCAGAGAACGTGCCACTTCATCGGATCGACTCCCAATTGGACAAACTCTCTCTTTGTCGTTGAGTAGAAGCACTACGAACGCTCAGTCACATGGAGTTTTCGTTAAAGGCGATGTGTGTGCATGCGTGGCATGTTCTGCCGTCATGACAAAAAAAGCTCGCTGTCTAATTATGGACATGGGGTTCTTTAATGAAATGGAGCTCTCATATGACCGACGCCACTAGGGCGGATTGCGAGCTTGTTTGAATTCTGGTCGGCAATGAGTTTTGCAGAGCGCGAGATCTACTTAAAGGAGACGGCTAATGGAACGGCAACAAGCGCTAAAGATCCTGAATGCCTTAGCGAACGGCGTACATCCTGCCACCGGCGAAGTCTTTGCGGCAGACTCGCCCTATCAGCATCCGGATACTGTGCGAGCTTTGTTTGAGGCTGTGAGATGTCTGGACCAGCCTGAACGCGATGCGAATAATAAGCTGCGGGACTCCCCGGCGTCGAACACATTCGTTCGCTGGACGCCGGAAGAAGAAGAGCGATTAGCCGCTGGCTTCGATGCGGGTAAGTCTAGCGCGGAATTGGCGCGCCTCCACAATCGTTCGAGAGCGGCGATCGAAGCCAGACTGCTCAAGCTCGGGAAGATCGATCTCTCAGGTCTCACAGTGCAGCTTCGATACCGCGGAGATGCTAGTAAGTAAGACGCACTCCGGCCTCAATACGGCAAACCCTGCTTCGACAGCGTTTGCCGTTTTTCGTATCGCGTGAGCCCGGCTAAGTCTCCGTTCATGCGAGCGTCACTTGTTTTTGCCGCCTTGTCACGGGCGCACGTCTTTGGAGCGCAACACGCAAGCCATAGACTGACTACATATGACATGTGGTATCAGCCAGAAGAAGGAAGCAACGAATATGGCGGAATTCAACGACCCAGAAATAGAAGAACTCCGGCAGATCTGCGAAGCCGAGTTCAACGAGCGCGTTAGTCGGGAGCAAGCATTAGACATTGCAGAGCGACTGATAGCTCTTTGCAAAATCGTTGGGCAGGCTCTTCCGGATGAGGTTAATCAGGCAGAGACAGCGCGCGCGGTCGATAATCCGTTATCAACATAAGCCGCATTTGCGCGGCTGGAGGCGAGGTGCTTGAATGACGGGAGAGTATTACGCACTGTTCTCGAAACGTGTTCGCTCTAGGCGTTGCTGCACATTTTGTATAAGCTCAAGGCGCTCAAGAAAGTCTTTGTCCTGAGTTTCCCAAAGGTTGCGAATCTCGTCCAATCCTCCCCGGAGGTTGGGATTCGAACGTGCGGATGCACAACGCGCGTGTGTGCGTAGCGTTCCGCGTGAGGATGACTCTCCACACATCCTTTTCACTCTCGCCGTCGGCTAATGCCAGGGATCTTTTAGATCACCCGGTTGCAGGATTCCAGGCGGCCTTACCACTTGGCGGTGTCACACAGGCATGCAATGAGCCGCTTACGTCCGCGCCGTCTCACCGCCCATGGTGGCGACATGGTCTGGCGAAGTGGCGGCTACAATCGAGCGAAACTCAGAAAGTATTTCCGCATGATTTTTGGCTAGGTATCTCTCGATTTCTCGATTGGCGATGAGTTTCGCCACATAGCCGGATGCAATCACGAGCTGCAGTACGTCATCGCCATATGACGTTTCAATAGCTTTAAAATCATGCTGCAGGCTTTCCATTTCCTTCTCCATCCGCCCCATTTGTTCTGGGGTGATTGCGCCCACTTTCTTGGGGCGATCGGATTGCACGAGGTCTGCTTGCCGTGTGGCTGCTAATAGTGCCTTGGCATAGCTCGCGGAGAAATTGCCGACGCCGGCCATAAGCTCTGCTGCCTCCATCTGGCGTAGCGGCTTCATCTTACGTAGAGCAGCGAAAGTGCCAGGGTTCACCGTCTTCTCATCAAGCATATTCACTACCTCAGGGCATATCCCATCGAGCAGAGTCTTTCGTCTTTTGATCGCATCTGTATTCACGTTTAGAGCCCGAGCGAGCTTTTCTTCCGAAACACCACGCTCCAGCGCCTTAACAATCATGTAATGCTCTTGCACTGTCGAAAGGCGATTAATGCGCTTATTGTATGTAAAGGCTTCATCGTCATCGGCGATCAAGCAGCGTACATCGGCGTCGCCCCGCTCGCGTAGAACGTTCAATCGTACGTGGCCATCTAAAAGCAAAAACTGGCCTTTAGATTCCTTTGATCTGGCGACGATCAGGGGTTCGATGACCCCTACCTCCTCGATAGATCGAGCGATACGTTTGTACTTGACGCCTCGCGTCACTTCTTGCTGGAGCACCTTTAGCGGCAACAGTGCCGCAATCGGCAAGGTCGTAATGCGCCGCTGAAAAGCGATTTTGACTGTTTCTGGCATGATGGTTAGACCTGCGCCGACCCGAGCCGGTCAGTGAGAGGACGAGGCATGCTCTGCATAGCTTCCGCACGCAGCAGCGTTACGAAATGCTCTTCACGAAGTAAACCTTGCAAAGCGTTGACTACGAAGAGGAGACGATTCTGCGCGAGCGTAGCGCGCTTAATGAGAAGCTTCTGGCGTTCTGTTTCTTTCCGGTATGTGCGGATCAAGACATCAGCGGTGACCTGCTTCCGCGCCCTTAGAAGCTTCGATCCGGCGAAGCCTTTGCCATTTTGGTTGCGCTGGTCAATTATGCGTCGAATGGCCATAACCTGGTTACCAGGCAAGGCCTTCCGTTCGTAGGCTTCTGCGAGCGCCTGCTGGACTTCCGTGTCCTTCGCTCGAGCGATTTCCATCGCAATGGAGTGGGGGATCACCCCTCGCTCGACTGCCTTCAGGAGGCGCTCCTCGCCATTTTCGAGCAGCAGCAGAATGGCTGATATGTATTCGATACTGAAGTCCGTCTTTGCGGCTATTTCACCGATCGAATAGCCGCGCTTTTTAAGACCGCCAATCTCGCGCATCAGCTCAACGGAGGAGTGCTGCCGTCTAGCCATGTTTTCCACCAGGCTCATGATGTAGCAATCCTCCTCGCACGCATCGATGACCACTGCCGGTATCTCCGATTGCCCGAGTGCTATAAAGGCTTCTAGCCGGCCTTGGCCGCACACAAGAGCAAAGCCGCTCCGTTCCGTCCTTTGGCTGACCGTGATTGGCTTCTTTAGCCCCAGTCGGGCGATACTCGTCACGAGCTCGTTAAAGACGCGCTTGTTGCGCGCGCGGGGATTCAGCACGTGTATGTGGTCTACGGGGATCATACGAATGGCAGGAGTATCGCTGGTCATGCCGCAGTCCTCAAATTTACGCGCTCGGCCAAATAGAAGAATGAGTCGAGGGATTCGCACCGATAGGTGTCGAGAAAAATGCCGTTATCTTGCGCCAAGCGGATTCGTGGGCGGTCTATCTCACGAATTGGTAATAGGTAGTAGTCGAGGACGCTTTGATTGGTCGCGTTCATACGAACGGCAACCGTAATGTCTGGCAAAAACGCCGTATCGAGGCGGATTTTCCAGCGCGCGAACCCTGCGTTTGTCGGGAAGCACCTGACGATTACGATCGAGACGGAGAATTCGTCATTTATGCGCAATAGGTCTGTCTTCGGATCTCGCCGAACGGTGGCGCCGACTTGCTGTAGTTGTGCGATCGTGTGTTCCACTATGTCGGGATGCAATCTACGCAAGAAGCGGTTGGTCTCGACGTAGCGGTAATCGCGACCGGGCGTATAGCCGATCAGCTGATACGCGCGCAGTAGGCTTCCAAAGCGGTGCCGATACGAGGAACTCAGCGGGACGTGCTCGGCCTCATCGATGACAAACCCGGATAGGCAACCTTTCTCCGCCAGGAGCTGCCGCAATGAATCCAGCATTTCTGAGTCGGAAATAAACGTGCGACGAGCGTCGATGATCGCCTGCGCGCCATAGAAAAGATCGCTGGAAATGATCGCCTCGAACGCATGCTCTGATCTGACCCACATATCCGGCGGGTTAGGCACCCGCTTCTTCTTAAGTTTGAAGGAAACGCGGTTATAGACGTTGTTCCCGATGTACTTTTCGTTCGTCAGTACCTGATGGACCGTTCCGCGGTTCCATTGCCGCCCGAGGTCAGTCAGCACGCCTTCGGCGTTAAGCGCTTGAGCTATCTCCGCTTCTCTTTTCCCCTGCTGGACAAACATTCGGTACATGCGACGCACAGTCGCGAGTTCCGCGTCGGGTCCGGGTACCAGCACAACCCGATCCGTTTGTAAGCTTTTGTGCTCTCGAAAGGCAAGCTCTGCCTTTGGATGCTTCTGTTCGTCCACTAACAATCTGCGTAGGCCGAATCCCGGAATACCCCCTTGTCGGAAGCCCAGCGTAATAAGCCGGCACTGTCCTGCGAATACTTTCGTGGATAGTTCCCGGCTGTACTCGCCGGCCATCGCACGTTTCATGCCTTTGATGATCGTCGCTGAAAGGCTGCCGTCGTTTTCAAACTGCTCCGCGCAGTAATGCACTCTGATCCCGGCTTCCTTGCAGATGAACTCGTAGTACGCGCTCTCGTCAGCGTCCTGAAATCTGCCCCATCGGCTGACGTCGTAGACGAGGATTTGGGTGTAGTCGGCCCTGCCGGTGCTTACGTCATCGATGAGTCTCTTCAGAGCATCACGCCCGTCCAGACGAAGACCGCTCTTCCCTTCGTCCGCATACACACGGACAATCTGCATACCGCGCTGGTCTGCGTATCGGCGGAGCGTCTCAGCTTGGTTTTCAGTTGAGTACTTCTGGTGCTCAGTAGACATCCGCACATACTGAGCTGCCCGGACAGGGGAGGCGGACTCGTTCCGGGCGGTGTTCGGTTCCATGTCGGCTGCCAGTGAGGGCTTAACGAGCCAGCGGGGGCTACTGTCGTGCGTGCGGCTCGTCCTTTCACCAGTATAGGCAGAGGAGAGCAGGCATGTCGCTCACGAAAAAGGACCGAATTGTTCAGCCTCTTTCCGGAAAAACATTTCTGGTTAGCGCCGCGACCCCAATCGGGAACGGGCGATTCGCCGTCACGATTGCAGAGGCATTGCGCCGCGAGTACGTCGGCAGAAGTGGTGCAGTTAAAATCGTTGCGCGCCTTACGGGTGCTAATGAACGCGCCGTCAAAAACTGGTTTGCCGGCAAGAATGGACCGAGCGGTGAACACCTCGTGGTCCTCGCACAGCACTGCGGCCAAGTGCTGGAGGCCTTCCTGCTGCTGGCGGCACGAGGCGAGCTGGTCACAGCCACGAAGATTGTCGAAGTCAAAGATCGCCTCAAGCAGATTTCTTTGATGATCGATGAGCTATAGTCAGCGCCACGATCGCAAAGCAGACAGATGGATTCTGTCGTGGTGCAACAAAGCAAAGGGCAACTGATGTACGAGCGAACCGGTCTAGATGCTCGTCTTGCTCTCTCTTGAATTCCTTGCTTACATTAGCTATGCGGCTCGTTCGGAGGCTTTCGTCGAAACATTGCGGTATACAGGTCGTGGGCGAGGCGAGCTATATGAGGAGCAACCAAACAACGGCGGCACGCCTTCTTCCGGTTTCTGCGCTGGCAAAAAGTTCGAGGCGTGCCCCGATATGGTCGACAATCAGTAACTTTCGGTCGGTTTGCGACCACCGAGTAGTCGGAAAACCAAGCAACCAAGAGGTTTTTCCCGTCCATCATGAGGTTCGAGGTCGCGGATTTCAGCAAATCCAATTTTCCGGCCGAATCGAGCCGGAGAGCGCTTTCTGATGCGGTTTTTAGGTGTTCGAGGACTCTGGCTACCTTGGCCCTCGGGGAACCGTTTCCACTCGCCAACTCTTCGAGCTCGTCGCGCAAGTTCAGCCTTTCCTTGATGAGAGCCGATTTCCGTTCTTCAAACAGTTCTCTTTCTATCGAGCCATCGAGGAAAGCGTCCGTCAGCCGGTGCAGGCGCTCTTCCACCTGGGCAAGCTGAAGCTGGGTCGCTTGTATCGTCCGCCCATGCTCCTGCGCGTCGGCGGCAATCAAGCTGTCGAGCTCTGACTCAAGCGCGGCCATTTCGTCCTCGGGCAATGCCAGCGCGCCGAGTGCTCGCGAAACTTGGCTGTCGATGTCTTCTTCGCGGACACAGCCGCGGGGGCAGTTTTTTGTGTGACAGCGATAGTAGATGTGTCCTTTCTGCTTCTCGGCCAGCACAGTGTTGTTGCAGTGGATGCATCGCAGCGCCCGCCGATAAACAAAGTCGTATTTCAAACCGAGATGCCGTACCTTTCCTGAGAGTCTTGCCTGCACGCGTCGGAAGAGACTCATGGTGATAAGCGGTTCGTGGTTGCCTTGGAAGACCTCGTTTCTGGAACGAATCCGAATCAGCCCGGTGTAAAAATCATTATTCAAAATGCGCGAAAGCGCATTGAGACTCACTCTCCGGCCGTGACGGTTCCGAAGTCCTCGTGCATCGAGCTCTTCGACAAGCGCTTCCAACGTGAACTGGCCACTGGCATACAACTCGAACGCCGCCCTGATGTGAGGCGCTGTCGCGGGATCGAGGGTCTTCGGTTTGGCTTTACCGTTGTCCAAATAGCCGAGCGGCGCGCGCAGCGGGTAAAAGCCTTGCTTCAGGCGGCCGTAGAAGCCCTTCAATACTTCCTCGCGAAGATTGCGGATGTAGTCAGCCGCAATGACCGCTTGGATATCCGCTGAGAGCCGACCGCCGCGCGATGTGAGGTCGAGGTCTTCATGGGCCAAATAGACGCGGATGCCTCGGTCCATGAGGATGCCGAGATCGGCCCAATCGCGAAGATTGCGGGCCGAACGGTCTACCTTGTGGATGATGACGCCGGCGGCCTTGTTGCGCTCGAGCTGCTTGAGCAGTCGATTGAAAACTCTGCGGCCTCGTTTGGCGGCCGTCTCTCGTTCTTCGAACCACTCCGTAATCGAGAGATTGTGTCGACGGGCGTACGCTTCGATAGCGGCGCGCTGCTCTTGGAGCGACGAACCTTTTTGCCCCTGTTTTTGCGTGGAAACGCGGATGTAGGCGTAGTAGCCAGTCATAGATGATGAGTCTTAATCCAATATAGCAGTACCCTCTTTTTTGTCACGCTCAAGAGGCAGGTCTCCGAACTGTCTGAGAGCCGCTCGTAAGAACGAGCGGACATGCTCTTTCGCGAGCTCAAGCTCCGTCTCAGTTGCGTCTGGCAGTCGCCGCCGCACCAGATCATCGATGTTGCGTACTGGATTCTCTTTCATCCCTCCACGTTCTCACGAAGCGCCCGTGGTGCCGAGGCGCTAAGTTTTTCCACGACGGCAATTTTTATCGCTCCGCCTTCGTGACCCCGGACTCGCCCACACGTTATGTGCCGTTTGGCACAAGAGTTACGTCTTCCGCGTCCGCCACGATTGGCGTACGGTCAACGCATGGAGACAAAACGCCCCATCCAACCTCATGCGACCCGTGTCGCCGTTTCTCATCGTTTTGCAGACGGGATGGCCGAGCTCGTCTACGACGAGAAAAGGCGAAAGACGGGCTTCGCGATTTACCGGGACGGCGTGTCAACGCTAGCGCCCAAGATCTCTGTCACGGGCGATGTCGAGCTCTTCCCGATCGCGCCCAGCAATAACCTGATTAAGCATCGTGCCTTGCTCTTGCCGGAAAAGGCGGAGCCCTTCGGCACGGTAGAAGAATTGGCCGCCGCGATCGAGGCGTATCTATACCGGTACGTGGACCTCTCGGCCGATTTTCAGCGGATCG
>Ga0196977_1000899_pt1 | contig 13049 bp, 4 predicted proteins | sample S3v_1013CmetaG_FD_148634 | JGI IMG/M metagenome (GOLD analysis project Ga0196977, IMG submission 148634) | Soil microbial communities from Anza Borrego desert, Southern California, United States - S3+v_10-13C | ecosystem: Environmental > Terrestrial > Soil > Desert | place: USA: California...
TGAAGGGGATGGAAAAGTTTCCGGGGTTCCTCACCTTCTACTGGGATGCGAAGGCGGGCGAGATCTGGTTGGAGATCGACAAGTGGAACACTGAATTTCTCTACGTCGAATCATTGCCGGCCGGCATCGGTTCGAATGACATCGGTCTCGATCGCGGTCAACTCGGCAGCAGTTCTATCGTGCGCTTCGATCGCACCGGCCCACGCGTCCTGCTCGTGGCGCCGAACTATTCTTTCCGCGCCACGACAAGCAATGTGGACGAACGTTTCGCCGTGAAAGACGCGTTCGCCGAGTCAACGCTCTGGGGATTTGAGGTCGCGGCTGAAGAGGGCGGACGCGTGCTCGTTGACGCAACGAGCTTCTACTTGCGCGATGTTCATCAAGTCACCGATACACTGCAACGCAACCAGCAGGGAACTTACCGGCTCGATCCGACTCGCAGTGCATTCTATCTGCCGAACACGAAAAACTTTCCTCGCAACACGGAAGTCGAAGCCACGCTGACGTTTACCGGCGAGCCGGCCGGACAATTAGTGCGGCGCGTCGTGCCGGTGCCGGAAGCGATCACGGTTCGCGAACGCCATTCGTTCGTACAGTTACCCGACGCCGGCTTCAAGCCACGCGTGTTCGATCCGCGCGCCGGTTTTTATGGAATCGACTACATGGATTTCGCGACGCCGATCGAAGATCAGGTAACCAAGCGCTTCATCGCGCGTCATCGTCTGCAGAAGAAGGATCCTTCGGCGCGGGTGAGCGAAGCGGTTGAACCGATCGTTTACTACGTCGATCGCGGCGCGCCGGAGCCAGTGCGCTCGGCTTTACTCGAAGGCGCACGTTGGTGGAACCAGGCCTTCGAAGCGATCGGTTACAAAGATGCATTTCGCGTGGAAGTAATGCCGCCGGAAGTCGATCCGATGGACGTGCGTTACAACGTGATCCAGTGGGTGCATCGTTCGACTCGTGGCTGGTCCTACGGCAACTCGCTAGTCGATCCGCGCACGGGCGAGATCATCCAGGGACGCGTTTCGCTTGGTTCGTTGCGCGATCGGCAGGATCTGCTAATCGCCGAAGGTTTGCTCGCGCCCTACGACAACACAAACACCGCGTCACCAAAGTTAATGGAAATGGTGCTCGCTCGCTTGCGCCAACTCTCGGCACACGAAGTGGGCCATACACTGGGCCTGCAACACAACTACGCGGCGAGTCCTGTTGGGCGTTCGTCTGTGATGGACTATCCAGCTCCGTGGGCCAAGCTTGGTCCTGACGGTGTGCCCGATCTTTCAGACGCATATGCGAAAGGGATCGGCGAGTGGGACAAGGTCGCGATCGCCTATGGATATCAGGACTTCGCGCCCGGGACAAATGAATCAAAAATGCTCGACGACACGTTGAGCGCCGCTTTCGCGCGCGGTCTGATGTATCTGACCGACCAGGACGCACGCGCCGAGGGTAGCTCAAGTTCGGTGGCCCATCTTTGGGACAATGGCCGCAACGCGGTCGACGAGTTAGCCAACGTGATGCGCGTACGCGCCGCTGCTTTGCGGCGTTTTGGCGAGAACAACATTCGCGAAGGCGCACCGCTCGCGACGATTGAAGAGGTGCTCGTGCCGATCTACATGTATCACCGCTATCAGGTCGAAGCTGCAGCGAAAGTGATCGGCGGTCAGGACTACACTTTCAGCGTGAAAGGCAAAGGCGATCGCAATCCGCAGATCGTCGCGGCGGAAGAGCAGCGGCGTGCGCTCGCAGCGGTACTCGACACACTCAAACCAGAATCGCTCATCCTTCCCGAACCCTTGCTGCGTTTGATTCCGCCAAGGCCTGCGGGTTACCCGCGGGGACGTGAAAACTTTCGCATCCGGACGCAGCCGGTGTTCGACGCGCTTGCGCCTGCGGAAGCGATTACCAATCACATCAGCGGTTTCCTGTTCAATCAGGCGCGTGCCGCGCGTCTGCTGCAGTTTCACGCGCGCGATCCACGCAATCCCGGTTTGGGAGAAGTCATCGATCGAATTCTCGCTGCCACATGGAAAGCGCCTGCGGCGAACGGTTATGCCGGCGAGATTCAGCATACGGTGAACATGGTCGTGTTAACGAATCTCATGTCGCTCGCGGCGAACGATCGTGCTTCGAATCAGGTGCGCGCGATAGCTTCGTGGAAGCTCGAACAGTTAAAGACCTGGCTCAGTACGCAGCGGCGCTTGACGACAGACGAAAACCAGCGCGCATTTCTTTTTTACAGTTTCGACCAGATCAAACGCTTTCAGGAAGATCCCAGGAAGATGAATCTCACGACACCTCAACCCCCTCCAGACGGCCAGCCTATCGGCATGGATCAGTGGTAGGATTACGACCTCATGCCCGGACTGGAACACTACGTCGGCCAGGTGCTCGACGATAAGTACCGCCTCGAGCATCTCCTCGGACAAGGCGGCATGGGCGCCGTGTACCTTGCGACACACCTCGGCACGGAACGTTACGTCGCGTTGAAACTGATCTCGCCGCAGTTCATGCGCAATAACGAGTTTGTCGAGCGTTTCAAACGCGAGGCGCGCGCCGCGGGTCGTTTGCGTCACCCGAACGTGGTCGATGTTACCGACTTTGGTTTTGCGCGAGTGAAACAAGCTCAGGTCGCTTACCTCGTGATGGAGTATCTCGACGGCTGCACGCTCGGCGACGTATTGGCGGAAGAGAAGCGGCTGCCGCTCGAGTGGGTCGCGGACATCATGGAACAGGTTTGCTCCGCGGTTAACGAAGCACACCAGCAGGGCATTATTCATCGCGATCTGAAGCCCGACAACATTTGGCTCGAACCAAATCGTCTTGGCGGTTATCGCGTTAAGGTGCTCGACTTCGGTATCGCGAAACTTGGACCAACAGCGGAAGCACCGGAAGAAGAAGCACCAGCAGCTACGATCATCGACGACGTCTCGGAGGTGCGCGCGTCCGCGGATCTCGAAGTGAAGACATTGATGCAATCACCTAACCTCACCAGGCAACTAACGCATCACGACAACGTTGAAGATGAAGACGGAACGTTGCTCTTCAGCGAAACAACCGGCAGCGGGAACGCGCACGGCGCGACCACCGTGCCCAGTGCAGCGCTCACGCGCGTCGGCGCGATCATGGGTACGCCGCTTTATATGTCGCCGGAACAATGTAGTGGCGACAAGATCGACATGCGCTCAGACATCTACAGTCTCGGCGTGATCGCTTATCAAATGCTTGCCGGCGAACCGCCGTTCTCCGGAAACACGTCGGCGGTGATGCGCGCGCACCGGCAGGAGTCGCCGCGTCACTTGCGCGAACGTAGTGCAAAGATTCCGAAGCGAGTTGCTGGTGTGGTGATGTCGGCGTTGGCGAAAGATCCGGCCAAGCGTCCGGCGACGGCTTTTGCGTTTGCGAGTTCGTTGCGTGGACAGAGCGAAGGGATCGGCGCGCTGTATCGGCGCGCGTTTTCACTTTACAGCGAATACTTTCCGAAGTTCGTCAAGCTGAGTCTTATTGCTCACATCCCGGTATTCGTCACTACGTTTTTGATGAGTGTAATGCTGATTGCCGAACACTACCTGAGTAGCGGTGGGCGGGGCGTGAAGATCGCGATAGTCGTGGCAACCGCGATCGTCGCTTTGGCGCATGTGCTCGCTTACATGATTTCGAGTTCGGTTATTTCGGGCGTGACCGCGGTCTTAGTGACGCAACTGACGGCCGCGCCTTTGCGGCCGGTCGAACTGCGCGTCGTGTTTGGCGTGTTGAAAAAACGCTGGCGTCCGTTCGTACGGACGGTGATTCGGGTAACGCTGCGAATCGTTTTAGGGTTTATGTTGCTGGTTATTCCGGGAATGATCGTTGTGATTCGTTACTCGCTTTACGCGCCCGTGGTGTTGATGGAAGGACTAGCCGGGAAAGCCGCGATGAAGCGGGCGCGTGAACTGGCGTCGCGCTCGTGGCGCACGATCATTATTGTTTCGATAATCCAGGTTGTTATCCCGATGACGGTCAGTTTCCTCGTGGGCCGGATCAGGATTGGAATCAACGCTCCGCGCGCGTCGTTGAGTTACCAGCTCTATCAGCAGGTAGTCGGACTCGCGAATATTTTCGTGGTGCCGCTGACCTCGATCGTGCCGGCGCTGTTATATCTGAAGATGCGCCAGTTGGGCGGCGAGTCACTGAGTGCCGCTTTGGCACAGTTTGAAGAAGAAGACGGCGAGCGCAGCAAGTGGCAACAGCGCATGCGCACGCGTCTCAGCCTGCACACTCCGACTAGTCAAAAGACCGGATGACGCTCACTCCTGCATCTTTTTAGCAACGTAAAATCGTTCGCGTTTCAAGCCATAGCGCCGGTAATCCTCGTCAGGAAGATTGAAGTCTACGGCTTCGACCGTCAGCCCGTTGTCTGTTAAGCGAGTCTGAAAGTCTTGTCCATACAAACGCCAGTGACCGGAGTCCATCGGATCGGGGAAACCATATTCCACTGTAGTCGTCGCAGAACCCATCGGTACTGAAACGATTAACTCCCCGGAGCGAGGACGCAGAATCCGGTGCAATTCCCGCATTGCGACGCCGTCGTCATCTATGTGTTCCAGGACATGATGACACCAGATGAGGTCAATTGAGTTTGACTGGATGGGCAGGTGTTTGATGTCCGCCTGTGCGTCTATTCCGCGTTTCGTTTCTCTATCGAGCCTGTAAACACTTAAAGCGGGAGTCGGGGCCCAGAAAGACGCGAGGGCCTTCTCGGGCGCAAACACCAACGCGACGCCATTCTTGTTTTGCAGCTCAAACTCGCGCGTCAGCCAGAAAGACAGGTAACGGTGACGGGGCAGGCTGTCGCACTGCGGGCACCAAACCTTACGGAGCGAGTAGCCGATCTCGTGATAGTCGTAGAATTCTCTTCCTTTCCAGCCGCAGCAGGGACACGTCACTTTCACAGGGAGCAACTTGTTAACGAGTTTAGTTTTGGACCGTGACAGGACCACGCGTGCCGCGAACCGCGTGGCGAGTATGATCCCGTGATCGTTGACTTGTTGACTAAACCAACCGAACATTTCTCTTATACTTCAGTTTCCAGCGTTGAGGAGATTCTAAAAGAAAACGGTTTTCTTTTCAGTAACAGATGCCGGTGCGCAAAAAATCTCATAAATATCTCGGCATAAGAAAGGTTGGAAGTACCCCCGGACATGCTCACTGCTTATCTGCAATCCGCCCAGCGTACGAACCTGGGAGTTCATAATTTCTGTGATTATGATTGCCACAGGAATCTATCTCTTCTATAGGGCTCGTCGCGGGAAAGTAATTAAATTCGCCGCTGCAATCGGGCGCGAACGCATTGTCTGGGACAAAAGATTGTTGCAGCGGTGCTGTTTCTGATCGGAACAATGATCCTGCTTTCAGCAGCGTTCAGACTTCGACTGCTAAGCCTTGCGTACATGATGATATTGCTCCGTGAGGCGTAAGACTAAGTCATTTTTGCCCGTTGCGATGCGTGCGAAGAGGCTGGTTGCCGGGCTGGAAAATCGTAAAACGTCAGCGAGTAAGTATACTGGAACCATAGGTAAAAGAAATCAGTTTTTTCAGTAACAGATGTCGGTGCTTGATCTCGTCGCGTTTCAAAAAAGTATTTGACACAGGTGGTCCACATGTCTTAAGGTGCTGCCCTCCCCAACCCTGATGTTGAGTTGGTCCTTCCCCAACCCCACTCAGCAGCAACTTAAAACTCAATTGCTGCGCTGCTCCGCAATCGGAGTGTGCGATAGGAACACACAGTATGTCGTCCTCCGCCTCTCGTCGCATTTTTACTGCGCTACTACTCACGTATCTCTTTGTAGTTTCATCATTTTCTCCCTTAGCGACCTCGGGTAGACCGCTTCGAAGCGTGAAGTTTAGTCGTTCGACGCCGCAGCAGGCGAATGCGGCGCACCGCAAAGACGAACTGCTGGTGCGCTTTCGGATGGGAGTTCTCGAGCGCGACAAAGAAATGGTTCGTGCGACGCACGGTGCGCGAAAGAAAAAGGCTCTGCAGGGCGAATCGGGTATTGAGAAGCTGGAACTATCGACGGGCAGCGACCCGCGATCCGTTGCCATGCAACTGTTGTTGAGCGGGCAGGTTGAGTTCGCCGAACCGAACTTCGTAATCGAGAAGGACGATGTGATTGCGAATGATGCGCGCTTCGGCGAGCAGTGGGCCTTGCGCAACACGGGCCAGAACGGCGGGCAATTTGGGTCAGATGTGAACGCCTCCGGTGCGTGGAAAACTACAACTGGATCGAAAACCACTGTGATTGCCGTGATCGATAGCGGTATCGACTTCACGCATCCCGACCTCGCCAACAATCAATGGTTCAATGAGGCGTCAAGTGTGAATGGCGATGTGCATGGCTGGGATTACGTGGATAACAGCGCCGAGATCAAAGATGAACAGGGCCACGGCACCGCAGTGGCGGGCATCATTGCGGCTGAAGGTAACAACACGGCCGGAACCACGGGTGTCATGTGGCGTGCGAGCCTGATGAGCCTGCGCGTGTTGGACAATACCGGCACCGGCGATGTCGCGAATGCGATTGAGGCCATTGACTACGCGGTTGCCCATGGGGCACAGGTAATCAACTTGTCGTGGGGCACGAACGGCGAATCTGTCGCGCTGAAGGAGGCAATCGAACGAGCGCTCAGGCGCAATGTCGTGGTGGTTTGCTCAGCGGGCAACGGGAGTCGTGATCTGGCGAGTGGTCCGTACTACCCGGCTTCTTTTGATTTGAAGAACTTAATCACCGTGGCGGGTTCGGACGATTTCGACCGGCTTGCTTCCTGGTCCAACTGGAACGCCAAGAGCGTTACGGTTGCTGCGCCGGGAACAAACATCCTGACGACGCAGCGAGGCGGCGGCTACTGGAGCGTGAGCGGCACCTCCGCAGCGGCGCCAATCGTGACCGGTATCGCTGGTCTGGTGAAGACATTTCGACCGGGAGCGACGGCGCAAGCGGTTGCGCGCGCAATCTCGCAAGGTGCACGCAAGACTGCATCGCTATCGGGCAAAGTAGCGAGCGGCGGTGTCGTCAATGCCGAAGAGGCGCTTGCAAAAGCGCATGGAGCGGCAAGTTCGTCTCCCGCGTTTCCGCCGCACGGGCAGGGCAGCGGCGGCAATGGACCAGGCGGCAGCTTCAACGGCACACCACCGCCAACGAGCCCCGGAGCACCCGACGCAAACTTGCCGAACATCACTGAGCTGCGCAACGCCAAGCCGCAGGAAATAAAGCCTAAAGCTCCGATCGAAGCAAACCTGCCGTGCGCTGACTGCGATCCGTATGGCGGAGGCGGCGGCGTCATGAATTATCCGACCAGTGATCCCAACTTCTCGACCGCTCGACGTAGACCAACAAATGAAACCGGTCAACTTGGCGTGGATCTGGGTTCGCAAAACTTCAACTGGAGCCTCCCACTACTGCACTTACCGGGTCGTGCGGGTTTCGATCTAGACCTGACGCTCTTCTACAACTCGCTGGTATGGACGAAAGACGGGTCGTTCATGAAGTTCAACGCCGATCTGGGCTCTCCCGCGCCGGGCTTTCAGCTTGGCCTACCCAAGTTGCAACAACGGTTCCTGAACTCGCAGACGGGGATCTGGGCCTACATGATGATCACACCGTCGGGCGGCAGAGTCGAACTGCGGCAGGTCGGCACTTCAAACATTTACGAGTCGCAGGACGGCACTTACACGCAGTTAGATGTCAGCAGTCCGAGTGCCTTCATCGTGCGCACCACTGACGGTACCCAATTCAAATTCAAACCGGTAACCATCAACAGCGAATATCGTTGTGAAGAGATTAAGGATCGCAACGGCAACTACATTTCAGCTACGTACAACACCACCAACGGCCACCCGACCGATCTCACGGATACTGTTGGGCGGGTAATTACTTTTGTGTATGACGCTACCGGTAACTTGACGGCGATTCAGCAAACCTGGAATGGAGCCACACATCAATGGGCCACGTTTAATTACGGCCAGGTTTTCGTCGCGCCCGCATTTGGTGCTGGTCTGCAGGTCAACGGACCAAATGGCAACAACACGACCGTACTAACGCGCGTGAATCTTCACGATGGTAGTTACTTCACCTTCGATTACAACGCCGCCTTTGCCCAGGTGAAACGCATCAACCATCACGCCGCTGACGGTCATCTGCTCAACTACACGTCTTACAACGTGAGTTCAGCCTCGGGCCAGACGGATTGTCCGCGCTTCACTGAACGAAGAGATTGGGCTGAAAACTGGAACAACGGCAACGAAGCTGTGACCAGCTACAGCGTCGCGGCCGATGGTGCATGGACCCAGCAAACCGCGCCTGATGGAACGATCTATAAGGAGTTTTTCGCGATTTCAGGCTGGCAGACCGGCCTGACTACTACCACGGAGATCTGGTCGGGTGGGGTGAAGCGAAAGTGGACTACAATCGCCTGGACGCAATCCGATACGGGTTCCAGTTACCAGAAGAACCCACGCGTTACTGAGACCAACATTTACGATGCGGAAGGGAATCGACGAAGGAGCAGCATTACGTATACAACATTCACGTTGCCCAGTGGTGCGCCCTGCAGTCTCCCAAGTGATATTCACGAGTACGCGACGGATGCCGTGACCGTACTGCGCCGTTCTCACACGGAGTATCGTTATGAACCCGAATACATCAATCGGCGCATAATAGGCCTGTTGAGCCTGCAAGCGGTTTATGACGGCAGTGGCGCCTTGATCAGTAAAATCTCCTACAACTACGACTGGCCAGCCAGTTGGACCCATCTAGTCGCTACACCGCAGCCCACGGTACAGCACGACAGTAACTATGACATTAATTTTGCGTTGGGTCGTGGCAATCTCGTGCTGGTTTTCCGTTTCGATGTAACTGATCCGGACAATGCCTTAGGCCGCGGCACAGAACATAAGTACGGTTACGACACGAATGGGTCGGTGATTTTCACGCGAGATCACTTCTGGCGTCAGACAAACTTCAGTTATCAGGATTCGTTCTCTGACGGGCACAACGGGCGCAACACCTATGCCTATCCAACAACCGTCACTGACGTCGATGGGTTTCAGACATTGCTTAAGTACAACTTTGATTTTGGCGCCGTGACGTGGAGCCAGAGTCCTTCTCCCAATGCTGGGCAGGCTGCGCCTACGCAGAATCTTGTTTACGACGCTGCCGGGCGGCTGCAGGAGATCTCCAACAACATTAACTTCGCACATGTTCGTTGGGTCTACCCGGCTAACAGTACGATGGTCCAGACCTTCACTACGGTAGTCAATGGCCTGGGCGAGTCTTACTCTGCGCAGGTGTTTGATGGCGCCGGAAGAGTGCGCGCCACCGCTGCTGATCATCCGGGCAGCACTGGTCGATACACGGGTCAATATTTTGTCTACAACAACATGGGTCGGCTCGTGCAGCAGTCTAATGCCACGGAGATGACGGACACCTGGCTCGTCACCGGAGATGATGCGGCCTGGGTTTACACCTTACACTCCTACGATTGGAAGGGACGGCCCACCTTAACGACCTTACCTGACGGTTCGACGCGGGAGAATACTTACGGCGGCTGCGGCTGCGCCGGTGGTGAAGTCACCATTGTTAGAGACGAACGCGGCCGTCGGCGCAAGTTCACGATGGACGTGCTCGGCAGATTGAAGCAGGTTGATGAACTCAACTGGGATCAGAGTGTCTACTCGACCACCACTTACACCTACAACCCGCTCGACCAGTTAAAACAGATCAATCAGGCAGGTCAGATACGAAGTTTCACTTACGACGGCCACGCACGTCTCGCGACCCGCACGACACCGGAGCAGGGAGTTACGACTTACAGTTATTTTGCTGATGACCGGGTGCAAACCATCAGGGATGCGCGTGGGGCAACGACCACCCTCAGTTACAATAATCGCGGGTTGGTGACCGGTATTACGTACGGTGTGCCGGCGGGAGTTGCAGCGACACCAAACGTCACCTTTAGCTACGATGCAGCGGGTAATCGAAAGACCATGACCGACGCTTTGGGTTCGGTGAGTTATTCGTACGATCAGCTGTCACGGTTAACGTCCGAAACGCGGACCTTCACCGGAGTGGGCTCCTTTGCCTTGAGCTACGCCTACAATCTGGGCAATGAGGTGACCTCGATCACGAATCCCTTCAGCGCCCAGGTAGGTTACAGCTATGACAAGACTGGGCGGCCCACGAGTGTTTCGGGATCGGGTTATGGTGGTGTGTCCAGCTACGTGAGCAGCATGGCGTATCGCGCATTCGGCCTGAAGCAGATGAACTACAGTAACGGACGAACTCTGTCCGTGCAGTATGACAATCGTCTGCGGCCGACGAGTTGGAGCATTCCTGGCGTGCTGCGTATGCAATACGGCTACGCCTGGGAGAACAGCGGGCGCGTCGAGTTCGCACGGAATCAGGATGATGAGACGCTGGACCGCTACTTTGCTTACGATCATGTGGGCCGTTTGTTTGTTTCGCGCTCGGGTAATGAGGCGCGTCTCGCGGTCGGAGAGCAGGTGCCGCTGCTCTACAATGGTCCCTACTCGCATAATTATCAGTATGACAAGTGGGGCAACATCACAGCGCGAGAGGGTTGGGGTGGCGACAATCCGGTGTTCACGGCTACCTACACAAACAATAAGCGCAACGGTCTGACTTACGATGCTGCCGGCAATATGACGAACACCGGTGCGATGAGTTTCACCTACGACGCGACGGGTCAGCAGGCGACAGTTAGTTATTCCGGTTACCTGTTGCAGCAGTACTACGACGGTGATGGACTACGCGTGAAGAAGAATGAAAACGGCGCCATCACTTACTACCTGCGCAGCACTGTGCTCGGCGGGCAGATAGTAGCCGAGATCAGCGGCAGTGGGACGCTGCAACGCGGGTTTGTATATCTCGGGAGTCAGTTGTTGGCGGTGCAGCAGTCGAATGCTGTTTCGTGGGTACATCAAGATCCAATCGTGAAGAGCAAGCGCGTCACCAACGGTTCAGGAACAGTCGTGAGCACGATTGAGCTCGACCCGTGGGGCGGCAACACGAACCGAAATAGCAACGAAGCATTCCAACCTCAGGCGTTCACCACTTACACCCGTGACAGCATCGCAGCAGACGACGCAATGTTCCGCCGTTACAATCGCTGGTGGTCACGCTTCGATCAGCCCGATCCCTATGATGGCAGTTACGAGCTGAGCAATCCACAGTCGTTTAATCGCTACGCCTACACTCAGAATGATCCGGTGAATTTTACAGATCCAACTGGGCTGATGCCCGGGTGCGGAGAGGACGAAGACGGCGTGATTAGGGTCTGCGCATGGGCTCCAGGCCCGAGTCTTAGCGATTTTTTCTGGATTCTAAATTCGCGGTTTGGCGGATTCTTCGATGACCACGGTGGTGGCGGAGACCCGCAGAGTGTTGGACCGGACGTTGATGATCTTGAAAGAAGAGTTACGCAGTTCGTCAGTGATCCTGATTGTGCAAAGTTCATTAGTGATCTAATAAGCAACACTGCAACGGAGAAGAACCCGGCGGAGTTCACCGATGCCTTGACGGGATTTGGCAAAATTAAAGCCCAAAAAGGGTTCGTTTATGGAAATACAATTAGAAAAACCTATGGGTTTGACGGTGCCACGATGCGTGGTTCAATCAGCAGTAACACCGCACAGGTAGAGCTTCCGCTTCCAATTCCGTTTCAATCTTATGGTCCCGTTAATCAGCGAGCAGCAGCGGCATATGCTGAGGCCCAGGCTGGCTTCCAAGCGATGGCGACCGTGCATGAGACTCTGCACCTCGCGGGAAGAAACCATTACGATGACTTAGCCTATGCGAATACGGTTGCACGAATGAGAGGGGTAAAGCCGCCCGATTTCAGCGGCATGCCCCTGGCTGAGGCCGTTCGCAGGGCCAGTGAATATTGGGGTGGCGAGCTTGAGGCCGCTTGCAAACCAAGGTGAAACCTATGAGCAAGATCAATTGGACCATTATGGCTTGTTTGTGCATGGCGTTGACTACGGTCGAACTCACCCAATCCAGAGGGTGGCGCGGCGTCGTGCCTTTACATTCAACGCGGGCGGACGTCGAGCGATTGCTTGGGAGTCCTAAAGAATCAAGAGGGGTTGCCTCTACGTATGAGAGCAAGGATCAACGAGTTATCGTCTTTTACTCTGCTGGCCGATGTAAAGAAACGGGATCAGACGCCTGGAACGTTCCGCGTGACACCGTGTTGAGTATCACTATTCACCCGAATGCAAAACTGCTCGTTCATGACCTCAACTTGGACAAAACGAAGTATGAGCGAGTCGCTAATGACCACATTCAGGGGGTAATCTACTATTTCAACAAGGAAGAGGGGGTGCGTATCAGCGCTCGCTTGTTAGAGAAAGAAGGTGAAGATGTTGATAGTATCACCTACGAGCCCGCTGCCCGCGACAACAATTTGAGATGCTCCCGTTCTGCTCCGCAGCAGAGCGCGCCAAATTCGACCGAATATCTGATTCTCAAGTTCGATGAATACTCTGGTCTTCCGCTTGAAGATGAAAGAGCAAGGCTCGACAATTTTGCCATTCACTTGCAGAAAGATCAGCCTCAATTTAAGGGATATATAATCGTATATGCTAGAGCAAATGCGCGTTCACAAGCCAAGGCGCATGCTAAATGGGCAAAAGATTATCTTGTCAATGTGCGTAATATTGTTTCGTCCCGGATCAGCGCCATGGATGGTGGCTGCAGGCGTCGGATGGAAGTAGAACTCTATGCTTTGCCGAATTCGCTTTCTCCCCCAAAACCTAATGCGTCTTGTGATTAGTGCCCCTTAGTAGCTCGTTGATACGCTTGTACAGGCTGAACAGAGTATCGTAAACACTGATCTCGAAAGTGGGACTCCCTAATCCCGCGAGCAAACGTCTCATCAGTTTCTCAAAGGCAAACCAGCGCGCGTTTTTGGAGTTGCAGCTAATGGATGAGAATGATTATCGCGGCAGGAATCTCCGGTCGGCAGAACTGGCCGGCGCGAACCTTGCGCGC
>Ga0196977_1000900_pt1 | contig 13017 bp, 11 predicted proteins | sample S3v_1013CmetaG_FD_148634 | JGI IMG/M metagenome (GOLD analysis project Ga0196977, IMG submission 148634) | Soil microbial communities from Anza Borrego desert, Southern California, United States - S3+v_10-13C | ecosystem: Environmental > Terrestrial > Soil > Desert | place: USA: California...
GATTTTTTATTGCGCGCCGCGCAGTGAACAAACGGCAGACGCGTGTCACGCTGACTAAAGCAACGCAGGACGGCAGCGCGGCCAGCTACGCGATGGAGATCGCGCAAGCCTTCGAGAACAAAGACGACTGGTGGGGAATACAAATCAACGACATCTATAAAACGCTTTATGCTATCCCCAGCTACAAAGTCTTTCGCGAAGTGGAGCGCGAATACAACAAGCTGCCTGACCAGCCGGTGCTCGGCACCGACTTTTTAGAAAAGCTCACGCTCGATGAATCGCGCACGACGAAAATCATTCTTGCCGGTAAACCTGACCAGCTTGGCGCGCGCGTGAGCGGGATGCTATTGCAGGAGTGGGTGTCACGCTTAACCAATGCAGGCAGCGGTTGGGGAACCGACGAGGACGCGATCACGCGCGTGCTCTACGAAATACCCGACAAGGCCGGGGCTGCATTGCTGGACCAAACATTAAAGAACAGCCGCGGCTATTCCCTTGACGAACTGCTCGAGGATGAACTCAGCGGGGAAGAATTGGAAAACGCACGACTAATTATTTCAACCAAACGATGAGCAAAGAAATCACGCTTCAAAACAGAAGCATACCTATCACTTACGATTACGCAGAGGCCGCAGAACAGAAAAAAGGCATGAGCAAAAAAACAAAACTGCTCATTGCGGGCCTAACGCTCGGCGCGCTCGGCATCGGCACCTATGCCTATTTCCAATGGCGGGGAAAAGACAAAGCGGCCAAGCGAAGCGGCGGCTCAGCTGCACCATTTGACAACGGCAGCGGGCAAGAGGAAAAGAACGATCCGCCGCCGGGAGTAAAGAGCGCTGCTCCTGCGCCCGGCTCTACCCCGCCGAGCAGTGCACCGAAGAAACCCGCCAGCGATTTCCCGATCAAGAAAGGATCTCGCGGGGAGAAGGTGCGAGCGCTTCAGCAGGCGCTTATATCCAAGTTCGGCGCGACCATCCTTCCCAAGTACGGGGCGGACGGCCAATACGGAACGGAGCTTGAAAAAGCGCTCAAGGCCAAAGGCGTGCCCACGGTGATCGACGAGGCAACGTGGAAAATTCTAACGCAGGTGGACACGACCGATTTAGCCACCAAGCTCTACAACGCGGCCAAGAGCCGGAATTTTCCCGACACGGTTGCCGCGCTGAAGCAGATACGCTCACCGCAGGATTACAAAATGGTGAGCGAGCAGATCAAGAGCAAGCCGAACATGACGAAGTTTTCCAACAATTCGCTCGTGAATACTTTGTTCGAGGTGTTCACCAGCGCCGATCAGAAACAAACCCTGCAACTGGAATTTCATCGCATGAAGCTGGTGCATGACGGCACCAAGTGGACGATCCCCGAAACGGTGGACGGCATCGAGGCAAAACAAATCATTGCAGCGCGGCCTACAAAAGTTTGGATCAAGGCCAGCCACCCGGTCAACGTAGGTGCGAACACGATTCTCGGCAATGAGGTCGTCTCCGGTAACGGCATTACCATGTTCGACACGGTGGACGGCTTCCGCATGTACGTGATGACTTCGCACGTGCGCTACCTGTAAGAGAGAAATATTTTGAAAAACCAGCGGGAAGATTTTTCTGCCCCCGTTGCTTCCCGCTGGTTTATTGAAACGGGCAGACAACAATTTTTAAGCAATAAAAAAATGAGACCCTTAAAGTACATCGTTATCCATGCTACGGAAACTTCCTCTGAAATCGAAGGCGAGACGTTCGCGCGCATCTGTAAAAGTTTCGGCCGTCCGCCGTTTCATTCGCTCATCAGCCAATTAGGATTTTACTACCGTATGCTCGGCTGCAATATTCCCGCTGACAATATGATGGAGGATAACGAAAGCTGTTACCACATCGCCTACATCGGCGGATTGAACAAGCGCGGCAAGGCGCAGTACACGATGAATGAAATGCAGTCGCACCGGCTTTGGGTAAAGGTGATGGAGATCAAAAAACTTTTCCCCGCCGCCGAGATCGTTATGCACAACGTGGGCTTGGAAGTGGGCGAATGGCTTGAAAAGCAAGGAGAGATTTCCCGGAAGATTTTAAAAAGAAAGGCGTTGTTACAATGCGAGGAGGAGGAAGATTGGGCGTTGGATGGATGGCTGCTCTGTTCAGAGTAAACAATTACGTTCTATACACACGCCCTTTTGAATTGAATATCGTGGGCGTTCGTGCGCCCGAGACGAAGCCCAACAGTTTCGACGATGAAATCCATGTGCTTTACCGGGACGACAAAAACAAGTGGGTGTACCACGTGTTTAAAGCGACCACCGATCCGGGAACGTACTGGCTTCGCAATCCAATGTACGAGCAAGGCACGGCCATACTTGCCGAAGGGCAATACGTGAACGCTTACCAGATCGGTTTGCACCGTCAAAAATACGAGGCGCTTGTTCAGCGCGGGATGCTGACCATTATCCGCGACTACGACCGCGACGCGGTGCTTGACTTCAACAATGGCAACACGTTCACCGGTTCAGGTTTCGGGATCAACATACACCGCGCAAACGCCGCAGGTCAAACTAAAACCGTTGACCGCAACTCGGCCGGTTGCCAAGTGTTTGCCAATGCCTCGGACTTTGAGTTTTTCATGCAACTGTGTCGACACCATCGCTCACTGTACGGCAACCAATTCACCTATACGCTGGTCGACCTGCGCGCGCTGCTGCGTGCCGGGCGGCGCACGGTGCTGGCGGGTGTAGCCGGTGTGAGCGCTCTGCTCAGCGGTGCGGCGCTGGCGTTAATGAACGATATAAAAACATGAAGGCAGAAGCACAGGAACGAATAAAAACCCCGCTGAATATTTACGGCGGGAAATCGCGGCTGCTCAAATACGTGCTGCCGCTGGTGGAAGCTGCCGGGGCCGAAACCTACGTTGAGGCGTGCGCAGGCGGTGGGGCGGTTTTCTTCGCCATGCTGCCGTGCCGCAAATCGGTGTTGAATGACATTAACAACAACATCGTCGCTTTTTATCGTGCGCTGAAAAATACGCCCGCGCAGCTTGCGCGCCGGATCAGCGCCACGCTTTACAGCGAGGGCGAGTTCAGGCGGGCGCGCGAAATCTTTTTCGACAAGACCAGGCGCAGCGACCTTGAGCGCGCGTGGGCGGCGTGGGTGGGCTTTCATTTCGGTTTCAGCAATTCGCCCGGCTCTTTCGGTTTCGATCATGACGGGACGAAGATCAATGCCAACGCCCGAAAGCGCGAAGCGTTCCCGGAGCTTGCAAAGAAATACGCGATGAAGCTGGAGCGCGCCGAGATCGACGCTTCGGACGTGCTGCGCGTGATCAAGCGCCACGACAAGCCCGGTACGCTCTTCTACGTCGACCCGCCGTATTTCAATTCCGATATGGATTACTACAGCGGCTACACGGAGGAGGATTTTGAAAAGTTGCTCAAGGCGCTCAGCGGGATCAAAGGAAAATTCGTGCTGTCCTCTTACCCGGCTGAATGCTTGGAGCGCTACACTGAAAAATACCGCTGGCGACAGCGCAGAATTACGCAGAGCATTTCGGTGAACAACCGCAACGGCGCAAAGCGAAAGAACAAAGTGGAAATGCTCACGTGGAATTTCGACGAAAGCCGTGTCTCAGCTGCACTTAACGGATCAGCGCACCCGGTATTCCTTATTGCCCGGATGCTGGAGTTGATCCTGCAATACAAAACCCAATAAAAACGAAAACAACAAATGACAAGAGAATATTATGAAAAGCATGTTCGCCCGAACGTAAAGACGGGCGACCTGATGTTATTCCGTGGTAAAAGCCTGCTGGCAAAAACCATTCAATATTTCGATGATGCCAAATGGAACCATATCGGCGTGGTGTTTCGCACCGCCGGTCGCTTCTTCATCGTCGACAGCAACCGCCGCGGCGTTCACCCGGAATTCTTAAGTGAGCGTTGCATGGATAACGTAGAAGTGGCCGTGATCCGTCCGCGCACGGCATTCCACCAAGAAAAGCAGAAAGCCATGTGCAAGCTGATGAGCGAGGCGGACGCAGGAATCAAATACGATTTTTCCCTGCTGGCGCGCATTGCCATCGCGCGCAAAACTGGCGTTGATCTTGCCGCGCTCGGCAACGAAAAGAAAGACATCTGCTCGGAATTTGCCCGGCGCTACGCGCTGAAAGTCGGCATGACGCATTACGACAATCGCCCCAACTGGATCACCCCGCAGGACTTTGTGCGTATGCACAATTCGCAGGCGGCGGAGCTTATCGAATTTGGAAAAGAAGCAGATGCGCAGCTACGCTAACGAACTCGGCACCACGCGGAAGAAAAAGCGAAAAGCGCCGCCGAAAATTCGCAAGGAGCCAAAAGAAAAAAAGCAAAAAACTTCGCTGGTCAATTCCATCGACGTACAGGTAAAGCTGCTGCGCCGCTTCCGCCTCATGACGCGCGAGGGCTGGATGTACACGCACACGGAAGTGGAGACGTTCATTAAGAAGCTGCAAAAGGCCATTTACGAAACGCCGATCCGAAAGAGCGACCGGTATGCCGCGCAGATCGAAGAGGCGCAGCGCTTCGTTATCAATGCGTACAACAACCGTGGCGCTGGAATGATCGGAATTAAAATTCCTGCGGCATTCCGGCAGGAGCTTGAGGTGATCGCCAAGAGCGAAAAGGTGCGCCCCTCGGTTGCGCTCTTAAAGCGAATTGTGGGATGTGTGGGCCTGCCGTACAATAAAGCGGCCAAGCGTTTTAAGAATATCCGCAAGGCGCTCGACTTCATGCACGAGCGCGGGCTGGTTAAAGAGAGCGACCCGTATTACGACATGCTGCGCACATGCGCGCGCGCGCTCGACAAGGCCATGAGCAACCATAAGCCGCTGCAAATTTCTTCGGCCATGCTCAGCGGCCTGAACGGGATCATCCGAAAGGAAACGTCTTTTTAGATAGCGGGGCGGGGGAACTGCACGGCGTAGATCAGCAGGACTTAAATCTGGAAAGGGAACTGCTCGAGGCCGGTGAACATATCCCACCCGCTCCCGCTGCGACCATGACCGCCAAAGAAGCGGTCAAGCTGGATATTAAAAAGATTCCTTTCGGGGAGTATTACGGCAAGCTGCTCGGCCATCCGCAGCCGGGCTTTTTAATGATCGTGCACGGCCCGCCGTGGAACGGCAAAACGTTTTTCTCGGTCGGCTTTGCAAAATACTTGGCTGAAAACTTCGGCAACGTTCTATACGCAACGCCCGAGCAGTACGGGTCGCTTGCGCTACAGAGCTTGCTTAGCGAGGTCAAGGCCGGGGAGCTTACCCAAATGGTATTAACCAAAAAGATACAGGACGCTGGAGATCTCCGGCGTTTTGATTTTTTGTTCATCGACTCGGCCACGGCTCACCGTTTACGCACACCGGATATTGAGGCATTGCGCGAAAAGCACCCGAGCTTGTGCATCGTCGTCATTTTGCAAAGCACCAAAGACGGCGGCTTTCGCGGCGGGCAGGAATGGGCGCACGATGCAGATATTAAGCTGCGAATTGAAAACTGCACGGCCTACGTGGACAAAAACAGATTTCTGACGCAGAAGCCCGAGCCGCTCCCGGTTCCTTTTGCCAAGCTAAAGGCGCAGGGCAAAGACCAGGAGGCGGCCGGTGATCCGGCGGCGCTTAACGTTTTTAAAAACGTTCGGTTGTTAAAGTAGCAGTAAGACTCGCGGGGAATGAATAGCACAAAGGCCGGGTTGCTCCCGGCCTTTGCTGTTTCTAAAAGAAGCGGCGCGTCAACCCCAAAGACGCGCCGCTTACTTAACACTAACCACGCCGGGCGGCGTGGCAACGCAAATTTATTCCTTTTCCTTTTGCTTGCTTTTTTTTGTTCGCAGCAATTCTTTAAGAAAACTGTTCTCCTCTTTCAGGCGTTGGTTTTCTTCCCGCAGTGGTGTGTAATATTGGAAAAAATCGTGCTCGAGCGCTTTTGAAATTCTAGTGAGCAGTTCGGTATCTATGGTTCGCCGTTTGAAAATATCGTACACGTTCTCGCGTGAACTGTTTAAACGGCGGCTGAGTTCGCTAACGCTCATCCCTTTTTTATCGAACACCTGTTTGATCTTCTTGCCTATCTGAACTGCCATACGGCAAAACTGTTCAAAATGATAAGCTGCCGGTAAACATCAACGGCTATTGTATTTTATACAAGTGTTTAATATTAGTACACGGTATTATTAAATATTTATACATTTGGCACAACACGACAATGTTACAACACCAGCTTAAAGAAAGGCATCGGGAATGTTCGGAAAGTTTTTGGACCGTTTCGGAAAGTAATACCATGCAGAACGCTTTCCGTTTCATACTTTCCCGACAAAGTTTCCGGGACCGCCCGGAGCCCCCCGCTCTTAACCGATGAGAGCGCGCGGCCGGTGACGCAGGTCTGTGAATTGCCTTACGGGTTTCCCTGCGTCCCGGTCTTTGGGGCAAACTGGTCAACGTTGGACGTGTTAAACAATGCCGAAAATAAATTTGACTTTGGCAACCAAATGTTAATATATTCGTCCTCCCGTTGAAAATGCACTTGCTGAACCTCAATAAATATCCCTTTACCTACTAACGTCCCGTATCACGGATTTGGCGATCCGCCGACTATGAGCAGTCGAACTTGGACAACGAGAAGTAGAACGTAGCGAATAAATGAAGTGATCGGCGCGGACCTCCCCCGAATGCGCGCCTGCCCCGCAACGTAAGCCGGGGTAACGGATTTTCTTTTTAAAACATTTCAGCGCGCAAGGGCAAAAAGCTGCCTGCCCTTCGTGCTGCCCGGAAACAGGCAGCATAAAAAAACATGCCCCCGGCCGCTCGGACAAGCATCACCGGGGAGCATAAAACACTACTGCGTATGAATCATACACAACAGTACGTCAAAGTTAAGTGGTGGCCTCCATTGTTGCTACTGCTTGTTTCTTTCATTTTGTTAAACAGCGCCAGCGCCCAGCCGGGCAATACCTGCTCGACAGCAGAAGAATTTTCCGGCGATAGCGATACCTGCGTAACGGACAGCATTCAGACCGGGCAGGTAGAATGGTTTTCTTTTAACGCATCCAATGACACGGCAAAGGTGGTAGTGACGAATCTTGCCAAGCTGCAAGGCCATATCACCCGCTTGGAAGCCTTCACTGCTCCCTGTCCGGGAACGGGGTTCGGATCTCCTGTAACGGCAAGTTCGCCGGTTGACAGCCTCGTACTTAATCTTTATGGATTGGATTTGGGAATGAAGTATTTTATTAAGATCACGCGGGGAGAGATTGACGGATGCCGGAGTTGTCAGGGATCGGCTACCTATGCGCCGTTCAGCCTTTGCCTGAAAATTACTTCCAGCGCCCTTGCAACCTGCAACTGCTCCGATCTCTACTATCCGCCCGATTCTACAAACACCTGTCAGGCGGTTTGCAACGGCGGCTTTGATCTGTATAAGCTCAACTTTATCACCGATCCGGTTAACGGTTATCTTGAAGGGCTTAACGGAATTACGCACACCCCGGCCTGTCCGTGGCGGCGTCCGCTCTTAACGCCATCGACGCCCGATCTGTTCAACAACATGAGCAATCTTACTACGAGCGGCCTTAGCGTTGACGTTCCAAACAATGCAGCGGGCAGTCAGTCGTCAGCTTTACCCAGCGCAGCGCCTAATTCTAATTTTACCGGGTATGCGGGAATTGTCTGCTACGATAACACGTATGGAAATTCACGCGAGTACATTACCGCTCCGCTGAACTATACGCTGTTAGCAAATAAAATCTATAAAGTCAGTTTCAAAGTCAGCTTAGCGGAGAAAGCTGGTTACGCTATGGCTAACCTCGGCGCGTATCTTTCTTCCTCGCAGCCCAGCCAACCCGGTTACACAACGCTAAACGTCAGCACGGCGAACCTGCAAGCTTACTCAAGCTCGGTCATCACAAATACCGCTCAGTGGGTGACGGTCAGCGATACGTTCGTAGCCACGGGTAACGAATCGTGGATAACCATCGGGCAGTTTACGAGTGACGCTTCGGGCAATCCGACAGCAGTTACCCCGTCCACCACCAGCGCAGTTTGGAATATACTTTCGTATTACTATATCGACGATGTTTCAGTAACACCGTGGCCGGACAGCCTTACGGTTACTGCTTCGCCTAACCCTTTGTGCAACGGGGATACGGTGGAACTGATCGCGCATACGAACGTTACCGGCGCATATTATTACACATGGCTTGCAAGCCCGGCAGCATTCGGGGCGCTCATCAACAACAATAACGACACAGTGTATGCTAACCCGACTTCCGGTGACGAGATATACACCTGCACGATCCACCTGCCGAACTACAACGGCTGCACGATCAAAGACACGGTGAAAGTGGATTGGCAGGCAGGCCCGCTTTGGGCCAATGCGGGCAATGACACGACACTGTGCTTTGCCGACACGCTATTCCTTGCAGGAACAGTTGGCGCTCCACAATACACCGACAGCACTTGGTGGACGGATTCCACCGGGACGGTCATTTGTGCAAGCTGCTTTAACGATACTGTTCTTGCGAACCCGCCGACTTACTACGTTTTCCACGCCATGAATACTAATTCGGGCTGTGATCGAACGGATACCCTGCGCGTTAAGACAGGCAGCCCTGCGCCTGCGATCAACCAGCCGCCGTATCACAATGCCTGCGACAGTGCGGCGGTGTATTGCCCCTCAGCGCAGCCGACCGGCTCCACCTTCTCCTGGTCTGTTACCGATCAGAGTTTTTCGCCCGTCAGTTTCACCAACCTGTCATTTAATTGTATTCAGGTGGATTGGGGAACAACGACGAGCGGCGCGGGCGGCTATGTGATTTTAGAAGAAACTAACGCGATCGGATGCACGGCCAGCGATACGATTTTGGTTTATTCGTGCTGCAAGAATCCGAACAACGGAAATTTCTTCTACAACGACACGATCACCACCACCGTGCCGGATACTGTCGGGCCGATCAACCCGTATTTCAACGGAACGATCTGGATCAACGGCGACTTAACGATCAGGTCCAGCAACCTGAACATGGGACCCAATTCGCGTATTGAAGTGATCGGCAACCATACCCTCGTGATCGACGAGGACACGGTTTGGGCTGGCTGCTGCATAATGTGGAACGCTATCGAAGCATCCACGACCGCTAACAAAATTATCGTCACGAAATCTTATGTAGGTGACGCGGTGCGTGGCGTGGTTTCAAATCAGGGCGCGCCCAACGATCTGAAAGACGGAAACACGTTCAACAGAAATCTCGTATCGGCAACGATCAACCCGTACACCGGCACATACGGCGGCATTATCCGGGACAATGATTTTAAATCTGTGACGGCGACCAACTGCCCCGGCGATACGCTGCTGCCGCCGTACAACGGACAGAAGCCGCAGTACGGTATATACGCCGCTGACGTGGGCTTCATCACTGTAGGCGATCCGGCTTCGCTGGTGTATATGAATACCTTCGAGGATATTCATGTGCCGATCCGCTTCTACAAGACGAGCGGCAACGTGTTCAACGCGAAATTCAAAAACATAGACCTGCTGCCGACCGACAAAGCTATTTGGGCGCGCGGCAAGAATAACAGCTTACTGAGCGCGAACGGACTGAACACGCTGCAAGTCGGCGGTCTTACTCCCGGCCTGTACGAACGCTGCATTTTCGAGGATTGTGCAAATGATATTTGGTGTGATACGAATATGACGCTGAAAGCCTACCAAAACCATTCGAGCACGCCCACCGGCAACCCTGCGGGACGCAGCGGCATCACCGTCAACTACGCAAGACACCTGCTGAACGTAGTCGATATTGCCCGCGATACGATCCTCGACAAGCAGACGTTTATTTATGGTTATTTGAACGTGCGCGCCAACACGAGCATCCGGCAGAATTATTTCGAGGTAGTTGATACAACTTACTTGAATGCTTCGGGCATCATTCTTCACGATGTTTTTTCAACGTTCTCCTCGTACAATATCTACAACAACGAAATCTACGGTGTGAAAGATGGCATCCGCGGGCACAACATTCGCAAGCCGCTGATCGATCAAAACCGCATCGAGCTTCGTGAAAAACCGAACGCTACGGGTCGCGCCGTTTGGCTGACGAACAACACCACGGGCCGCGTGACGAACAACGCCGTTACGATGAACGCGCAGACCAACGTTCCCGGTTTCGGCGGGATTTATATTTCCGGCAATCCCGGCGGCAGAACCGTTTGCAACGTGGTAGAAAAAACGTGGTACGGTATTGAGTTCCTCGGCACAGCCACGAGTTCGCAAACTGTGTTCAGCAATCAGATGTCCGATAATATCCGGGGCATTTGGCTGGCGAACGGTGCAGTAGTTGGTCAGCAGGGAAGCAGTGCAGTTGCTAGCGATAACCAATGGTTAACAGCAATACCGAATAGGTTCATGAGTACAGGAAATAATCCTGCTACGCCGGGCGCATCGTCTCCGTTTTATTACAGGCCAACAGGAGCTAATTACGCTGGTACGCCTTCCAATTTTATTTCCCCCAGCTTTCCGGTTTCTACCTTTACTACTTCTTCCAACCCTTCTGCGGTAAGCTGCGCCTACGTTCAAAGCGCAATCGTACAGCAGACGCAACGGCAGGCTATCGCACAGGGTACGCTTGATTTCGGCGACCCGCTTCCGCTTTGGATCGCTCAGCAGGGTATGTACCATGCCTTCCGTGACGATACTACATTGCTTAACGGGGATTCGCTGCTCATCGCCTTCCGCGACAGCGCAGACGCTTCTAACATGGGTGCGCTTACGGACGGCATCGAAGATCTCAGCGACACGATCACGGTCTACCCTGATGCGCTTGCCGCCGCAGCTTCGGCAATGGCCGCCCTTACCCCGGTGAACAACCCGGAAATGCGGATTCAGTCCGTAATGAATATCGCTTATGCTTGCGAAGTCGGCGCGCGTCCGCCCTCAGCCGCAGAGCTTAACACGCTGCGCGAGATCGCCCAGCTTTGCCCGTTCATCGAAGGCCCCGGCGTGTACTTAGCCCGGACGCTGCTTGCGCCCTACGACACGACCGAGTACGAAAACACCTGCGAACAGGACACCGGATCGGGCGGCAGCCGCTTGGCAAGACCGGCGCTCGAGACGGTTCAAAATTCCATGTTCAACGTTTACCCGAATCCGAACAACGGCGAAATGATCGTGCAGTATGAATTAAAAGACGGGCAGGCCGGGCAACTGGAAATCTTCACCGTGACGGGGCAAAAAGCCGCGTCGTTCCTGCTGGTTCCCGGTCAGGGTTTAATGAATGCTTCGCTTAAAAACGTGGATGCCGGGGTGTACCTCTATCGCATCTATGTTAATGGTGAAGTGATGCATACCAGCCGATTAGTAATAATTAAGTAAATTAGATTAACAAAATGCTCCCTGCCGATTAAAACCCGGCAGGGAGCTTCTTAAAATGATACACAGGCTTCTAATAGCTCTTTGCTTTTCCCCGGTGCTTGGTTTTGGACAAAACCTAGTGCCTAATCCATCTTTTGAGGACACGATTCCGGGAAATACGGATTGGCAAAACAGTTTACAATATGCTTGTGAAAATTGGCAAACGCCTGGCCCGGGGACTACGGACTATTTTAACAATCTAAACTATCTCTGTCCTAATTGCGCTTCGTTGATTCAAGTACCGCGAACAGGTAACGCTTACGCTGGAATTTATACTTATTCGGTAACTTGGGCGGGAAGGGAAATAATTACAGTTCGTCTTTTAGATACATTAACCGCTGGAAAAAAATACTGTGTAGAATACTATGTTTCGCGACTTGATTCCTGCTTATTCGCCAATAATAGTATAGGCGCATATTTTTCACAGGCAATGCCGACAAATAGTAATTCGGTTATTGGTTTAGCCGCACAAGTTCAGTATTCAGGGCCGCTTCTCGATGATGATGACGGTTGGATGCGCGTCTCTGGAGAATTTATTGCAAGCGGTGACGAAGAATATTTAACTATCGCAAATTTTCATCCTGATTCAAGTACTGATACCGTTAGAGTGAACGGGTATCCTAATTGGGATATATCCTACTACTTTATCGACGATGTTTCAGTAACGCTCTGCGAAGATTCTATACCTCTACCCATTGATCCGCGCCTTACAATCCCCAATATTTTTACCCCAAACGGGGACGGCGTTAACGACCTATTTGCTGTTCACGCGGTCGGCATGAAAAACTACCATTGCCAAATATTTGACCGCTGGGGCGTGAAAGTTTTTGAAACTGCCAGCCCCGGAACAAGCTGGGACGGCATGAGCACGAGCGGTCAGCCGTGCATGGCTGGTGTATATTATTACGCGATCTCAGCCGAAGGTGAGGACAGCAAGACGTATGAACGTAAAGGCTTCCTCCAGCTAACCCGATAATCCCACCTACAACTACTCCGCTTATGGAAGGAATGCGCAGAATGCTCATTGCCGCCGTATGCGCCCTTATATTCATTCTTGTAACTGATGCAGGAATTAGGGAAGCAGCAGTAACTATACTAATTGCGTTGGTCGCAATAATGACTGGAGCCGTGTTGCTGTTTCAAAAAATGCACCAAGAGGAAGCGCTAGGTTTTTTAATCGGCGCTGTTCAGTTCTTTAGCTTTATTTTATTCGGCCTTTGGGCCTGCCCTGTTAGCGCCGCCCTGTTCATGTTGTTAGCCCGTCCATTCAATAAATATTCCCTAGCTCATGCGGTTTGCCTTTCTGCTTTATCCGGGGGACTCTTTTGGCTGGATGAGTATGCAAAAAGACTCATGAACACGGGCCAATTCATACTGGATTTCTCGGTTGTCTGAAACTGTCCGCGTACCAAAGGAAACTAACGGAAACCGCCCCACATTCCCCCGAAATCCGCCCAAATACGGACTGTTAGTAGGCTGTTAGGGCCGGAAAGTTATCAACTCCCCTTGGGTTGTACGTCAGCGAGTTAGCCCTAAAAGCGTCCGAATATACGAATTACGAATGCGGGGATTTACTTGTCACCCTGAGCGCAGTCGAAGGGGGA
>Ga0196977_1000901_pt1 | contig 12982 bp, 10 predicted proteins | sample S3v_1013CmetaG_FD_148634 | JGI IMG/M metagenome (GOLD analysis project Ga0196977, IMG submission 148634) | Soil microbial communities from Anza Borrego desert, Southern California, United States - S3+v_10-13C | ecosystem: Environmental > Terrestrial > Soil > Desert | place: USA: California...
GGGTGGGGCCCCGGCGCGAAAGTTCCGCGCCCGGGTTCAATCGATTGATTGATCCGCGTCGGCCGGGCCTATCCTCACGCTCCATGATTCCGGCCGAGGACACGACCAGGTCTCGCCTGCTCGACGCCGCCGAGGAGCTCTTCGCCGAGCGCGGGTACGAAGCGGTGGGCATCCGCGAGATCGCCGAGCGGGCGGGGGTGAACCTCTCGGGGATCAAGTACCACTTCGGGTCCAAGCACGGGCTGTACCTGGACACGGTGCGGCGGTCGATGGACGAGCGGGGCTCGGCGGAGGCGTGGGCGCTGCTGGACGGCCCGCCCGCGACGCGCGAGCAGGCGGCGACGACGCTGGCGCTGTTCGTGCGGGCGTTCCTGCGGGTGCTGCTGGGGCCGGAGGAGAGCGCGTCGTGCGCGTGCCTGGTGCTCCAGGCGGCGCTCGAGGGCGGCGACGCCGCGGAGCTGGTCGCGCGGGAGTTCATCCGGCCGAACCACGAGCGTCTTGCGGCGTTGGTGGGCGTGCTGTGCCCGTCGGCGGATGCTCGCCTGCGGTCGTGGTACGCGCAGTCCGTAGTGGCGCAGGTGGTGCATCAGATGATGTTCAAGGGGTTCATCGCCCGTCTTCGGCCGGTGCCGGGGGAGGGCGAGGCCGGGCTGGACCGGATCGCGGACGAGATCACGGCGTTCTCGCTGCGCGGGATGGGGTGTGCCGAGCTGGTGGGCGCTGCCCTCGGGGCGCTCGCCGGAGCGGGCCAGGGAGCGAGGGAGCGATGAGTCGTCGAGCGTTGGCGTGGGTGTTGGTCGTGGCGTCGGCGGTGGGGGCAGGGCCGTGGGCGCGGGGGCAGGGGGCGCCGCCGTCGCCGGTTCGCGTCGCGCCCGCGGTGCTCGAGGAGGTGGCGGAGCAGCGGCTGGTGACTGGCCAGCTCCGCTCGCTGCGCGTCGCGGAGGTCGCGTCGCAGGAGGCGGGCGTCGTGATCGAGCTGCTCATCGAGGTGGGCCAGCGCTTCGAGGCGGGTGAGGTGCTGGCGCGCCTGGACGACGAGCGGCTGATGCTCGAGCGGCAGCGCACGGCGGCGGAGCGTGCGGCGACCGAATCGGCGATCGCGGAGGAGCGCGCCGCGCTGGACCGCTGGGAGGTGGAGGTCGAGTCGCTCCGGGCGGCGTCGGAGGTGGGGGCCTCGAACGCGCGGGAGCGCCGCGACGCCGAGATGACCCTGGCGCAGGCGCGGGCGCGGCTCGAGCGCGCGGAGCGGGACGTGGAGGTGTACGTCTCGCGCCTGGCGCTGCTGGATCGGCGGGTGCGCGACATGCGGATCGTGGCGCCCTTCGCGGGGGTGGTGACGCGGAAGCTCACAGAGGTAGGCGAGTGGCTGCCGGAGGGCGCGTCGGTGTGCGAGATGGTGGCGACGGACGAGCTGGAGGTGGTGCTCGACGTGCCGCAGGCCTACATGGCGGCGCTCGCGGGGGGCCGGCTCACTGGGGAGAGCTTCGTGGTCAAGCTCGACGCGGGGGGCGCGCAGGTGGCGATCGACGATGTGCGGGTCGTGCCGCAGGTGGACGAGCGGTCGCGGACGTTCCGGGTGGTGGCCCGGGTGCACAACGACGAGGGGCTTCTCGCGTCGGGGCAGTCGGTGGTGGGCTGGGTGCCGACGGGCACGAGCGGCGCGCACCTGATCGTGCCGGTGGACGCGATCATGAGGAGCGATACGGGGTCGTACGTGTACGTGGCGCGTCAGATTGGGGAGGGGTCGCCCCAGGCGATGCCGGCGAACGTGAGCGTGCTCTTCGAGCTGCCCGGGCGGGTGGTGATCGACGCCGGGGGCGTGCAGGCGGGCGACCGCGTGGTGGTCGAGGGGAACGAGCGTCTGTATCCGACGGCGCCGCTGGCGCCGACCGGTGCCGAGGGCGGGCCGGCGCCGGGCACGGAAGGGGCCGGCGCGGATGAGGCGGGCGCGGCGCCCGCGGTCGAGGGAGGGGGCCGATGAACTTTCTCAGGCTCATGATCCGCCAGCCGGTGACGGTGGTGGTGGGCATGATCATCGTGGTCGTGTCGGGTCTCCTGGCGGTGCAGCGCATCCCGGTGCAGCTCACGCCCACGGTGGAGGACACCATCGTTTCGGTGCGCACGTTCTGGGAGGGGGCGAGCCCGCAGGAGATCGAGCAGGAGATCATCGACGAGCAGGAGGAGAAGCTGCAGGGGCTCTCGAACCTCAAGGAGATGAACAGCTTCAGCTCGCAGAACGAGGGCTCGATCCGCCTGGAGTTCGCGCTGGGGACGAAGAAGGAGGACGCGCTCCGCGAGGTCTCCAACAAGCTGCGCGAGGTGCCGGAATACCCCGAGACGGCGGACGAGCCGATCGTGGAGGCCTCGGACCCGCAGGACCGCGACTACATCGCGTGGATCGTGATGGGGACGAGCGACCCCGATTTCGACGTGCGCACGCTGCAGGACTTCGCCGAGGATCGGGTCAAGACGGTGATCGAGCGGGTGGCGGGCGTCTCGGAGGTGAACGTGCTCGGCGGGCGCGAGCGCGAGGTGCAGGTGCGGATCGACCCGGTGCGCCTGGCGCAGCGCCGGATCACGGCGGCGCAGATCGTCTCGGCGATCCGCTCGACCAACCAGAACGTCTCGGCGGGGCGGCTGGCCGACGGCCGGCTCGACGTGCGGGTCCGGACCATCGGGCAGTACGAGACGGTGCGGGACGTGGAGCGCACGGTGGTGGCCCACGTGGACGGGGTGCCGGTGCTGGTGCGCGACGTCGCGGACGTCGCCGAGACGCACAAGGAGGCGTCGTCGTTCGTCCGCTCCAAGGGGCGGCCCGTGCTCGCGATCAACGTGCAGCGCGAGGTGGGCACGAACGTCATCGAGGTGATGGCGGGCGTGAAGCGGGCGATCGCCGGGCTGAACGCGCAGGGCTCCACGCTGGACGCCAAGGCCGCGGAGCTGCGCCTCGACGGCGAGCTCTTCCTGACGCAGGTGTACGACGAGACGATCTACATCGACCAGGCGATCGCCCTGGTGCAGGGCAACATCTGGGTGGGCGGGGCGCTGGCGGTCGGCGTGCTGCTGCTGTTCCTGCGCTCGCTCGCGGCGGTGGGCATCATCGCGGTCGCGATCCCGCTCTCGATCATCGGGGCATTCGTCGTAATGGTCGCGATGGGACGCTCGATCAACGTCGTGAGCCTCGCCGGCATGGCCTTCGCCGTCGGCATGGTCGTGGACAACGCGATCGTGGTGCTCGAGAACACCTTCCGGCACGTGGAGATGGGCAAGTCGCCGATGCGCGCGGCCTACGACGGCGTGCGGGAGGTGTGGGGCGCGGTCCTGGCCTCCACGCTCACCACGGTGGTGGTGTTCGTGCCGATCCTGCTCATCCAGGAGGAGGCCGGGCAGCTCTTCCGCGACATCGCCCTGGCGATCTGCGCCGCGGTCATGCTCAGCCTCGCGGTGTCGATCACGGTGGTGCCGTGCGCCGCGGCACGGGTGCTGCGCCCACGCCGCCCGGAGAGCCCCGGCGAGCGCCGCGCCCTGCTCCGGCGGGTCGCGGACGCCTGGGGCGGCGGCATCGACTGGCTCGACCGGCCGTTCCGCGGCATCCCGCGCGCGATCGGCGGCTTCGTGCACTGGGCCTGCGGCAGCTGGACCGTGCGCATCGCCGTGGTGGGCGTCATGACCGTCGGATCCCTGGTCGGGAGCTGGCTCCTGCTCCCGCCTTCGGACTACCTGCCCACCGGCAACCGCAACCTGGTCTTCGGCATGATCGTGCCGCCGCCGGGGTACAACATCGAGCAGCAGACCGAGCTGGGCGGCCGGGTGGAGGCGACGATGCGCCCGTTCTGGGAGGCCGGCGAACTCGACCCGGAGGATCCCGCGTCCGAGGAGACCCTCGCGAGCCTGCCCGCCGTGCCGACCTTCGACTGGGCGACGATGCAGCCGGGCCCGCCGGTGGTGCCGCCGCCGCTGGAGAACTACTTCTTCGTCGGCTTCGGCGAGATGATGTTCCACGGCGCCATCGCCACCGACGACCGGAAGGTGGTCGATCTGCAGCCGCTGTTCCAGCACGCGACGCGGCCGGACGTGCTGCCGGGGGTGATGGCGTTCGGGTTCCAGATGCCGCTCTTCAGGCAGGGCGGCCTGACGGGCTCGGCGGTGAAGATCGACGTGAAGGGGGACGAGCTCGACGAGGTCACCGCCGCGGCGCAGGCCCTCTACATGCGCCTCGGGGACGAGTACGGCTTCGGCGCCACGCGGTCCGACCCCGGGAACTTCAATATCCCCGGGCCGGAGCTGCGGATCACGCCCGACCGCGTGCGCCTCGCGGACGTCGGCATGACCCCGACCGAGCTGGGCCTGGCCGTGCAGGCGGCGGGCGACGGGGCGATCATCGGCGACTACCGGATCGGCGGAGAGACGATCGACCTGAAGGTGATCAGCGCCGACGCGGTGGACCAGTCGTCGCTGGCGGGGATACGCGACCTGCCGATCGCGACGCCGAGCGGGCACGTGGTGCCGCTCTCGGCCTTGGCGGAGGTGCAGCGGGTGACCAGCCCCGTGCAGATCAACCGCGTGAACCGCCAGCGGGCGGTGACGCTGGAGTTCACGGCCCCGCGCGGGCTGCCGCTGGAGACGGCCATCAGCGCGATCGACAAGCTGGTGGAGGAGGAGCGGGGCGCGGGGCGCGTGCCGCCGGGCGTGAACATCGGCTACACCGGCTCGGCGAGCAAGCTGCAGGCGGTGCGGGAGGCGATGCTCGGCGACGGGAGCCTCGTGAGCACCGTGACCAGCGCGATGTTCCTGGCGCTCCTGGTCTGCTATCTCCTGATGTGCGTGCTCTTCCAGAGCTGGCTGCGCCCGCTGGTGATCATGTTCGCAGTGCCGCCGGCGACGCTGGGCGGCTTCCTCGGTCTGGCCCTGGTGCACTGGTGGAGCACCGAGGACCCGTACATGCCCGTCCAGAACCTGGACGTCATCACGATGCTGGGCATCGTGCTCCTGATCGGCACGGTGGTGAACAACGCGATCCTGCTCGTGCACCAGGCCCTGAACTTCATGCGCGGGCGCGGCGAGAGCGAGGACGACATCATCGAGGCCATGAGCGCGCGCGACGCGATCGCCGAGAGCGTCCGCACCCGAATCCGCCCGATCATGATGACGAGCCTGACCAGCGTCCTGGGCATGCTGCCGCTGGTGATCATGCCGGGCTCGGGCTCGGAGCTCTACCGCGGCATGGGCGCCGTGGTGGCCGGCGGCATGCTGGTCTCGACGGTGTTCACGCTCATCCTGGTGCCGCTGCTCTTCAGCCTCGTGCACGACATGCAGCTGGCGGTGCAGGGCAGGTTCCGGCGCCGGGCGAGCGAGCCGGCGACGGCCGGCTTCGCCGCGGCGGCGATGGTGCGGGACCCGGGGGAGTGAAGGGAAGGATGAAGGAGCGTGGATCAACACGGGGCGCACGGAGGGACACGGAGACAACACGGAGGCAAGGCGGGGCTTGCTCGACGACCCGACTCCGACGCGATGCTCGCCTCCGTGCTCCGGCTCCGTGCTCGCCGTGATCTCCGTGTCAATCTCTCTCGTTCAAAGGCTCCCGAAGACGAGACAGAGCCGGCGCAAGAGCGTGGCCGCGCACGAATCCGCCAGGATCTGCATTGGAGAACGGGTAGAAGAGAAAGCGGCCCCGGAGGGGCGGGGTACCCCGGGCGGTTACAAACGCTCGGCGGCGAGGCTCGCCAGCTCGCTCCGCTCGCTGCGCTGGAGCGTTACGTGGCCCACGATGGGGAGGCCCTTCATCTTCTCGACCGCATATGAGAGCCCGTTCGACGACTGGTCCAGGTAGGGGTTGTCGATCTGGCCGATGTCGCCGGTCAAGACGAGCTTGGTGCCCTCGCCGACGCGGCTGGCGATGGTCTTGACCTCGTGGGGCGTGAGGTTCTGCGCCTCGTCCACGAGCATGAACTGGTGCGGGATCGACCGGCCGCGGATGTAGGTGAGGGGCTCGAGCACGAGCTTGCCGTCGGCGACGAGCTTGTTGATGCGCTGCTCGCTGGAGTGGCTCTCGGGCGCCTGGTTTGGGGCGCCGCGGGTGGAGAGCAGGTAGGTGAGGTTGTCGAAGATCGGCTGCATCCAGGCGGTGAGCTTCTCGTCCTTGTCGCCGGGGAGGTAGCCGATGTCCCGGCCCATCGGCATGATCGGGCGGGCGCAGAGGAGCTTCTCGTACCGCTCTTCGCTGAAGGTCTTGGCCATCCCGGCGGCGAGGGCGAGCAGCGTCTTGCCGGTGCCGGCGCTCCCGAGCAGCGTGATGAACTTCACCTGGTCGTCGAGCAGCAGGTCGAGCGCCATCGTCTGCTGGAGGTTGCGGGCGATGATGCCGCTGACCGGCTTGCGGGGGCCAGTGACGGGGACGACGTGCCCGGTGTCGCCCGGGCGCCGGGCGAGGCCGGTGTGGCTCTCGTCCGCCGCGTCGTGGAGCACGAGGAACTGGTTGGGGGCGACGTCGCGCTGGTAGGCCGAGCCGTCGGGGGCGGTCGCGGCGAGCAGGGGCTCGAGGCGCTCGAGGCTGAGCATCTTGTCGTCGTAGAGGTCGTCGATGGTCTGGCCGTCGGCTTCGAGCTCGATCCAGCCGCGGTAGAGCCGGTCGGCGTCCACCTTCTGGTTCTCGAAGTCCTCCGTGTGGATGCCGAGCGAGTCGCTCTTGATGCGGGCGCTGATGTCCTTGGAGACGAAGACGGCGCGCTTGCCCTCGCTCATCAGGTCAAGAGCGACGGAGATGATCCGGTTGTCCGGCTGGTCGTCGCGGAGGAGCTCGGGGCGCTCATGGTGCCCCACGTCGATGCGGATGCACCCGGTCGTGCCGTTGCACCCGGCCTTGCGCCTGGGGCCCGCGCCGATCGGCGCCTCCCCCCACTTCACGCCCTCGGTCAGGCTGCCGATGTTGCGCAGGCGGTCGAGGTGGCGGACCACCTGGCGGGCCGAGCGGCCGATGTCGTCGTCGCGCCGCTTCATCTTGTCCAGCTCCTCGATGACGGGGAACGGGATGATGACGTGGTTGTCCTGAAACACGAACAGCGCGTCGGGATTGTGCAGCAGCACGTTGGTGTCGAGGACGAAGTGCTTGATCCCCTCGCCTTCGCCGTTCGCTGTGCCTTCGGTCATAGGGGGTGGGGTCTCCGGTCCGTGGAGGGTTCTCTCGCGTCTCCATCGGCAGGATATCCGCCCGGGCCCTCCCGAGGGCGCGCGAGCACCCGGAACGCCTCGGGCAGGCGTCGAGAGGCGCCCCGCTTCTGGATCATGGAGCGGACGGTCCGCGGGCGCGGATCCCCCCGCAGCATCACCTGGAAGGCGTGCTCCTCGAAATGCCCGATGTCCTCGGCTGTCGCCGCGGAGCCGATCAGCTCGAAGCTCATCGCTCCCAGCAGCCGCTCGCACGGGGCCAGGTTCTCCGGCCAGAGCGCCGAGCGGGCCCGGGGGTCGAGCAGCCAGAGGCGGCGATCACTCAGCACCAGCAAGCGCGGCCGGGCCATGGGCATGGCGGCGAGCACCCCGGCGCCGGGCGCCATCGCCGCGAACGCCGCGACGGCCCGGGCCCATTCCGCGGCGTCGGTGCTCGCCATTGCCCACCCGACGAAGTGCTCGCCGGGCTCGAAGCGCTCGCGGGCGATGCCGCGGAGCGCCATAGGGCCGTACGCCCCACCGGAGAATCGCACCCGCGGGCGCGCACTCCGGACGCTTCGGCGCGAGCGGCGGATGCCGGGCCTCGGGAGCGGATTCACCATGTCGTGAGGATCGGCGTCGGATGTGGGTCTTCGATCTCGGATTTCGAATCTCTGCTCTCTGGTCTCTGTTCTCTGCTACGGCACAAACGCCGCGACGCTCAGCACCAGCGCGACGACGACCGCGATCGCGGTCTTCGCGACAAGCGAGAGCGCGCGGCCGGTGGCGGCGCCCTTGGCGACGTGCAGCGACTCGGACCAGCCCTTCTTCTTGATCGCCCACTCGGCGCCGCCGGCGCCGAGGCCGGCCCCCGCAACGCCGCCGATCACGGTGCCCAGGATGGGGATCGGGATGATGAACGTGCCGAAGAGCGCGCCGACAATGGCGCCGACGAGCGACGCGAGCATCGCGGTCTTGGACCCCTTGGCCTTGGCGGCGCCGGCGGCGGAGGCGAACGCCTCCACGATCTCGGCGATCACCGCGAGAACGATCGCCGCGACCAGCGTGCCCCAGTGGAACAGCTCCGGCTGCCACCACTGGCACAGCAGCGCGACGACGACCATTGTCCATATGCCGGGGAACGTGAGCAGCGTCATGCCAACGCCGACCAGGCTTGCGATGAGCACGATCGTCGCGGCGGCGTAGATCATCGCTCCATCATTGGCCGGGTGGGGGCGCGGATTGCCGGGGCGTGGGCGATCGGGCCGGAGGTGAGGAGTCTTTCAGGGCTCGGGCGGCTGGGAGGCCTCTCTCGCGGCGCCCTCATCCGCCACCGCTCCGGCGGCCGCGGCCTCAGCCTCGGCCTCTTCCCGTTTCTTGCGCTCGTCCGGGAACTCAAAGTCGGGCCGAGCGCCCCGCACGAGGTCGCGCACCCAGTCCTCGAGGGGCGCGTAGCGGAAGAGATCGAGCTTGATCGGGGCGGTCAGGCGATCGTGGCCGGAGCGCGGGAGGAGCCAGATGATGAATTTGTGCCACTTGGAGAGGTCGGCGGGCTCTTCGGGGTTGAGGTCGTTCGGAGCGATCTGCTCTCCCCCGGGCAGGGTGAGCGTGCGCGTCGTCGCGTCCCATGAATAGCGCCGCGACCTGACCATCGCAAAGAGCGCGAGCATGTACAGCCCGAGGCCCCAGCAGACCACGACGATCAGCCACTGCATGGGGATGTCGTAGGCGGAGAGGCCGGCGGGCGCGTTGTTCTTGGCGAAATACTCGTCGAGGCGGCCGAGCTCCGCCTGGGGGTCGCGCATGGCGGTGTGCTCCGCATCGAGCATGCCCAGCCCGGGCACCGCGAGCGCTTCGAGCCACTCTCGCTTGGCGCGGTCCACCTCGGAGATCTGCGTGATGTCGCGCCCGCGGAGCTCCGCGAGCGTGCCCTTGGGATCGAGCACGCCGGCGCTGAAGAGCTGTCCCGAGGACTGCGCGGCCTTGAGATAGTCGAGCTGCAGCCGCTCGGCGTGCAGCCGGCCGCGACGGGGATAGACGACCGTCGCGTCCCACACGGCCCAAGCCCCGAACGCCCAGAGCACGACCGTGATGATGATCATGCGCACGAGCCACGGCCGGGCCAGCGATGTGCGCGTGGGCCCCGGAGCGGCGGTCGCGTGGGCGGAGGGAGGCGTGGGAGCGGGTTGTTCGGTATTCGTCATTGCTCTCTCGGGGTTGGCCGCCCGGGGCGCGAAAGCCGGCCCGGGGGAGAGGGTATCGGCGTTCGCGCCCGCCGGCATCACCCGGTGGGTCGGCGGCAAGAGGGCCGCGGCCCTGCGGGAACCGGCGCGAGCTACCTCAGCCGTTCGGGAGTCAGCCGGTCGACGACGGCCAGGGCCCGTCGCCACCACCGCTCGCACACCCGCCTGCCCCGGGGCGTCGCGAGGAGGCTCTCGTATCCCCCGTCCCGCACCGCCTGGCGCGGGATGCGCGGGAACCGGTCGTCGGCCCCGAGCGCCCACGTGAGCCACTCGCTGTGGAGCCGGCGCGCCATCTCGCCGCGGGACGGCAGATCAAAGGGGTCGTGGGTATGCCAGCGCATGCCGGGCCGATTGTACGAACGGACGCGGCGCCGGCCCAGGGGCTAGAACGGCAAATGGCGGTCGAGGACTCCGAACCCGATCACCCCCGCGGCGGCCACGAGCTGCGAGGCGAGCCACGCGATGACCGGCCGGTGCACGGGGAGCCGCCAACGGACGGCGCCGAACCACATGGCGAGCACCCACGCCCAGGCCACGGCGCCCCCGAGCACCGACGCGAACTCTCCGGCCCCGCCAGCCTCCACGCCGCGGGTGACGAAGAGCCACAGGTCGAGCATGACCGCGCCGGCGAGAACGCCCCAGAGCAGCGCCAGCGCCGGGCCTGCATAGAGCAGCGACGCGGCGAGAGCGGGCCCGAGACCGCGGCGTCGCCGGGCCCAGACCAGGACTCCCGCGCCGCTGCCCAGCAGCCACACCACGAGGTAAATGATGGCCTCGCGGGAGTGACCCCCGAGGCTCTCGGCGAGGAGCGAGCCGGGCGAGTGAGGGAGGCGCGAGACCGGGCCGATGCGCGGGGCGATCCACGCCGCGAAGCCTGCGCAGCAGAGGAAGCTCGCCGCGCCGACCGCCAGGCCGAGGAGCGCGACGCGCAGGGGGCGAGCCGAATGGGTCGCGCGCATGGCCCACGCGAAGCTGACGGGCTCGATCAATCTGCCGAGCGTGATCGCCGCGCGCCGGAGGCTCGGCCGATCGCCGTGCTCGAACGACCACGGCGGAGGGCTCTCGCGCGGGGCGATGATCTGGCCCCAGAGCAGATCGCGCCCGCACTCCGGGCACACGCCCCGGACGGGCCACGCGCTCCCCCAGCTCGAGACGATCCCCGAGAGGTCGTACGAGCAGGCGGGACAGCGGGGTACGGGCGGCATGCGCCCAGCCTACCGACGCTGCTGCGCTCTTTGCCGACTGGAGGCTCGGCATTCCGGGGAGCTGAGTGGATGCGTGCCGAATCGCCTGGATCGCTGCCGCGACGCTCTTCAGGCGTCCAGCCGCTCCGCCTTCTCGATGACGACCGGCTCCAGGGGCACGTCCTGATGCCCCGCCTTGGACCCGGTCTTCACCTTGCGGATCTCGTCCACGACGTCCATGCCCTCGACCACCCGGCCGAACACCGCGTACGCGGCCCCGTCGGGCTGCGCACGGTCGAGGAAGTCGTTGTCCACGACGTTGATGAAGAACTGGGCGGTGCCCGAGTCGGGCCGGCCGCCGACGCGGGCCATCGCGATCGCGCCGCGCTTGTTCTTCAGGCCGTTCTTCCACTCGTTCGGGATGCCCTCGCGGGTCGGCTTCTGCTTCATGTCCGGGAGAAAGCCGCCGCCCTGGACCATGAAGTTGCCGATGACGCGGTGGAAGATCGTGCCGTCGAAGTGCCCGTCCTCGACGTACTGCGCGAAGTTCCTCGCGCTCTCCGGAGCCTTCACCTCGTCGAGTTCGAGGGTGATGTCTCCCTTGCTGGTCGTGAGCTTGAAGCGCATGGCAACTCCTGTGCTTGGGATCGGCTCCGCCCCCGGCCGATGGTAGGCGTGCGTGCGGAAGGCCGGTCGCGGCGCTCAAGCCTGCAACCACAATGAAAGAAGGGCGCCGGCACGGAGGCCGACGCCCCTGAGGGGGATGTCTGCGCGTTCGATCCGATCACCTGCGCGTCACGGTCACCTCCGCCCATGCGGACCACGCGGAGTCGCCCGCGCCGTTGCTCGCCCGCACGCGGTAGCGGAACGTGCCCGTGCCGCAGTTGTCGACGTGCGAGGTCGCGTCGGCGCCGACGCTGAAGAGCGTGCTCCCCGCCCAGGCGCCGCGCTTGCCCTGCTTCTGCCGCTCGATCTGGAAGCTCGACTCGTTGTCCGAGTTGTCGCTCCAGGTGACCGTCGCCGTGCGGTCGCGGTTGTTGGCCGCGGCGACGTTCGAGGGCGGGTCGGGGATGGCGCCGGCAGGAGGATCGACGATGATGGTCACCGCGTCGTCGTCGCTCAGCCCGCCCGAGTCGGTGGCCGAAGCGGTGATCACGTGCGTGCCGACCGAGAGCGCGGCGGTCGTGAACCCCGCGCCCGCGCCGATCGCCCCGTCGAGATTGCTCGTCCACGCCAGGCCGGCCGAGAGGTCGCCGTCCTCGCCGTCGGCCGCCGACGCGGCGAACGTGATCGTGTCGCCCTGCGTGAAGGCCGAGCCGTCCGCCGGGCTGGAGATGGCCACGACCGGCGCCGCGTTCCCGCCACCGCCGCCGGCGAGCGCCGCCAGCGCGTTGAGCACGCCGCCGGTGACGCAGCGCCCGCTGAGCGACCCGGCGGGCCGTGTCGAGCCGAGGATGCGCCCGACGACCTCGCTATACGTGAAGCCGGGATTCCGCTGGTACACGAGCGCCACGACGCCGCTGACGTGGGGCGCGGCCATGGAGGTGCCGCTCGACCACGCGTACGAGCTCGTCGGGTACGTGCTGGCGATATTCACGCCGGGGGCGGCGAGGTCCACCGTCGTCCCCCCGTAGTTCGAGAAGTCCGCCAGGTTGTCCCGGTTGTCCGTCGCGGCGACGGAGATGATGTTGTCGAGGTCGTAATTGGCCGGATAGAAGGGGGACGCGTCGTTGTTCGTGCCCGCGTTCCCCGCGGCCGCGACGAACACGTGGCCGACGCCCTTGGAGGCGTTGATCGCGCTGTAGAGCGCTGAAGAGAAGGGCGCCCCGCCCCAGGAGTTGTTCGAGACCTTCACGCCCTTGCCCGCCGCGTAGCTGACGGCGGCGATCGCGTCGGAGGTCGACCCGCCGAAGGGCCCGAGGAATCGTAGCGGCATGATCTTGCAGCGCCAGGTGACGCCCGCGACTCCCGCGCCGTTGTTGCCCTCGGCGCCGATGGTGCCGGCGGTGTGGGTGCCGTGCCCGTCGCCGTCGTCCGGGTTGCTGTCGCCGGAGTAGAAGTCCCAGCCGCGGACGTCGTCGGCGTACCCGTTGCCGTCGTCGTCGAGGCCGTTCGCGGGCACCTCGCCGCTATTGGTCCAGATGTTGGAATCGAGGTCGGGGTGCGACCACTGCGTGCCCGAGTCGATGACGGCGATCACGAAACCGGGGTCGCCGGTGGTGATGTCCCACGCCTCGGGCATGTCGATGTCGGCGTCGGCGATCCCGGTCTGGCCCTGGATGCTCTGCCCGGTGTTGTGCAGCCCCCACTGGAGAGAGAAGTAGGTGTCGTCGGCGTTGGCCGCCTTGCGCTGCACGTAGTCGGGCTCGGCGAAGCGGACGGAAGGGTCCGCGCCCAGGATCGCGACGGCCC
>Ga0196977_1000902_pt1 | contig 12962 bp, 18 predicted proteins | sample S3v_1013CmetaG_FD_148634 | JGI IMG/M metagenome (GOLD analysis project Ga0196977, IMG submission 148634) | Soil microbial communities from Anza Borrego desert, Southern California, United States - S3+v_10-13C | ecosystem: Environmental > Terrestrial > Soil > Desert | place: USA: California...
GGTTGGGGTTGAAGGCGATGGGATCGTCGACAAGAGCGAGCATGGAAGCATCGCTTTCAGTATCTCCCACCCCCACTGATTCTTTAAGGGTAAGGTTTTCTTTCTCGACGGCACGCTTCAGTATCGTCGACTTGTTCATAATGAGATGCTCGTCAACGATCTCGCCAGTGAAGCGGTTCGACGGGCCGGTCTCATAGAAAGTACCGTATGCCTTGTCAAAGCCGAGCTCATAGCAGAAGCCGTCCACGATGAAGAACGGCGAGTGGGAGACGGCAAGGAGGAAGTAGTCCTTGGTCTTGAGTTCTGTAATAAGGTCACGAGTGTAGCGGTAGGTACGGTGCCGCATCTCCTCAATTACCTCTCCTGCGACATCCGCTACGTCTCCGTACGGTATGCCCTTTAAATGCTTGGCGAAGGCATGTACAACCTTTTTGATGTACGGTTCGTATTCGCCCTGGCGGTTGAGCCATTCTTCCTTTGCCTTTGCGTAGTATGCACGGGCATCTTCCGGAAAAACTTCCCTGAGCACGAGCCGGTCTACAAGCTCGATGAGAAGGGACGAACGGAAAACGGTTCCGTCTATGTCGAATACTGCGACTGGGCGCTGTTCCATATTCATATGTTACCAAAAGCAAAACGCCTCCCCGGGGGGAGACGCGATTTTGCAAAGAAAGAGCTTTCAAGCGGACTGCTGAACCAAGGGTTCGCCGTTTCGGATTTGAGATCTGTGATCAGTTCGTTTCCTTCCTTCGGGAAAAGGTCGGATTCTTCCGCGGAGGCATTCTGGATTCGGGATTCCCGATCCCGTTCCCTCAGAGCGTGTACACGCGCCCTGGAACACCGCTTTGGCATTGAATCACTTCCCTCTAGCCTCAGAATTGTCGCACCCAGGGTACAGCAGCCCGCTAAGGATATTAATCGACCGTGCCTCTAATGTCAACTACTTCGCCTTCGGCCAAATATTCGCTGCTGGTGGCCAGAGAAGCGTAAGGGGGTGGCTATCACAATCATGCGGTCGCGCCGGACACACATATCGGCCATACAAAACGAATCCGTTATTTACGTACTTCCAGTCTTTTTTAGGAATAAGAGCTTCAAGGTCCTTGGATATTTTCGTGAGGTCCGTGTTGTCGGTGAGGTCGAAACGGATCGCAAAGCGGCGGACATGGGTGTCCGTAGGTATGCCCTCCCAGATGTCATAGAGCTCGCCGAGTACGACATGGGCTGTCTTGTACGCGACTCCGGGAAGCGTTATGAGTTCTGCCTCGGTCTTTGGCACTTTTCCACCGAAGTTATCCATGACCACCTTTCCGGCTGCGATCAAATTCTTTGCCTTAGCTGCATTGAATGTTATTCCCCTCGTTTCGTTGATAAGCGTGTCGAGGTCGGCACTGGCAAAGTCTTCAGCTGACTTGTACTTTTTGAAGAGAAACGCGTCAGTTACTTCGTTCACCTTCTTGTCCGTGCACTGCGCCGAGAGCATGACGGCAGCGACGAGCTGGAACGGAGTGTCATAGTGAAGTTCTGTTTTGGGCTTTGGGTAGGTGTCCTTGAGGTACGCGACAAGCTTTGCCGCCCGCTCTTTCCTTTCAATCATTTTATCCATATAAAATCCGGTTGGCCGTCAATCGTCCCATTTCTATAGCTCCGTGTACAGTCGAAGCGTGTCCCGCGTCGTGTGATGCTTCGCCGCAATAAAAGATCGTGTTGGCAATCGGTTCCTGGATCTCGGTGCGCGCTGTTCCCATGCCGAGTTTAGGGTAGCTGTACGACCCCAGGATATAGGGATTGTCCGACCAGGAAGAAAAGCGTGCCTGCATGACCTGTGAACGAATACTTTCTCCGACGGCACTTGCGAGATCTTCGATACCGGCCTCAATGGCCGCGTCAGAACCCATCCCAGTTAACTTCGTAGCTCGAGGCCCTCCGCTATATCCGGTTACGATAGTCACCCCTTCCTTTTTTTGCTGCCAGAAATGACCATAGAGGCCGCGCGTATCGACCATGCGAAAGTCAGGCACTTCGCCGGTAAGCCAGAATATGCATTTCGCGTTATCGCCGTAGCCAATACGGCCTACAGCATCGACAAACGAGGCGGGCAATCCGGGCACAAAGGAAATGTCTCCTTTCTGGAGAACTCCTATGGAAGCGGTCAAAACCACGAACGAAGCCTCAAAAACAGTACCGTTGGCACAAGAGACTACAGCACTTCTTGCTTCCCATGTGACCTCATTCACGGGGTGCTCAAGACGTACTTCCAAACCGCCGGCGAGCATATCGAATATGCGGTCGTATCCATCGAGAATCCGGAAGTTCCTCTCACCATTGCTTGCGCGTGCGTATTCTTCTGAAAGCGACGCGATACTGAGGTCGTCCGGATCTGCTCCCTCAACATCTCCTATATGCCGCTTCGCAAAAAAGCGGACCTCCTCAGGGACGTCTTGCGCGTCTATGTACGCAGAGAGAGATAGATTTGGATCCTTGCAATCGTCAATCGACTTCTCGGCATCATACATGGCCGCCATGAGCTCCCTGCTGTCCGCGCGTATGCTACCTCCTTCCCCATATACTCGATAATCGGACAGCCCCTTATACGACCATTCCTCGGTTGCAAGGTTCGCAGCCTTCACGAGTTCCCAGGTTATTGCGTGCTCTCCGTGTATGAACTCAGCGCCGAGTTCAACCGTGCCGTGCGTTCGATCGGTTTTAACGCGGCCTCCGACATAATCCTGGGCCTCAAGTATAACTACCTTCTTACCTGCATCAGCAAGAATTCGGGCGCAGGAAACGCCGGCAGCTCCGGCTCCTATAACCACGACGTCGTACTTCTCCATCTAGCTATGCCTCAGCCTGCTTAAACGCGAACCGATACGCGAGGCTTGCGAGGATGCCGGCCGCGACAACCGCCAGTATGAATTTCACCAGTGGCCCGACTACTGGAACGATACCTATGAGGCTCAGTACAAGCACGCCGAGGACGGCGTCCTTCCATGTAATTTCACGGCTCTCGGTAAAGCGCGAGAGCGCATGGCGGCGGAGAGCCGCTCCTGCGATCACGCCTGCGTATATGTAGGAGAGGAAAAGTAGAAGAAGATACAGGACTCCGAGAAGAAGAGCGATGCCCGCTCCTACGAAGGAAAGCAGAAGAAGGAATATCAGTATGGGAGTCGCTACGAAAAGCGCGAAGCCCAGAAGCGCGAAGAGTGCGATGCGGCGTCCTCCCGAAGAAAGCGAGAGATCGGCAATCCTCCCCGCAAACATCGGGAACAGGCCGACGAGAAGTCCGGCGACTATCATTGCTGCAATCGTGCGCACCACAAGAAAGACTCCAGCCCCAGCGACAGCGAACTTCCGTGCCTCTTCCTTTGTAGGGACATATGCATACGAGCCTGTGTAGATCACTCCTCCGTCGATAACGGCTGAGGTCGGTATGGCCGCCTGTTCGGGGGCGTTGTACCTGAGAGCTCCTGCTATATGTGTGCCCTCTTGGATCGTGAAGCGATCGGAGGCGATGATCTCGACATCCCCGGCAAAGTCCCCCGCAAGCACGATATCGCTTCCGTAGACGGTAACCGGACCCGAAGCTCCTCCTGTTATCTCGACCGTTCCCCCGACGATATAGACGCCGCGGGCCTTGCCGGACACCTTGACCGACCCTGCGGCGGCTGCGACATCACCGGCAACGTCGCTTGTTATGTGGAGGCTTCCGGCTGCGGCGCGTACATCTCCCCCCACAGGGCGTTCGATAACGACGGTTCCTCCGGCTGCAAGAACATCTCCCTGAACAGGCGCGTATACGCCGATATTCCCACCCGCCACCGTGAGATCGGCAGGCAAATCGGTGGAGATGGTCACGTTCGCACCTGCTACGTACGCATTATCAGGAACAGGCTCGGAAAGAGTAAGCGTCTGTTCACCAGCAAAGGTAGCCGCCAAGCCCGAAAGCGGGAAGGAAAAAATGAGAAGCGCGAGTAGTGCCCGCTTCATACGCATGAGGTTATGGTATCACGGGATGAGATATGGCAAATTCTCTTGTTTTGAGCCTCCAGACGATAAGAAAGAGAAGGACTGAGAGCACGAAAGACGCTAGGCAGTATATGCAAAGGGCCTTGATGACGAAGATCTGGAGGTAAAGAAAATATAAGGAAGCCAATAGACCGACAACGCTTGCCCAGTAGAGGATACGGGCAAGGACGGGACGCGCAACGGCGAGCATGACGGCCGCAAGAACGAAGAAGAGGACATAAAAGCCTACGCCGTATATAGCGAGCGGGATGCCGAAGAGGCGCGAGTATTCACTCTGCGCGACAGTATTGCACTGGTCAAGAGCGTCAATGCCGCAGGAGAGCGCGGTATTGGAGAGCGCCGACTGCGCAAGGTACCAGGAGTCTGCGAGACCTAAAAAGGCCAGCACCAGGATGATGGCCAGAAGCGTCGAGCGTTGCATGTCCCCCTATCCTAGCACAGTGCTATTCTTCCTCTATGAACGAAGAGGATCTGAAGCAGAAACTTACCCCCGAGGAATACCGCGTGCTTCGGGAAGGCGCTACGGAAGCTCCTTTCTCTGGCAAGTACGTTGATAACCATGAGGACGGCATGTACCGCTGCAGGGCGTGCGGGGCCGCTTTATTCTCCTCTGACAAGAAGTTCAATTCGGGTTCAGGCTGGCCTTCTTTTACCGACCCTGCAGTAGCTGAGAATGTTGGTACAAGGCCTGACGACAGCCACGGCATGCACCGCACTGAGGTGTACTGCAAGAACTGCGGGAGTCATTTGGGTCACGTGTTTGATGACGGGCCCAGAGAAGCGGGCGGCAAGCGGTACTGCATTAATTCCGTCTGTCTCGATTTCGAGACTAGGACATGAACAGGCCGAGGGTGAAGAGGCCTGCGCCTGCGGCAATAAAGGACTGTGCGGTCAGGGCAAAGCGGCTTCTGAAGTATCTTTTCCATACATGCCGGCGTACAGGATGACTTCCTTCAGGATGAAAGGTCATCGCGATCTGAGGGAAACGGAACAGAAGGCCGGCTATCAGCGCAAAAACGCCGAGTTGAATAAGTACGTATGTCATTGCCCTCAGCGTACAGAACGTACAAAAAGAACTGATGAACTTATTTCAGCTCCAGCTTGAATCGAACGGTTGCGGTATCTGCAATACGTTCCTTCTTCCTGACCTCTGCCTTAAGGGGAAGCAGATACGTTCCGGATCTACTATCCGGGAATATAGACGTCTTCCACGTCGTTTGGCCGACCGTGACGCGCACTGGTAGAGAACCCCATCCTTTTGCTTGCTTGCCGAATTTCGCTTTTATTTCCGAAGCTTCCTTTTCGGGAAGTCCCAGAAAACGCCAGCTGCTTGTGCCGGAATATACAACAACCTTTGAAGTGAACGAGTATTCAGGCATGACACACTGCCCTTTCGGGATGCTTTTCAAAATACCGCTGATGATATTCCTCTGCGGGATAGAAGGCCGAGGCTTTAGTAATTTCTGTGGCAATGGTTTTCGGGTAATAGTTCGAGGCTAGCTCATCCCGTACTTTCTCTGCGATCGCTCGCTCCTCGTCGTTCGTATAGAAAATGGCGGAGCGGTACTGCGTCCCTACGTCAGGGCCTTGTCTGTTCATTTGGGTCGGATCATGGAGCGAGAAGAATTTCCGTACCAGATCTTCGTAGCTTACTTTTGCAGGGTCGTACTCAACCTCAACGGTCTCAGCGTGCCCGGTCGTACCTGAACACACGCTCTCATATGTCGGATGCTCCGTATGCCCGCCCGCATATCCGCTTACGGCCTCGATTACTCCCGGCGTCTTCCGGAACGCGTCCTCTATTCCCCAGAAACACCCCGCTGCAAAATACGCCTTTTCCATACCTTCACTATACTCCTGAAACCTTCCGGACACATGAAGGGTTCTAAAAAGCGGAGGGCATTGGATCCTTACAGCATATGATCGAGATGCGCCTGCATCTTGTCGCGTCCGGACATCCGCACGCGTCTTATCCCTAATATATTCCGTATGGGCATCTTCAGAGCTCTCGGACTCGGGATACTGATCATCATGCTTGGATTCCTTGTTCCCGAGGTCCTTAAAGAAGCCGAACGAACTGCCGTACTTTTCCTAAGAGGAGCTGGCGCAAGCGCACTTACTGCAACTGAGTTAATCGAGCAAGCCTCATCGACTCAGTCGCACACCACGCTTCGCCGCCTCACTCTTCCAAAAGCACCGCAAATCGTTTCCTTCTAATCCACAGGCCGGACTTACCTCCGGTCTGCTTGTTTACATGCGAAAGCGGCGCTCCGAGGAGCGCCGCTTTCAGCCTGTCGAATCGTTACATCGACGGAGAGCTCATCGGCATGCCGCCGGATGCGCCGCTCTTGTTTCCTCCCATCACTCCTGCGAGTACGAGAACAATGCCGAGCACTGCATGGAGCCAATGGTCGTTGCCGTTCATGAGCACGAGACCGAGAAGCGTGCCGCCGCTTGGGATCAAAAGGAAGCCGAGAACTGCAAGCACGAGATACACCGCGCCGAGTATCTTGAGCCATGCTGCCGACTTCATTGGTGCCGTGAAGGCAACGACGAGAAGGATAAGGCCGAAGAGAAGATGCACGATGTCATGAACCGTGTTCGTCTGGAAGATTCCCATTTCGCCAGCGATGCCGCTGTTCATGAAGCCGAGAATGCCTACGAGCACGAACACGATACCGAACACAATTGCGAGCGTTTTAGCCATAGAAGTGGTTAATGATGGTAACGGTTGGTACTGATACAGGCATAGCGCCCTATCATTGCCTTAAGTATATCCTCCTCAATATGAGGGAAAGCTGAACTGTAGGGGGCTGTGGATAGCCTCAAGATGGCCTGAACTCGTTCGTTCCTTCGTCTTCCCTGCGGTGTATATGCTCGTCGCCGTGGCCGAAATAATGGCCCACTTCGTGCCAGATAGTATCCCGCACGACCCTGCGGATGTGATCGATAAGCTCTCCGCCCGTTTCGTGTAAAAGTTCTTCTGCTTCAAGCAGGGTCGGGAGCCGATACACCGTTATGGTATCCGGCAGCGTGCCTCCCGTGCCGTACCCTTCGCCCCGCTCGGTAAGCGGCACTCCTTGGTAGATGCCGAGGAGCGTATCTCCCTCCCCGAGAGCTTCAAGCTTCCGCACCTCGTCGCTCGGCTCGTCTTCAACAAGCACGGCAACGTTCGCGATTCGTTCCCTGTACGGGGAAGGAACCTTGGCCCACTCCTTCTCGACCAGTTTTTTGAATTCAGGCTCGTCCATATACTTTGGAAAGGCGCGCAAAAGGCAGGAGGAATGAAAGCGAAAGAAGCGCTAGGCCGAGAAGGTAGCCGCCGATCACATCCGAAACGTGATGGGCGTTTAGCATGATGCGGCTTATTCCTACGAGGAGTATCACGGCGCCTGGGATGAGAAGTGTTAATCGGTATCCTTTTTGATATAGGTATACGAGCATAAAGCCATAGAGCGCCATGACAGCAGTGGCATGCGCGCTCGGAAACGAATAGGAAGGAAGCGTATCGAACCACTGGAGTGCGTCGGGGCGCGTGCGTGCGATCACGTCCTTAAAGAGACGATTCAGGAAGAGCACGACGGCCAGGAGGAACGCCAAGCGAAGCACTTCCCTGCTTGAAAGGCGCATGAAGTACGCGAATCCTACGGCGACAGTAATAATCCCCACGCCGCCACCAAGGACAGTAACCGCAAGAAAGAAGCTGACGACGTCGAAAGTCTGAAGCGGCGCAATAGCCCTGATGACGGCAGCATCAAGAGCGTGGATCTCAGGCACCAAATGCAGGACAAGCATAAGCGCGCCGAAGCACGACCCGGAGATGAGCGCGGTAAGGGCCCAGGTACGCATACAGGCTACGATACCTCGCCTATAGAAAAAGCACACGGCTTGTGCCGTGCGCTTTTTCTTTCAAAGAAGCGGGTTAGAGCTGCGCGTCGAGCTCTGCCTTGATCTCCGCGAGGAACTGAGCGGGAGAACGCCCCGAGAGGAGCTTCTTCCCTACGATAACCGTAGGAGTGCCATTTATTCCGAGTGAGACTCCTTCGCTGTAGTCGGCCTTGATAGCTGCCTCGTACGTGGCCTTCTTCTCGTTCATGAGCGCGCTTACGCGGGCTGCATCGACGCCTTCCATGCCTGCGGTAAGTGCTTCGATCGAAGCAAGGTCGCCGAAGCCCTGGTCGCCTTCGTCGTCCTGCGCTTCCATCATCGTCCGGAACCACTCGCCGAAGCGGTCAGGATAGAGCTCGAAGAGCGCGCGTCCGTAGAGCGCTGCCGTTATGGAGTCCTCTCCGAGGAAGTGGAAGTCCTTAAACACGATCTTCGTCTTGCCTGAAGTCACGTACTCCATGAGTTCGGGAGTGACGGCAAGCTCAAACTGCTTGCAGAACGGGCACTGATAGTCATAGAAGACGGCGACGGTCGTAGGCGCGTCGGGGTTCCCGATAAAGGGACTATCGGTCGATACGTCCGCTATATCTACCTTAGGCGCTGCGTTCGGATCGTTCGGGTTGGTTCCCCTCACGCCTCCTCCGTATATGAGGGCGACGGCGATGAGGCCCGCGCCCAGGAGCACTGCGATCGGGGTTAGATACTTCTGCGTAAACTCGCTTTCATTAGCCATATATCTCTGTTACCTGCAATGGAACTATTCTAGCATCCCCTTAACGGGAGCGCCTCTTGGCCTTCTTAGTGGCCTTTTTCACCGTTTTCCTTACTGCTTTCTTAACGGCCTTTTTCACCGCTTTTTTGGCTGTGCGCTTTGTAGCCTTCCTGGCGCCCTTGGATACCTCGCGCTTCACCATCTGCCAATTGCGCTTCAGTTCTCCGGCTGCGGCGCGAAGATCCTTGCGGTCCACCGAGCGCACGCCTTCGTACACGGCGGCAGCCTGGTCGACAAGGCGAGCCATTGCCTTCTGGTCGAGGCGCTTGAGCTTCTTTGCTTCGCGCACTACTTCCTGCTTCATACCCTTCGCCCACTTGCTTGCCGCTTGACGATGCTTCTTGGCTTTTTTGTCACCGTAGAAGTAGTAGGTGGCGCCGGCTGCCGCTGCTGCGGCGAGCACTCCTGCGCCCACTTCCATTGCGGTCTTCGCATTGCTTCGCTTCTTCGTTGCCATACGTGCGTAAAATTAGTGATTATTTCCGTTTCTTGCGGCGTGTGCTCTTCTTGAAAAGCGGGAGGAACAAGCTCGCAAGCTTGAACCCACGCACTTTCCTGCGCGCATCTGCGACATCCTCCCGTATCGCCACGGTCTCCTCCTCGATATCGTCCCCTATACGATTCAGCGTCCGGAGTAACCGGACGGCATACACTAGAGCGACGATAAGAACGAGAGCGACGACGACCGTCGCAACCGTTGCGACGCCGAAGAACACATCCATCTTTAAGAAATCGGTCATGGAACTGGACTAGTATACCTCGTAATGCTGAGGTTGGTGTGAATTTCTGAAGAAAAAGCCCCCGCATCACTGCGGGGGCTTTTCTCGCCTACGATTATATGAACGTAAGTGCCTTCCCTATCTTCCCTGCACGTCCTGTGCGGCCGATGCGGTGGGTATAGTCCTCGTACGTCGCCGGGAGATCATAGTTGATGACGTGCGAGACGCCGGAGATATCGAGGCCGCGGGCGGCGACGTCTGTCGCCACAAGCACCCTGACCTTGTCCTGCTTGAAGAGCCCGAGGGCCTTCTGCCTGCGTCCATGGGTCTTGTCGCCGTGGATGCTTTCTGCGGGCACGCCTGCGCGCAGGATGTCCTTCGTGAGGCGCTCAACGCCGTGCTTGGTGCGTCCGAAGACGAGTACCTTGTCGAATTCAGGCTGTTTGAGAAGCTCTATGAGCTGCTCGAACTTGCGTCCGGGCTCGATACGAATGACGTCCTGATCGATGGTATGCGCGGTATCGCGGGTCTTAACCGAGATGCGGACTGGATCCTTGAGAAAGGCACCGATGAGCTTCTCGATCTCACGCGAAAGTGTCGCGGAAAAGAAGAGCGTGTGGCGCGCTTCCGGCATGAATCCCATGATGTGACGCATGTCGTCGATGAAGCCCATGTCGAGCATGCGGTCGGCCTCATCAAGAACGACAGTATTGAAGTTCGAGAGGTCGAGGGCCTTGCGCTCGATAAGGTCCATCAGGCGTCCCGGCGTACCGATGACGAAGTTCGGATGGCGGCGCAATACGCGGAGTTGCGGGTCGATGCCTGCACCTCCGACGCAAGTGACTGAGTTGATGTTCAGCCGCTTGGCGAAGCCATAGAATTCCTCCTCGATCTGGATGGCCAGTTCGCGGGTAGGGACCATGATGAGCACGCGCTCGTCACGGTCCCGGAGCACCTTGTGAATGAGCGGGATAAGAAAGGCCGCGGTCTTTCCGGTACCGGTGTTAGCAATACCAACGACGTCGAATCCCTTGAGGACATGCGGAATCGCCTGGTCCTGGATGGGAGTCGGGAGCGCGTATCCTTTGGAAACAATATTGTCCTTAAGGCGCTCATCGATCGGGAAATCGGTGAACTTGTGGATAGGGGTGAAAGCAGGCGTCTCTTCAAGAGTCTGCGCTTTGTTCACGAGCTTTGAGATGTCGACTGACATCTCCTGATAATTTCGTTTGCCTGCACGGGGCTTTGCGCCCTGGGGGCGTGCGCCGCTGCGGTTGGGGCGCGAGTCGCTGAAGCGATCGTATCCCCGAATGTTGCGCGGAGGACGACGTCCGTCGTTCCGGCGCATATAAACAGTTGCCATATTAATTGTCTGACTAGTGCCCCGAAACGCCTTCGGAGCGGTTGGTATAAACCCTGGTGCGTTACCAGACCAAGCGGTCTCGAGAGTTTCCTGGGCCTTAGTATTCCCGGGCGTAGGGGCTGCCTATGCCAAAACTAGGAGAACGATTGTGGGGATACTATAGCAGGCTTCAAAGGTTTCTGCAAGGTTCGTACATTTCTTGAGAGCATGCGTACGACCCCCGGCGTATACTAAGACCATGAACATGTTTAGGCCTGTTAAGGCCAAGACCGTGAAGGATTACCTTGCCTCAGTACCGAAAGAACGAAAGGAAGCTATGGTATTTATCCATAACCTCATTCGCAGTACGGTTCCGAGTCTCAAACCGCACTTCTCGTATAACATGCTCGGGTACGGCTCTTTTCCATACAAAAATCATAAGAAAGAGGTTGTCGACTGGCCTACGGTTGCGCTCGCTAACCAAAAGCAGTACATCAGCTTGTACGTATGCTCCCTTGATAAGGGCAAGTATCTCGCCGAGAGGTACAAGGATGAGCTCGGAAAGGTAAGCGTTGGTAAAAGCTGCATCCGCTTCAAGAAAATCGAAGACGTGCATCTACCCACGCTGAAGAAGGTACTGCGGCAAGCAGCTAAGAACCCGGGTCTTAGCTAGGGTGAGCAGTGTATCGGCAATCTGGTCGGTGTTCGCTCCTACGCAAGCCTGTTTTCTAGCTCGCATCGTAATGATTCGAGGTCTGTATAAAGCACGGCTTCCATTCCTATGCTCTTAGAGGCTTCAACATTCTCCAATCGATCATCAATAAAAATTGCTTCGCTAGCCTCTACCTCGAGCTGTTCTAGTGCATACCGAAATATATCCGGGTGGGGTTTAGCCATTCCTATCTCGGCTGAGCAAATGACCGTATCAAATAATCCCTTGATCTCTCCGATTCTTAGGATGTCCCTAAAGAATTCAGGGGATGCATTGCTGCAAACGGCAAGCTTGTAGTCAGGCTTCAACGAGCGTATAAAATCTACCAGCTCGTGGTTTATCTGTGCAGTATTGATCCATTCAGTTCGTACTGCCTCGCCGCTTGTTCCGGCCAAACTCCCTATTGTTTCAAAGAAGTCTCCTTCTGTTATCTCTCCCATGTCTACAGGCTTGTCGTACTCTGCCTGGAGTTCTGAGACGTCCTCTTGAGGAAGTCGTCTCTTATACCACTCTGTACCAAGATCGTTACAGAGAACTCCAAAGAAATCGAAGATAATCGCTCGAATCACGGAGGAAGTATAGCAATGCTCTGGCTGTCTGGGACCTTGGAACCAGGCTATTTGCGAGCTAAGGCAGTAAATACATGCCAGTGCTGAATTCCTTGGTTATAGGTAGGGCCGTCATATTCCTCTTCCCGTAACTCAAGGATTTCCATATCAGAGAGTAGTTGCTCCACTTCCCTGCGAGAGTGAAGCGTCATATCTTTTCGCTTATTTCGATAGTCATTGCTACCAAACAACTGGGTCACGAGTATCCCTCCGGGTTTGAGAGATGCTTTTGCCTTTAGAAACACTCTTTCGAAAGATTCTGGGGATACAAATGGCAGTGAATAGCGTGCATTAATGAGATCAAACGTATCCGGTGGAAACGTATAATCTTCGAACCGAGATACTACAACTTCTAGACGTTCCTTCTCTCCAAGCTCCTCAGCTCGTTCAACTATTCCCGGTTCAACATCTAGAATAACAATCTTTCCAAAACCCTCTCCCAATAGATATTTGGTTTCATTAAGTGCTCCTGCACCCATATCGAGAGCAGCTTCTTTCTCTTGTACAAGCTTTATGGCCTCTTGAAGAAGATCATCGGGCGGGCGCTGTTCTGTGAATACATCCCATCTTTTAGAGGCTACGTCCATATAGCAAGTATACCTTTGCTGGCAGTCTGGGACGACATTGGAACTTTTCAAATACAAAAACAGTCTGCCCAAGCAAACTGCTTTTGCAGACCGGATTTAACTAACTACTGACATTTGCTCGGGCTGATAGGTAAGCTGAAATCCTTCGTCTTCGAGCATGGACGCGAGTGTCAGCAGTGCTTCCTCATCATTTACGAGTTCTGGGGGAAAGGGTGCCGCGATGAAGAGTCCATCTTCTGCCCTGTCGGCAAAGGTTATGCACCTTTTGCCTTTCCAGTCGTACGCCATCATTGTGTACTCGATTTCGT
>Ga0196977_1000903_pt1 | contig 12960 bp, 9 predicted proteins | sample S3v_1013CmetaG_FD_148634 | JGI IMG/M metagenome (GOLD analysis project Ga0196977, IMG submission 148634) | Soil microbial communities from Anza Borrego desert, Southern California, United States - S3+v_10-13C | ecosystem: Environmental > Terrestrial > Soil > Desert | place: USA: California...
CGATCTCGACAGCGACGGCGTAGTTGACGGCGGCGACACGGACGGCGACGGCATTCGCGATCCCGTCGATGCGAACGATAACGTGTTCGGCGATGCGGATGCAAATGACGACGCGCCCGACACCGACAACGACGGGCTGCCCGACTACACCGATCTCGACGCGGACAACGACGGCATCAACGACGTGGAAGAAAGCGGCAACGGCGATCTCGACCTGGATGACGACGGCGTAGTGGATGGCGGTGACGTGGACAACGACGGCATTCTCGATCCGGCCGATTCGAACGACGGCGTGTACGGCGATCCCGACGCGAACGATTCTTCGGCCGATACCGACGGCGACGGCACGCCTGATTACCAAGACCTGGATGCGGACAACGACGGCATCAACGACCTGAGCGAATCCGGCAACGGCCCCGACGCAAACAACGACGGCATGGTGGACGGCAACGATTCGGACAACGACGGCATTCTCGATCCCGCCGACGGCAGCAACGGCACTTACGGCGACGGCCCGGGCAACAGCGATGACGCGACGGACACCGACGGCGACGGACGTCCCGATTACCAGGACGTGGATTCGGACAACGACGGGGTGAACGACGGCATCGGTGACGAAACGCCGAACGAAGATTGCGACGGCGACGGCATCTCGAACTACCTCGACGCGGACGCCTGCGACCTCATCATCCCGCAAGGCTTCTCACCGAACGGCGACGGCGTGAACGATTTCTTCGAGATCGTCGGCATCAGCGCGTTCACCGGCAACAAGGTGACCATCTTCAACCGCTGGGGCAACATCGTGTTCGACGGGACGGGCTACAACAACGGCACCATCCGCTGGGACGGCACGAACTCCGGCGAGCTCAGCCTCGGACAAGGTCCGCTGCCGGAAGGCACGTACTTCTACATGATCGATCTCGGTGACGGCAGCGCGGTATTGTCCGGCTACGTGTACCTCAACAGACAATAATCGAACCTGCGTAAAAAAGAAAAAATGAAAAAGCTCATCATCGCCAGCATCGCCGTCATCATCCTCGTGATGCCCGCAGAAGCGCAGCAGGATCCGCAGTTCACGCACTACATGTACAATACGCTCAGCGTGAACCCGGCTTACGCCGGCAGCAGGGAGGTGCTCAACATCAGCGCGCTTCACCGCCAGCAATGGATCGGCCTCGACGGCGCGCCCTCGACGCAGACCTTCTTCCTGCATTCGCCGCTGAAGAATAAAAAAATGGGTCTCGGCTTTTCGGTAGTGAACGATCGCATCGGCCCGGTGGGGCAAACGTTCATCTACGCCGATTACTCGTACACGGTGCGCCTCGCTGAAAAATTGAAGCTGAGCTTCGGCATAAAGGGCGGCGTGAACTGGTTCCAGCCGAAGATCGCTGCGCTGAGCACGATCCAGGCGAACGATCCTTCGTTCACCGGCAGCACGATGGAAAGCGTGGTGAAACCGAACGTGGGCGCGGGCATCTACCTGCATCACGACAATTGGTACCTCGGCGCCAGCTCGCCGCGCCTGGTGGAAAATAAATTCAGCCTGGGGCGCGTGGGTAACGACACGACCTCGTTCATCGAGCTGCGCCACATGTTCTTCATCGGCGGGCTCGTGCTGCCGGTGGCGGACGGGCTGAAGCTGAAGCCCACGGTGAAAACGAAGCTGGTGCAGAACGCGCCCATCTCCATCGACGCTACGCTCGAAGCGCTGATCCGCGACAAGTTCTCCGTCGGCGGCGGCATGCGCTACAAGGACAGCTTCTACGGCATGGCCGGCTACCAGTTCTCCAGCCAGCTGCGCGCAGGCATCGCGTACGATTACACTTCGACACGCCTGCAGAACGTGAACAACGGCACCGTAGAGATCATGCTCAGCTACGATTTCCTGAACAAGCAGAACAAGCTGCGCTCGCCGCGTTACTTCTGATCTTTTAAAAACAGATGACGATGAAAAAATTAATTGCTTCGATCTGCTTTCTCATTTCGATCCCGCTCGTAACGAAGGCGCAATCGCTGACGGAAAAGCGCGCGGAAAAATTCTTCAACCGTCTTGCTTACGTGAAGGCCGCCGAGCTCTACCAGCGCGCCGCGAAGCAGAAAAGCAACGATCGCGTTTACGAGCGCCTGGGCGATTGCTACCGCCTGATGGGCCGCCCGGGCCAGTCGGAAACCTGGTACGGCAAAGTGGCGCAGGGCGCTTCTCCCAGCCCCGCCTCCCTGCTCTATTACGCGGAAGCGCTGCGCGCCAATGGAAAATACGCCGAGAGCCAAATGTGGATCTCGAAATACTACGCGGTGAAAGACGGCGACACGCGCGCGAAGCAGTATGCGTCAGCGGCCGACGATCATTATGAAAAGCTCACGGCCCAGCAACCGTATTTCAGCATCCGCAGCCTCGAGGTGAATACCGTGCAGGCGGATTTCGGCGCGGCGTTCTTCCAGGACAAGATCGTATTCGCCTCTTCGCGCATCGACAAGGTAAGCGTGCAGAACGTGCACACCTGGAACAACATGCCGTTCCTGAACCTCTACGTTTCGCCGCGCGACAAGGAAGGCAACCTCGGCTCGGCGAGCACGCTGAACAAGCGCATCAACTCGCGCTATCACGAAGGACCGTCCTGCTTTTCGGCGGACGGGAACACGCTGTACTTCACCCGCAACAATTACTTCAACAAAAAATTCGGCAAGGACAGCAAAGGCGTCAACAACCTGAAAATTTTCCGCGCGACGCAAGCCGGCGGCAGCTGGAAGGAGGAAAATCTTTCCATCAACAGCGACGAATTTTCCGTGGGCCATCCCGCGCTTTCTCCCGACGGCAGGTATTTGTATTTCGCCAGCGACATGCCGGGCGGAAAAGGAATGACGGATATTTATCGTGCGGAGATCAAAGCCGACGGTACGCTGGGCGCGCCGGAAAATCTCGGCGAGGGCATCAACACGGAAGGAAAAGAGATGTTCCCTTTCATCGATGCGAACGGCAATTTGTTCTTCGCTTCCGACGGGCAGCTGGGCCTGGGCGGGCTGGATGTTTTTTATGCGCCGTCGAACGCGCAGAACGGTTTCGGAAAAGCGATCAACCCGGGCGCGCCGGTCAATTCGCGGGCGGATGATTTTGCGCTCGTGCTCGACGCTTCAGGCCAATCCGGTTACCTGAGCAGCAACCGCGAGGGCGGAAAAGGCGACGACGATCTTTACGCGATCACCTCGCTGCGCCCGCTGAAGAAAACGTATTTCGTGAAAGGAATTGCGAAAGACAAGGCGTCTTCCGCCGCGCTGCCCGGCGCTACGATCACGCTGCAGGACGCGGACGGAAACATTCAGACCGCGAGCAGCGACGCCAACGGCAATTACCAGTTCGAGATCGAGCCGGGAAAAAATTATTCCATCGTCGCTTCGGCGAAAGATTATTTCGAGCTGCGCGCTTCGGCGGCGCTGTCTGCTTCCAGTGATGCCACGGAATTGCCGAAAGACCTGCTGCTGGAAAAAGATCCCGGGCTTTCGCTTTATCTCCTCGTGAAAGAAAAGAACAGCAGCACGCCGCTCGAAGGCGTGAAGCTCACGATCACCGACAACATGAACGGGCAGCAGCTCGGCCATTTCACCACCGCGGCCAGCGGCGACTGGCGCAACCCGCTTCCCGGCAAAAAGCTAGGCGAGCGCGTGAGCTACCAGATCCGCCTCGAGAAAGACGGCTACCTCGCGAAGACCGTCACCTACAACGCCTCGATCGAAAAAGCCGGCCCGCTGAACGTGCACGAGACCCTGGACATCTCGCTCGACAAGATCGCCGTCGGCTTGGACCTGGCGAAGATCATCGACATCAAGCCCATCTATTTCGACCTCGGCAAATCGAACATCCGCAAGGACGCCGCTGCAGAGCTGGACAAGATCGTAAAGGTGATGAACGAAAATCCCGCGATGGTCATCGAGCTCGGCTCGCACACCGACTGCCGCTCGAGCGCGCAATCGAACACCACGCTCTCCGACAAGCGCGCAAAAGCTTCCGCCGAGTACATCCGCAAAAAGATCAGCAAGCCCGAGCGCATCTACGGCAAAGGCTACGGCGAAACGCAGCTGCTCAACGGCTGCGCCTGCGAAGGAGCGGTGAAATCGACCTGCCCCGAAGAGGAGCACCAGAAAAACCGCCGCACCGAATTCAAAGTGATCAAAATGTGATCGAAGATTTTACCGGGCGGGGAACATAACCCGAGCCACAGCGGTCGCCCCAAGACGGCTGGAAGAAGAAGCTCCCGTGCGAACGGGGGCTTCTTTGTTTTTTGCGCGATAAAGAATTGATTTTCAGGATTCGTTTGCAATCTGTAACCCATTCGTGTTGTATGTCCAGCAACACGGATGATCATGCTTCGCAAAGCGTACTTTTTATTCTTCCTGCTCCTCCTCCGGCTCACGCCCGCCGAGGCCTTCATCCGTATCGATTACTCGCCCTTCTTCCTCCGCGCCGGCTACAGCGGAAGATTGACGAACGGCTTCTACGAAACCCTCGATTTCCGCAACGCGAATTATTTCGGCCTCACCTTCAGCACCCCGCTCAGCCGCAGCAGCACGCTCTCCTATGGCCTCGGCTTCACGCGTGTTGGTTTTGAAAAGCAGACGCAAGGGATTTTTCCCGAGACGAACGCGTACGGCCTGGCGGTGGTGAAGCAAACGAATTCTTACTGGACTTTCCCTGTGTCGTGCTTTTTCAGTCTTGCCAGGCGAACGAACGGGAACAGCGGGATCCGCCTCGCATATTTGCCCTGCGTGCTCGGCGGAACAAAGGCGGAGATCAGCTTGCTGGGCGGCGCGGAGCAAAGCGCGTTTGCCGCAAACTACCGCGACGACAGCCAGCCTTTCCGCCACTCCCTGCTGCTGTATATCGCGAACACCATCGGCAACCGGAGCCGCACGCTTTTTTTCGGGCTCGATCCGTTCATCGGCATCGGCAGCGGGTTTTTCAAAAGCGACGGCGCGAAGCTGAACACGATGAGCTTCGGTGTCAGCCTGAGCATGCAGTTCCGCCTGGACAACATCAGCATCACGCTGGAAAAAGAATCTTCGCGCGGGAATCAAAGCAGGAAAGAAGCGCTCGAGCGAAAACAGAAAGAGATCGAGAAGCAACTGAAGAACTCACCTAAAAAACAGCAGCCATGAAATACACGCAGCATTTCTTTTCACTGTGCGCTTTGCTCTTCTGCACCGCCGCTTCGGCGCAGGACGCGCACCACGGCGAGCTCACGGCCGGCGGCTCCCTGTACTTCAGGGCGGAGCCGGTGAACAACTTCTTCAACGAGAAGACGAATGAGCTTTACTATTACGTGCACCTGCAGGGCACCGAGAAAAGCCCGGACCTCGCGAAAAAGCGCGTGCCGCTCAACCTCTCCGTCGTGATCGACCGCAGCGGCTCGATGTCGGGCGACAAGCTGGCGTACACGAAAGAAGCGGTGAAGTATCTCGTCGGCCAGCTCGGCGACAATGACATTCTTTCGATCGTGCTGTACGATACGGAAGTGGACGTGTTTCTCGAGCCGCAGCGCATCGGCAACAAAGACAAGCTGCTCAAGCGCATCAACGACATCATGACGGAAAGCTCGACCAACCTCGAAGGCGGCATCCGCAAAGGCTTTGAATTGGCGAAGCGCGGAAAAAAATTGTCGAAGGACGAGCTCGTCAGCCGCGTCATCCTGCTCTCCGACGGCCTGGCCAACGTGGGCATCAGCGATCCCGGGCAGCTGAGCGACATCACGCGCAACGCCTTCGAGAAGGAGCGCATCTCCATCTCCACCTTCGGCGTGGGCAGCGATTACGACGAGGACCTGATGGGGCAGATCGCGATGCAGGGCGGCGGCAAATATTATTTCATCGACTCGCCGGAAAAATTGCCCGCGCTGTTCGACGAGGAATTGCAGGGCGTGTCGCAGGTGATCGCGAAGAATACGATGCTGAAAATAACCTTTCCCGCCGACGTGCTCAGCTACGAGCGCACCTACGCGTACAACAGCGTGCTGAAAGGGAATACGCTCGAGATCAGCTTCAACGACATTTTCGCGAAAGAGCAGAAATCATTGCTCATCGCTTTCAAGATGAAAAGCAGGCCCGCAGCCCCGTTCAGCATCGAATGCGCGCTGAGCTACAGCAATACCGCGGGCGCTGCTGAAACGCCGGTGAGCGATAAGCGGATTTCCGTGCTCAACTTTACGAAAGACGAAAAAGAGCTGAGCGCCGGCTACAACCGGGCCGCGAGCGAAGGCTACGCGCTGGAAGTGTCCGCCGAGCTCTACGAAGAAGCCGTGAAGCTCTGCGACCGCGAAAAATTCGACGAGGCGAAAGAGAAAACGGAAGCCGCCATCTCGCTGCTCGGCGATCATTTCAAAAAGACGGGCGAGAATATTTTCCTGCGCGATTTCCAGAAGAAGCTCATCGATTACAAAGACCTGATCGAGGACATGAAGCACATGGATCGCGAAACGCTGCGCATCAACATCAAATCGAGGAAGGCCATGAAGTTCCGCACGATCGCCTGCCCTTCTTTCTGATCCTATAAAACGCTGCTAAATTGTTTTTGAAATGGCTCCGCTGATTAGGAAATTTAAACAAGCGCTAACGATTATTGGCTGTGCGCGAAAAACGCGTCCGTCTACCTTGCGCAGCAAACCGACTCCAAAAACAACAGCTATGAAAAACCGTTTACCCATCGTCGCCGGCGCATTGCTTGCCGCTGCGTTTTCCCTGCTGCATACCGGCGCGCAGGCTTCCACGAACCGCCTGAAAGTAGAGGTTGTTTTCTGCCTCGACGCCACCAGCAGCATGAGCGGGCTGATCGCCGCCGCCAAAGAAAAGATTTTGACCATCGCCAGCAGCATCGCCGCTTCCGATTCCGCGCCCGACATCCGCATGGGCATGGTGTATTACCGCGACCGCACGGACGCTTTCATCACGAAAGTATCCCCGCTCACCGTTCAGATGGACGCTTTGTACGCCGAGCTGCGCAGCGTCCAGGCGCAGGGCGGGGGCGATTTCCCCGAAAGCGTGAACGCCGCACTGGCCGCAGCCGTCAACGACATGAGATGGTCGCAGGACACGACCGTGCTGAAATACATTTTCCTCGTCGGCGATGCGCCGCCGCATATGGATTACCAGGAAACAAAGTACCCGGAGATCTGCAAAACCGCGAAGAAAAAAGACATCATCATCAACACGATCCTCATGGGCGGAAGAGCGGAGACGCGGCCGGTTTGGAAAGAGATCGCCGCAGCGACCGGCGGAGAATTTCTCGAGGCGAATATGAAAGCGAAGAATTTCGAAGTGCACAGCCCCTTCGACAGCGAGATCAAAAATTTATCGGAGAAGCTGGATAAGAAACGCTACTACTGCGGCACGCCCGAAGGAAAAGCAGCCGGCCTCACCAAAGACGCGGAAGCCAGGGAAATGCTGAGCATCTCCGCCGCCGAAAGCGCCCGCCGCGCCGATTTCAATATGATGAACGCAACGAACACCGCCAATTATTACGGCAGCAGCGAATTGCTGAACATGGTTTCGACGAAAGGCGTGAAGGTAAGCGAGCTCAAGGAAAGCGAGCTGCCTCCCGAGCTGGCGAAAGTGGAAAAAGACAAGCGCGAGGAATGGGTGAAAGCCGAGCTCGCGCAGCGCGATTCCATCCAGAAAAAGCTGGCGGTCCTGCTCGCAGAACGCGAAAAGCACATCGACGCGGAGCTGGACAAGATGAAAAAAGAAGACGTATCCGAATCGTTCAACGCGCGCGTGTACGACGTGATCAACAGCTCGGCCAGCCGCAAAGGCTACAAGATGCGCGCACGCGCCAAGTTCTGACGCGCACCCTAAAAATGATAACTTGGCTGACCTCGACTGAAAACGGATGTTCGACCTCGTCGCCCAGCTCAAGACCGATAAAGAAAAAGCGATCGCTTTGCTGTACGAGCGTTATGGAAAAAAACTGTACGGCTATTCGGTCAGCCAATGGAAGATCGACGAGGACGCGGCCTGGGAGCTGGTTTACAAAACCCTGTACAAAGTGATCAGCGTGATCGACAAATACAAGTTCGACGACGAGAACCGCTTCACCGGGTTTCTCTTCCAGGTGTTCACGAATTACCTGCGCAACCATTACCGCGACAGCAAGAAAAAAAATCTCGAAACCGTCGGGCTGGCCGACAAGCACGAGAAGCTGGACTACGACCGCGCCGAAGCAAATGCGGGCGATGAAAAACAAAGTCCGCTGATGGATTGCCTGCAGAAAGTATTGCGCGCGCTCGAGGACTGGCAGCGGATCATCCTGCTGATGCGCGCGCAGGATTACGCGTACGAGGACATCGCGCCTTACGTGAACAAGCCCGCGCAGCAGCTGAAAGTGTATCACCTGCGCCTGAAAAAAACAGTGACGGACCGCACGAACGAATGCGTGCAAAAGAACGAACATGAGCCCGCGTAGCCCGATCGGAGAAGCGCAGCTGGACGAGCTGCTGAACACGTTCTTCCTGCAGGAGAATTCCCGCGAGGCGGACCTGGCGGCGGCGCGTTTCGTGCTCGGGCAGCATTATAACGTGACGATCGACCCGGGGAAAGAGCGCGCGCTGCTGGAGCGGCTCAACAAAAGCGGCGGAAGCGCGGGGCGGATTTTTCTCGTGATCGCGGTGATCGGGCTGTTGGCGATCGCATCCTTTTTCATCTTCCACGAAAACCGGGCGGAGAGCAAGGCTGCCGGCGGGAACTCGGGTGAAGCTCCATCTTCCTCCGTGAGCGTGCCCGATTCCTCCGGCGGCCCCGTTGCGCAAACCGCTGCGGATCCCGGGCGCAACGAGCCCTTCATCTATTCGCCCGCTTCGCAAAAATTCTCACCCTGGGCCGATCCGGCCTACGCGCCCGCCGACGCGCTGCCCCCGCCCGCCCCGCCCCCGGCGGCAACGATCTTCAGCGAAACGGAATTCGCCGCGTACGAGCGATTGAAATTCGCCGTGCTGGAAAAAATCCTCGGCATCGATGAGAAGCTCTACACGCGCGTGGAAGAAGGAAAAGTGAAGTACGCAGGCAGATCGCTGGAGGTCGATGCCTTCGTCATCCGCAATTACGCGATCACCAACCGCGAATACAAAGCCTTCCTCGCCGATCTCGTGAAAAGCGGCCGCACGAATGAATACGGCATCGCCGCCGTGCGCTCCGAAGGCTGGAGCGATTACCGGTGCCACACGCTGGCCGAAGATTATTTCAGCGACAAGCGCTACGATGATTTTCCCGTGGTGAACATCAGCCGCGAAGCGGCGCAGCTGTACTGCAGCTGGCTGGAAAAGCAGCTCAACGACCTCGCGAAAGCAAAAAATCCGAAAGCGCGCACGCTGAAGGTCCGCCTGCCCTACGATCACGAATGGATCTACGCCGCCAAAGCAGGCTACGCGGAAATCCCGGACTGCGCAGGCTACAACACGATCTACGATCCGCGCGAAGGGCTGGTCGACAGGGCTTTTTTGCGCCGCATCGCGCAGGTGAAAAAAATGGACAAAAGCTCCGCCACGCCGATGGACGCGCTCTTCGCGCTCAACCGTTACGGCATGAGCGAAGAAGAAGTGCTGAACATTTTCGAGCAGGGCTTGCGCTTCCGTCCCGCCGACACGCTGTATCCTTCCGGCATCGCTTCCATCAGCAAAGCCGCGCACGTCTCGGAAATGATCCGCGACCTTTCCGGGAAACCGATCGTAATGGGTTCCTGCTGGAAGAGCAAAGAAGTCTACCAGCAAATGCTCGAGGGGTTCAGCAAACGCTCCGGCTCGCCGCATGTCGGCTTCCGCGTGGTGATCACGGGCGCGGATAAGGGCAGCTACAAAAATCCGTTCTGGTAGAGCTCGCCTGTTTTCAGGCGGCAATTCACCCCGTTAGCCCTGCATTTCCCCGGGTTTCCGGTATTTCTTTTTGCCTGTCATCCAGTTAGTAAGACGGCCAGGGGGCACGATTCATCAAACCGGGGCGTTTTTTCAATATTAACTTTATTAATTTGGACTGCCTGACTTTTCCCAAGTGTGAATGGTTGATAAGGAGACATCCGATATTGAGATTGCGCTGTTGCTGGAAGCCATTTACAAGAAATACGGTTACGATTTCACTCAATACTCCCGCGCGCACGTCAAACGGAGGATCATAAACCGGCTGAACATGTCCGGCACCGCCAGCATTTCCCAATTGCAGCATGCCGTGCTGCACGACGAGCTCTTCGCCGCGCAGCTGATGCAGGATCTTTCGATCACGGTGACGGAGATGTTCCGCGATCCGCCGTTTTACAAAGCGCTGCGCGAGCAGGTTATTCCCGTTCTGAGAACCTATCCTTTCATCAAGGTCTGGCACGCGGGCTGCTCCACGGGCGAAGAAGCGTATTCGATGGCGATCCTGCTGCAGGAAGAAGGCTTGTACGAGCGCACCACGATCTACGCCACCGATTTCAACCAGCAGGCCCTTGACAAAGCGCGCGAAGGAATCTTTTCCGCGGATGCGATCAAGGAGTACACGGTCAATTACCAATTGGCCGGCGGAAAGGAATCGTTCGGCAGCTACTACACGGCGGATTACAGCATGGTGATCATGAACCAGTCGCTGAAAAAAAATATCGTCTGGGCCAATCACAACCTGGTTACCGACAGCGTGTTCGCCGAGGCGCACCTGGTGCTCTGCAGGAACGTGCTCATCTATTTCGACCGGCAGCTGCAGAACAAAGTGCAGGGACTTTTCTTCAACAGCCTCGTCAACGGCGGCGTGCTGTGCCTGGGCGCGAAGGAAAGCCTGCGGTTCAGCGATTACCAGGACAAATATGCGGCGCTAAATGCGAAGCAACGTATCTTCAAGAAGAAATACTGATGGCTTACGAAGCGGTCGTGATCGGAACTTCCTCGGGCGGCATGCAGGCGCTGAAAGCCTTGTTCACCGCGCTGCCGAAAGGCTTCGCCCTGCCGCTCATCGTCGTGCAGCACGTGGGCCCGCGTTCCGACAGCCGGTGGATCACGCTGTTCGACGCCCAAAGCAATATCCGCATCAAGGAGGCCGACGAGAAAGAAACGATCGCGCCCGGGCACGCTTACGTCGCGCCGCCGAATTATCACCTGCTGGTCGAAAAAGACAAAACCTTCTCGCTCGCTTCCAGCGAACGGGTCAACTACGCGCGGCCTTCCATCGACGTGCTGTTCGAGACGGCGGCCGAGGCGTACAAAGACAAATTGATCGGCATCGTGCTCACCGGGTCGAACGCCGACGGCACGGCGGGGATCAAAAAAATAAAGCAGTACGGCGGGTTGGTGATCGTGCAGGATCCGCGCACCGCGGAATCAGCGTTCATGCCCGCCTCCGCGATCTCCGCCGTGCGCGTGGACCACGTGCTGCCGCTGGACGAGATCGTCAATCTCCTGTCAACTCTAAGTGAAAAACGCCTATGAACGCCACTATCAGAACCAAGCTGCTCGGGGGTTTCGCCATCGTCCTGGCCCTGCTCGTCGCCACGTCGATCTACACCATCAACCAGTTCTCGGCGTCCAATGAGCGGCTGTCGAGCATCGTGGATGTTTCCGCGAAAAAGATCGACCTCTCGCACGGGCTGATGATCGGTATTCTCGAAGCGTCACGCCACGAGAAAAACATCATCCTTGAAAAGGACCCGATCAGGAAGGATTATTTCAAGGACCGCATCAGCAAGCCGCTGGCGGACATCGATGAGAAATCCGCGGCGCTGTACGAGCTGGTGGACGAACAGGGAAAAACGCTGCTGAACGAATTCCTCGTCGCCTGGAAAGCGTACAAGCTCCAGCTCGACACGATCATCCGTCTCGCGCTGGAAAACAAAAGCGAGGAAGCGTACAGGATCTCCATCGAGGAAGGCTTGAAGGTGCGCGACGAAGCCATCCTGCAATTGGACCGTCTCGTGAAAAAGAACGAGCAGAGCATGGCCGTCGACAAAGCGCAGAACGACAAGAGCTACGCGAACGCTTTCCGCCTGATCGTGATCCTGGTCCTGCTCAGCGTGCTGGTGGCCGCGGGCATTTCGTACTGGATCATCCGCAGCATCACCTCGCGCATCGCCTCCATCGCGCGCGAGGCCGAGCGCATCGCCAGCCGCGAGCTCTCCGCCGGGATGCCCGCGGATCCCATCAGCGACGAGCTGAAGCCGATCGCCGTCTCGCTCGCCAGCGTCAACGAAAGCTTCCGCGAGGTCACGAGCAACGCCGACGCGGTGGCCTCCGGCAATTACGCCACGGATTTTACCCCGCGCTCGGAGAAAGACGTGCTCGGTCACGCCCTGAAAAAAATGACGCGCTCGCTGCGCGAAAGCACGGAAGCGAACGAGCGGCACAACTGGCTCGGCACGGGAAAGAACAAGCTCAACGAACGACTGATGGGCAACCAGGACGTCGGGGAGCTGAGCAGCAACGTGATCGCGCTGCTCGCCGCTTACGTGGATGCCGGGCTCGGCGCGATGTACCTCTACCAGGAAGACGGGAACAGCCTTGTGCTCAGCGGACGTTACGCCTTTACTGCGCCGGGTGAAATGAAAGAAACTTTTTCCCTGGGCGAAGGGCTCGTCGGGCAGGCGGCGCGCGAGCTGCGGCAAATTTCCGTTTCAGATGTGAACGACGCGCAGCTGCGCATCAGCTCCTCCGTGCTGAACGCGAAACCGCGGCACCTGCTCATCACGCCTTTCGCCTTCGAAGGGAAAGTGCTGGGCGTGATCGAGCTCGGCAGGCTGAAGCCGTTCACGGAAACGGAGATGGAATTCATCGGCTCGTCGATGGAAACCATCGCGATCGCCGTCAACTCGGCCATGGCCCGGAAAAAGATCCAGGAGCTGCTGGAGCGCACGCAGGTGCAGAGCGAGGAGCTGCAGGCCCAGCAGGAAGAGCTGAAGCAGATGAACGAAGAGCTCGAGGAGCAGGCGCAGAACCTCAAGCAGCAGCAGGAAGAGCTGCAGATGACCAA
>Ga0196977_1000905_pt1 | contig 12905 bp, 8 predicted proteins | sample S3v_1013CmetaG_FD_148634 | JGI IMG/M metagenome (GOLD analysis project Ga0196977, IMG submission 148634) | Soil microbial communities from Anza Borrego desert, Southern California, United States - S3+v_10-13C | ecosystem: Environmental > Terrestrial > Soil > Desert | place: USA: California...
ATCGTCGGCGTGGGCAGTACGTTCACCATCGATCTTCCGACGGCGGAGAACCCGCTGGCGCGCCTGACCGACATGGAAGGCGACCTGCCCGAGACTGCGCTGGCCGGCGATGCCCGCACGCGCCGGATTCTCTATGTCGAGGACAATCTCTCGAACCTCACGCTGGTGCAGCGCATCTTCGCGCGGCGCGAGAACATCGAGCTGATTCCCTCGATGCAGGGCGGCCTGGCCATCGACCTGGCTCGGCTGCACCGCCCCGACCTCATTCTGCTCGACCTGCACCTGCCCGACATCCCGGGCGAGGAAGTGCTGCGGCTGCTGCGCCAGAGCGATGACTGCCGCGACATCCCGGTCGTCGTGCTGAGCGCCGACGCCACGCCGGGCCAGATCGACAAGCTGCTGGCCGCCGGCGCCCATGCGTACGTCACGAAGCCGCTGGACATCAAGCCGTTCGTCCAGGTCGTCGATGAAGCTCTCAACCTCGTCGAGGTCGCCTGATGATCGAGCATGACATGATTGCCGCCGCAAAGATCCTGATCATCGACGACGAGTACGCCAACGTCCGGCTGCTGGAGCGGCTGCTGCTGGCGGGCGGGTTCACGGGCGCGCGCGGCACGACCGATTCGCGCGAGGGGCTGCGGCTGTACGACGAGATGAAGCCGGACCTGGTCATGCTGGACCTGCACATGCCGCACCTCGACGGCTTCGCGGTGCTGGAGCAGCTGCGCTCGCGCGCGGCCGAGGGCGAGTACGTGCCGATCCTGGTGCTGACGGCCGACAGCTCGAAGGAGGCGAAGGAAAAGGCGCTGTCGCAGGGCGCGATGGATTTCCTGCTCAAGCCGCTCCAGCCGACCGAGGTGCAGCTGCGGGCGAAGAACCTGCTGGCGACGCGCTATCTGCATCAGAAGCTGAAGGACGAGAACAAGGCGCTGGAGACGCGGCTGGTGTACCAGGCCTTCCACGATTCGCTGACGGGCCTGGCGAACCGGGCGCTGTTCCACGACCGCGTCGAGCACGCGCTGGCGAAGGTGCCGCGCGGCGAGCGCGTCGCGGTGGTGCTGCTGGACCTGGACGATTTCAAGCAGGTGAACGACACGCTGGGGCATCTCGAGGGCGACAAGCTGCTCGAGGTGGTGGCGGCGCGGCTGCGCATGGCGACGCGCGGCTGCGACACGGTGGCGCGCATCGGCGGCGACGAGTTCGCGGTGCTGCTCGAGGGCGTGCCGCAGCTGGGCGACGCGATGCACGTGGTGGAGCGCATCACCGAGGCGCTGCGGCCGCCGATCGCGCTCCAGGGGCGCGAGGTGACTATCGGCGCGAGCATGGGCGTGGCGCACGCGCGCGGCGAGGAGACGGTGGACGAGCTGCTGCGCAACGCCGACGTGGCGATGTACCGCGCGAAGGACGAGGGCAAGGGCCGCTTCGCGGTGTTCGAGCCGGGCATGTACGCCGCGCTGCTGGAGCGGCTCGAGCTGGCGAGCGACCTGCGCCATGCGCTGGAGCGCGACGAGCTGCGGGTGCTGTATCAGCCCATCGTCGAGCTGGGCAGCGGCGCGATCACCGGCGTCGAGGCGCTGGTGCGCTGGGAGCATCCGGTTCGCGGGCTGTCGCTGCCGGCGGCGTTCATTCCGCTGGCGGAGGAGACCGGCCTCATCGTGGGCATCGGGCGGTGGGTGCTGATCGAGGCGTGCCACCAGGGCCGGGAGTGGATGGAAGCGGCCGGCGACGGACCGTCGCCGACCGTAAGCGTCAACGTCTCGGCGCGGCAGCTGCTGGACCCGGGCTTCGCGGGCGACGTGGCGAAAGCGTTGACCGACAGCCGTTTCCCGGCGGCGAAGCTGACGCTGGAGATCACGGAGAGCACGCTGATGACTGACAGCCCGGTGGCCCTCGAGCGGCTCCAGGAGCTGAAGGCGTTGGGCGTGCGGCTGGCGATCGATGACTTCGGTACGGGCTACTGCAACCTGTCGTATCTCCAGCGCTTCCCGCTGGACATCCTGAAGATCGACAAGTCGTTCATCGCGCAGATGGCGACGAATGGGAATGATGCGGCGTTGGCGAGCACGATCGTGGGTCTGGCGGAGACGTTGAGGCTATTTACGGTGGCGGAAGGCGTGGAGGATGCTGAGCAGCGGGCGCGGCTGATAGCGCTTGGGTGCGATCATGGGCAGGGTTATCTGTTTGCCCGGCCGATCAAGGCAGAAGCCATCACCGAGCTGTTGTCGGCGACAGTTTAGCCTTGGCCCTGCACACGAGCGTAGCCGAACACTGGTTTTCGCCGTCTGGTAGACGCCAAGCAATACATTGGTTGTCCGCGAATTGCCACAGCACCGGCGCCGCAGCGCCGTTCCTGAGATAACAAGGTGGCTGGGTTTCCCCAGCCTCCTTGTTATCCCATCGCCCCTTGTGAGCTAGACGAACTTGTTGGTTCCGTTCACCCGGATCAGGACGCCTTCGCGCGGAGCGGGATTGTACTCCGCCCAATCGAGAATCGTAGAGTCATACTTCAACTCGGCACGATCCCCACACGAGTTGTTCCAGACGAACCAGCCGCGGCCGAGAAACATATGGTAGGTGCCGCCAGCCCAGTGGTTCTGGCCGGAGCCGGTATGCACCTGGACCAACGTGCCCGCTGCCAAGTTCCCCGCGGAGAACTTCAGAAGCTGCTCCAGACCGGTGGGCACGCACCCGTTACTAGTGAATGTGCGGTGACACAACTCGTCGCCGGTCATGGTTCGATTCGCGCGGACTGCAAATTCGACCCATTCGTTATTCAACTGAGAAGCCGATATCGCTCCGTACCGCGACGCGTCGCGCCCCGGAGGATTCGGCTGAATTCTGGTAAGAATCAGATCGCTCATAATTCGCTCCTAGAGAATGTTTGTCTTCGTTCCTCGACCTCCCGTGACCCAGGGTTGTACTAAGTCGAATCCGTCAGCATATTGCCCTCCAATGCGGGGTTGGTCTCATTGTCCCGCAGCAGTTTCAGGATGGCACGGGCGATCCGACCAAGAACTCCCGTGAACTGAACCCCTATCCGTTCCCGCGGAGCAGGGGTTCTTTACTGATGTAAACAGCGACCCGAAGATACCCGCATAGAAACGGTCGTGCAAGTGTCAAGTCATTGCGACTTAAAGCGTTAGTGAAAACATTCACATATGCTTCAGGTGACGCATTAGAGATTGTAGCGCAAACTGTTGGGGCCATTGGTGTTGACAACGTATTCACAGAGAAGGTATTGTTCGTCGTTCTACACGGGTGCTCGGAGAGCAAGATGAGCGACGGGCTTGTTGGGCTTTCAGAAGTGGCTGGATTGGCTGGCGTAAGCCGCCAAGCCGTCACCAACTGGCGCATACGTTATGAGGATTTTCCGAAGCCCATTCAAGTCTTACAAAGCGGACCAGTCTGGCAAAAGGAAACCATCGAAGCTTGGGTAAAGAAGTACCGTGGAGAAGAAACTCATGTTATCAGCTTCATTAATCTCAAGGGCGGCGTAGCGAAGACCACAACCGCGGTCGCAGTCGGAGAAATCCTTGCCGCTGAGGAACGAAAGCATGTTCTGATTATCGATCTGGATCCTCAGACAAATGCCACTGTAAGCCTTATTCCCGAAGAACTGTGGGGCGAACTAGATCGTGACGGAAAGACCATTGCGCAGTTATTCGCCGATCGCATCAATCCGCACGAAGAACCCAGATTCGATGTTGAGAAGGCAATAGTTCGCGGAGTATCAACGATTAACAATGGAATCCCAAGATTAGATCTGCTGGCATCGAGCATAAGGCTTGTTGACTTGCAGGATAGAATACCAATGATCGCGCTAACGGGAAACTTTAGGGCGAGTCCAATCGAAATTCTGCGAGCAGCGCTAAAGACCGTCATTGATCGATATGATTACGTCATTATCGACTGCCCGCCTAGCCTTGGGACCGTTACTAAGAATGGTCTGCGTATATCGACTGCATACGTAATTCCTACAATACCAGACATTCTTTCAACCTGGGGCATTTATCAGATCGTCGACAACATTAATCGCTTTGCAATCGACATGGATCAGCTCATCCCCGCCTTGGGTATCGTCGCTACAAAGGTGCAGAGAACCAAGCTCCATACGCGAGTGATGGATGACTTGGCAAACGGCCGGCTCGGTCACTTTAGTGATCAGGATGCGCTGCCTCAACCACCATTGTTCAAGAACCATGTGCCATTGCGCGCCTCTGTGGCCCAAGGCGCTGAAATCGAAGCTGATCTCCACACTTTTAGGGGCAAATACGGGCCTGATGCCTATTCAGCGCTCAGAGGCATCGTTCAGGAGATAATGGACAAATGCGTAACAGAACGATCCTGATACTCAGGAAAGTATTTCGCTTGATCGAGGAGGAAGCCACACGCAATCCGGACTTTGCGCAGAAGCTTGCTGAGATCGCTCTTTCTCATGGATCTCTTGGTGAAGTGCGTTCCAAGAGAATTAAAAAGCGTTTGACTTTCCCCGACGTGTATCAGGAGTATGACGAACAAACCGCGACTGGGTTCTACATGTGGCTATACGACCAACCAATTGCCACCCTCAAAGGAATTATTAAACAGCATGACTTAGATCCATCGAGAAGATCTGCAAAATGGAATGAGCATAACAGGCTTGTAAAGCTAATAATTGCGCAGGTTGAAGCACGACTACGCAGAGGCTCACATTTCCTCTCGTCGTGACCAACGTATCAAACGCAACACATAGCTGGATGATACGACAAAGCCAACGGACCTCAAGGAATAGACGGAGTCTAGTTATTCCTTTCTACTCTCCCGAGATAGTCACCAAGGTAGGAAATGCTAGGTAGTCAATCGCCTTGGCGACGCTTGCTGTGAGCCTGTATGGATAGATGAGTGGAATGAAGGGAATAACGAATGGCTGCCGCCATACAGTACCTGGCAAATCCTTCTCGGGCAGGCTTCGTGCTTCCGTTACCATGTCGGACCAACTCTTGGTAAGCGGGGGAACGCGGGTATGCAAAAGCCCGGCGCAATCATCACAAGACAGTATCTCGGCTGCAGTGGACGGCTCGAATTCACAAAAGGCTAAGTGTGTTGCAAGAGGCCAAATGCGCTCAACGGCCTTACGAACTTCCCGTCGTGCTAGCCATTCTATAGCGACATGCAGTGTATAAGCATGTCCTGCGAATGACTCATCCTCCATGTCGGTTTCGGCATCAAATCCATCTAGAAGGACCTCTTCCAAAGAATGATATGGATCAGCAATTGCCGTTTCCGATCCAGGGCGATTCGACTCCGCAAGAGATTTGGCCCATTGGGCCACGACACGTCCGGCAGCTGCCGGGTGACCTAGCCAATGAAGGACGGTCGAAAGAACATAAAGAAGACCCGAGCCTGCCTCACCTGGGATAGCGACAAACTCGAGTTCGCGAGAAAGCAGATTGGAAACTTCGTCTCTGCCAGCGAGCGACTCTTCTTGTTCGTTTTCAGCGAGAGCAAAAGCTGCGATATAACCTGATACCAAGGCTGCGCGAGCTGCATAGAACAAGCCCTCCACCATGTCCGGGACAATGAGATCTTCAGCTTCACTAGCTTCCCTTAGCAGCCTTGAGAGTGCCGCGCGCGCACTGTCTTTTGCGATCTGAAAGGATTCTAGCCAATACTCCTCCTGTAGTTCCGACGTCTCAGCTATACGCAGAATTTCAAAGGCTTGAACAAGCCAACCTTGAGCGACCCCCAAATGGTTTTCGGCTGACTGCCAAGGACCCGTGACATAGCTTGTCAGTAAAACGGTGCTCGCGATTGCCCGATGCTTGTCCGTTGGCGTTACAGCCCCCCTCTTAAGCACTCGTCCCAAAAACCGAGCATGGTCCTGAACTGGAAATAGACCGTTGCCGTCAGAGGTTACAAATTCGAGAAAGTTGCGAAATTCTTCTAGGTGGCTTGGAAGGAAAGAGCCGTGAGCATCGATGAATCGCCTAAGAAGATGCTCTTTCTCGATAACTTCGACCGACGGGATCCCGAACCTCCGATTGCCTTCGTTGAACTCATGAAGTCTGGATCGCGCCGGAGGGGACACCTTACCATTCGTCACCAGCACTACGCGATCTGGTCGTCGCGGAGGCTCAAGCCCAGGATACGTAATCGCTGTACCTGCTAATGCGAAAAGCTGCCCTTGAATTGCTTCGAGTTCCGAAAGACCGATGTCACCACCTTTTAGTTGATACGCAAACACGATACCTTCGGTATCGCGAGCGATGAGATCCTTGCCATGCTCGTGCGGATGGTGCACCGGCGCATGAAAGACCGTCTGACCCTCAATCGAGACTAGTTGAGCGAAGGCGGCTTGATAGCCCCGTTCACCGACACTAGTCAACCAGTTTTCGACTATCCTCTCGAGCACGCCATTCCTCGATCTTGACTTGTCGTATCCGCTCTCGCTCGGCCACGAATTCCGGGTCTTTTTCCCATTCCGTCGCCAGTCTAATGAGCTTCTCCGCCTGACTCGGATGCACCACTATGAACATGTTTCTCGGTTGAAGCGTCTCAGGATCGAAATCCGTTAACACACGCCTCTCCATCTCCAAGAAAGCTTCCTTTGCTCCTAGCTGCCTTGTTGAAACCACATTGCCAGTGGATTCCGTTGCCTCGCGGATACGATCAAACATCAATTCGGATTGTTGACTAGCGAGCTGCTGCGCCAAACCCGTTACATGAGTGAGTAACTCCTCAATACTCATGCGCCGCATCTGAGCTCGCGTGAGAGTAAAGTCCGCTGTATGTGCCGGAAAACACATATCCTCAGCGGATTCGTGCTGCCGTGTGATACGCGCCAACCGACCTTCATGCATTCTTGAGCGACCCACCTGAGCGAGAATGGGCTCAACTTGCGGTATACGTCTTTGCAGTAACCGAAGCACGACGGACCTTGCATGCTTCTTAGCGCGGACGAAGTCAGGGAGCGTAATGACCTCCGTTAACTGGACTTACTTGCTAGCCAAGAGTAAGAGGATTGCTCCAACAGCGCCAAGAGCGACCAAAGAGTTTGTATCCTTTTGCTTAGCGAGAGCAGCGACATGTTTATGAAGCCATTCAACCGTCGCCGAGGGATCCTTGTAGACAGCGAGATACTTCAGATCCTTAATGAAGCCAGGTAACTCAATGCCTTGATGCAGAACCACGGGCAGGATAGCCCTGCCTGCCCCGCGGGCGATTCCAATTTCCTGGGGCACCCATTCCGAGCCCCGGGCACTGTAACTCCACAGTAACAAGAATAAGTCGCAGCCCTGAATGGCGGCGACAATGTTTGAGGCAAGTGGTTGCCCAGCAGCCACAGAGTACTCAGCCAAGAATGGAGCAGCGCCGGCAGATTTCATCCAAGACTGTAATGCTGTCGCATCAACAAGATCATGCGTTGAATAGCTGATAAAGACAGAGAACACCGGCACCTCACAATTTCGCCGTTCAAGAAACAACTAGGATGTCTTGTTGGCAACATCAAGAAAACGGGGCCGCATCAAAGCGGCCCCGCTCAAGCTCAGAAGATGCTCTGCCTCACCCGCACTCGCTAAACCCGCACACATGGCACTTCACGCACCCCTCCGCAAACTCCAGCTGCGACCCGCAGTCCGGGCACGCGCCCAGGAGATCAGGCTGCCTCGGGCCGCCGATGATGCCCTGCGGCTGCTCGGCGTGGAGTGACGGCGCGGTGGTGATGGGCCGGACCGTGGCTTCCGGCCGTGCCGGCGCCTGGCCGCCCAGCAGATCCTGCTGAATGCCCTGCTTCTCCTGCATCCACTTCTCGATCGCGATACCGATGGCGTCCGGCACCGACAGCACTTTGTTCGGGCCCAGGCCGATGACCTTGTCCGAGCTGATGTGCCGCAGCTGCCGGTGGATCTCGGCGATCGGGATGCCTGAGCGCAGCGACAGCGAAATCAGCCGGCCGATGGCCTCGACGTCCGCCATGAGCGGGCCGCCCGCCTTGCCGAGGGACATGAAGATCTCGAAAGGCTGCCCCTTGTCGTCCTCGGTGATGGTCACGTAGGCCGTGCCCATCGGCGTCTCGACCCGGCGCGTCGTGCCGCGCAGCATGTCGGGCCGCGACCGCTTCAGCCGCCGCTGCGCATTCTCCGCCTCGACATCGTGCAGCATCTTCTTCGTCCGCTCCAGCTCGGCCACCGTTTCCGCGAGCTGGCTCTTCAGCTCGGCGACTTCCTCGCTGCGCCGCTCGGCCGGAGCCTCGTTCTTCCCTTCCACCTTCTTCGCGGTGGCACCCGTCGACAGCACCTGCATCGGCCGCGAATTGTCGCGGTAGACCGTCACGCCCTTGCACTTGAGCTGGTGCGCCAGCTCGTAGATGGCGCGCACGTCTTCCTCGGTCGCCGACTCGGGGAAGTTGCAGGTCTTCGAGATCGCCGAGTCGCAGAACTCCTGGAACGCCGCCTGCATGCGGATGTGCCACTCCGGCGTCACGTCATGCGCCGTCACGAACACCTTCTGGATCGCGTCCGGCACTTCGTCGAAGTGAATGTGCCCCGCCTCGGCGATCTTCTTCATCAGCTCGTCGCTGTACCAGCCGCCCTCCTTCGCGAACGCCACGAAATCCTCGTTCACGTCGGGCATCAGCACGCCGGCCTGGTTGCGCAGGAACGCCACCGCGAACAGCGGCTCGATACCCGAGCTGCAGCCGGAAATGATGGAGATCGTCCCGGTCGGCGCCACCGTGGTGATGTTGCAGTTGCGCAGCCGGCGCATCGGGCGCACCCGCTGGCCGTCGATCTTCGCCGCGGTCTTGTCCGGACCCCAGATGCTCTTGTCCCACTCAGGGAACACGCCACGCTTCTCGGCCAGGCGCTCCGACTCGACGCGCGACTCGACTTCCACGAACTCCATGAGCTGGCGCCCGAACGCCACGCCCTCTTCGGAGTTGTAGGGAATGCCGAGCCGCACCAGCGCGTCGGCGAAGCCCATGACGCCCAGGCCGATGCGCCGGATGCGCTTGGCCAGGTCCTCGATTTCCGGCAGCGGATACTTGTTCGCGTCGATGACGTTGTCGAGGAAGTGCGTGCACAGGTGGATGGTCGAGCGCAGCTCGTCCCAGTCCATCTCGCCGTTCTTCACGAACGCGCCGATGTTGATCGAGCCGAGGTTGCAGACGTCGTACGCCAGCAGCGGCTGCTCGCCGCACGGGTTGGTCGCCTCGTACTCGCCCAGGTGCGGCACCGGGTTGTAGCGGTTGGCCTCGTCGACGAAGAAGATGCCCGGCTCGCCCGTCTGCCAGGCGCCATGGATGATCTTCGCGAACACCTCGCGGGCGTCGAGCTTGCCCATGACCGCCTTGCTGCGCGGATGAATCAGGTCGTACTCGGTGCCGGCAGCCACCGCATCCATGAACGCATCGGTCACCGCGACCGAGATGTTGAAGTTGGTGATCTTGCTGGTGTCCGACTTGCACTCGATGAACTCGAGGATGTCGGGATGATCGACCCGCAGGATGCCCATGTTGGCGCCGCGGCGCGTGCCGCCCTGCTTCACCACGTCGGTCGACGCGTCGTACAGCGCCATGAACGACACCGGGCCGCTCGCCACGCCCATGGTGCTCTTCACCACGTCGTTCTTGGGGCGCAGCCGCGAGAAGCCGAAGCCCGTGCCGCCGCCCGACTGGTGCACCAGCGCCATCGAGCGCAGCGTGTCGTAGATGCCGCTCCTGCCGTTGGACAGCGCATCTTCCACCGGCAGCACGAAGCAGGCCGACAGCTGGCCCAGGGGCCGGCCGGCATTCATCAGGGTCGGCGAGTTCGGCATCCACTTCCGCTCGCCCATAACGCGGTAGAACTCCTCCGCCAGCGCCTCCACCGCGCCGTCCGACGCTCCATAATTCTTGTCCGGGGCCGCAATGGTCGTCGCCACGCGCCAGAAGAGATCCTCGACCTTCTCGACCGGCTTGCCACTCTCATCTTTAATGAGGTAGCGCTTTTCGAGGACCGTGATGGCGTTGGCGCTGAGCTGGAGCTTCGTGCGGTGCGAGTGCTTTGGCATGGGCAAAAATCCCTCCGGGCCGGATGACCTGAACCGGCAGTCCTGACACGTAATCTAAACACGCTGGCGTAGTTAGATCGTCAGCTGCAATGAATGGCGGAGGGACAAACTAGTGTGTTTCAAGTGCTGAGCAATACACCGGGATTCTCCAGTAACTGCCTGACGTATTCGTTATACACATCACAAATGTGCTCAATCGTCAGCTGCCCCGTATCAGGGCTTCTCCGGGGCGCCATTCTGGTGCTCGCTGTAACCACTGCCGGATGTCGAAAACCCGATCCGGCACCGATCAGCGACATCGGCGCCGCAATTGATTCCACCAGGCGCCATTTCCGCGTTCCCGGCGCCTCGGTCGCTGTTGTCCACAACGGCGCCATCGTTCTTGCACAGGGTTTCGGCCACCGGAATGTGGATGACAGCCTGCCCGTTACGCCCCAAACGCTGTTCGCCATCGGTTCCTGCACCAAGCCGTTCACCGCGATGGCGGCCGTGCTCTCTGCCGATGCCGGGCGGCTATCCCTGGACGATCACCCCCGCCGCTGGCTGCCCTGGTTCCGGCCGGCCGACACCCAGGTCGACAGCGCGGCAACCCTGCGCGACCTGCTGAGCCACCGCACCGGAGTGCCCGACGATGTGCCGGCCGGCTGGTATGAGCGCAACGGCACCACGCAGCGCGTCATCGAGGAGGCCATGCGCTCCCGGCGCCGCGGCGCGTTCCGCCGCAGCCTCAACTACAACAATTACTTCTTCTCGGCGGCCGGCGAGGCCGCCGCGGCCGCCAACGGCATGCCCTTCGACAGCATGCTCCACCGGCTGATCTTCCAGCCCCTCGGCATGCGCAGCACCAGCCTGTCGCTCGAGGCCATGGAAGCCTCCGCGGATTTCGCCCTGGGCTACCACGAGGGCGAGCCGGTCAGGCCCACACGCCTGATCTACAACACCGCGATGGCCCCGGCCGCCAACATCAACAGCAACGCCGAGGACATGGCGCGCTGGCTGCTGGCCCTGACGGGCGGTGATTTCATGAGTGAGCGCGCGCGGGCGATGATGACCGAGCAGCAGGTGAGCACGTCGGGTGGCGGGGGCTACGCCCTCGGCTGGTTCGTCGAACAGTGGCACGGCATGCGGCTCATGTCGCACCCCGGCGGCGTGCGCGGCTACGGCACGCGCTGCGAGTTTCTTCCGGGCAGCGGCCTGGGCTGGGCCGTGCTCACCAACGTCGACGACCAGCAGTTTCCCAGGGCGGTGCGCGAGATCATCTACGCCGCGCTCATCCGCCCGACCGCGGGCGCTACCAGTCGGTGAAGGGCGGCCGCGTCCGCCATTGCTGAGAGTCAACGACTTCGCTGAAGAGAATCTGCCAGCGGCCGGCGGTTTCCTTCCAGCCATCCCTCGTGATCCAGAGAGCGTACACCCGCGCCGGGTTTCCGTCAGGTCCGGTGGTCTCGATTTCGAGCTTCTCCTGGATGATCGCCACCCAGCTGTCGCCCTGCGGCCGCACCGTCAGCACGCTGGCATCGAACCGGACCAGCCGCGCACCCCGCTGGCCGCCGGCGATCATGTCCACGAATTCCTGACGGGTCATGCGCCGGTCGCGGATCTGGGCGTAGAACTCCGGAGCCAGCATGCTGTCGAACGCCGCGCGGTCGTACGCCACGCGGGCCCGGCCCCACACAAGGTTGCCTTCGGCGATGGCCTCGCGGGCGGCGGCATATGCCTGCGGGCTGGCCTGCATCGGGCCCTGTGCGGCGGCAGTACTCGCGCCCAGCATCAGGAGAACGGGGAGTTGGAGTCTCATGCTGGACTGGATGCGTAGCAGACCCGCACAGTTGCACGGCCCGTTGCCCACTGCCCGATGCCCGATGCGCGATGCCCGATGCCCGATGCCCGATGCCGGAGCTACTGGACCCGCAGCACGCTCATCGGATCCGCCCGCGACGCTCTCACTCCCGGCAGCACGGAAGCAATCAGCGCGCTCGCGACAATGACGACCGCGGCAACGGCATACGCCGCCGGCTCCCGCGCGCCGGTCTCGAACAGCAGCGGCTCCAGCCGAGGCGCCAGGAGCCAGGCGGCCACCGCGCCGATCGCCACGCCGGCCAGCGCCACGATGCCGCCGCCCAGAACGACGGAGCGCAGCACCGAGCCCGGCTGCGCGCCGAGCGCGGCACGGATGCCCAGCTCCGGCATGCGCTGCGCGACCGAGAACGACAGCACGCCGTAGATGCCCACCGCCGCGATGAGGAGGCTCAGCGCGCCGAATGCCGTGAACATCGTCGCCCCCAGCCGCCACGAGCGCGCCTGCGGCGCGATCAGCTCCTCGTACGGCTGGACGTCGACGTACGGCAGGCCTTCGCGTATTGCGTGCACCGCGCGCCGCACCGGCTCGACCATGCGCTCCGGATCCCCCGCGACGCGCACCATCATCGCCTCGGGCGCGGAATTCGGTATGCGGCCCAGCGGCATGAAGTACGCCATGAACGGCCGCTCCTGGATGCCCTGCCGGTGCATGTCCGCCACCACGCCGACGATGCGCGCGCACGGCATGTCGTCGAAGAACATGCACTGCGACAGCGGATCACGGTCCGCGAACAGCCGGCGCGCCATGCGGTCGGTGACGATGATGACCGGCTCGGCATTCTCCCGGTCGTCGGCTTCGGTGAAGAAGCGCCCGCGCAGCAGCCGCATCTGCAGCGCTTCCATCGTGCCGGCGCTGAAGCGGAAGTAGTACGGTCCGCCCCCGGCCTCCTGCGGAATGCTGTCGAGACCCGGCACGCGCAGCTCGGCGGCGTAGTTGCCCATGAACGGCGCGCCCTGCGCCATGCCGATGCCCCTCACCCCCGGAATGGCCCTGATCCGCTCCGCGGCCTCACGAT
>Ga0196977_1000906_pt1 | contig 12899 bp, 24 predicted proteins | sample S3v_1013CmetaG_FD_148634 | JGI IMG/M metagenome (GOLD analysis project Ga0196977, IMG submission 148634) | Soil microbial communities from Anza Borrego desert, Southern California, United States - S3+v_10-13C | ecosystem: Environmental > Terrestrial > Soil > Desert | place: USA: California...
CGCCCCAGCCGAGCGCCCCGAGCATCCCCCCAGTGCTTGATCCGCCCCGACCTGGGATAGGGGTTTGCATAAGGCCCGTTGCCTGCGTGGGGGTCAACGCTGAAGGGCTAAGCCTTCCCTGAACGGCTGGACCTTGGGCGAATAGTTGCGCTTGTCCCCTCGAATGTGTATAGTGGTTCTCAATGAGTCTCGAGAGAGCCCTCGTCATCTTGATCCTCGTTGTAATTCTGCTCGTTTGTCTTGATCGGGTGGCCTAGTTGTCGCTTCGGGATCTCCGCAGGCGGTACCAGGTTCGGGCCAAGAAAAGGGCCAAGCAGAAGAGGCTGTTTCGTCAATCGGGCAAACGAGGCTATGTCCTGGCGGCGGCGCGCAACGGACGCGCGATGCGCAAGCTGCGGGCGCTGATCGACAAGCTCGAGGAGAAGCTGTTCTCGGTTGCGCCAGGGTTCCCGGCCTGGGGGGGCGTGGCCTACATCATTCGCTCCGAGGTTCGTCCGATCGTGCAGGCCGAGGGTTACGCGGTCACGTCGACCAAGCGCTGGGCCACCTTCGGCAATCCGAGCTCCGATCACTACCGGGGCAACAAGCTGAACTACGCCGAGGATTACGGGGCTGGGACGAACTATCCATTGGCCCAGAAGATTCGCAGCGCACTTGACGGTGGAATTCACGTTGATTACACCGACTTCTACATCGAGCGGCGGGGTCATACCTATCGGTTTGAGATCATTGCTGCGAATCACGGAACCGGGCCTCATCTCCACGTCGGCGGCGAAAGGGTTTCGTGAAGCGAGCCTGGTCTCTCCTCTGGGCAGCACGGTGGATTGCTAGGTGGGAGGGGTTCCTGTCGAAGGCATATCTCGACACACTGGCCGAGCCCAACGTTTGGACGATTGGGTATGGGCATACGGGAGGGGTGCTACCCTGGGCCGTGATTTCCAAACCGGCAGCGCTGAGGTTGCTGGCCAAGGACTGCCGATTCGCCGCGAAAACGGTGAGTCGATCAATCGGAGTCCCCCTTACGGTTCGCCAGCGCATGGCCCTCATCAGTTTGGTGTTCAACTGTGGCCCGGCTGCCGTAGAAGGTTCAACATTGCAGCGCCTTCTTAACAAGTCCATGTACCGGAGTGCTGGGCTTGAGATTTTGAAGTGGGATCACGCGGGCGGGGTGAGAGTTCTGGGGCTAACCCGACGTCGCCGGGCGGAGTACAAGATGTTTATGTCCAAACTACCGAGGAGCAGCAAGCATGGAACCCGCAGATCGTAAGGTGAAGGTCCCCGCTATCGTCGGGACCGTTTTAACCGCAGTCATAGCTGTTGCCACCGCTGTCGGCGCTGGAATTCCAGCGGCAGTACCGGTGACTTCGGCAGTGACTGTCGTCGTCACAACCCTGATCGGCTACTTCACGTATTCCGAATAGGGCAACTTAGGTCGCCAGAGGTAGTGTATCGGGGCGTCATTGCCGCCGCCTAAGATTTTTATCCCACCGGTGGAGGAGCTGCTTAAGCTCGCGCCCCGCCACCCCTCTATAGCCTCTCTGGCCCGAGAAATAGGGGTCAGAGCCGGCACGCTTCAGGCCCGCCTTAGGGCTGAAGATCCAGAGAATCGGATTGTCGAAGCGCTGTATCAGCCGGAGAGGGGTGGAGACCCCCCTGGCTTCCACGAGGGTCCAGAAGGGACCGCCTCGGTAACAAGCGATCCGTCCAACTCCCCACCCGCCCCCTGGAAACCGGAGGAGCTGCTAAAGGCACACGGGTTGGACCCCGAGGATTGGGAGATTACTCGTGTTCGGGGCAATCGCTGGGGCAATCCGGGGGAGCCAATGCACCAGCTTCGAGTGGACGTGATACCGAAGCGGTTGTTGCTGCAAATCCCCGACCTCGAAGGATGGTCAGCTCCGAAACCAAGGCCTAGATTTACCCCAGACCCGAAGCGTCACATTACGATTAGCGATCACCACGCCCCCCATCACGACAAGGTTTTCCATCGCCTGTTTCTCGACTACCTAGCCGACGAGCAGCCTGACGAAATAGATGTCAACGGAGACCTATTCGATTTTGCGACGATTTCTAAGCATAGAGAGCGGGAAGGCTTTGCCCAGGGAGTCAATGAGTGCCTCGAGTCCGGGTTTCATATCCTTATGGACTATAGGTCTGTTTGCCCCGACGCGATTATCAAGCTCAAGCGAGGCAATCACTGTGAGCGCTTGCTCCACGCAATCATGGATAACGTCCGAGAGTTGCACCGCGTGAGGCCGGCGGGCGAGGAGACACCGGCCCTGGATCTTAGGCGCCTTCTTCACCTGGATCGGCTTCACATCGATTACGTTGACGAAGAATGGGACCGGGCCCGGACCCGTCCCTCCGCAAAACTGACCATTCGCCACGGTTATGCGACCGGAAAGAACGCGACCAACAGCATGCTCAGTAAGTTGGCAGGCTCAACCGTGCAGGGACACACCCATCGCTTGTCCTTGTTATTCAGAACGGAACACACCGAGGACGAGGATGAGCCTACGGTTACCAGGATGGGTGCGGAGGCCGGGTGCGCGTGTGAGATAGACGAGGGACTCGGCTACGTTGCGGGGGGGGAGCCTGACTGGCAACAGGGAGCGCTGCTGAGCTATGTATGGCCGAACGGGGACTTTCTATCGCAACCGATCGTGTATGTGCCAGGCCGCTTGCTTGCCCCCGGGGGAAAGCGGTATGTCGCCTAGGGAGTGTAAGTGTCCAGAGCCGATTCGGAGTTCGAACCCACGATACCCCCACCTTTGTCTTCGCTGCTGCTGGCGCATTAGTCCGACATGGGATTCGAATGACGAGAACGTTCGGGCGTTTTTTGATCGCCTTGAATCTGTCTTTCCCGGATCTGCGCCACCTGACTTTATAGCATTCCGCCGCGAGTGCGAACGTCGAGAGCGAGCTGGGCGAGACACCTTTCGCCACCGATATCTGACCCGAGACAATCGAGCCGAGGCCCTAGAGGAGGCGGCGGACCTTGCTAACTACATGCTTTTTGACGTCCTTCAGCACCTTCGCAAGACTGGCACGGAAGACGAGAAAGAGTTGGCGCTGACGGTAGCATTTCATGCTTATGAGTCCTACGAGGCCGTCCTGCGTCTCGGTCGGAAGCGGGCGGGCTCGCCGTAGTGCCCGGCCCGGGGACACCGTGCGCCTGGTGCCGCAAGCCGATTCGGAGGGGAAAGCGACGGGACGCGATCACCTGCTCGAAGCCCTCGATTTTTGCGGATTGGGTGTTTCGCCTTCTAGGGGCTAAGCGGGGAGATTCGCTGTGCGATATGTTCCCGGGTAGCGGTGCAATTGGGCGGGCTTGGGAGTTGTTTCAGTCGCCGCCCCCCCGATAGAGCTTGCCTTTTTCGGAGCGCTATGTATACTGCCCCACAATGGGAGCTTCTACAAAGCGGAGCGATGAGGAGCAGAAAGCCGTCGACTCAAGGACGGGCTCTCAGATTCTCGCAGAGCTGGCCGAGACGCTGAAAAGGGAAGGGAGGCTTTCGAGCCTTCCCGTTGCGAGCCTGAAAGAGGCAACTGAGCACTTGCGCCGCCCCTTTTCCATCAGTGCTGTCAAGTTCAAGGTGCAGAAAGAATGGGGCGGGGACAACCCATCGGGCGCTTTGATAGCCCCCTATCTTGATGCGCGTTTGGTTAGCGACCGTCTGGACGCGATCGTGTCGGATCTGTGGTCTGATGCATATGAGTCGGTGGGCGGTGGTAGGGCCCTCAGGTGCAGGCTGACCATTGACGGCGTGACCCGGGAGGATGTGGGTGAAGGCGCGAAAGAGAAGGATCTTCACTCGGACGCCTTGAAGCGGGCGGCGGTGAAATTCGGTATCGGAAGGTTCCTCTATGCGATGCCAAAGATCATCATCAAAACAGGCGGCGACAAACTCCAGGTGAAGACCCGGAAACGTCGGGGAAAACCCGATCAGAAGTATTGCGTTCTGACGACGGCTGGGGAGCAATACTGTCGAGACTTCTATGCGTCTTGGCTCGAGAAGGAGGGGGAAGGGCACTTTGGCAAGCCCCTTGACCACGGAGACTCGTTCGATTCGGCGGGGGACCTAGAGGTCGAAACGCCGGCGTCCGACGACACCTCCAAGCAAGAGGCCGAGTCAGGGTCCGAGGAGAAAAAACCGCTTACGGATGAGGACTCTCTTAAGCTGAGGTCTGAGGCGGAGGAAACGTGGAAGGCGCTGCCCGCCCCGGTGCGGAAAGATATCGGGTTCCCGACGAAAGCTTCCTTCACAAAGCAGTTGCAGGGGGCGATGCTTTCGCGGCCGGCCCTTGACAGCCTGGTGAAGGTTCTACGAGAGGCAAAGTCGAGTGCCTGACGCGTTGCTCTATGGTTTTGTGGCCTGCTTTTTGGTTGGAGTTCTTTTCGGCTATGGCCTGGGGTATGAGCACGGCAGGCACGATCGGAGATTTTGAATGAACCTCCGAAACTTCCCGCCAGTGAGTGAGCCCGTCGACCAGCCCGACTCCTTTCGTCAGACCCTCCTTGCCAAGTACGATCAGTGCCCCCGCTCAGCCTACCTCTACCTGAAATACGAGGGGGGCAAGGCATCCCATGCGACGGACCGGGGGACGGCGCTGCACTTGACACTCGAGCGGGCGACTAACACCCTAATCGAGCAAAGCGAGCCGAGGATGCCCGGCGACATGTGCCGCGAGCTGGCCGACGCTGTAATGGCCGAACACACCGAGCTAGTGCTTTCGACCGCGGAGCAGGATGCGGTCCGCCTAATGGCCTGGAACTGGGCGGAGGCGACGGTTTTGGACCTGGATCAGATCATCGGCGTAGAGGTCCCCCTGGAAATGGAGCTGTGTGGTCTGAAGATCACCGGGACCATCGACAGGATGGAAACTTACGAGCAGACGATTAGAAACACGGACTACAAGTCTGGCCTGAATATCAAGAAGAGCGAGGATATTCAGCGGGGATTTCAGGGGCAGCTCTATGGGCTGCTTTCCCTAGACGGGGTGAGTCCCGAGACTGGTCACGGCTTTGGCGCCGGCATCGACAATGTATGGCACGAAGAGACCTATCCGCGCTACCGGGAGAAGGATCAGAGTGAGGAGCGTACGGGCCCGCTTGTCCACTCAGACGGAGCGTGGGAGCGGTTCGAACTGCATGAGTTCAAGGTGTCGCTGGAACGGAACCTCACCACCATGCTCGAATCTTTCGAGAGCGGAGATTGGCCCGCCCGGGACGATGATACCTGGTGCGGTTACTGTCCCGCGCAGACCGAGTGTCCTATCCCGGCGCATTTGAGGGCGGCAGAGGCTGTTGAGACCTTGGAGCAGGCGGAGGATGCTTTCTCCTTGAAGATGGCCAACGAACGCGAGAGCCGACGCTTGGCAGCGGGTCTTCGGGGGTACGTTGACGAGCACGGGGCGGTTTTTGTCGGGGAGCATGCTTACGACGCGAAGCCTTCGATTAGTCGGGAAGTGAAGGACTGGGAGGCCTTCGAAGCGGAGATTGAGGGGGCAATCTCCTCGGGTAGGCCGCTCAATATTGATGACTTCGTTCGAACCAAGAAGAGCACCCGGTTTGGTAAGCGCAAAATGACGAAAGAGGAGTTGCAGAATGCTTATTCGCAGTCGTAAGGTGGCACGGATTCAGGACAATGAGGTTCAGCGGCTGCGGGAGGTTGTTTCTCGTCGGCGCTCGAAGCTCAAGGACGCTGAGCAGAAGCTACGGTGCGCTGAAGGCCGAGCGGAGTAGGGCGTGCCCGAAATACGGACCGAGAGTCGAGAGTGGGTTGCTCTTACGGCGGGGTTCCCCGGGGCCGAGCGAGACCAAAGTAGCCTGAGCTTCCGTGAGGGGGTGTGCGAGGATGGGGTTATCGTTGACCTGGGACAGGGGGTTGAGAGGGAACTGGATCTTGAGGAGCTTGAGGTCGGGGTTCGCTCCATTGCTCGGCTCATGAGGGGTGCGGAATGACCAGCGAGACGGTCGGAGAGTTCGCGCAGCGCTGGCTGAGCGATTTCCCTCGCCCGAAGCAATCAACTGTCGTGGCTTACCGCGGCGCGGTGCGACGCTTTCAAGCCGGTGTCAAAGGCGTCGCTGCACGATCACCACGCGACGTATCTGTGAGGACTGCGCGAGCCTACGGACGGGCGCACCCCCATGACGTAGCTGCCCTTCGTGCCTTCTGGGGGGACATGAAGCGGGAAGGCCTTTGTACCGAGAACCCCTTCAGCGAACTAGGTGTCGTACGGGCCCACGGTCGGCGCCGACTCAGGGTGATTACGAAGGAAGAGCTGTCGCGCCTCGAGGCGATTGCCCTTGAGATTCATGGAGAGGAATATGGCCCCGTGCTCGCCGCCGCAATTCGCTTCGCTGCCTACTCCACCATGCGCCCAAGCGAGATCTTCGGGTTGGACCGATCCGACATAGACCTTAAGAAGGGCCTCGTCCATGTCCGTAGGCAGTTTCATCAGAGGCGTATCGAGCTCCCCAAGAACGGGCTCGCCCGAGAGCTGCCCTATCTTCCGGGCCAGGCAGCCGAGGCAGCGGAGGTCATGCTTGATCTGCCCGCGACGGTTTGCCCCCAGACGGAGGGAGAGATTCTGTTTCCAGGGATTCTCGGAGGGCGCGTGTCGCAGCAGATGCTGTCCGACTATTGGCAGCCCGTCAGGCGAGCCTTTGAAGGTGGTCTTTCGGCCGAGCGACGCCTAGAGCTTCGTGAGTCCCGACCGCCCTCTAAGCGGGATATGGTATTCTATGAGTTGCGCCACGCCGGCGCCACGTGGCTGATAGAGGCGGGGGTCGAATCGTGGATCGTAGCGCTTATGCTGGGACATGAAGATGGCGGGCGCCTTGTTGAGAAGGTCTATGGGCACCCGAGCGAGCGAGTGGCCCGAGAGAAATTGGAGAAAGTAGATGCCTAACCCCCCAGGGGAAGTGAAGCGGTGGGCTCCAGCGATCAAGCTCACTACCGAGTTTGGAAGCTCTGCGGGGGCGACTATGAAGCCGGAGGTTCGCGGCGCCTGGCTCGCCCTCTCCGACCTCCCCGCCATCAAATCGGCCGCAGTAGAGCGGGAGAGGGAGCGGTGGGAGGAGCAATTCTGGGGAGCGCTAGAGGCGGCGGGATGGAGCGACGGGGAAGAAATCCCGACCTATGCAATTCGAGACGCCTTCAACCAGGAGGACTCCGATGCCTGAGTTGCCGGAGGGAGTGGAGCGGAAGGCGTCCCCAGACGAAACGTGGACGACTATCACCGGCGACAACCGCAGGGCGACAAAACGGCGACGCGAAGCGTATGACCGCTGGTTCACCATCTGCACCTGTGGGCACTACGCGGAGTCGCACCCTACCGGTGGGACCTGCACCGGGTGGAAGTGCGACTGCACCGGCTACGACCACATCACCGGCAAGCCCGACCATCCTTGTAGTCCGCTCCCTGCCGACGATCCTCGTATCGCCAAAGAGCGGGAGCGGTGGGAGGCGGAGTTGCTGAGCGAGCAAGCCTGCCAGCGCGGAGGCCTGACTATGACGGCCACCAGCTCGCCCGGGGAGCTCATCGAGATAGGGACGCAATCTGCCCGTGAGTGCATCGAGGCAGCCCTAGATCGCGTAGCCGAGGGTGATGTAGAGCCACGGCCCCGCGCCGCCCTCGACGCAATGAAGGGAGAGGGCGAGGATGGCTGAGAACGCGCTTGCCCGTGCCGCTGAGGCGCTTACCACCGACCTGAAAGCGGGTGAGCCAGGGCCGTGGCCTGCGGAGGTCTGGACGGCGTTGCATGGCTTGATCGTTCAGGTCCCGACCCAGCTGGCGCACATGGGGATGCACTATCGCTGCGATCAGTGCAAGTTCGAGTGGCTGGTTTACTTGACGCTCGGGTTGGAAGGTCCCGAGCCGTTGAAGGCAGCGAACCTGACGCTCCCAGTTCCCTTCGGCGTTGGCTGCCCCCGCTGGTTCCCGCCGAAAGTCCCAGAGGTAGACCCCGGTGGTTACACGAAGTGCGAGGGGACGATGCTGCACGTCGATTGGTCCCGCGATGTCGTCTTCGACGCGCTGACCCTAATCCCCGACAACGCGCCTCGCTTTGTATTGCCGGAGTCGTCGGTGGGAGACGATCCGCCCTGCGGGCACTTTACGATGCCCGGCCCGGCGCTAGTTCGAGGACGCAGCGGCGGTGAATTCAATGCCTGACCACAAGCAGTTGATAGAGCGGTTTCGTATCAATGCTGAGCGAGCGGCCGATTGGCGCAACAACATGGTGCCGAGGCATTGGGAGTCTTTGTTCACTGATGCCGCCGATATTCCTACGGGTGTCCTTTGCTCTCTTCATCTACGCAGGCGTAGTAGGTGCGCTGGCCATTCCCGAACGAGGCGACTCGTTCGCCATGAAGGCAGGAGCGGTACTTGTCGCACTTGCGATGATCGCAATGGCAGGCGCGGTGATGGCTGATGTCTGACCCTCTAAAGGGAGTGGACGCGCATCGCTGCCGAATCATCTGCGAGCAGAAACCTACGCGGACTAGAAGCCGCGACGGCCGATACCACGCAGAGTGCTCCGTCTGCGGCTGGGCGGGGGAGACTGTCAACACGATCACGGCAGCCGAAGGCCAAGGGCAATGGCATCAAGCTCGCTCCAACTCCAACGCAATGAAGGGAGAGGGCGATGCCTGACCACAGGCGGCTACACGAGGGGCTTTTGAAACGTCCCGGCTACGCTGGTTTAGCGGAGAAGTTGGGCTTAATCTGGGACTGTCGTACCTGGCCACCACGCGTTTGGCGGGGTGCCTATCGTTTGCAGCAGAGGGCGCTCAGTGAATTCCGGGGGACCATGAAGCGGGATCTGTGGAGACTAAAGTGAGCGAGCGGGAACGCTGCGGCGGCGGTGGCGTGTTTTATACGGGGGAGTGCTCGGGGGCCATGAGTGGCCCGACCTGCACGCACCCTGACTGCCCGCCTTGCCAGGCGCCCGAAACCGAGCCCTGCCCAGGGTGCCCGGATTGCGGGCCGAAAACGAAACTGCGTAAAAAGGCCGTTTTTACGGGCGGGAATGGGATACGCCGATGAGCAAGAACGCCGACCAGCCGGGGGCCTACACCCAAGACCAGCTCAAGGACATCGTGGGCGGGCAAGATGTGGCAACCCGGGTCAAACTTGGCAACGCCTCCAAGGGGTCGATCATCCGTATCCCCCTTGTTGACCCCGACGAAGAGGGTGCCCACGTGGACTACGTCTTCGACGGGAAAGACTACTGGCACAGGGTAGACACAAAGGCGGCGCAGCTGATCCGTAACTCAAGCACCAGGCAGGTCAAGAACCGTGGATAGACTTCTAGTCAAGTCGCCCCCGAGCATAACCGACATTGTAGCTGGGCCGGGGGTATTCCTTCCGATACCAGGCGATCCCCGAGGGGTTTACGTCGTTCCAGACCCGACTTTTACAGGTTGGTGCGAGTCCTTTTCCGACGTGCGCTGGGACTGGCCCTTTGCCTAAGCGGCCACCCGATGCCCGCCTCCCCGAATCCTTCGCTCAGGGTGTCTATGAGCGCGTCGGCTTCACCGGTTATGCATCCAGCAGAGGGAGGGGCCCCCAGTGGCCCAGCTGTTGGCTTGCAAAGCATGATCCAGCGGGTCGCCCCTGTGGCGGGCGTGAGGAAATCTTCCACTTCCTGAGTCGACAGCGGGTGCGCAATGCCCCGATTTTCCTCCAGGCTGATCCGGACCTCCCCCGCCTGGCCGAATGGGATAGTCGAAACGCCGAACTTGGATGTACTCAGCACCACCGCCCGTTCGACAATCACTCAACGCCATCCCTTGTAATTCCTTACGCTGCCCTGCCTGAACACGTTTGCGAATTCGCTAACGATTGGGGCTTGGAGTCGGAGTTGGAGGGGCGTTTTCCAGCGTGAAGGGGCAGACGCAACAGGTGGCTGTGAGTGACCCGGTCAAGCCGAGGGGGGACTGCTTTCGGGCTTGCGTTTGTTCGATCCTGGAGATCCCAATCGAGCAGTTTCCGCTGATCATGCCTAGCGATGGCAAAGATTGGTGGTATGAGATAGATGAGCATTTGCGCAAGTTTTACGGGTGCTACATGGTGGATTGGGAGCTGAAGGAGGACAAGAACGGCGAGTGGGAGATTCGCGGGTGGTGCGGGAAGTATCCCTTCCCCGAGAAGGGTTATTGGATTGCTTCGGTCCCGAGCCTAAACATAGCCCCTGATCCCGAAACTGGGGAGCCCCGCCGCCATGCCGTCGTTATGGATGGATTTGAGGTCGCCTGGGACCCGTCACGGGGCAAGAAGCGGGTTGGATTTGACGAGGACGATACGATCTACAACGTGACGATTCTGGTGCCATTCGACCCGACCGAGGGGATCAAGTGAGAAGGGACCAAGTGCAAGTGCTATCGGGTCCGGACGAGGTGGTGCAGGAGGACGTTTTTACTTCAACGGCGATTAGGCAAAATCAGTTTGGCTGGGTCTGGCGAGTCGAGGTCGTGACTGTCGAGGCGTTCCGCCGCCGTGATCTTGGCTACTGTGAAGCGGCGCTGGGTCATACCGACACTAAGCTTGCTGCTCGCTGGCGCGCGTGTCGTGCCGCAAGGAGAATGCGGCGCGAGGCTCTTGAAGGAGTGACTAACGCACGTGGGTAGCTCTGAGCGTCGCAAGGGGGCGGAATACGAGCGAGAGGTGGCGGGAGAGTTTCGGGCCGCGGGCTTCGACGTTGATCGGGTTCCCAATTCGGGCGGGTTGAAGGTGAAGGGAGACATCAAGGCGAATGACTCTTCGTTGGATGGGCTCCACCTCGAGTGCAAGCGCCAGGAGATTCTAGCCCTTCCGAAGTGGCTCCGCCAGGCTCACGATGAGGCCGAGCCCGGTCAGACACCGGTGGTGATTTTCCGGCAGTCGAAGCAGAGGGGGCAGATAGGAGAGTCACATGCGGTGCTCCCACTTGCGGCCCTAATAGGCCTTCTAGGCGAAGTGAAAATGACGGAAATCTAAGAGATTTGGAGTTCGAATGAAGATTAGGGCAAGGAAGAAGCCGGTCGAAGTTGAAGCGGTTCAGTTTAACGGTCACAACCATAGCGAGATCACCGACTTTATGGGCTGCGTTTGTGGTTTCGGGAACCCTGTGAAAGACAATTGTCGTTATGATCACTCTAGGGCTGGTCCAGAGCTAATCGTCATTCGGACACTAGAGGGGGACCACAGAGCTGTTCGCGGTGACTGGATAATCAAGGGGGTGGCGGGTGAGTTCTATCCCTGCAAGCCGGACATTTTCGAGGCGACCTACGAGGCTGTAGCATGAGCGTCAATGACGCGGTTGCCGGCATCGAGAAAGACTTTGGTAAGGGGTCAATCGTGAAGCTTGGCTCGAAGTCAACGGTAGAGGTCGGCGTTATCCCAACCGGTTCTCTCGCCCTAGACATCGCGCTTGGTGTGGGTGGTGTCCCCTGCGGTCGCATCGTGGAGATCTTCGGGCCCGAGTCGTCGGGGAAGACCACACTGCTCTACCACATAATCGCAGAGGCACAGGCTCGAGGGGGAGTTTGCGCCTTTATCGACACCGAGCATTCGTTGGACCCGACATACGCGAAAGCAATCGGGGTTGACGTAGACGAGTTGTTGGTTTCGCAGCCTGACTATGGGGAGCAGGCGCTTCAGATTGCGGATCGGCTGATTCAGTCTGGCGGCATAGCGGCCGTAATGATCGACAGCGTGGCCGCGCTTACTCCCAAGGCTGAGCTTGAAGGGCAGATCGGAGACGTGACAGTGGGACTTCAGGCTCGCCTAATGTCTTCCGCGATGCGAAAGCTCGCTGGTGCGATTCGTCGCAGTAATACCGTCTGTGTCTTTACGAACCAGCTCCGCGAAAAAGTAGGAGTGAAATTTGGATCCCCCGAGACTCAGCCCGGCGGACGCGCCTTGAAGTTCTACGCTTCCCAGCGGCTCGACATTCGTCGGAAAGCCACCATCGAACAGGATGGGGAGGCTACCGGGAATCGGGTCAAAGTCAAAGTTGTGAAGAACAAAGTAGCCGCGCCGTTCCGTTCGGCAGAATTCGACATTGAGTACGGCGTTGGTATTTCCAGGGAGGGGAGCTTGCTCGATTTAGGCGAGGCACACGGCCTGATTCGGACGAGCGGGTCGTATTATTACTTTGGGGAGGAGAAGCTGGGGAACGGGCGCGAGAGTGCGAAGGCGACTCTTGTGAAGGCTGAGATCGATACGGCTAATCGACTAGAAAAGGCGATCCTAGGCGCACTGAGGGGGGGCGAAGGTGGGTGAGGGGTCGTTTCACGTGTCGACACACGCGGCCTGCCGTTATAAAGAGCGGATTAAGCCAGGGCTTGAGTACGAGGATGCTAAAAAGGAGCTGGAATCCCTGGTTAAAATGTTTGGGAGGATCGTCCCCTTTCCGGCCTGGGCTGCGCGTCCCAGGCCGGGCTCGCAGTTCCTGGAGTTGTCAGATGGGCTGGGAGCGGTTATTATGGATGGGCATGAGATCACCACGATCGTAGCGCGGGGCGGCATGAAGCCTGAGCAGCGGCAAGAGCGTAACGCGCGTCGTAGCCGTCGACGGTCGGCACGTCTTACCCGATCAAAGCACTTTGCAAGCAAGAAACTAGGTCGTCGCCCAGAGATAAAGGAGCCGTTCGAATGGGAATAGAGAGAGTGGACAAACGGATTATTGAGGTTCGCACACAGAAGGAGCTGGAAAACGCCCTTGGCCAGAGCGGGGGAGGCCGAGACGCGCTGATTCTGTGTGTTGGGGGCGGCCACTTTGTGCTGTGGGGGTCTTCGTCGGCAGAGCTGCGGGGGTCTTCGTCGGCAGTGCTGTGGGGGTCTTCGTCGGCAGTGCTGCGGGAGTCTTCGTCGGCAGAGCTGCGGGGGTCTTCGTCGGCAGAGCTGGG
>Ga0196977_1000907_pt1 | contig 12896 bp, 8 predicted proteins | sample S3v_1013CmetaG_FD_148634 | JGI IMG/M metagenome (GOLD analysis project Ga0196977, IMG submission 148634) | Soil microbial communities from Anza Borrego desert, Southern California, United States - S3+v_10-13C | ecosystem: Environmental > Terrestrial > Soil > Desert | place: USA: California...
CCATCTGCGACAGCTCGGCATGGTCCGCCAGCAGTGTTTCGTACGAGTCTCCGAGTCCGCGACCGTCAACTCCAAGCAGTGTTCGTCCGGGCGTGTTGACGACCATTGAACGACCAGCCGCATCGAACGCAATCAACCCCGACGGCAGACTCGCGACGATACGTTCGTTGAACTTCTCCGCCGAACTCGCGCGTTCGCTCGCTTCCGCACTAAGTTGCTCCAACTCCTTCCGTTGCTCCTGCAACTGCGCGACTACAGATTGAAACGTCTCCAATACAAACTCGGCTTCATCCTGCGACTTGATTGGCATGTTCACGGTCGACGCACGTTGTGCTTCGCCAACGAGCTGATGATACGGGCGCAGCAACCAGCGCAGCAGAAACAGAATGCAAAGCAGACTGCCGAGCAGTATGGCGATGAACGACGCGAGCAGGATTGGTTCACGAGCGGCGGGTGTTTCCGGAGTGAGTGCGTAGAGCAGAATGGCAAACAGCGTGGCCAACAGGAACAGTCCGGTCAGCATGGTCAAGCCGAATTGGAAGCGGCTGCGGTATTTCATTTACTTACAATCTAAATTGTCCCGCATACCATTCGACGATCTGCGAACCAAAAAGCAGTGCCGCGATCGCGCCGAGCCCGAGAAAGATGCCGAACGGCAAAAGCATCTGCATGTTTCGTTCGCGCTGTCGCGCCATCAGCACGACGCCGATGACCGAACCGGTCAGCACGCCGACGAAAATCGTGAGGATCGTGAGCCGCCAGCCGAGATATGCGCCGACCATGAACATCATCTTCACGTCGCCGAGGCCCATCGCTTCGATGCCGCGCAGTTTTTCCCAAGTCCAACCCATGAGCCAAAGCGAGCCACCGCCGATCAACGCGCCGATCGCCGCACCGGCAAGTGATGTAACCCAGATCGGCATGTCGGAGAACGCACCTTGCGACAGCGAAGGCAGATCGTCGAAATGCATCGTGTTTGACAACAACGGGATTGCGATGCGTGCGACGACAGCGAACACAATACCCGGGTACGTGATCACATTCGGCAGGATCATGTGTTCGGCATCGATAAAGATGAGAGCGAGCAGAGCCGAAACGAATATCAGATCGAAAGGCAGCGCGATGCGCAATCCGTCGTGCCACGCGACAGCGACGAAAAGCGCTGCAGTAAGAAGCTCAACAGCCGGATAACGAAAAGAGATCGGTTGCCTGCAACCGCGGCACTTCGCGCGTAGCAACATCCAACTGATCACGGGAATGTTGTCGTAGAAGGCGATCACCGCGCCACACGAAGGGCAGCGCGAGTTTGGAAACACGACCGACTCCTCGAGCGGTACGCGATGAATGACGACGTTTAGAAAACTGCCGATGATGGCGCCAAGGATTCCGGCAAAGACATAACCAAAGGCTGGGGGGAATACACTAAGGTCTGGCATTTTACTTTTTATCGGTATGGTTCGTGGTCTGTTTTTCCCAAGCAATCAAATGTTTTAAGAAGGCATGGTGCGCGGCGAAACTGGCGATCGTGAAACCCGCAAAGCCGTCGCGAAAACCGCCCTTGAGAATGAAACTCCTGATAAACGCCGCTGGTCCAGCAGAGGCGACGCTGAAGATCGACGTGCGCCGTCCTTCTTCATACATCTGTTGTGCGGCAAGCGGCGCATAACGATCGCCAATCACCCGATGATGATGCGCCGCATTAGGCGACGTGTAGTGAAGTAAATCTCCGTTAAGTTCTTCGACCCGCGCGCCGCTGTTCATCGCGACGGACTCGTGAATGTGACGTTGCTTCCAGCGTCCCTTGGTCCGGTTGAATAAACGTAACTGCCGATCGGGATACCAACCGCCGCCGCGAATCCAGCGTTGTTGATAGAAGGTGCGACGCGAGACCAGAAAGCCGTCGGCGATTTCTGTTTCCGGCCGCTGCTTGAGTAACTCAATTGCTTTTCGCAAATTGTCTGAAACGCGCTCATCGGCGTCGAGACTGAAGATCCAATCGTGCTGCGCCTGGTCCACCGCGAACTGTTTCTGTGCTCCAAACCCCGGCCACGGATTCACGATCACTCGCGCGCCGCACGCCTTGGCAACCTCACGCGTTCGATCGGTCGATTCGGAATCGACCACTACGATCTCGTCAGCCCACGCAACCGATTCGCAAGCGGCTTTGATATTCGGTTCTTCGTTGAAAGTGATGATGGTGGCGCTGATCTTCATCCCTGCTAGCCACAAAGAAGCACAAAAAGCACAAAAAGCGCAACGATCTTAAGATCGCGCGCTTCCTGTGCTGCTTGCTCTTGCCGAAGCTTTACGGTTCGGCGGGAGTTTCGACGACGACGTTATTGGCCCGCAGCGTGGTTGAAGTCGCACGCTGAAGGTCCGCGATCGCCTTGTTGTAATCAGTCTCAGCGCGGAGCTCGGACGCACGCGCGTTGGCCAGGGCGTTTTCACGTTGGAACAGAAGGAACGTTGTCGACCGTCCGACCTGATATAGACGCTGCTCGCCTTCGAGCTGCAATTCCGCGTTTGTGCGCGCTTCGCGAGCCGAAAGCACTCGCAACCGTGCCGATTCAACTGCTTGCGCTGAATTGCGAACGTCGGCCTCGATGATCTGTTCCTGCGAGCGCGTGGACGCCGCCAGTTGCTCTTTCTGAATTCTCGCGCCCGCGAGATTTGCTTCCGCGGTCTTGTTCTTGAACGGCAACGAGATGGCCACACCGAACGTAACGTTTCGTGTCTCGCCGGTGAATAAGTTGCGAAGCGTCCGCGGGTACCCGCCAATCAACGTCGTGTTTGGTCCACCCTGCGCATCGACGAGCGGTGAAACCGCAACCGGTAGACCCTGGGCAGCCTGAATCGCCTGAATCTGGCTCAACAGGAAAGCGGAAGAGTTCGTGAGTAGGTTACCGCCGATTAGCGGCACCTGCGTTCCCGGCGGCAACGCGCCGGAAACATCTGTACCGGCAAGACCGGTCAGCGCAAGAGTGCCGACAAGGTCCACCTGTGGCCGCGTTTGATTCTTGAAGAAGGAGATGTCGATGTTGTTGATGTCTCCTTGCAGACGCAGACGCCGCAACTCGGGCCGGTTCTCGCGCGCTGCTTTCAACGCATCCGGGAGATTCACCGGCGTAGTTTCAAACTTCGGCGCCTCGGTAGGTGTGACTTGAGCCGACCAATCAGGACTGTTTGGGTCCTTGAAGATCAGAACCTTGAGATTGTTCTCGGAGATTGCCACGTTCTGCACGGCGGTGAGCAACGCGGTTTCCCGATTTGCCAGTTCAGTCAGTACTTCGGCTCGCTCGAGCGGAGCTCTGGCGCCGGCTGCGATTTGCGCTTCAATGTTGCGCAGGCTTTCGCGCGAGAGATTCAAGTTTGACAACTGGTTCTGCTGATCGCGCAAGGCGAAGACGAGTTCCCAGTAAGCCTGCTGGACGCGCGTGATCACGTCGATCGTGCGTTGACGAAAATCTGCGTCTGACTGGTCCAGACGTTTGCGCTGAATGCGAATCTGCCGTCGATTGTTGTCGATCGAACGATTCCGCAGCAGTGGTTGCGTAAACGATAGCGAGAGGTTTGACGAGTAGAACGGGTTCAGCAAGCTGAAACTGTTGCTGGTGTTGGTGTGCTGGTTGTCGAACTGGAGGAAATAGTTTCCACCACCACGGCCAAACTGCTTCACGACGCCTGGATTCCAACTGAGTGTGGTCGTGCTGGTCGTACCGGTTTGCGAGCCGCCGCCAAGCGAGCTCTGTTGCGGAGAAATGCGCTTATCGTATTGCGGCGTGATCGAGAAGACCGGATCGAACACACCTTCAAGCGCGCGCAACTGCGTCTCCGCGAAGCGAACGTCATCACGAGCGACCTCAATGTCGTTGTTGTTTTCGAGCGCACGCTTGATCGCGTCGTTGAGCGATAGTTGTAATGATTCGCTTCCCACGCCGAGACGACTCAGGCTCGGGACCGGCGGCAGCGGTCGGGGTTGGAACTGTGGAATGTTGGGTTCGCGAACTGGTCCCTGCGTGCTGCTTGGTTCCAGCGTGCTGCCCCCCGGCACCGTGCCTGCAGGTACTTGGGGAACTGGAGTAGCTCCCGGCACCGGAGTAGTTCCGGGTGCAGTAGTCGGATTCGTTCTTACCGGACCTGGAGGCGCGGTTGGATTCTGCGGAACGGGATTTCCCGGGATTGGTGTCTGCCCTGGCGGTCGCGTTGGATCGCCTTGCGGCGGAGTTGGTCGCGGTGTCTGTTGCGGCGTTTGCGCCACTCCGGCCGTCGTTCCCACCAAGACCATGCCTGCGAGAACCACAGTTCTAATAAACGTATAAGACAATCGAGTAAACATCAGACGAAGAACTCCTTCAAATTGTGATTGCTTCCAGTTCCCACTGCATGTGAAGGGGAAAGTCCGCGTGCATTCTGGCAAACCCATTGTGGCAAACCAAGTTCCGCCGCAGCAAGAGGTTACTACGTTACCAGCAGAAGTGCAGTTTCATGAAATCCATCCGCAATTCCACCAGTAATTCAGTGGCAATCGACAGCTCGCTTGACACTACGAATAGCGAAAGGCGAGACTTGTGTCCCACAATCGCAACAGACTTAATCCCAGAAACGGCACAACTGATGACGTGTGCCCCGAACGGCAGGAGGATTTTGAGAAATGGCAGTTAAGGTTGGCATCAACGGGTTCGGACGCATTGGACGAAACATTTTTCGCACGGCGCTCGGCCATCCCGACATAGACTTCGTCGCTGTAAACGATTTGACGGACACGCGAACGCTCGCGCACTTGCTGAAGTATGATTCGGTACTCGGCAACTTGGACCAGGAAGTTACGACGACTGAAAACGGAATCAAGGTCGATAACGAAGAGTTCCGCGTCTTCTCGCAACGAGATCCTGCTGCCATCGATTGGGAGTCTGTCGGCGCTGAAATAGTGGTTGAATCAACCGGCATCTTTACGAAAGCTGAAGACGCGCGGAAGCACATGCGCGGCACAGTGAAGAAGGTGATCATCTCGGCGCCGGCCAAGAATGAAGACATCACGATCGTCCTCGGTGTTAATGAGGAAAAATACGATCCGGCGGCGCACCACGTGATTTCGAATGCGTCGTGTACGACGAACTGTCTCGCACCGGTAGCGAAAGTGGTGCACGAGAAGTTTGGTATTCGTTCGGCGCAAATGACGACGATTCACTCGTACACGAACGATCAGCATCTGTTGGATCTGCCGCATAAGGATTTGCGGCGTGCGCGTGCGGCAGCGTTGTCGATGATCCCGACTTCAACCGGCGCGGCGAAAGCGGTGGCGCTCGTGTTGCCGGAGTTGAAAGGAAAATTTGACGGTATCTCTGTGCGCGTACCGACGCCGAACGTTTCGCTGGTTGACGTGGTGATGAATCTGGAGACGGAGACGACGGCGGAAGACGTCAATCGTGCTTTTAAGGATGCTGCGAATGAAGAGCTGAGTGGCATTCTCGATTTCTCTGAGGAACCGTTGGTTTCAGTTGACTTCAAGCGCAATTCCAATTCGTCGATCGTCGATGCGGAGTACACGAAAGTGATCGATGGAAAGATGTTGAAGGTGCTTTCGTGGTACGACAACGAGTGGGGCTACTCGTGCCGCGTGCGAGATCTGATCAAGTACATTGCGGGGAAAGGCCTGTAAGTCGAAGTGGCCAAGCTCTCTATCAAAGATCTTCCACTGCACGGGCAACGCGTTTTTATTCGTGTCGACTTTAACGTTCCGATCAAGGACGGGAAGGTTGACGACGACACGCGCATCCGGGCATCACTGCCGACGATCAATTACGCGATCGAGCAGGGCGCGCGTGTGATTCTCGCGTCTCACTTGGGCCGGCCGAAAGGTCAACGTGTAGACAAGTACAGTTTGCGGCCGGTGGCGAAACATCTTTCGGAGTTGTTGGGAAGACCGGTTGCATTTGCTCAAGACTGTATTGGGGAGCCGGCTGAATCCGTCGTCAATGCTTTGTCTGACGGTGATGTTGCGCTGCTCGAAAATCTTCGTTTTCATCCCGAGGAAGAGAAGAACGACGACGGGTTTGCGCGAAAGCTAGCCGCGCTTTGTGATCTTTATGTGAACGATGCTTTTGGCGCCGCCCATCGCGCGCACGCGTCAACCGTGGGGATCACAGAGCATGTGTCGAGAGCGGCGGCGGGATTGTTGATGGAGAAAGAGCTCGAATACCTCGGACGAGTTCTTAATGAGCCGGAGCATCCGTTTGTCGCGATACTCGGCGGCGCAAAAGTGTCGGACAAGATTCCCGTCATCAATGCGTTGATCGATCGCGGCGTGGACAAGCTTTTGATCGGCGGCGCGATGGCTTACACGTTTCTCAAAGCGGAAGGTTTTACTGTCGGCAAGTCGCTGGTTGAAGACGCGATGCTCGGGACGGCGCGCGAGATCAGGCAGCGTGCGGAAGAGAAGGGAATTGAGTTTCTGCTGCCGACGGACCATCAGGTGGTTGATAGCTACGAACCCGTTAAAGGGCAGAAGATCGTTGCGAAGACGATACCGATCGAGTTTACAAACATCGGGCTGGTGGGAATGGATATCGGCGTTGAGACTGTCGCGCATTTCTCGGCCGCGCTGCAGGACGTACGCACGATCATCTGGAATGGTCCAATGGGTGTGTTTGAGGAGCCGCCGTTTGATCAGGGCACGATTGGGATTGCGAAGGCTGTTGCGGAAGCCGCAGATGGCGGCGCGACTGTGATCGTTGGCGGTGGCGATTCTGTCGCTGCGGTGACGCGTGCGGGCGTTGCGGATCGCATCACGCACATCTCCACGGGTGGCGGCGCGACGTTGGAGTTTTTGGCGGGTGAGAAGCTGCCGGGCGTATCTGCTTTATCCGATAAATGAAGAAACCTTAAAGCCTTACATAAAAAGAACCTCAAAGTTTATGCGCAAACCTGTAATCGCCGGAAACTGGAAAATGTACAAAACGCTCAGCGAGGCGGTCGAGACTGCGCTGGCGTTGAAGCCGCTGGTAGCCAACGCAAACCACTGCGAAGTCGTTATCGCGCCCGTTTTCACCGCGTTGAAGACCGTGTGCGACCGCCTTGAAGGATCGAACGTAAAAGTCTCCGCGCAAGACTGTTCGACGGAAAAAGAAGAAGGCGCGCATACGGGCGAGGTCGCCGCGTTTATGCTCCGCGACGTGGGCGCCAGGTATGTGATAGTCGGCCATTCGGAGCGGCGGCAGTTCTATTCGGAGACCGACGAGCAGGTTAATCGCAAAGTTCAGGCAGGGCTTGCGGCGGGCCTGACAGTTATCATGTGTGTGGGCGAAACGCTCGCTCAGCGTGAAGATGGTGCGGCGCAAGATGTTGTTTCAGCGCAGTTAGTCGGCGGCCTTAGCGGGTTGACAGCCTCAGATCTCGACCGTATCATCGTCGCCTACGAGCCCGTTTGGGCCATCGGCACGGGACGCACAGCGACGCCGGAGCAAGCGCAGGAAATGCACGCGTTTATCCGGCGCGTTTTCGCGGATAGGCACTCTTCAAACGCGGCGGACGCGTTGCGGATCCTCTACGGCGGTTCAGTGAAGCCCGACAATATTCAGAGGTTGATGGCGCAAGCGGATATCGATGGCGCGCTGGTGGGTGGCGCGAGTTTGAAAGCGGATAGTTTCGGGCAGATTGTTAACTATCGGATTTAGATCCCTGCTAAAGGATCTGCAATTGCGAGCGTTACGGCTTTAGAGCGTTAAGAGTGTAGAGATCGTTACGGAGTATCTTTGACTTGTTAACTTATATTCTTTACGGATTATTTGTTCTCGCGTGCATCATCCTGATCGTGGTGATCTTGCTGCAACCGGGCAAAGCCGACGCTGGCGCGTTGTTCTCCAACACGCTCTCGAGCACGGCCTTCGGCCCGCGCGGCACGGCGAGTCTGTTGGCGAAGATCACGATCGGCGCGGCGGCAGCGTTCATGTTGATTGCGTTGATGCTTGGTTTGCCGATCTTCAGTGGTTCGCGATCGGTGTTGCAATCGACACCCGCAAGCGCACCCGCAGCGAGCCCGAGTCCGACAGCGACCCCGGCGCAACAATCCGCTCCCGCGACATCACCGGCCGCGCCCGCTGCGTCACCGGCCGGTAGTCAGTAGTCGTTTGGAGCAGTCGTTCGTTGAAATCATTCCGGCTATAATGGCCGCAGCCTTCTAAACTCACTTCATGCCGAAGTGGCGGAACTGGCAGACGCGCACGTTTGAGGGGCGTGTGAGGCAACTCGTGGGGGTTCGAGTCCCCCCTTCGGCACCAAATAAAAGTTTAAGCGTTGCGGATAAAGCACTTAGCCAGATAATCACTCCAAGCCTGTCACAACTAAGGCACAGCAACATTTCCGAATATCGAGACTTCAGTTTTAGTTTTCTCAAGTTGGCTTCGTCTAAAGCTTCTTGCAGGGTGCTATACACATGCCATAAGACCACCTACCCAAGAATGCTGTCCATCACAGCGAAGACGACCCGAAGTATCAGTTACAACGCCTACCCGAAGAAAACCAGCGAGATCTTTGCCAGATCATGAGCTTCAGCGTGAGTTCGGTTGCACGATCCTCGACCTTTTCCATCGATGCACATGCGCACGGAGTGAAGCGAATCGCATTTCTTTCGCTACTCAAGTTAAAATGCAGTGCCGGCTGTATCGAATCTTAAAGTGGAAATGCAACGTATCCCCGCACCAGTAGTGAGCCGTCCCGAACGCTTACCTCTCGGCGATTCGAACTTAAGTTGGGAGCAGTTCCAGGCGTTTTGCCGCGACTTTGTTTGTAAGTACACGGCCGTCGACCTGTGCCATCACTATGGGAAGGCGGGCGATATTCAAAATGGAATCGACCTATATGTCGACCTCCCAAACGGAGAACGGTGGGCTTTTCAAGTCCGTCAAGTCGAGAAGTTCACAAAAGGTGACGCAGAAAAGTCGATCACGGCCACGAGCTACAAAGCCGTCCGTTATTATTTTCTCTTAAGTTGTGAAGCAACAAAGGCCGTTCGAGACGTTTGCGACGCTCACGGCTGGGAGCTTTGGGATGTCCGGGACATATCCGGTAAGGTGCGCGACTTAGATCTGGAAACCGCTCGAACGCTTGTCGAAACTCACTTTGGATCTGCGTGGCGAAAGGAATTTCTTGGTCTGACAGATCTAAGTCCGTTCCTGTCCACCGAAGAATTCTTTCGCCATCTTTCGAATCCGCAACGGTTGTTCAATCATAGCTGGGATTTGGTTGGCCGTGCGGTCAATTTGAAAAAACTGCACGAGTTTATCGCCTCCGAGGACCAGCGCATCGCGATCTTGCCCGGCCGGGGCGGCATCGGTAAAAGTAAGATTCTCCAGGAGTTTGGCAGGGCGCATGATGCGACCGGCGAAACTCCGCTCGTGCGATTTCTAGTAGAGGGTGTGAATGTCGGGACCAATCTCGATGGATTGCCGGCGCGCGAGTCCGTTATCGTTGTCGACGACGCTCACCGGCGTGACGATTTATCTACCTTACTGGCACTAGCACGCCAACGAGCACTGAGAACGAAACTGATCCTTGCCTGTCGGCCGCATGCCGTTCGCCGCCTACGGTCAATTGTCATTCAAAATCGCTTTGATTCACGAGAACTGATAGTTGCGGATGAACTCAAAGAACTGAGCAAGACTGATGTTACAGAACTCGCACGACAATCGTTGGCGACGGAACATCAACACCTCGCTGAACAACTCGCCGAAGCGACTTGGGATTGTCCGCTCATAACTGTTGTTGCCGGGCGCCTACTGTCTGAAAAATCGTTGGAGCCGAGGCTGCTGGAACGCAATGAAGAATTTCGCGATGCAGTTTTGTCGAAGTTCTATGACGAAATCGTCGGTAAGATCGGTGACGCTCTTGAACCAGTCCACTGTCAGTCGTTACTGAGGGTCATCGCTGCCCTTTCTCCTATTAACACAGCTGAGGAAACGATCCTCGAGACATTCGCGAAGTTCCTGGGGGTCGATCAAGTTTCCTTAGTTGAGTCGCTTGGAATACTCGAATCAGCAGGTATACTTCTGAGGCGCGGGAACACATTGAGGATAACTCCTGATGTGCTGGCGGATCACATTCTTCACCGCGCATGCCAAACACCCCAAGGCGCTAAGACGGGATACGCTGAGAAAGTCTTCGAAACATTTGGGCCTGTTTGTCCCTCTGCGGTCTTGCGAAACTTGGCCGAACTAGATTGGCGCATTAGTCAGGCCGACGGGGCCGAATCGGATCTGTTAAATGAAGTGTGGCATAACATTGAAGAGGAGTTTAAGTCTGCTAACAACGCTGGTCGGTCTCATATTTTAGATCTATTGAGCGAAGTCGCGTACTACCAACCAAGACGGATTATGAGCCTCGTCGAATACGCGATTCAGAATCCCACCTCGACGCCGGATGATCCTCAATATACCGCTCTCAACTTGTACTCTCACGAAAGGCTGCTTTACAAGCTTCCGCCACTTCTTCGAGAGATGAGCTACACGCTCGAATACTTGCCGCGTTGCTGTGATCTATTATGGCAGTTAGGCCGTGACGACGATCGACGACTTAATTCACATCCTGATCACGCAATACGCATCCTTGAAGACCTCGCGACGTACGATATCGGAAAGCCGGTGTCGCTCAATGATGCTGTACTTCGGTCTGTCCAGCGATGGCTTCAAGACCCCGCAGTTCACAATCACGTCTACTCGCCGCTACATATTGTCGATCCGATGCTCGCAAAAACAGGTCACTCGAGTCGGGGCGATGGCATGAGTGTGGCGCTTACACCATTCCACGTCAGTCGGGAAAACACGCAACAAATACGGTGCGAGGCGTTGGACTTAATCTCGAATTGCGCAAAATCAGACAATCCGCGCGTTGCGTTGAGAGCTATCCAAGGCTTGGGCACCGCACTTCACGAACCGATACCATATCTTTCCATGACGATATCGCCCGAGGATAAAGAACGTTGGGTTCCAGATCAGTTTGAGGTAATAAATCGTTTGCGCGAGGCAGCACAATCTAGCGACAATCCGCTGATCCATCTAAAGGTGATTGAGGAGGTGCGGTGGACAGCAGCCTGGGGCTCAACTGAGCGTCTGCGGGAAGCTGCGAAAGAACTGATCGACTCGATTCCAAAGTCTTTTCGATTAACTCTCACGAAATTCCTTATTGACAGCCACGATCAGGAAGCTTACTTGTACGATGAAGATATCGGGGATTGGCAGCAGAAGGAACAAGAAAAACTCGATATTCGAATTACAGCAAGCGACGAATTCGTCACACTACATCCTGATGCCGCGAATGGGTTGGCAGCTCTGTCGAAGATGCTACGAGCGATCATTAACGCAGGCGTCGAGCCTCAGCCAATGTTATTTCTTCATGCCCTTTCGCTTTCGCACGCAGAATACGTCGCTGGAATGTGCGAACAGGTGATTAGGGCCGAACCCGGGCCAGTCGATCCATTCTTCGGCAATTTGCTTTTCAATGTGCGGCAAGCCAGTCCCGACCGGAATCTCCAAATCATCGAGTCCGCGTTGCGGACGGATCGAGTTGTACTTCATAGCGGGATTGCGTGGACATACCAGAACTGGGCCCGAACCTCTGATTTTAACGATGAAGAACTCAAGATACTCGAGACGTTGCTAAGATCTTCTAATGAGTTAACGAAATACCATGCGATAAAATCTCTGCCGAGTATAGCGCGCTTCCGACAACGCTCGGCGATCAATATGGCTGTATCAGTCGACATCGGAAGGAGTCCAGCGCTGGCAAAAGGTCTTTGCGAGATCTTCTACCCGAAACTTGGAATTTCCGGGGACATGTTGACTGAGTCAGACATCCAATCCTTGCTTGCAAAACTTGAAAATGTTAATGAAATCGAAGGTCATGAGATCTCCCGGTTTTTGTCGTATTCGGCCAACCGGTCACCCCAAGCTGTAATTAGATTGATACTCATGCGGTTTGATCGCTTCGACGCAAACCACGATCGCGAGTATCGACCGTTACCGTACGGTGGGCTTAACGAAGACTTGACTGGTGTCGTTCAAAGCCCTGAGTATGAGGAGATTCTGCGCCAAGTGCGTGATCGCGCTGTAGTCAAACGCTGGTCCGGACATCTGTGGTTGCCAAAGTTCTTCACGCAGATTTCGGACAGCTTCGGTGCCGTCTGTTTGAAAATTCTCAATGAGTGGATTGACTCAGAGGATGAGGACAAAATCGAAGCTGCTGCCTCACTGGTCAGCGATGCGTACGCCGATTTTGTCTTCCGGGAACAGGAATTTGTAGAGAACCTTTTGAACCGAGCGTCAGCCATAAGCGATCGGTGCTATCGGCGCGTGGCACTACACCTAGACCGGTCAGCAAATTCAGAAGTGCGAACGAGCAGGGTCGGCAATGCGGCGCCGCAAGACATTTCTGTTCGCGATCGAGCTCGCGAAGCTGCATCTAAGTTCGTTTCGGGCAGTCCCGTCCGCCAGTTCTATCAAGCTCTAGCAGACGAGGCGGAAGCCTCTATCAGGAATGGACTCGCGCGCGATGAAGAGTATTTGTCGTAACATTCTTTGACCCGCCATTTGCACGAAGCTCGGCCCAAAGTTGTTGAAGGCACGATCGCCAGAACATCTCTCGCGATCGCGACATGAATTCTTGTGATTTACGGGTCCTAATCAAGTTGACTTCACATTACCGGATGAAGTAGCCTGCGCTTACCTCGCAGAGTCAGCAACCGTTTCTCATTGACTCGAAAGCAAGGCGAAACTGGAAGCCTCGGCGGTCACCCAAAACCGGCCATGTAGAGTCATTTCAAAACCGGCCATAGAGAAGTAGTCGTTCGGGACGTTGACGACGCTGAGAGGCAAAGTAGCCTCCAGCGACATGAGCAACGTATTGAG
>Ga0196977_1000908_pt1 | contig 12894 bp, 12 predicted proteins | sample S3v_1013CmetaG_FD_148634 | JGI IMG/M metagenome (GOLD analysis project Ga0196977, IMG submission 148634) | Soil microbial communities from Anza Borrego desert, Southern California, United States - S3+v_10-13C | ecosystem: Environmental > Terrestrial > Soil > Desert | place: USA: California...
GTCCAGGTCGGCGCCCTGCGTCACCAGATAGAGCTGTCCATCGAACATGAAGGCCTCGGTCCCGGTCGACGGGGTGTAGAGGAACCGGGTGCGGCCGTAGAAGAAGTCGACCTGGAAACCGATCGCCGACTGGTAGGTCCCCTCCGCTGGGTAGGTCAGGATGCCCTGACCGTGAGCCAGCCCGAAGCGGCATGGCCCGCTCCAGTGGCGCATCCGCATCTTCTGGCGGTAGGTCGCGACGGCCGCGACGTCGTTCCCGACGTACTCGATGAGGCCACATCCGTTCGCGGTCACCCCGACCTTTTCCCCGGGCCGCAAGGGAACCTTCGGCAGCGCCTCGTTCAGCGCCGGCGTGCCCGTCAGCACGACCGCGGCGGCGGCGGCCCACGCGCTCAGTCGGGCGAGGCGGACGATGGGCGGACGGATCATCTTCGCCATCCTCAATGCAGGTTCGGCGTGCAGGCGCCGGTCGGGGAGATCATGGCGCACTTACGCGCCGCTTCGACGTAGGCGGTGCGGTAGGTGCGCAGCTTGGCGGGGCTCGACGGGTGCGTCGGACAGCGGCTCCAGGCGCCGGCGGAGCGCTGCATGGTCATGAGAATGGCCTCGTACTTCCCGACCGCATTGGAGGCCGGAATCCTGTCCATCGCCGCCCGCAGCTCCATGCCGTGACGCGCTTCCTCGGCGGGCGCGTTGCACACGCCGACCGGCGAGGTCGCCGCGGGCAGGGCGGTCAGGCGTTGGGCGGCGGTGACGGCCAGCCCATGGTCGGGGAAGCGGGTCAGCAGGGCGCGGAGCGCCTGGCCGGCCTTGTCGGTGTCGCCGGCCCGCTCGAACTCGTCGGCCATGGCGAACAGCTGGCCGGCGTTGGCCGTCGTCAGTTTCGCCTTGAAGTCACGCCCGGCCTTGCCGCTCTCGGCCTCGGCGGCGGCCTGACTGCGGGCGAAGGCGGCGTCGCTCGCGGCGTCGAGCGCCGCGAAGCGCGCATCGCGGGCGGCGTTGAGGGCGACGAGTTCGGCGCGCCAGCCCGGCTCACGTCGCTCAACCTCGGCGCGGAGGACGCGATAGGAGGCGATCAGCGGGGCCGCCAGGTCCCGCCATAGCGCCTCGCAGCCCACATACGAATTCGGATTGGGACAAGGTGTGCGCGTGACCCTCGTGGGCTCGCTGGTGGAGTCGTATTGCACGATTTCGTAGGTGCAGGCGCCGCCGTAGCAGCTGCCCACCGAGGTCTGGATACTCTGCTTGTCCACCGACAGGTCAGTCCCGTGACGGCCCGCGGCTTCCTCCTCGCTCGTCCGCCACACCGGCGCATCGACGTCCCCGCGGTCGCTCAGGGAAGCGTAGCGCCCGTCGCCCAATCCCCAAACGGTTCGCCCGTCCATCCGCCTGACGAGCGAAACTCGACCATGAAAGAACTCGTCGGCGTAAGGGTAGACCTGACCGCCATCGGGGGGGTGGTAGGCGATCTGTCCGGCGCCGTGCACCAGACCGTTCCGGCACGGCCCCCGCCACTCGATGCGCGCGGCCTGTTCTATGAACTTCGTGCGACCTACGGCGACCGAGGGCGTCGCGATCATGATGCAGCCGTTCCGCGTCACCGCGAGGACTTCCCCCGGCTTCAGGGGCGGCTTGGGCAATGCCTCGGGAATGGCGGCGGTCGCGGCCAGCATGGCCGCCGCCAAGGCTGCGGGTGCGACGAGTTTGGCGAGGCGTAGCGCCATACCGGAATCCCCCAACTCCGATCGTTACCCTAGCGCACACGATCCTCCGTGTAACCGAGTTCGTTTCACGCGGGAGTTGGGCTGGGCGGATCGCACCTCGCCCCTACCGCCGCCGCCGCTTATCCCCTAGCTTCCGCCCGCCTTCGCCGCCGGAGCTTCCATGGCCGCCTACAAGTCGCTTCGCGAGTTCATCAACCGCCTGGAGAAGGCGGGCGAGCTGGTGCGGGTTTCGGAGCCGGTGTCGTCGGTGCTGGAGATGACCGAAATCCAGACGCGGCTCCTGGCGACCGGCGGACCCGCTGTGCTGTTCGACAACGTCCTCAAGGCCGACGGCACGCGCTCGGAGATGCCGGCCCTGGCCAACCTGTTCGGGACGGTGAAGCGGGTCGCCATGGGGGTGACGCTGGGCGGCAAGCCAAAGACCTCGGCGGCGGAGCTGCGCGAGGTCGGCGAGCTGCTGGCCTTCCTGCGCCAGCCGGAACCGCCGCGCGGGCTGAAGGACGCGCTCGACATGCTGCCGACCATGCAGACGGTCCTGTCGATGCGGCCCAGCACCGTGAAGCGCGCGCCGGTGCAGGAGGTAGTGCTGAAGGGCGACGACATCGATCTGTCGCGCCTGCCGATCCAGACCTGCTGGCCGGGCGAGCCGGCGCCGCTGATCACCTGGCCGCTGGTGGTGACCAAGGGTCCGGGCAAGGCGCGCGAGGACGACTTCAACCTCGGCATCTACCGCATGCAGGTGCTGGGCAAGGACCGCTGCATCATGCGCTGGCTGGCGCACCGCGGCGGGGCGCAGCACTACGCGCGCCACAAGAAGGCCGGCGCCCGTGAACCCTTGCCCGCGTGCGCCGTCATCGGCGCCGATCCGGGGACCATCCTTGCGGCGGTGACGCCGGTGCCCGACACCCTGTCGGAATACCAGTTCGCCGGCCTGCTGCGCGGAGCCAAGCTGGACCTCGTTCCGGCCAAGACCCAGCCGCTGATGGTCCCGGCCCAGGCCGAGATCGTCATCGAGGGCGAGGTGCTGCTGGACGAATACGCCGACGAGGGGCCGTACGGGGATCACACCGGCTACTACAACTCCGTCGAACGCTTCCCGGTGTTCCGCGTCACGGCGATTACCATGCGCAAGGACCCGATCTACCTGACCACCTTCACCGGCCGTCCGCCGGACGAGCCGAGCGTGCTCGGCGAGGCGCTGAACGAGGTGTTCATTCCCCTGTTCCGCCAGCAGTTCCCCGAGATCACCGACTTCTGGCTGCCGCCCGAGGGCTGCAGCTACCGCATCGCCGTGGTGTCGATGAAGAAGGCCTACCCGGGCCACGCCAAGCGCGTGATGCTGGGCGTGTGGAGCTACCTGCGCCAGTTCATGTACACCAAGTGGGTCATCGTCGTGGACGACGACATCGACGCGCGCGACTGGAAGGACGTGATGTGGGCCGTGTCCACGCGCATGGACCCCGCCCGCGACATCACCGTCATCGAGAACACCCCGATCGACTACCTCGACTTCGCCTCGCCGGTCAGCGGCCTGGGCTCCAAGATCGGGCTCGACGCCACGGACAAGATCGGCGGCGAGACCAGCCGCGAGTGGGGCCAGGCCATCCGCATGGACCAGGCCGTGGTCGACCGGGTCAGCGAGATGTGGGCGAGGCTCGGCCTGCCTGGCGACGGTAAGCCGATCTGGAAGTAGGCGATGGCTCCCGTCCTGGTGATTCTTGCACTGCTGCTGCAGGCGGCTCCGGAAGGCGGCCGCGAGGCGGGCCGCGCACCGGCGGTCGCAGCTCCCACGGCTGAGCAGGTTCGGGCCTGGAAGGCGGAGCTGCGCCGGACCGACAGCGAGATCAGGCGGCTGCGGGCGGCGCTCGCCGACCGGAAGTACGCTGCCTCGGAGATGGGCCGGATGGACATGCTCCAGCTGCAGCAGCTGATGGAGCGCAAGGGCCAGCTGGAAAGCCTGATCGACAACTGACCGGCGCGTGACAGCCGCCCGCGCCTGGCCTAAGCCTTGGACCGGGAGGCCGGGTTGACGAACCTTTTCCGCATCTTCGACCTGCATGTGGCGGTGGTCGCGGCGCTGACCCTGGCGGCGACGTGGATGTGCCTGAACTACGGCGTGCAGTCGGACCTGCCGTTCGAGCTGATCGCCATCGCCGTGGTCTTCCCCACCGCCTTCTCCATCGCCGCGGCGCACCGCCGGCGCGAGGACGCGCTGGAGTCGCTGGCGTCGCTGCGGGCGATGATCGTGGCCATCTACTACGCGCACCGTGACTGGATCGCGGGCCAGCCGGAGCACGCGCTGCGGGCGCGGGGAATCAGCGGCAAGCTCTACGGCGCGGTGTGCGCGGCGCTGGCCTGCAAGCCCGACGCCCGGATGGAGAAGCGGCTTTCCGTCGCCGACGCCTTCTCGGAGCTGTCGGAGAGCATCGAGACCCTGAAGCGGGCCGGCGTCTCCGGCGGCGAGATCAGCCGGGCCAACCAGTTCCTCTACAACGGCGTGCGCGACTTCGAGAAGCTGCGCGCCATCGCCGACTACCGCACCTCGTCTTCGCTGCGCGCCTTTTCCAAGCTGTTCCTGAACATCCTGCCGGTGCTGTTCGCGCCCTTCTACGCCCACGTCGCCCAGGAGGCCGGGCACCCCTTGTTCGGCTACGCCGTGGCGCTGGCGTTCGCCCTGGTGCTGGTTGGCCTCGACAACGTCCAGGACGGGCTCGAGGACCCCTTCGACGGGATCGGCGTCGACGACGTAAAGCTGGACGTGGCCGGCGAGCTGTTCTGGCTGCGCGCCGACGCAGCGGCCGAGCCGGTGGCCGACCTGCGCCAGGTGCGCTGAACCCCCCGATCTTCGCCGTTCGCAGCCTGAAATCCTGACATTCGTCGTCAACCGGATGACTTGGCGGTAGGGCCGCCCTACATGCCGCTGGCCGCTCCCGAGGAACCGCTTCATGCGCTCACTGCTTGTCCTAGTTCTGGCCCTGGCTCTTGGAGGCCCCGTCATGGCCCAGAATTCATCGGCGCAGCCCTGGGAGGGTGACATCCTGCCTCCCGCCCCTGCCTGGAAGGGCAAGAGCGAGCGGCTGGTGGTCCGCCCCAACGACCCCTGGATCACGCCCTCGGAGCGCACCGGCCTGACCGGCACGCCTTCCTATGCGGAGACGGTCGCCTTCCTGCAGCGCATGGACGAGGCCTCGCCGCTGATCCGGATGCAGAGCTTCGGCCGCTCGGCCCAGGGCCGCGACCTGCTGGCCGTGTTCGTCTCGAAGGACGGCGAGCGCTTCGACCCGGCCAAGCCCGTGCTGCTGTTCCAGGCCGGCATCCACGCCGGCGAGATCGACGGCAAGGACGCGGGGCTGATGCTGCTCCGCGACATCGCCTTCAAGGGCAAGGACAGGCTGCTCGACAGGGTGAACCTGGTGTTCGTGCCGATGTTCAACCCGGACGGCCACGAGCGCACCGGGCCCTATTCGCGGCCCAACCAGCGCGGGCCGGTCAGCCAAGGCTGGCGGACCACGGCGCAGAACCTCAATCTCAACCGGGACTACGCCAAGGCCGACAGTCCCGAGATGCGGGCGATGATCGGGTTGATCCGGGCGGTGAAGCCGGATCTCTACCTCGACCTGCACGTCACCGACGGCATCGACTACCAGTACGACATCACCTACGGCTACGCGGCCTACGACGGGCGCTACGCGCGCTCGCCCGAGATCGGCAAGTGGCTGGAGGGCGCCTACGACCGGACGGTGACCGCCGGGCTGAAGGCCGCCGGCCACATTCCCGGCCCGCTGATCTTCGCCGTCGACGACCGCGACGTCTCCAAGGGCCTGGCCGCGACCGCCTCGACGCCGCGCTTCTCGACCGGCTACGGCGACGCCGTCGGCCTGGCCACGGTGCTGGTCGAGAACCACTCGCTGAAGCCCTACCGCCAGCGCGTGCTGGGGACCTATGTCCTGATCGAGAGCTCGATCCGGGCGCTGACCGAGCACGGCGCCGAGCTGCGCGCCGCGACCGCCGCCGACCAGGCTCGGCGGGACGCCGTCACCGTCAGCTGGCGCGCCGCGACCACGCCGGAGGGGACCCGCGCGTTCCTGCCCATCGGCTATTCCATGTACGCCTCGGCCGCGTCCGGCCGCGACGAGGTGCGCTGGGACGGCAAGCCGGGCAAGCCGATCCAGCTGCCGCTCTACCGTTCGACGCCGGGCGCCGTGGTCGAGCGGCCCGCCGCCTACTGGGTGCCGGCGACCAAGCCCGAGGTCATCGCGCTGCTGAAACTGCACGGGGTCGAGATGGAGATCATCGACCAGCCGCGCACCGTCGGGGTCGAAATGATCCGCCTGAAGGACGCCAAGCCGGGCGCCTTCGTCATCGAGGGCCGCGTGCGCGTGGCGGCGGCGGTGGCGTCGCGCGAGCGGCGGCAGGAGACCTACCCCGCCGGCTCGGCGCGCATCCCGACCGACCAGCCGCTGGGGACCTTCGCCATGCTTCTGCTCGAGCCCGAGTCGGACGAGACCCTGATCGGCTGGGGCTTCTTCAACGAGATCACCCAGCGGACCGAGTACATCGAGGGTTACGCCATCGCGCCCATGGCCGACCGCATGCTGGCCGCCGATCCGGCGCTGAAGGCCGAGTTCGAGGCGAAGCTGGCGGCCGACCCGGCCTTTGCGGCGGACCCCGATGCGCGCCTGTCCTGGTTCTACGAGCGCACGCCCTTCTTCGACAGCCGCTGGATGCTCTATCCGGTCGGGCGCGAGGTGCGGAACTGAACCCTCTCCCCTTGAGGGAGAGGGTGGCCCGACGGGCCGGGTGAGGGGTGCTGGCGCCGACCCCTCCGATCGTCCCGCCGACACCCCTCATCCGGGTCTCTGGCGAGACCCACCTTCTCCCACAAGGGGAGAAGGAACCGTTCGGCTTGCTCGACCGTAGTTCGTCGGCCATACCCCGCCCCTCATGTCCGATCAGTCCTCCGTTCTCGCCCACGATCTCGTCCAGGCCGCCCTGAAGGCCGGCGCCGACGCCGCCGAAGCCGCCGTCGCCGAGCGTCAGTCGCTCAGCGTGGGGGTTCGCCTCGGCGAGCTCGAGGAGGTCGAGCGCGAGGAAAGCCGCGACCTCGGCCTGCGCGTCCTGATCGGCAAGCGCCAGGCGTCGGTCTCCGCCTCAGACCTGTCCGACGCCACCCGCGCCCGCCTGGTCGAGCGCGCCGTGGCCATGGCGAAGCTGGCCCCGGAAGACCCCTACTGCGGCCTCGCGCCCGACGAGCTGCTGGCCAACGGCCACCGGCCCGACCTCGACCTCTTCGACCCGACCGAGCCCTCCGCCGCCCAGCTGGAGGAACGCGCCCGCGCCGCCGAGGAGGCGGCCCGCGCCGTCGAGGGGGTGACCAATTCCGAAGGCGGCTCGGCCTCCTGGTCGGCGGGACGCTGGCGCCTGGTCACCTCGGCCGGCTTCGAGGGCGAGCACCACGGCACGGCCTCGTCGCTGTCGGCCTCGGTGATCGCCGGCGAGGGCTCCGGCATGGAGCGCGGCGGCGAGGGCCGCACGGCGCGCTGGATCGCCGACCTGCCCACGCCCGAGGCTGTCGGCGCCGACGCCGGCCGCCGCGCGGTGCGCCGCCTGGGCGCGAAGAAGATCTCCAGCCAGACCGCCACCATCATCGTCGAGAACCGCATCGCCGCCTCGATGCTGTCGGCCTTCGTCGGCGCCATCTCGGGCGCGGCGGTGGCGCGCGGCGTCAGCTTCCTGAAGGACGAGCTCGGCAAGCCGGTGTTCGGCGCCGGGGTGACCATCACCGACGACCCGTTCCGCCCCCGCGGCCTGGCCTCCTCGCCGTTCGACGACGAGGGCGTTCGCGTGGAGCGGCGCGCCATCGTCGACAAGGGCGTGCTGACCACCTGGCTGATGAACTCGTCGGCCGCGCGCCAGCTCGGCCTCACCTCCACCGGCCATGCCTCGCGAGGGCTGGCCGGGCCTCCGGGCGTCTCGGCCCACAACCTGCACGTCGAGCCGGGCGAGAAGGACCTGGGCGGCCTAATGGCCGACGCCGGCAAGGGCCTCCTGGTCACCGCCATGTTCGGCCCGTCGCTGAACGCCAACACCGGCGACTGGTCGGCGGGCGTCTCGGGCTACTGGTTCGAGGGCGGCGAGCTGGCCTATCCGGTCACCGAGATTACCATCGCCGGCAACCTGCCGGAGATTTACGCGCGGCTCGTCCCCGGCTCCGACCTGGAGTTCCGCGGCTCGATCAACGCGCCGTCGCTCATGGCCGAGGGCGTGGCCATCGCGGGGCTATGAACCCGGACGTCGCGCTCCTGAAGGAAGCGGCCCACGAGGCCGGCAAGCTGGCGCTCGACTACCGCAAGCGCGGGCTGAAGATCTGGTCCAAGGGTGAGGCCGGCCCGGTCACCGACGCCGACCAGGCGGTCGACGCTCTGCTGCAGGAACGGCTCAGGGCGGCGCGCCCCGGCTACGGCTGGCTCAGCGAGGAGACCGCCGACAGCCCCGAGCGGTTGAGGCACGAGCGCATCTTCGTGGTCGACCCGATCGATGGCACCGTCGCCTTCATGAAGTCGAAGCCGTGGTGGACCGTGGCGCTGGCCGTCATCGAGAACGGCAAGCCGACCGCGGCGGTGATCTTCGCCCCGGCCCTGGGCGAATGTTTCGAGGCCGCCGCCGGCGAAGGCGCCCTGCTGAACGGCGAGCCGATCCAGGCCAGCGACACCGACAGCCTCGAAGACGCGGCCATGCTGGCCCCCGCCAACCTGTTCGACCAGCCGATGTGGCCCGAGAAGTGGCCGGTCATGCGTTTCGACAAGCGCAACTCCATCGCCTACCGCCTCGCGCTGGTCGGCGCCGGCGCCTTCGACGCGGCCATGGCGCTCTCGCCCAAGTGGGACTGGGATGTGGCCGCCGGCGCGCTCATCGCCGAGGAAGGTGGGGCGCGTTGCACCGATCACCTCGGCCGCCCCTACCACTTCAACCGCCCCGACCCGCGCCAGCCGAGCCTGGTCTGCGCCGCCCCGGCGCTTCACCCGTTGATCCTGAAACGCTGCGCGCCTATCAGCCTGCCCGATCTTCTCTAGGTAGCTTCCATGCCCGACAAGCAACTCCTCCACATCGTCATCGGCGGCGAACTGAAGGATCTTTCCTCCACCGAGTTCCGCGACCTGTCGAAGGTCGAACTGGTCGGCGCCTACGCCAGCTACGAGGAGGCCCGCCGCGCCTGGAAGGCCAAGGCCCAGGCCACGGTCGACAACGCCCTGATGCGCTACTTCGTGATCCACGCCCACCGCCTGCTCGACCCGGCGACGGACGGCCACGCGCACTGACTTTCCCTTCTCGCTTGCGAGAAGGAGGGAACCCGCGCACCGGAGCGAAGCGCAGGTTCTGGCGCGGGGGTAGAGACAGCGGCTCCGCTGCGTCGCGCCCCTTCCTGCCTTCTCTACCCCCACGCAAGGACCTGCGGCGCTGGCCGCGCCTCCGGTGCGTGGGTTCCCTCCTTCTCATTTCATGAGAAGGCTACTCCCGCCGCAGAAGCCGGTCCGACAGCAGGGTCCCCCACCAGGACGCCTTGAACTCCGCCTTGATGGCCTTCGGGTCGTAGGCGGGGCTCTCGACCCATTCGAGGAAGCTCATGCCCTTGGGCTCGCCCTCGGCGAGGTAGCGCCGCAGCGTGTAGCCGAGGATGCCCGCCTTGCCGGCGCGGAAGTGGCCGCGGCGGCGGAACGACAGCTCCTTCATCGCCTCCCGGATCGGCTCGCCGAGGTGGAAGTGGCGGTAGAGCACCGCCATCATCCCGGCCCGGTCCGCGCCCGACTTGCAGTGCATGAGCGCCGGGTACTGGATCGTCTCGAACAGCTTCTTCGCCAGCCGCACCTGGTCCGCCGTCGGCGCCTCGCGCGACTTCAGCGGCGCGTTGATGAGTGTCAGGCCGAGCGCGCGGCAGGCCTCGACCTCGACGCCGGCGCCCTTGCGGTCGCGTTCGCCGCGGAGGTCGATCACCGTCTTCACGCCCCGATCACGCCAGGCCTTCAGCTGGTGCGGCCAGGGCTGGCTGGTGGTGACCATGTCCGGCCCGATGCGCCTGGCGTTGGGGAACAGCGGCCGGATGAAGCCGCCGTCGCCCCAGACGAAGTCGCGCCACAGACGCTGGCGGTCGGTCGGCTCTGAGGGGGCGGGCTGGTCGGACAAGCGGGGCTCCGGGGACCGGCCTAGCTAGGACCGGTGTTCGGCCTTTGCAAACTTCCCCTTGATCGCGGCCGCGGAAAGCGCAGATTCAGCGGCATCGAAACGGAGGACCGCGCAATGACGGTCGTCATCCTCTCCATGGCCGCCCTCCTCGTGGTCGGGGTCATCGCCATGTTCGCCTCGCGCTGGGAGAAGAAGGCGCCGTCGGAGGAAGACCCCGACCTCCCAGCCGGCGCCGAGCGCCGCAGCGTGGCCGCCACGACCGCGGCGCTGGCGGCCATGCGCCACAAGCACGAGAAGAACCACTAGGCCCTGCCTGCCTCCGGCCAACGCCCGCTTGACTTTGCCCCCCTCAACGACGACCGAACGGCCATGAGCGCCACCGCCGGGCCGGACGGTTCCGACAACACCCTGACGACGATGCAGCTGCTGGCGCGGCTGTGGCGCGACTACCTGCGCCCGCGCTGGCTGCCGATGCTGGCTTCGATGGTGCTGGCCGGGCTGGCCGCCTGGGTGACGGTCGAACTGGCCAAGCTGCTCGAACCGGCAATGAACGGGATGTTCCTGACCAAGGACCCCCAGACGCTTCGAACCATTCCGCTGATGATCGTGGCGCTGGCCGTTCCCCGTCTGATCATCCAGCTGCTGCAGGCCAACCTGATCAACCGCATCGGTCACGGCCTGGTCAGCGAGATTCAGGTGCAGCTGTTCGGCAAGCTGGTGCACGCCGACCTGGCGCGCCTGCGCACCGCCCACACCGGCAACTACGTCTCGTCGGTGCTCTACGACGCCGGCCTGATCCGCCAGGCGGCGACCGACGGGCTGATCAAGTACACCCAGCAGGCCCTCACCTCGATCTTCCTCGCCATCTGGCTGCTCACCATCGACTGGATTCTGGGCGCCATGGTGCTGGTGGTGGCGCCCATCGCCGCCTTCTTCCTGCGCAATTTCGCCAAGCGGGCCCGCAAGGCGGTGCGCGGGGCGATGACCGAGACCTCCAACCTGTCGACCGCCCTTATGGAGAGCCTCGACGGGGTGAAGATCGTGAAGATGGAGGGCCGCGAGGACTACGAGGTCGGTCGCCTGCAGAGCGTCGTCAGCCGTCGCCAGGCGTTCCTGGTGAAGAGTTCGACGACCAAGAACACCGCCGCCCCGACCATGGAATTCCTGATGACCTTCCTGTTGGCGGCGATCCTCGCCTACGCCGGCTGGCGGGCCCAGAGCGGCGGCCTGACGGCGGGCGCCTTCATCAGCTTCATCGCCTCGCTGACCATCCTGTCCCAGGCCATGACGCAACTGGCCGGACTGCAGACGGTGATGAGCGAAGGCATGGCCGCCATGCGCCGGCTGATCGCCGCCGTCGACATCGAGCCGGAGATCCGCGAGCCGGCCGCGCCCAAGGCCATACCGGCCGGCCCGTGCGAAATCGTGTTCGACAAGGTCGGCTTCGCCTACCACTCGGACGCGCCTGCGCTCACCGCCATGAGCCTGCGCGCCGCGCCCGGCGAGGCCATCGCGCTGGTCGGCCCTTCGGGCGGCGGCAAGACCACCATCCTGAACCTGATCCCGCGCTTTTACGACGCCGACGAGGGTGTGGTCCGAATCAACGGGCTGGACGTGCGCGACGCCGCCATGGCCGACCTGCGCTCGAAGATCGCGCTGGTCATGCAGGAGCCCTTCCTGTTCGACGACACCATCCGCGCCAACATCGCCTACTCGCGTCCCGACGCCTCCGAAAAGGAGGTCGTCGCGGCGGCCCGGGCGGCCTACGCCCACGAGTTCATCAGGAAGCTCCCGAACGGCTACGACACCACCGTCGGCGAGGCCGGCGCGCGGCTCAGCGGCGGCCAGCGCCAGCGCATCGCCATCGCCCGCGCCTTTCTCAAGGACGCGCCCATCCTGCTGCTCGACGAGGCCACCAGCGCGCTCGACACCGAGAGCGAGGCCAAGGTGCAGGAGGCGCTGGACCGGCTGATGAAGGGCCGCACCACCGTGATGATCGCCCACCGCCTGTCGACCGTGCGCGGCGCCGACCGCATCTACGTCATCGAGGCCGGCAAGGTGGCCGAGCAGGGGACGCACGCGGCGCTGGTGCGCAAGGGCGGGCTCTATGCGCGCCTCGCCAGGGGCCAGAACCTGGATTCCGAAGTCGCCGCTCCCGGCGCGGCCGAATGAAGGGCCTCTTCCGCGCGGCCTGGTTCCAGGCCATCGCCGGCTGGCTGACCGCGGCCTGGATGAAGTTCTGCTTCGCCACCATGCGCTGGCGCTTCGAGAACACGGCGGCCATCGAGGCGGTGTGGGCCGCGGGCGGCGGGGTGATCATCGTCTTCTGGCACGAGCAGATCTCGCTCTCGCCGAGGTCCTGGCCGCTGGATCGCGCGCAGGAGCCGCGCGCGCTGATCTCGCGCTCGCACGACGGCGAGATCATCGCCCAGGCCATCGCGCGCATGGGCGTGCCCCCGATCCGCGGCTCGTCGGGCAAGACGACCCGCGGCGGCGGCCACAAGGACAAGGGCGGGACCGAGGCGCTGCGCGAGATTCTGCGCTGGGTGCGCGCCGGCAACGCCGCGGCGATCACCCCGGACGGCCCCCGCGGCCCGGCCCGCGAACTGGCCGAGGGCGCCATTCTGACGGCCCGGATGACCAAGGCGCAGGTTTGCATGCTGGGCATGGCGTCGAAGCCGGCCATCCGGCTCGACACCTGGGACCGGGCGCTGGTGCCCCTGCCCTTCTCGCGCGGCGTGATCGTCTACGGCGATCCGTTCGTGGAGACGGGCGAGGAGGACGCCGACCTGCGCGCGGTGTGGAAGGCGAAGCTCGACGCCCTCACCGCCCGCGCCGAGGCCCTGGTCGCGTGAGCCTGTCCCTTGCCCTCTACCGCGCACTGACCGGCCTGGCCGAACCGCTCGCGCCGATGCTGCTGAACCGGCGCGCCAAGGCCGGCAAGGAGGACTTCGGGCGGCTGAACGAGCGGCTGGGGCGCCCGGTCCTG
>Ga0196977_1000909_pt1 | contig 12880 bp, 10 predicted proteins | sample S3v_1013CmetaG_FD_148634 | JGI IMG/M metagenome (GOLD analysis project Ga0196977, IMG submission 148634) | Soil microbial communities from Anza Borrego desert, Southern California, United States - S3+v_10-13C | ecosystem: Environmental > Terrestrial > Soil > Desert | place: USA: California...
CGGCGATGGTGCAGGCGGCTTCGTCAACCAGTGGCCGATCCGCCTGGGCTCACCGAGCGAGGCGGCGCCGGTGGACCTCGCGCTGGCCGATTTCGTCGAGCGCCCGGGCCCCGTGCTGCCCGACCTCGTGACGGCGAATCCGAACGCGGACGCGTACTGGGTGGTCGAGAACCTCGGGTCGGGGCGGTTCCGCCCCTTCACCGTGCTCAAGCCCGACGCGTGTCTCGGCGACTGGGGGATGCGCACGATCGCCTGCGCCGACATAAACGGCGACGGGCGCGCGGACTTCGCCGGCGTCGCGGGCCTGTACGCGCAGGTCTTCCTCGGCGACGGGGCGGGCGGGTTCACTTCCCACTGCGACAACCCCGGCCTGCGCTCCCGCCTGCGGGACGAGGACGAGGCGCCGCCCACATTCGCCCACGGGCTGTGCATCGGCGACCTGAACGGGGGCGCCGGGCTCGACGTCGCGGTGGCGATGCGGAACCTCGCGGTCGGACGCTCGGAGGTGGCGCTGCTCCTGGGGCGGGGCGACGGCACCTTCCACACGCCCACGCCGGACCGCGCATACGTCTATTCCGTGGACGGGGACAGCGGCGATCCCGACGACGTCGCCGCGCCGGTGTGCGTCGAGATCACCGACCTCAACGCGGATGGATTCGGCGACATCGTCACCACCAATCACTATTCCGATACCATCAGCGTGCTGATCAATGGGGGCGTGAAGTCGGGGGGCAGGACCCCGTAAGCGGCGCTAGCCGACGCTGCTCCTGAGCATCAGCACCGCGACGCCGAAGTAGATCAGCATGCCCGAGGTGTCCATGAGCGTCGCGACCAGCGGCGTGGATGCCACGGCCGGATCCAGGCCGAGCTTGCGCAGACCGAGCGGCAGGAGCGAGCCGACGATGGTGCCCCAGGTGACGACGCCCGTCACCGCGCTCGCGACGGTGAACGCGAGCGCTCCGGCCCCGATCTCGGGGCCGGGATCATCCGCGCCGTGCGCGAGCCTGCGCCACGCGAGCACGACCGCCACGCCGAGCAGGCCCAGCGCGAGCCCGAGCATGAGCCCACTGAGCAGTTCCCGCCGGACGATCCTGAACCAGTCGGCGGGCTCGACCTCCTCGAGGGCGAGCGCGCGGGTGACCAGCGTCGCGGCCTGGCTGCCGGAATTCCCGCCGCAGGAGATCACGAGCGGGATGAAGAGCGCCAGGGCCGCGGTCCGTTCGAGTTGCCGCTCGAACGCTCCGAGCACCACGACGGTGAACACGCCGCCGATGAAGAGCACCCCGAGCCACCCGCCGCGCTTGAGGAACATCTCCGCGGCGCCGGTCTCCATGTACGGCTGGTCGAGCGCCGCCACGCCGCCGAGCGCCTGGATGTCCTCGGTGGCCTCCTCCTCCGCGACGTCCGCGACGTCGTCGAAGGTCACGATCCCGAGGAGGTGTCCCCCGGCGTCGACGACCGGCAGCGCGGTGCGGTCGTAGCGCCCCATCACGCGGACCGCCTCCTCGCGGTCGTCGGTCGCGTTCAGGCTCGGCACGCGCCCGTCGCAAAGCGATTCGATCGTGGCCTCGGGAGGGGCGAGGAGCAGCTTGCGGATGGGCAGGTCGTCCAGCAGCTTGAGCCGGTTGCCGACCACAAAGAGCCAGTTGATCGTCTCGGCGTCATGCCCGTGCTCCCGGATGTGCTGGATGGCTTGGTCCACCGACCACTCCGGCCGGATCCGCACGTAGTCCGGCGTCATGAGCCGGCCGACGCTCTCTTCTGGATAGTTCAGGATCTGCTGCGTGACCCGCCGGTTCTCCGGGCTGAGCTTCGCAATCAGCCGGGCCGCGGCCTCGGCGGGAAGCTCGTCGAGGAAGGCCGCCCGGTCGTCGGGATGCATCTCCTCGAGCACCCGGAGCGCGCGCTCGTCGCCGAGGTGCTCGATCAGCTCCTCCTGCCGATCGGTCTCCAGGTGGGCGAACGCCTCGGCGGCCTCCTCGCGGTGGAGCAGGCGGAAGACGATGGCGGCCTCGGTGGCCCCGAGCTCGCTCAGCAGCTCGCCGATGTCCGCCGGGTCCATGCCGCGAAGGGCGGTCCGCAGCTCGACGAACCTGCGCTCGTTGATCAGCTCCCGGATCTCGGGCTCGAGGAGTTGGGTCGTCGAGTTCATCCGGCGTGATGGTACCCGACCCCCGCGCGGGCGCCGGGAAGGATGCTCGCGGAGCGGCGAGTTCCTGCCGTGCCGGGTCAGGTGCGGCCCGGCTCGTGCGCGGGGCCGTCCCCCGCGCCTAAGCGCCCGTCGGGTGCAGGTGCCGGCGCGCGTCGGTGCGCTGGATGATGTCGCTCACGCCCTGCTGATTGAACCCCTTGAAGCCGTCGTTGCGCTCCAGGTTCTCAAGGTGCGAGCCGATCGCGCCGTTGTCGCGGATGAACGCCGCCTGGTCGGGAGAGAGCTGGCCGCCGGCGACGAGACGCGCGAGGCGCGACTCCTCCACCCGCCACCACTCGCCCTCGGTGAACGCCTGGCGCAGGTAGGAGAAGGTCGTGAAGGGCTGCATCGTGTTCACGCCCTCGCGCAGGAGCTGGTCGCGCAGCGCGTGCCAATCGAACTGGCACTCCAGGTGGTGCATGCCGGCCTGGAGCATGCTCTCCCCGTGCAGCGCCGCCCAGAGGCCGATGGTGCCCAGCTCTCCGCGCGGGGCGAGCGTGCCGTGGGCGAAGTCGCCGGTGAGCTCCTCGGGGCTCATGTCCACGTCCGCGAAAATCGTGATGCCGGCCACCGGCTGCTCAAGCACCTGGGCGCCCCAGCCGGCCTCGAGCCCCGCGTAGAAGCGCTCGCGCAGGTGGAAGCCGAGCTTCTCGAGCACCCGGATCACCTCGCGGTAGTTCTCGCGCGAGCAGCGGTAGGTGTGATGGTCGTGGTTGGCCCAGCCCAAGCCGAGCACGTCCTGGCGGCTCTTCTGCGCCCGCGCGGCCCGGTTGCGGCGCATCCAGTACTCGCGTTCCGCGGCGAAGAAGAGGTCGCACGCCCAGTCCACGCCGAGCAGAGCGATCGCCTCGTCGAGCAGCTCGTGCACGCGGGCGAAGCCCTGCGCGTCCGTGGGGAAGTTGCGCTGCCGGCGCCGGAGTCGGTCGAGCTGCCGCCGGGCCTCGAGGCGGACGGCGAGCGGGTCGTGGGTGGGCGCGAAGCCGCGGTATCCGTGCCGCTCGACCGCCCAGAGCTCCGCGCCCGGCGCGACGAAGACCTGGCCCCAGCGGAAGCGCGAGCCCGCCTCGCCCTCGACGCGGAAGGTGGTATCGACCGCGTGGGCGGCGCACACGTCGGACAAGCACTCGACCTTCAGGCCGATGCGCATCGGGCCGCCCCGCCCGAGGATGACGGAGGGGAAGATCGCCCCCTTGTGTGTGTAGTGATCGTCAGCGCCCGGCTGGGGCTCGCGCGTGAAACCCGTGGCCGCGAGGCGGTCCCTCAGCGCGGGCTCGGCCGGCGTTTCGATGAAATCCACCCAGTCCTTGAAGCGGGTGCCGGTCTCGGCCTGCATGCGCGCGGCCATCGCGCCTGCTTGCGGGCACTGGGCGAGGAACGACCCGACCAGCTCGTCCACGAGCTGCTGGGCCGCCGGCTGCGGCTCCCAGTGAAACCCCAGCGGCGGAGGATTGTGGGCGGCGCCTTCGGGAAGCGTGGCGGTCATGCGGGGCTCCTGGTCGCGCGGGGACGGGCGGAACAGTAGTCGCCGGGGACCGGGCGGGGGGACAGCGCCGAGCGGCCTGGCGACCGCGCCGGCCTGAGGGTCGGGGCACGCCGCGCGGCGGACTGCGCCCGGCGCGGCGCTCTCAGCGATGTCGGCCCGCGGCGGGAGGGGCTTGAGCCCCGCGTTCGGTCGCGAGGGAGCCGAAGTCAGACAGCCCGACCGGCTCCCTTGCGAAGAACGGCTCGCCCGCCGCCGTTCCGATGCGCGAGCCGAAAAAGCGGGTGCCGGCGATCACCCAGTCCACCACCTGCCGGTTCCGCTCGTTGACGCCGAACTGCGAGTGGTACGCGCGGATCGCCGCCTCCTTTTTCGCCTCGCACCCGGTCACGTCGAAGACAAACGTCGGCTGAGGCGAGATCCGCAGGTGGGTGCAGTAGTAATAAAAGAGCCAGCGGGGGTAGATCGGGGGAGGGTTGGGGCTTGAGGAGCGCGCCCTGAGGCCCGAGTCCTGAGCTTCGGGGCGGGCGAGTTCGGGCGGGATGGGCATGTCGAGGCTGGTGAGCTTCGCGTCGAAGCGGGCGTCCTCGACGATCCGGGTGACCGCGCGGTGGTCGGGGTGCGCGTCCTCGAAGTAGGGAACGAAGAGGATCTCGGCCTGGTGGGCGCGGATCACGCCGGCGACCGCGTGCCGAGCCTCGATCGTGTGCTCGACGGAGCGGTTGCGCAGGCCGAGCTGCACCCGGCGCACGGGCCTGCCGCCGGGGTGCGTGGCCGGGTCGGGCGAAAGGATCTCCGCCGCCGCGGCGGCCTCCTGCGCCCGCACCTCCGGGCTGCCGTAGGGCGTCGGCTCGCCGTCGGTCATGTCCAGCAGCAGCACGTCGTGCCCCTGCTCGGCCAGGCGGGCGATCGTGCCACCCATGCCGAGCTCCTGATCATCCGGATGCGGGCCGACGACGAGCACCTGAGCCACGGCTTCGCTCCCTTGAACGCGGACTTGCGGGGCTGCATGCGGACGGACGGAGCGAGGCGGAGGTGCTTCGATCGGCGCCCTTCTCCGCGTGCTGCGCGCCGCTTCGCGCCTCCGCGTTCCTCCTCACTCGTCCTGTCCGACGACGACCAGGCCGATCATCTTCGTCTCACCATTCTCGATCGTCTCGAGCTGCGCGTGCACGACCTGGTCGGGCTTCTTGGTGGCGAAGAACCCGCCGGCGCGGAACTTCTCGCCGAATTCGTCGCGGAACTCGTACAGGTCCAGGCGCAGCGTCTCGCCGGGCGCCATGCCCAGGATCGGCCTGCTGTACCGGCCGTTGATCCACACCGTCGATGGCCCGAAGGTGCGGGCCGTCGTATTGGTCATCGTGAGCACGGTTTCCGGGCTTCGGATCACCTGGATGTCCAGCACCTCGCCCTGCGCGAGCTGGCGCGGATATGGCCGGTCGTAGGCCCCGACCGGCTTGTCCGCGAGGCCGGTGGGGATCGAGTTGCAGGAAGAGACAAAGCAGAGTGCGCAGAGAACGCCCGTTGCCCCAGATGGGCGCAGATGAGCACGCAGGGAAGGAGTCTGGATCAGCCCGACCAGCCGCCTTCGCGCGTTTCGCCATCTGTGTTCATCCGTGTTCATCCGTGGTTCTCTCCTCTGCTTCATCTCTGCGACCTCTGCATCCCCTCTGCGTTCTATCCTCTCCCCGATGGGCTGCACCAGCAACAACGCTACGCCCGCCTGCCCGGCGATCGCGCCGGGGGCGGAGGGGATCGATGCACGCCGGACCGCCGAGCGGCTGGTCGCCCGCCACGGCCCCGGCGGCATGCACCCCCGCGTCCGGGGCCTCGTGCCCGCCTTCGACGCGCCCTTCTTCCAGGCCGGGCTGGCAGGATACTCCGACGCGGCGATGCGCATCATCGCCCGGCGCCACGGCTGTCCCTGGTGCGTCACCGAGGCCCTCCTCGACCGCACCCTCCTCGCGGGCGGGCGCGGCTTCGCCAAGGCCGACCTCGGGGAACTGCACGACAACGTCCCCGGCGGCGAGGAGGACACGCCGCTGGCGGGACAGATCATGGGGTCGGACCCGGCGGAGATGGCCGCGGCGGCCCTGAAAATGGTGGAGCAGCGACGGCGGCACGAACGCGATTACCGGCGCCTCGCCTACGGCGAGAGGCACCCAGGCACTCAGGCATCGAGGCATCACGCGGAGGAGCTGCCAGTCCAGCACCTGCGCCTCCCTGGTGGGGAGCAGCTCGGGCGGTATGACCCGGAAGCGGGACTCGCCTACGCCGATGATCGGTTCGACGCTCTTCCCTCGATGCCTTGCTGCCTCGATCCCTCGATGCCTTCCCGCAGCTTCGCGGCAATCGACGTCAACCTCGCCTGCCCCGTCAAGAAGATCTCCTCCAAGGCGCGGGGCGGGCACTGGCTGGCCGAGCCAGCGGGGGCGATCGAGATACTGGAGGCGGTGCGGGAGGCGGTTCCCGCGGACGTCCTCTGCACGGTGAAGCTGCGCCGGAGCTTCGACGACACGCCAGAGATGGCCGAGGCGTGCGGTCGGATTCTCGACGCCGCGTACTCCATGGGCTACGCATGGGCGACGGTGCACGCCCGCACCGTCGAGCAGAAGTACGTCGGGCCGAGCCGGTGGGACACCCTGCGCGGCGTGGTCGCGCGCGTCCGGCGCGACGACCCCGACCGCCCGATCTTCGGCTCCGGCGACGTGTGGGAGGCGGGCGACATCTTCCGCATGATCGAGTACACCGGCGTCACCGGCGCAAGCGTCGCCCGCGGCTGCATCGGCAACCCATGGATCTTCCGCCAGGCGCGCGACCTGCTCGCCGGTCGTGAGCCCCGCACGCCCACGATCGTCGAGCAGCGCCGCGTCCTCGAGGACCACTTCGCGCTCGCCCTCGCCGTCAACGCCGGCTGCCGCAAGCCGGAGGTCTTTACCGGGCGCGTCATGCGCAAGTTCGGCATCCGCTTCGCCGAGCACCACCCGCGGGCGGAGGAGGTGCGCCAGCGCTTCACCCGCATCGCGAGCCTCGCAGACTGGAGAGAGGTGCTGGACGAGTTCTACGCCTTCGAGCTTGCGAACGCCCCTGATTGAACGCGGAGTCAGCGGAGCGGGACGCGGAGCTCGCCGAGCGAGACAGTGCATGCCCGGGGCGCACGCCGGCCTTTCTCCGCGCGCCCGCGTCCCGCTCCGCCTTCTCCGCGTCCGGCCTCTACACTGACGCTATGACCAGTGACTTCGAATCTGTCAAGTCTGCCTGGCTCGCCGAGCTGCGTAAGCAGAAGCAGTGGGCCGAGCACGCCGCGGGGCAGGTGCCCGACGAGAAGCTCCATCAGGCGATCGCGCCCGGCACGAACCCGGTCTCGGTGATCATGAAGCACCTCGCCGGCTCGCTGCGCAGCCGATTCACCGAGTTCCTCACGACCGACGGCGAGAAGGATTGGCGCAACCGCGATCACGAGTTCGTCGTGGGGCACGAGCCGCGCGAGGAGCTGATGGCCATCTGGAACCGCGGCTGGGACGCGGTGCTCGGGTCGGTCGAGGCGCTGACCAAGGAGGACATGGCCCGCACGGTGACAATCCGCTCCGAGCCGCACACGATCCCGCTCGCCGTCACACGCGCGATCGCGCACTGCGCCTACCACACCGGCCAGATCATGCTTGTGTCGCGGATTCTTGCGGGGAGCGAGCACTGGAAATGGGCGACGATCGCGCCGGGGAGGAGCGAGGAGTTTCGCGAGCAGATGGCCCAGCGGTTTCAGACGTGAACGCGAAGGCCGCGAAGGTTTCGAAGATCGCGAAGCCGGACCTCACCAATCAGGCGCTTGCTTCCAGTACTCCAGCTGCGGGTTTATGACGCCACCCTCGGCCACGCTTCGAGCGTCTTCGAGGCTGAAGGAGAAGATGTAGTCACCGCCATCGGGCGCGTAGAAACTGAAACCGAATCTCCCTTCGTTCTCGTCCCAACCGCCGCAGAAATTGGGCGACTGGTAGATGTCGTCGCTATCGACAATCCGCCCAGCGGCAACGCCCCTCAAGATTTGGTGGCAGATCTCCCGGAACTCGTCGTCGATTCGGAGCTTCATCCCGCGGCTTCATCCTTCGAGGACTTCGCCCCCTTCGCGTTCGGCTTTCGCTTTCCGCAAAGCCCTCAGGTCTGACCCACCCACCCCGGCTCGGCCACTTCCTTCCACCGCGCCCGGATCGCCTCGACCTGCTCCGGCGGTAGGGGGCCGGCCTTGAGCAGCTCGGCGTTCTGCGCGAAACGGTCGGGGTTGGTGGTGCCGACGACGTTGGTGTGCACGCCGTCGAGGGCGAGGATGAAGCGCAGGGCGATGCCGGCGGGGCCGTCGGGGCCGGTTTTGTCGCGGTTCTCGGGGCGGGTGAAGTCGTAGTCGAGGGCCTTCATGCGCTTGTAGTACTCGGCGTGGTAGCCGCCGGGGTCCTCGTTGTAGCGCCAGACGGCGTTGCCTATGCCGCGCTTCACGATCACGCCCATATTCTGCTCGCGACAGGCCGGCAGCGTCAGATCGATCGCCTCCTGATCGAACACGCTGATCGAGGTCATGAGCGTGTCGAACTTGGCGGTGTCCACGGCATACTTCGCGGCCTTCGAGTCGCCGCTGTAGCCGATGTACCGCGTCTTGCCCTGCTCTTTGGCTCTCTCGAGCGCCGCGATCGCCTCGCCTTTCTCCAGCACGTCGACGCCGCAGGAGTGCAGGTGCACGAGATCGACGTAGTCGGTCTTCAGGCGCTGGAGGCTGCGTTCGATGGTGCGCATCACGCCCTCGGCGCTCCAGCCGTCCACGCCCTCGGGCGCCCAGTGCCCGACCTTGGTGAAGAGGTAGTAGTCCTTCCGCCTCCCGCTCACGGCGTTGCCGATGAGCACCTCGGACTCGGCGTAACACTCGGCCGTGTCGATCGCGTCGAGTCCCTCGTCGAGAGCGCTGTTGAGGAGCTTGTCCACATCGGCCTGCGGCGCCGCCCCGTACCCGATCTCCGCGCCGCCGAAGCCCAGGACCGTCACGTCCATGTCCGTCCTGCCGAGCCGGCGCTTCTCCAGCCCGAGCCACCCGTTCCGGCGCCCGGCCGCTTTCGCATTCCTCGTCATGCCGAGCACGCTCCCCGCCGCCAGTCCCGCGGCGGTCGTCATCAGGAATTCACGCCTCGTTGGTCCGCTCATGGTCGCCTCCGTTCCCCGCACGAGCATACCGCGCTCGCCCGCCGCCGCGGCGCCCTACATCCAGCGCATCCTGCGGAAGAAAAGCAGCTCGGCGGTGACGACCACCAGCAGAACGGCGCAGATCACCCAGAACCCCCACGGGCTGTCGGCCAGCGGGATGCCTCCGACATTGATCCCGAGCAGCCCGGTCAGCAGGCTGAGCGGCAGGAAAACGCAAGCGACGACGCTGAGCCTGTAGGTGTTGCGGGAGAGCTTCTCGTTGATGCGGGCGGCGAGCTGCTCCTGCGCGATCACGAGGCGCTCCCGGATCAGGTCCAGCTCCTCGACCGCGTGCGTGAGGCGCTCGGAGACCTCCCGCAGGTGGGCGCGGTCGAGATCAGTCAGGAGGGGGTGGGGGGCGACGATCATGCGCCCGACCATGTCGCGCTGCGGCGCGATGTGCCGGCGCATGGTCATGCACCCCGAGCGCAGCTCGGCGATGCGCACCCGCAGCGCCGAGCCGATCTCGTCGGCCCCGGATTTCGCCTCGATCTCGTCGGCCTGCTCGCTCAGGTCGGCGGCGGTGTCGTCGATCCGGTCGGTCAGCGCCTCGAGCAGCTGCACCAGGATCTCGCCGCTGCGGGTCGGCCCGTTGCCCTCCTGCAGCGCGGCCGCGACGTCGTCCACCGCCGTCACGGGCCGGCCCCGGACGAGGATCGCGCGGCGCTCGTCGAACCAGCCGCGCAGGGCGACCATGTCGTCGGGCTCGGCGCCGGGGATCAGGTTCACACCCCGGAGCATGACGAGCAGGCCGGAGTCGATGGGGGTGCACCGGGGCCGGGGCTCCTCGGTGAGGATCGAGGTCACGAGGAGCTCGGGCAGCGCGGCGACGTCGCGCAGCCACGGCTCGGTCGCCTGCTCGTGCCGGTCGAGCACCGCCCACAGCAAGCCTTGATCCGGCGTCCAGCGCCCGATCGAGCCGGCGTTGAGCGCCCGCGCGCCGCCGCGCCCGTCGAGCACCGCCGCCTGCAGCATGTACCCTTCCGACGTCATACGCCCTCGCGCGGCCCCGGCCGGCGGTGGAGCTTACCCGGCCGAGCCGGCCGCGGTGGGCGGGGCGGCTTCAACCGGAGCACGCGCCACGGGCTACCCGCTGACGGCCGCCTTGGTCGCCGGGGCCTGCGTCTGGCGCTCCCCGCCGGCGGGGTAGACCACGCGCCCGTGATAGCTCGAGGCGACGGTCTTGCTGACCGACTCGACGATCGCGCGGAGCTCCTTGAGCGTGAGGTCGCACTCGTCGAACTGGCCGTCGAGCAGCCGCTTGTTGGCGATCGAGCGGACGAGCTGGTCGATGCGGGAGGGCGTGGGCTCGCTGAGCGTGCGGGAGGCGCTCTCGACCGCGTCGGCGATCATCAGGATCGCGACCTCTTTGCTCCGGGGTTTGGGGCCGGGGTAGCGGTACTCGAGCTCCCTGGGCTTCTCGGCCTTGTCGCCGCCGGCGTCCTCGGCCTGCTTCTTGGCGCGGTGGTAGAAGAATTCGACGAGCGTGGTCCCGTGGTGGGCCTCGATGAAGTGCTGCAGGCTGCGGGGCAGGCCGTACTCCCGCGCCATCTCCATGCCGTCCTTCACGTGGCCGACGATGACCAGCAGGCTCATCGCGGGGCTGAGCTTCTCGTGCTTGCTGATCGCCCCCGACTGGTTCTCGATGAAGTACTCGGGCTTGTTCATCTTCCCGATGTCGTGGTAGAGGGCGCCGGCGTAGCACATCAGGGGGTCGGCGCCGATCGTGGCGGCGGCGGCCTCGGCGATCGTCGCGACGTTGAGCGAGTGGTTGTACGTGCCCGGGGCCCGCTGCTGCAGCTCGCGCAGCAGCGGCTGCTTGGGGTCGCGGAGCTCGATCAGCGTCATGCCGGTCGTGATGTCGAACGCGCGCTCGACCAGCGGGAGGATGAAGAGGATCACGGCCCCGACGCCGAGCCCGCCCAGCCCGGCCCAGAACGCGTCCCAGAGCGTCTGGCGCACGGCCGCCAGCACCACCGGCCGGTCGATCGAGAGCACCATCACCGTCGCGATCGCCAGCGCCAGGCCGGTCGTCAGGCCCATGCGCAGCACCGTGTCGCGCGAGCGGATCTCGTGCAGCTGCCAGATCGCGACCACCACGCCCGTCAGGATCAGCCCGAACATGCCGATCGGCTGGTCGAGCGCCATGCACACCAGCACAGCGTGGAGGCAGGAGAAGGCGAGCGCCACGCGCTGGTCGTACGCGATCACGAGGATCGCGGCGAGGAACACCGTCGGGATCACTGCCGTCACGGTCAGCGCCCGGGGCTCGGCCACGCTCGCCCAGCAGGCCACCGCCAGCGTCCCGCCGAGCAGGCACGCGATCCACACCATCCGGGAGACCTTCTTGCGCAGGCGGGGGACGAAGAGGGCCGCGTAGAGCGCGGCGCCCGCGGCCGTCGCGATCGAGGCGCCGATCACGCCGAGCCGGCGCACCCACACCCGCCAGCGCTCCGCCTCGAGCTGGAAGTGGCGCGTCTCCGCCCGGACCAGGTCGATGTCGGCGGCGGTGACCACCTCGCCGCGCCGGAAAATGGTCGCGCCCTCGCCCCACTCGGCGACGACCGGCTGCACCGCGTCCGCCGCCGCCGTCTGGGCCGCCTGCGTCGCCGCTTCGTCCAGGCGATAGGTGGGGCGCGGGTTGACCAGGAGCCGGTTGAGCATCACGCTGCGCAGCGACCCCTCGAAGCCGGCGTCGACGGCGAGGCTCGTGAGGCCGCGGCGCAGGGCGTCGGCGTCCTCGACGTTCAGCGCCTCGCGCTGCGGCACCTCCAGGGGCGGTCTGCCCGCGCGCCGGAGCTGGAGCGTCACGTTGCTCCCGCCCTGGCTGGTGCGCTGCCATGCCTTGGCGTCCAGCAGGGGCGTCCGCTCGAGCCTGTCCCAGAACGCGCGGACCCGCGCCAGATACTGCGCAGAAGGCTCGCCATCGGCGCTCTGCGCCTGCACCGCGCGCAGGCCGTCCTCGTTGAGCCGGAACTGCTCCCGGATGCTCTGGTCCACCCGCTCGAGCGATTGCACGCTCGCCAGGGTCCGTGGGAGGCTCTCGAGCGACACGCGTAGCTCGCTGAGCAGCGCGTCGTCGGCGTTGAACACCGGGGTCGCCGACTGGCGGGCCTTCTCGCGAGCCGACGCCGTCGCCTCGCGGTCCTCGACCTTGAAGGGCACACGCACCGTCCGCGTCATGTTCGACACCTGGCCGGGGGCGAGCAGCGGCTGCTCGCGGGCCCACGCGGCCAGCAGCCCCGCCCACACGCCCAGGAGCAGGGTGATCAGGATGCCCCAGCCGGCCGTGCGCGAGCGCAGCGCCTCGATCGTGCGGACCAGGGGACCACGCTCCGGCACGCGCCCGACGCGCGCCCGACGGGTCGGGCGTCTCGCGCCGTTCTTCATGATGCTGGTTCTGATCGTGTCCCTGGCCATAGGTGTCCGCCGGCTCGGGCGCCGATGTTCTCGGCCCCTCACCCACCCGACTCATCGGACTCCCGCAGCGCCCGCTGGAGCAGGTCCCGCTGCTGGGCCTCGCGGTCGGTCTCCCCATACGCTTCAATGATCCTCTGCACCAGACTGTGCCTGACCACGTCCACCGCTTCAAGCGTCACCGTCGCTACACCCGGCACGCGCCGCAGCCTCCGTGCGGCATCGATCAGGCCGCTGTCCATCGGATCGGGCAGGTCGATCTGCGTCACGTCGCCCGTCACGACCATCTTCGAGCCGTGGCCCATGCGGGTGAGGAACATCTTCATCTGCCCGCGCGTCGTGTTCTGGGCCTCGTCGCAGATGATCATCGCGTTGTTCAGCGTGCGCCCGCGCATGTACGCGAGCGGCACCACCTCGATCACGTCGCTCTCCATGAAGCGCCGGATCTGCCCGAAGTCCATCATGTCGTGCAGCGCGTCGAAAAGCGGGCGGAGGAACGGATTGACCTTGGCTTCCAGCCCTCCGGGGAGGAAGCCCAGCTTCTCCCCCGCCTCGACCGCCGGCCTGGC
>Ga0196977_1000913_pt1 | contig 12820 bp, 11 predicted proteins | sample S3v_1013CmetaG_FD_148634 | JGI IMG/M metagenome (GOLD analysis project Ga0196977, IMG submission 148634) | Soil microbial communities from Anza Borrego desert, Southern California, United States - S3+v_10-13C | ecosystem: Environmental > Terrestrial > Soil > Desert | place: USA: California...
CCGGCGGGCAGGTCGTCGGCAACAACAAGGTGTGGCGCAGGATCAGCTTCCCGGCCCTGACGACGACGAAGATCAGGGTCTCGGTCAAGAAGGCGCTCGCCAACTACAGCCGCATCGTCGAGGTCGAGGCTTACTAGAAACAAAAGCCGTCAATCGTCAATCGTAAATCTAAAAGACGTGTTGAGCGCCGCCGCAGCCTGAATGGTTCAAGCTGGGCGGCGCTCGACTGTTCTGACGATTTACGGTTGACGGCTTTCAGTACCTTTGCGGCACGCCGCGGACGCAGCGCAAAGTGTCGCGCGCGATGAGCAGTTCTTCGTCGGTGGGGATGACGTAGACGGCGAGGCGCGAGTCGGCGGCGCTGATGAGACCTTCGCGGCGGCCCGTGTGCTCGACGTTGCGCGCGTCGTCGAGTCCGACGCCCATCCAGCCCAAACCCTCGCAGACGCGCGCGCGCACCTCGGCCGAGTTCTCGCCGATGCCGCCCGTGAAGACCAGCGCGTCGGCCCCGCCCATCGCCGCCAGATAGGCCCCCACGTACTTCCGCACGCGGTAGCAGAACATCTCGACGGCGAGGCGCGCGCGCCGGTCGTTGTTCTCGCGCGCCTCGTCGAGCAGCTCGCGCATGTCGTTCGTCAGCCCCGAGATGCCCAGCAGCCCCGACTGCTTGTTGAGGATCGTGTCCACCTCCTGCGCCGTGAAGCCCTCTTTGGCCGCGATGAAATCCACGATGGCCGGGTCGATGTCGCCCGAGCGCGTCCCCATCACCAAGCCTTCGAGCGGCGTCATCCCCATCGAGGTGTCCACCGAGTCGCCGCCGCGGATGGCCGCCGCCGAGCAGCCGTTGCCGAGGTGGAGCGTGAGCACGTTGGTCTGGTCGCGGGCGACCCCGCGCAGCTTGCGGTAGCGGTAGGCGACGTAGCGGTGAGAGGTGCCGTGAAAGCCGTAGCGGCGGACGCGGTGTCGCCTGTACCACTGATAGGGCAGCGCGTAGAGGTACGCGTAGTCGGGCAGAGTCTGGTGGAAGGCCGTGTCGAAGACGGCGACCTGCGGCAGCCCCGGGCCGAAGACGCCGCCCGCCGCCTCGATGCCGCGCACGTTGGCCGGGTTGTGCAGCGGGGCCAGCTCGATGCAGTCCTCTATGCCGCGCAGGACTTCGTCGTCGATGACGACCGAGTGCGTGAAGCGCTCGCCGCCGTGGACGACGCGGTGGCCGACGGCGTGAACGTCGGCGACGCTCCTGACCTGCCCGATGCCGGAGTCGGCCGAGGTCACCCAGCGCAGGATGGTCTCGACGGCGGCGCGCGTGTCGCGCACGGGCGCGGTGGTGCGGCGCGGCTCGCGGGCGGCGGCCTCGAAGGTGATGATGGCCTCGCCGCCGATGCGCTCGACCTGCCCGCGGGCGAGCCGCTCGTCGGTGTCCTGCGCGATGCGGTCGAGGTCGGTCGCGATGAGCTGGAACTTGACGGTCGCGCTCCCGCAGTTCAAAACCAGTACGTTCATTAACCCCCGCCGCCGGACTGAAGTAGGATGCCGACAGTTTAGAGTAAGTCCGCGCCGGCCGCCACCGGCGAAGGATTAGCCTCAGAGACACAGCGACGCGGGGCACGGACGATCAAAACCCTTGCCGGAGACCCGGGCGGTAAACATACGGCTCAAGTCTAGCGACACGAAGGCGGGGAAGCGGAAACGGTTTCTCATCATCATGCTCCTCCGGCGAGGCGTCGTCGAGGCCCGATGCGGCGAGAGTTCTATGTCATCCGCGATGCGGCGTCAACGGGTTGCCAACCGCCGCGCGAGGTCGTCGAGCCTGATTCGCAGGTCGCGCTCGTCGAGCGTCGTGAGGCGGCCGTCGCGGAAGAGTTCGCGGCCGGCGACCATCGTCATTAGCACGTCGCGGCCCGAGGAGGCGAAGACGAGCGCGGCGGCCGGGTCGTAGGCGGGTCGCTGGTGCGCGCCGTCGAGGCCGACGGCGACGAGGTCGGCTTGCAGCCCTTCGGCCAGCGCGCCCGCGCTTCGTTCGAGGCCGAGCGCCTCGGCCCCGCCGAGCGTCGCCAGCCGCAGCGCGTCGCCCGCGCCCGGCATGCGGCCGTCCAGCTCGTCGCCGGCCGCGCGCGCGCCGAGCACGGCGAAGCGCGCCTCTTCGAGCAGGTCGCAGGTGTTGTTGCTCGCCACCGAATCGCTCCCCAGCCCGACGCCGACGCCCGCCGCGAGCAGCGCGGCCAGCGGCGCGCGCCCGTGCCCGAGCTTGGCGTTCGACTTCGGGCAGTGGGCCACGCGCGCGCCGCGCTCGCGGATGAGGCCGATGTCTTCGTCGTCAACCCGGATGCAGTGCGCGAGCAGCGGCCGCGCCGCGAGCAGGCCGGTCGCGTCGAGGTGGCGCACGCTCGAAGCGCGCGGCGGCTCGAACTCGATGCCGCGAAACTTCAAGCCTTCGGCGAAGGGGCCGCGGCCCTCGCGCATGAGCAACTCTTCGGCCTCCGACTCGGCGGCGTGAATCATCAGCGGCAGCCGCTCGGCCGCGGCGTACTCCGCGAGCAGCGCGAGCAGCGCCCCGCTCACCGAGTAGGGCGCGTGCGGCGAGACCCCGAGCGCGACGAGCGGCGTCTCGAACTCGCGCAGGGCTTCGACGGCGGCGCGCGCCCGCTCGAACCGCTCACGCGCCGCGCGCGCGTCCGGCCCGAACGCCTCCTTGAAGACGACGCCGCGCAGGCCCGCGTCTCGCAGCGCGCGCATCACGGGCGAGCCCGAGTCGCTCGCGTCGCCGACGCAGGTCACCCCGGCGCGCGCGGCCTCGACCGCGCCCCACGCCGCCGAGACGTAGAGGTCTTCGGGCGTCATCCGCTCGGCGCGCGCGACGGTCAGCTTCCGCAGCCACGCGAAGAAGTCGCCCTCCTCGGCTTCGAGGAAGCCGCGCATCGCCGACAGCTCAAGGTGCGTGTGGCAGTTGACGAAGCCGGGCAGGATGGCGGCCTCGCCGAAGTCCTCGACGGCCGCGCCGGGGAACCTCGCCTCGACCTCCGGCCTCGGGCCGACGCCGGCGATGAGCGCCCCGCCGACGGCGACCGCGCCGCCCTCAATCGGCCCGCCGGCGACCGGTAACACCCAACGCGCGCAGTAAAGTTTCATTTTGTTAATCAGGCAAAAAGGAAGTAGACAGTAGACAGTAGTCAGTAGTCAGTAGAAAAAACTTTCGCCCCCGAAACGTCACGGTATCAGCGTCAACGCTCTCTAAAGAATCTACTGACTACTGACTACTGTCTACTGTCTACTGTCTACTTCCTTCTGTCTTCCCCGTCTCAGTATGAACCACAGCAGGCCGGAGAGGACAATCATGCCGCCGCCGGCGGCCGCGACCGGGCGGATGCCGAGGCGGTCGGCGGCGACGCCCGAGGCGAGCATCGCGCCGACCATCATCAGCGTCGTCAGCGTCTCGTAGGAGGCGAAGACGCGGCCGGCGAAGTGGCCTTCGGTGCGCCGCATCAGCGCCGTCTGCTGCGCCGTCCACCAGACGGCGAAGTTCATCTCGCGCGCCACGAGCACGAGCGCCGCGCCCCACAGGCTCGGCATCAGGCTGAAGACGAGCAGCCCGCAGCCGTCGAGGCACAGCGACCGGCCCATGCGCGCGCCCAAACCCTCCACGCCGCCGCCCGCGAAGCGCCGCGCGATGGGCGCGCCCAGCACGCCGCCCGCGCCCATCGCCACGAACAGCACCGAGATGCCGAAGTCGGTCGGCCGCTCGACGAGTTGCCGCGCGCCCTCGCCCCAACCCGCCACGGCCTGCTCGCCGAGCCGCGCGCCGAAGATGCTGTAGAGCGCGCGGGCCGCGCCGTTGCCCAAGCCCCACCCCGCCGCGACCACGAAGACGGCCGACAGAAAACGGTCGCGCCCGACGTAGCGCAGCCCCCCGCGGAAGTCCGCCAACATCCGGCCGAGGGGAGATGGCGGAGGCCCCGGTTGCGGTGCGGGGGTTGCGGGTCGCGGGTCACGCTCGGCCAGAGAGTCCGCGTCCGGCGCGTGGGCCGCCGTCTCAACCTCCGCATCCCGCAGTTGCCAATCCGCGGTCAGGCTCTTCCTGATCCGGCGGATCATCTCGGCCGAGGCGAGGAAGGTGGCGGCGTTGATGAGGAAGACGGCGTCGCGGCCGAGCGAGGTGGCGAAGACGCCGCCGAGGGCCGAGCCGACGGCGATGGTCGCCGCGGTCGTCGAGGCCGAGAGCGAGTTGGCGGCGAGCAACTCCTCGGCCCCGCGCGCGAGCGTGGGCACGCTGGCCCGCTTGGCGGCGTTGAAGAAGGCCGAGACGGAGAAGAGCGCGCCGCCGGCCGCGTAGATGAGGGCGAGCGAGCCGTGGCGCTCGGCCAGCAGGAAGCCGAGCGCGAGGACGGCGCGCGCGAGGTCGGCGGCGATCATCACGCGCCGCCGGTCGGCGCGGTCAACGACGACGCCCGCGACCGGGCCGAAGACGAACAGAGGGAGGTGGCGCGCGACGGCGTAGACCGAGATCGCCAGCCCGACGCTCGCGGGCCCGGCGAGCTGGATGGCGAGCGCCGTCACGGCGATGTTGTTCAGCCAGTCGCCGACCTCCGAGACGACCTGCCCCGTCCACAGCCGCCGGAAGTCGGGGTTCCCGGCGAGCAGCCCACGGTAGGTCAACGCGCCCCCCGAAGAAGTCTCGGGCCGCGGGCTTCGGGCTTCGAGTTAAAAACTTCCTTGTCTTCAACCCGACGCCCGCAGCCCGCGGCTCGAAACTGTTTATCATCTGCCTTCCGCCCTCTTCAGCTCCCCGTAGCGTTCGAGGATGTTCGAGACGTAGGCGCGGGTCGAGGGGATGTCGATGCGGCGGATGAACTGCTCGGCGGTGAGCGGCGGCTCGCCGGGCCGGACGCGGTTCCACTCGGCGGCGCGGCTCGGCCCGGCGTTGTAGGCGGCCAGCGCGCGCGCCTCCGCGCCCGGCGTGTCGCGGTAGACCTTGCCGATCTTCTCAAGATACCAGCAGCCGATCTGGATGTTGCGCTCGGGGTCTTTGAGGACGGCCGCGGGGTCGCGCCGCATCCGCTCGGCCCACTCGCGCATCCCCGTTTCGGCGGCCCACTCGCGCCCGACCGTCGGCGTCACCTGCATCAGCCCGACCTCCTCGTCCTCGCCGATCTTCCACGGGCTGAAGTAGGTCTCCTCGTGGATGATGCTCCACACCAAGTCGGGGTCGAGGCGGTAGACGGCCGCCTGCCGCTCGATGAGCGGGTCGAAGCGGTGAACCCAATACTCGTTGAAGAAGTAAAGCCCGACGGCGGCGGAGGCGAGCAGCAGGAGGGCGACGAGGAGGAAGCGTCTCATTCAAGTTATCAGTAATCAGTTATCAGTTGTCAGTAAAACCTTCTTCGTCTCACGTCCGGCCGGAATCTTCAGCGCTCGGGGAAACAACGACTGAAAGCTGATAACTGATTACTGACAACTGTTGTTCAGTTCCTCCGCCGCAGGTGCGACCAGAGGGCGGCCGTCGGGGCGGAGGTGTCTTTGCCCTCGTAGCGCGAGAGCAGGGCGCGGCGGTCGAGGACGTGGCCCTGAAGCCAGACCTCGGCCGAGAGCGTCGCGCCGACCGCGAGGCCGTCGCCGCGCAGCGCCCGCCGGTTGACGAGCACTTCGAGCTTGAGACGTTCGAGGTCGAGGTAGACCCAGTAGAGCTCGCTGCCCGAGAGCGGGTTGCGCAGCGGCTTGAAGGAGAGGACGCGGCCCACGAGGCTCCAGTCGTTCTCGTGCGCGGCGCGCGAGGGCGCGGCCTCTTCGAGCGGCTGCCAGCGGACGCGCTCGCCCCGCCCCGTCACGACCCGCGCGCGGTAGGCGAGGCCGCACAGTCCGACGTGCAGCTCCTGCGCGCGGAAGCCCTCGGGGCCGACCTCCGTCAGGTTCTGCAACTCGAAGAGCACCTCGGCCTCCGCCCCGTCGCAGTAGCCGTGGACGATGGCCTCGCCGTCCTCGTCGTACTCGGTCAGGGCCCACGGGCTGATGCGCTGCGTGTAGCGCGCGCGGAAGCCGGGCCGGCAGTCGGCGTAGAAAATCTCGCCCGTGCCCGACTCGTAGAGCACCGTCCAGACCTCCAGCCCCTCGCCCAGCTTCCAGCAGCGCCCGTGCAGCACGGCGCCGCGCCGCGGCAGTTGCGACGGCTCGCCCTGATCGCCCGCGCGCTCGGCGAGGTAGTTGAAGTCCTTCTCGCTCGGCACTTCCAGCCCGATGGCTTCGAACGTCGTGTCCATAAAGCTAAACAACAGTCCGGTGTCCGGAGCCCGGAGTCAAGCCGAGAGTTCGCCTTCGACTCCGGGCTCCGGGCGGTTCTTACCGCGCCGCCCTCCGCTTCGGGGCGGGCTTCTGGGCGGCCGCGTCTTCGCCGGCGCGCGGGGCGCGGACGCGGAAGCCGCGGATGTTGCGGGCCGGGCCGTGGCGCGGGGGCGCGGCCGTGCGCACCATCTCCGCGAACAGCTCGACGTCGTAGTCGGCCTCACGCGACATCTCCTCGCGGATCGCGTGCAGCACTTCGAGGAACCTCGGTTTGCGATACATAACAGCTCAAGTTTCGATTTCGAGTTTCGAGTTGCGGGAGATTGTAACCCGAAACTCGAAACGCGCAACCCGAAACTGTCATTGCCGCTCGGTCATCTCCGAGACGAGGAACTCCGGCGTGACGATCTGCGGGACGAAGAAGCCGGCGGCCGTGTTGAAGAGGCGGATGCGGGCCTGCCGCCGCACGTTCGCGAGGTGGCCGAAGTTCCACGTCACTAGATAATCTATTTTGTGGAAGGAGGCAACCGCGACGTGGACGGCGTCGCCGAGGTACTTGCGGTGGAAGATGCCGCGCGCGATGTAGCCCTCGGCGAGGATGGCGGCCTCCTCCGTCAGCTCCACCTGCGTGAGCGGCGCGACGAGCTTGAGGTAGCCGGTGCGGTGCGGCTCGGGCACGCGCTCCAGCTCGCGCACGACGAGCGGCGAGATGCAGGCGTCGTACTCCCCGAGCTCGTGCTCCCACCAGCGCATCGTGAGGTCGCGGCGGAACGGCTCGCCGTTGTCGAGGTAGGCGCCGACGACCGAGGTCTCCAGATAAATGCTCTGCTTCATGGCCGGGTCGAGACGACGGGCGCGGTGGCGCGCGGGTCGGCCGCGCCCGGCGCGCCCGCCCGGTAGGGGTCGAGCACGACGACGGCGCGCGCGAAGTCGAAGGTCACGCGGTAGTGTCGCAGGATGTTGCCGCCGACGATGCCCGTCTGCTCGAACCCGGCCGTCTCGTTCAGCGACTCCATGTCGAGGACGGCGGCGTAGACGTTGCGGCGGACGTGCGCGGGCGTCAGGGCCAGCGAAGGCAGCGTGAGCGTCGGGATGTTCTCGGCGAGGCCGGCCGCGCCGTAGACGCGGATGACCTGCTTCTGCGCGTAGCGTTCGAGCCCCTCGCGCGCGGCCAGCGCCTCGGAGACGACCGTCACGCTCGCGCCCGTGTCGATGATGAAGTTCGTCGGCTTCTCGACGCCTTCGAGCCTGACCTCGCCGCTCCAGAAGCCGCTCGAAGTCGTCCGCATCGGGACTTCGACGGCGGCCGCGCCCGGCGGCTCGGCCTCGCGCAAAGCCTCGCCGCGCAGCAGCGTCATCGCCCGCCCCGCGTAGTCCACGGTCGTCAGGTACTTGCCGAGCACGGAGAGCCCGATGTAGCCGTCCACCGGCTCCTTGTCGTTGAAGAACTGCCGGATGTAGACGGGCACGCGGTCGACGCGCGCCTCGCCGACGTGCAGGCTCTGGAGGAAGCCGTAGATGATCTCGAAGCGGCCCTCGCCGCCGACGGCGCGCGCCTGCCCGCCGCGCGCGACGGGCCGCAGGCCCATGCGGTCGGCCGCCGCCGTCGAGAGCACGCACATCCCCGCGCCGGTGTCCACGACGAAGCGCAGGGGCTCCTTCGAGTTGTTGATGCGCACCTCGATGATCGGGCGGTTGTTGACCAGCTCGAAGGGGACGACGGCGCGCGGCGGGCCGGCGACGGCGAGCAGGTCGGTCTGCCTGCCGAGGTAGCGGAGGAAGTCGATGAGGCCCTGAATGCGGGCGCGGCGGTCGGCGTCGGTGCGCGGGGCGACGCGCAGGAAGGTCTCGTAGGCGGCCGCGGCCTCGGCGTAGCGCTCGTAGCGCGAGGCGACCTGCCCGAGGTTGAAGACGTAGTCCGGCTCCGAGGGGTCGATGAAGGCGGCGCGGCGCAGGCCCGTGAGGCTGGCGGCGAGACGGTTCTCGTAGAAGTCAACCATGGCGAGCCCGGCGATCGCCATCGCGTCGTCGTCGCGCAGGGTGAGCGCCGTGCGGAACTCCTCGACCGAGAGGCGGAAGTCGCCCGCGCCGAGCAGCGACGTGCCGAGCAGGGCGTGGGCGCGGGCCGAGAGCGGGTCGGCGGCGACGACGCGGGCCGCCTGATCGTAGGCGTCGGAGTGCTTGCGCTGCTTGAGCAGGGCGAGGCTCAGGCCGAGCCGCGCCTCCGAGTCGCGCGCGTCCTTCGCCAGCAGCTCGCGGTACATCTTCTCGGCCGACTCGAACTCGCCCGCCCGCAGCGTCCGCTCGGCGCGCTCGCGCGTCTTCTTGTCGAAGCCCGCGGCCCGCCGGCGCCGCCCCCGCGGCCGCGCCCCGCACCACACCGCGGCGGCCACCCCGCCGGCCAACAGACGCGACAGCTTTCTCATCGGCCACCTCCGAAGAAGCGCAGAAGTCAGAATGCAGAATGCGGAATTAAAAGCAGCTTGGTTTTCATTCCGCATTCTGCATTCTGACTTCCGCACTCATTTGAGTATCTCCCCGGTCTTCATCGACCAGAGCACGAGGTCGAGTTCGTCGAAGTCGATCCTGATGTCGTCGGCGAAGCCGCGCAGGCGCTCTTCGGTGGCGAGGTAGCGGGCGCGCGTCGCGGGCGGGGCGGGCGACTCGATGACGCCGACCTCGGCCAGACAGCGCAGGATGTGCTTGTCGAGGATGGCGTAGCCTCGCAGGCCCACGTTGCGCAGGAAGTGGCTCGCCTCCTTGTAGCCCAGCCCCTTGATGCCGCGCGTGCGCGCCAGCCAGTCGCGCCGCTCCAGCGGGTCGGCGAACGATTCGAGTCGCTCGCGCAGGCGCATCCGGCAGTCGCCCTCAAGGTAGTCGCGCGTCACGACGATGTAGCCGGAGCGCGAGCGCGGGTAGCGGTGTCTGGACTGGAGCGCGCCGGCCAACTCGTCCTCCGTCCCGCGCGCGAGCAGCGGGCGGACGGCCTCGACCGAGCGCAGGCCCATGCGCGCCGAGGCGCCGGCCGTGAAGATGCAGAAGACCAGCTCCTCCCAGAGGCGTTCGTCCGCGGCCGTCCGCCACACCGCGGCGAACTCCGCCAGCCGCGCCCGAATCTCGGGCCGGCGCGCGCGGTGCGCGGCGCGAATCTTTTCGACTGTGACGGGTTCTCGGTCTCGCCGCACGGCCGCGACTTTCACGGAGCGAGGTCTACGAACGCGCCGAATTTTATGGTCGCGCTTTCGGCGTTGTCAAAAGAAAGATGGTGTCGGGTCGCGGGTTCCGGGGTTCGGGCTAAGGACAACTCCCTGCGGACGGAGCGGCGAGCCCGCGGCCGCGAACCCGAAACTTTAAACCCGAAACCTGAATCCGGAATGGCGGTTGCTTTGCGACTTTAACCCTCGTCAGGCGCGCATGCATCCCGTACGATGTGAGCGCGCATCGAAGCGGTTGCCCCCCGAACCCTCTCCCGAACGAAATTGAGCGCGCCTTGAGCACGGGCCTTGTTGTGCTATCATGTGCCGCCTTTCGGCGGCTCCGCGAACAGCCGGGGGAGCGTAAGGAGTTCAGAGGGTGAAGACGATCCGTTTCATTCTTGCTTTCGTCATGTTGTGCGCGCCGCTCGCGTCGGCGCGCGCGCAGGTGGCGCACGACGCGCAGCCCGCGCCGCCGCAGCCCGTCGTCCGGCCGACCAGCGTCCCGCCGCTGGCCGAGCAGACCCTCGAAGACCTTCTGCCGCTCGCCGACGAGCGGCCCGCCTTCTCGCATCAGGGCGTGCTCGTCGAGAATCTGGACGGGCGCGTCGTGCGCGAGCAGTCGGCCGATCAGGGCTTCAACCCGGCCTCGGCCATCAAGCTCGCCACGGCCCTCGCCGCCCTGCGCACCTTCGGCCCGCGCCACCGCTTCGCCACCACGCTCTGGATCACGGGCTCGTTCGACAAGGCCACGGGGACGGTCAACGGCGACCTCGTCGTCTCGGGCCGCGACCCCTCTTTCCACGACGAGCACGCCGTCGCCATCGCGCGCGAGCTGAACCAGCTCGGCATCCGCACCGTGACGGGCGACCTCGTCGTCGCGCCGCGCTTCACGATGAACTTCAGCCCGTCGGCGCTGCGCTCCGGCGAGCGCTTCTACGACACGCTCGACGCGACGCGGCGGCCGGCCTCCGCGCAGCGCGCGTGGAACGACTCGCGCGTCGTGCTGCGCGACGCCGAGGGGTTGCGCGCCAACCCGAGCGTGGCCGTGATGGGCGCCGTCTACACCGACGCCGTGCCGAAGGCCGCGCGCGTCGTCTCGACGCACTACTCGCCCGCGCTCGTGGACGTGCTCAAAGTCCTGCTCTGCTACTCGAACAACTTCATGGCCGACCGCCTCGGCGACCAGATGGGCGGCCCGCAGGGGTTGGAGCGCTTCCTCGTGAGCCACGTCGGGCTGCCGGCCGGCTCCATCCGCCTCGCCTCGGCGAGCGGCCTCGGCGTCAACCGCGTGACGCCGCGCCACATGATGAAGATTTACCGCTCGCTCTTGGACGAGCTGCGCGAGAACCGGCTGAAGGCCGCCGACATCATGCCGGTGGCGGGCATCGACCCCGGCACGCTGCAAAAGCGCTACGCCGCCAGCCCCGGCCGCGGCAGCATCATCGCCAAGACCGGCACGCTCGGCCGCACCGACGGGGGCGCGAGCGCGCTCGTCGGCCAGATGCGGACGCGCGGCGGCGAGACGCTGCTCTTCGTCATCTTCAACCAGCGCGGCAGCGTCTGGCGCTTCCGCACCATGCAGGACGCGCTCGTCGCGCAGGTGCAGGGCGAGCGCGGCGGCCCCCTGCCCTTCACCTACACCCCGCAGACGCTCGCCATGCGCCTCTCGGCCTCCGACTTCGACAGCGCCCGCGCCGGCGACCTCGACGAATACGAATCAACGTCGAACCAGTGAAAGAAGTAGCCAGTAGTCAGTAGTCAGTAGTTCTCATAAAGCGGGCGCTGAGAGTGAACATCTCAGCGCCCGCTTCATCATGTTTTCTACTGTCTACTGGCTACTGGCTACTTATGTTATCGCGCCCCGGCCGCCGTCGGGCAGCCGGGGCGCTCCTCGCCCCTGCCGCGCGCAGTGTGCGGTTGCGCGCGGCCGAGACGATTTCGCGGGCCGTCAAGGTGCGCGGAAGTTTCTCCTGAGAGCGGACGCCGCACCGTCCCCCTCCCGCGTCACGCCGCGAACGGCCCTCGCGCCTCCCGACTCACGCGCCGACGATGCGGCGCGAGTTCGGGCGACGCAAACCCGCCGCCCCCGAAGCAACTCATAAGCCGCGCCTCCGCGCGAACCGCCCGCCCGCCCCTAACCTTCAATGCCGGCCGCCACTTGCGGCCCGCCGCGCGCGCCGCCCCCGCGCCCTCACGAAGCCGACGCCGCGGCCGCCGATGTTTCTATCGGAAACAACGCTGTGTAGGCCGCGTGTCAGCGGCCGCGACTCCTCGCCGGCGCGCGCGGCGGTGTGGAATCGCTTTCGCCTCTTGTCACTGAAGGTGACGCCCGCGCCCGGCCCGCCCGCCCCTCGCGCGCGAAATCCTTCGCGTTTCGGCCCGAAACGCTTCTGGCACTGCCCTTGCACTTCGCAGGGCGTGCAGGCCGGCCGACTCCGGCCGACGACGCGAACGGAATCAACCAGCGAGGCTTTTGGAGGCGAATGATGAAGCAGTCGAGAAACCGAACCGCGGAAGCCGCGGCCCGAGGCGGGCGGCGCCAGCAGGGCTTCACTGTCGTCCAGATGGTCGTCACCCTTGCGGTCGCGGCCATCCTGTTGGGCTTCTCGGCCATGGGGATCGCGCGGGTGCGCGGCTCGATGCGCCTGACGAGCGCCTCCGACGACCTCACGCAGTATCTTGAGAAGGCGCGGCAGGACTCGATCCGCCGCCACGCCGAATCGACCGGCGCGGCGCTCCCCTCGGCCGACCGCACGGCCTCCATCACCTTCCAGAGCGCGAGCAGTTACATCGTCACGATGGACTTCGACGGCGACGGGACGGTCGAGGCCGGCGAGCAGCGCACCTTCACGCTGCCCGACGGCGTCGAGTTCCCCGCCGCGCTCATCACCAACCCGGTCAAGACCATCACCTTCGACTGGCGCGGCCGCCCCTCGGAAGAGGTCAGCACCACGCTCAGCAGCTCCTACGGCAGCAAGACCGTCTCGGTCTCCGAGTCGGGCAGCATCGCCAGCTTCGACACGCACCAGCTCTCCGGCTTCGACCTCGCCGGCATGCCCTCGCCCGATGCCGTGCCGAAGAGCGACCTCGGCGGCAGCGGGTCGGGCGATGCCGGGGAAGGCGACGGCGGCGGCGACACCGGCAACGGCAAGGACAAGAAGAACGACCCGCCCGCCGAGGAGCCGGGCGGCGGCGACACCGGCGGCGACACCGGCGGCGACACCGGGAATGGGAACGGCAACGGCAAGGACAAGAAGAACGACCCGCCCGCCGAAGAGCCGCCGCCGACAGACCCCGGCCCCGGCAACGGCAACGGGAACGGCAAGGACAAGAAGAATGATCCGCCGCCG